>Ga0075425_100000095_pt1 | contig 73545 bp, 82 predicted proteins | sample SoiMethybrSBSTD4_FD_75300 | JGI IMG/M metagenome (GOLD analysis project Ga0075425, IMG submission 75300) | Bulk soil microbial communities from a Populus tree surrounding site in Tennessee, USA - Soil MetaG P. TD hybrid SBSTD4 | ecosystem: Environmental > Terrestrial > Soil > Tree plantation...
GGTTGGCAGGCCAAGAGGGACTCGAACCCCCAACCTGCGGTTTTGGAGACCGCTGCTCTGCCAGTTGAGCTATTGGCCTGCAAGTGCCGCAAAAGGGTGCAAAAGCACGCCTTTGACGACTTATTCCCCCTGTCTACTTGGTCTCCCGGTGAACCGTGTGCTTGCGGTCGTGACGGCAGAACTTCTTCAGTTCCAGCTTCTCCGTCATCGTCTTCTTGTTCTTCGTCGTCGAATAGTTCCGACGTTTGCACTCGGTGCACTGGAGGGTGATGATTTCTCTGCCTGCGCGCGCCATGTCTGTTCCTTCAAATTGATGGAGCCCTCGACGAGATTTGAACTCGTGACCCCGTCCTTACCAAGGACGTGCTCTACCCCTGAGCTACGAGGGCCCTTCCCAGTCACGAGGACTGAGGACTGAGGACTGAGTTGTTGCGAACACTCAGTCCTCAGTCCTCATCCCTCAGTCCTAAGGTTGGAGCGGGAGACGGGATTCGAACCCGCGACCAACAGCTTGGAAGGCTGTGACTCTACCCCTGAGTTACTCCCGCTAAGAGCTGGTGGAGAGGGGAGGGTTCGAACCTCCGTAGGGCGCTAGGCCCGGCAGATTTACAGTCTGCTGCTTTTAACCGCTCAGCCACCTCTCCGCCTCGATTGCTGCCTGCTTGGAGCTGGCGACGGGACTCGAACCCGCGACCTGCTGATTACAAATCAGCTGCTCTACCAACTGAGCTATGCCAGCACCGAACTCCTTGATTTCAAAGACACAATCAGCCTACTACCACTGAGCAGAGGATAGCCTTGCGGCGGAGGCCGAAGAACTGCGGGTTATAGCAGATGGCCAAACCGTTCGCAAGAGGGCGTTTGTTCCCATTACACTGCCCCTCGTGACCCGCAGGTCCGAGCTCATTGCACTCGCCGCCGTCCTCCTCCTCGTCACGCTCGCGTTCGCCGACATCCTCTCCACCCGCCGCGCCCTCTACGACCGCGACGTCTCCCGCCGCCTCGTCCCCGAGCACCTCGCCTTTCGCGACGCCGCCCGCGACGGCTTCCCCTTCTGGAACCCGCGCTTCGCCGCCGGCCAGCCGCTGGCCGCGAATCCCGGCTACCAGGCCTTCTATCCTCCGCACTGGCTGATCTTCCTGCCGAACTTCCTCTTCGCCTTCGCTCTCGAGGTCGTCGTCCACTACCTCCTCGGCGCGGCCGGGATGTTCCTGCTGCTGCGCTCGCTCCGCGTCCGCGTCGAGGCTGCCGCGTTCGGCGCCCTCACCTTCGCCCTCGGCGGGATGATGCTGTCGCTCTCGAACCTGCTGCCCTACCTCTTCGCCGTGACGTGGTGGCCGTGGCTGGCCTTCTTCGCCAACCGCTTCTTCGCTCGCTTCCGCGCCACCGACTTCGCCCTCGCCGCGCTCGCCCTCGGCCTGATCCTCCTCGCCGGCGAGCCGACGACGATCCTCGAGTCGGGCGCTCTCCTCGGCGCCTTCGCCCTCTACCGCCTCCGCGGTGCGCGCGCGATCACCTGGACCGCTGCGATCTGCGCCGCCGCGCTCCTCGCCGGCGCCGCCGCAGTGATCCCTGCCATCGACTTCGCCCGCGACAGCAGTCGCGCCGGAATGATTCCGGTCGCAAAGTGGGCCCTCGACCACATCCGCCCCGCCGAGCTCCTCGGCGTCGCGATCCAGTCGGCCGACGAGTCCGGCCGACCATGGCTGATCAGCTGTTACAGCGGCATGCTCGCCGCTGCGCTGATGCTCGCCGGCTTCGTTCACCGCGTCCGCGGCTGGCTCTTCGTCGCCACCATCGTCGTCGTGGCCTACGTGCTCGGTGTGGGTCGCTACAGCCCGAGCTTCATGCGCTACCCGGAGAAGTGGTTCCTCCCCGCGGTCTTCCTGCTGATCATCTTCGCGGCCGTCACCGCCGACCGCTTCCTCGACGACGCTCGTGTCCGACGCACAACGCACATCGCCGCCGGCGCGCTCGTCGCCGTCAACGCCTTCGGCGGCATCACCCCGAGCCTCGCCGCCGCCGTGGCGCTGGCGCTGATCCTCTTCCTCCGCGGCCGGCTTCTCCTTCCGCTGCTCGCGCTCTTCGTCGCCGTCGACCTCGGCGCGCGCATCCCCACCATCGCGCCGCGCATCGACAGCGCGTTCTACACCGACCGCCCCGCCGTCGCCCGGCGCATCCCGCCGCGCTCGCGCATCTACAACGAAGCCGACTGGGACACCTACGCCATGCGCAAGCCGCCGACGTGGGACCGCGTCCACGACGACATGTACCCGGAGATGCAACTGCTATGGGGCTTCGACAGCGTGCTGACGCCCGACGTCGGCGATCTGAACCTCCGTCCGACGACCGACTTCCTCCACCTCTTTCTTCGCACGCGCTTCGGATCGCATCCCGAGCGCGCGCCGATGCTCCTCTCTTTCGCCGGTGCGACGCACGCCATCGCTGCGAACGACGCGCTCGTCGTCCTGCCGAACCAAAAGTTCACGATCGCGTCCGCCCTCGCGCCGATGAGCAGGATCGCCGAGGCCCATCCGTGGCCGCGCGGCATCGCCTTCGTCGACCGCCCCTTCACGCCCGCCCCCGCGCGCATCGCGGGCGTGCGCGAGACCTCGAACACGATCGATGCGGACGTCGACGCCGACGGACGCGCGCTCCTCGCTATCGCCGTCACGCCCGACAAATACTGGCGCGCCGCGATCGACGGCGCGCCGGCGCCGCTGGTCCGCGCGAACGTCGGCTTCCAGGCCATCGAGATCCCGCGCGGGCGCCACCACGTGTCGATGCGCTACAGCAACCCGCTCGTCGTCGTCTGCGCGATCGTCTCGCTCATCGCCGCGGCGGCGCTGGCGACTGTCGCCGCACTTCGTAGCAGAGCACCCCGGCCGCCGTCGCCACGTTGAGCGAGTCGACGTGGCCCTGCATCGGGATCGTCACGACGCGGTCGCAATGCTCGGCGACGTTGCGGCGGATGCCCTTCCCTTCGTTGCCGAGGACGAGAGCGACTTTGCCGCTGAAATCGATCGACGACGGCGCGTCGCCGCCCGCCGCGGCGGCGTAGCGCCAGAAGCCGCGCTTCTCCAGCGCCTCGAGCGCGCGGGCGAGGTTCGTCACCTGCGCCACCGGCACCCACTCGCTGGCGCCGGCCGAGGCCTTCACCGCGGCGGGCGTGAGGCCGGCGCTCTCGTGCTGCGGGATGACCACGAGGTCGGCGCCGAATGCATCCGCCACGCGCAGGATGGCGCCGAAGTTCTGCGGATCGGTGATCCCGTCGAGGATCAGCACGAAGGTGGCACGATCGATCACCTCGTCGAAGTCGGCGTACGTCCCCTCCGACACGTCGGCGACGACGCCGTTGTGCACGCCGCCGTGCGCGAGGCGATCGATCTGCTCGCTCGTGAGCTGCCGCACCGGCACGCCCGCGCCCTTGGCCTCGGCGATGGCGCGCTGCAGCTTCCCGCCGTGCTCGCGCGCCACGCCGACGTAGTGCACGCGCTCCGCGTGCGAGCGCAGCGCCTCCAGCACCGGGTTGAGGCCGTAGATGATCATCCTGAGGCAGAATAGGCCGAATTGACCGCGCTCGTCAGCACGCCGGAACGGCGGCTTCTCCTCCTCGTCCTGCTGACGCGCCTGATCCCCGCCGCGCTGATCTGGGGATCCGACGATGTCACCAACTGGCAGACGTGGGGCCGCGTGGTCGTCGAGGGCGGCAACCCCTACCACACCCAATTCTTCCTCAACTGGCCGCCGCTCTGGCTTCCCTTCGCGGCCTGGGCATACCTGGTCTCGCTGACGATGCACCTGCCGTTCAACCTCGTGGTGAAGCTGATCCCGATCTCAGCCGACGTCGTGATCGCCTTCCTCCTCTACGGCGTCGACCGCCGCGCCGGCTTCGCCTACGCCTGGAATCCCGTGGCCATCTACGTCACCGCCGTGCACGGCCAGTTCGACTCCATTCCCGCGCTCTTCGCGACGATGACGATCGTCCTCGGCCGCAGCGCCGCGTGGCTCGGCGTCGGCGGCGCGTTCAAGACATGGCCGATGTTCGTGCTGCCGGCCGCCGTCCACCGCCTGCGCGACGCCGCCGTCCCCGTCGCCATCTTCGCCGCCGCGCTGCTGCTGCCGGTGCCGTTCGTCGGATGGACCGCGCTGACGGGCTTCCTGCACTACCGCGGCATGGGCGGGTTCTGGGTGCCGTCGACGCCGGCGATCTTCTACGCCGCAATGGCCGCGGCGGCGCTCTTCGTCTGGATCGTGAAGCCGCCGCCGGCGCGCGGGGCGCTGCTGCTGCTCCTCACCTTCTACGTGACCGCGCCCGGCTTCGGCGTGCAGTACCTGATCTGGATCGTGCCGATCGCGCTCGTCGTCGATCCGCGCAACGGCCTCGCCTACTCGATCCTCGCCGGCGTCGTCCTGGCGTGGGAAGCGCTGGCGCGGCCGTACACGGGCCACATCGGCGAGACCGTGCGCGCCGTGCAGCACGCCGGCTACGCGCGCGCCTACGCCGGCCCTGTCGACTGGCGCTACACGATGGCCGGGCGGCTCGTGCTCTGGGCGTTCTTCTGCTACTGGTGGGTGGTGACGATCGCGCGCGCCAGCCGCGAGGGGAGACGCGGCCCTTCGTACACGAAGCCGGTGTAGAGCTGGACGAGGTCGGCGCCGGCGGCGAGCTTGGCGCGGACGTCATCGGCCGTGAAGATGCCGCCGACGCCGATCAGCGGATAGCCGCGGCCAACGCGGGCGCGCACCTTGGCCAGGATCTCCGTCGATTTCGACATCAGCGGCGCGCCGGAGAGGCCGCCGCCGTCGGTCATCGTCGTGTTCGTGCAAATCATCCCGTTCGCGCGCTTCACGCAGACGTCGCAGATCTCGCCGAGCATGGCGTCGTCGACGTCGGGCGCGATCTTGACGAAGACGCGGTCGTGGCGCGCGGCGTCGAGGATCCGCTCCAGATGCTCCGGGCGCTGCAGATCGCGCAGCGACGGCGTGTTCGGCGAGGAGACGTTGATGACGATGGCGTCGGCGAGCGGGCCGAGGATCGCGGCGCAGAGCGCGTAATCGTCGGCCGCCGCTTCGAGCGGCGTGTCCTTGTTCTTGCCGATGTTGACGAAGAGCGGCACGGCGTCGAACGACGCGATCCTCTCCGCGACCGCCTCGGCGCCGTCGTTGTTGAAGCCCATGCGGTTGACGAGCGCGCGCCGCTCGCGGTCGCGGAACAGGCGCGGCCGGGGATTGCCCGGCTGCGGACGCGGCGTCACCGTCCCGACCTCGACGAAGCCGAAGCCGAGGGCGGCCAGGAACGGCATCATCCGGGCGTTCTTGTCGAAGCCGGCGGCGATGCCGATGGGCGTCTTGAACGTCAGCCCGAGGAGCTCCGTCGGGCGCGCCGGCACGCGGCAAAGCCATTCGATCGCACGCAGCGCCCCCGGAATCCGCTGCAAGCGCTCCATCTGCGCGGCCGTGAATTCGTGCGCCGTCTCCGCGTCCAGCGCGAAGAGCAGCTTGCGGATCAGGCGGTACATCGCTCCACGCGCGCCAGCGGCGAGAGCACGCGCCGGTCCGTCTCGCTGGCGCGGCGCAGCAGCGGGATGGCCCGAACGAGCTCCGGCCCGTGGTCCATGCCGGTGATGGCCAGGCGCAGCGGCATGAAGAGGCTCTTGCCTTTGAGCCCCGTCGACGCTTTCAGCCGCTCGACCATCTCGTGGTACGACGCCTCGTCCGACGGCGCGCCGTGCTCGCGCAGCTCCGCCGCGAGCGTCTCCGCGAAGGCGCGGTCGATGGCCGGCGGCTCGTAGTTGAAGACGAAGAGCAGGGCGTCGGCGAACTGCGTCAGCCGGTGCACGCTCTTCTTCACGATCTCGATTCCCTCCTCGAGCCACGGCGCGTCGCCGCCAACGCGCAGCGCGACGAGCGGGCGCAGCTCCGCGGCGCTCATGGCGTGGATGTATTGCCCGTTCAGCCAGTCGAGCTTCTGCGGATCGAACACCGCAGGCGCGGAGTTGACGCGGTCAAGCGAGAAGTTCTCGACGGCGAAGTCGCGCGAGAAAACTTCGCGCCCGTCCGGCGACGACCATCCGAGCAAGGTCAAGTAGTTGACCATCGCCTCGGGGAGGTAGCCGTCCTCGGCGAACTGCGACACCGAGGTCGCGCCGTGGCGCTTGGAGAGCTTCGTGCGGTCCTGGCCGAGGATCAGCGACACGTGCGCGAAGCGCGGCGTCTCCCAGCCGAGGGCCCGGTAGATCAGCACCTGGCGATGCGTGTTCGTCAGATGCTCCTCGGCGCGGATCACGTGCGTGATCTCCATGTCGTGATCGTCGACGACGACGGAGAAGTTGTACGTCGGCAGGCCGTCGGAGCGGACGAGGATGAAGTCGCCGAGCGACTCCTTCCGCCACGTGACCTCGCCGCGGATCAGGTCGTCGATGGTGACGTCGCCGTCGTCGGGGACATGGAAGCGCAGCGCGAACGGCGTCCACATCGAAAGCTTTGTCGAGACCTGCTGCGGCGTCAGGCGCCAGCACGTGCCGTCGTAGTGCGGCGGCCGCTGCTCGGCCTCGGCGCGGCGGCGCTTGAGCTCCAGCTCCTCCTCGGTGCAGAAGCAGCGATAGGCGATGCCGGCGGCGAGGAGCTCCTGCGCGACGGCGCCGTAGCGGTCGACGCGCTCCGACTGCCGGTACGGCGCGTGCGGTCCGCCGACGTCGGGGCCTTCATCCCACCCGAGACCGAGCCAGCGGAGATCGCCGAGGACCATCTCCTCCGACTCGCGCGTGGAGCGCTCCACGTCCGTGTCCTCGACGCGGATGATGAAGTCGCCGCCGTGGTGGCGCGCGAAGAGCCAGTTGAAGATGGCCGTGCGCGCGCCGCCGACGTGGAGATGCCCGGTGGGCGACGGGGCGAAACGGACGCGGACGGTCATGTCAGGCGGAGTCTAACGGCGATCAGCGGGATCGCCATCAGGGCGATGACGAGGCCGAGGCCGAGGTTCGGCGGCGTGTAGCGGAGGACGAAGCGATGCCGGCCCGGCGGCACGCGCCAGCCGATGAAGGCGCCGTGGACGCGGACGATCGGCTCGCCGGCGCCGTCGCGCGTCAGCGTCCAGCCCGGCAGGGCCGCTTCGTTCGAGGCGAGGAAGGTCTCGCGCTCGGCCTGAACGTCGATCGTGTCGCCGTGCACCGCCAGCGCCGCCGCCCCGGCGACGAAGCGTGGCCGCGCCGTCGGGTTGGCGAGGACGATGGCGTCGGGACCGCGGTAGACGACCGGCAGCGGCGGCGTGCCGGCGACGTCGGGCGGGGCGATGACGTAGCGGACGCCGAGGAAGTCGAGCAGCGCGCGCGGCGGCAGCGTGTGGAAGAGGGCGAAGTAGCCGCGGCGGTCGTAACCGGCCGACTCCAGCACGCGCAGGTACGGCGCCCAGGCCATGGCGTCGTGGCGGCCGATGTCGTCGAGGCCGTACATCATGGCCGTGTTCGGCGCCAGCGTGAGGCCGACGGCGGCGATGCGCCCATGCAGCGCGGCGATCGCCGGCGTCGTCGGATAGGCCCAGCGCGGATCGACCGGCGGATAGAAGTTGAGCATGACGAAGAAAAGATCCGCCGCGACGACGGCCGGCAGCACGGCCCGAAAGCGCGGCAGCTCGTCGAGGCTGCGCGCGGCGAGCACCGCGGCGGCGAAGGCGATGACGAAGCGCAGGCGGCCGTGCAGCATCGGGCCGAACTGCGGAAGGATGTCGAACGCCAGCACCGAGGCGGCCAGGAACACCGCGGTCCAGAAACGCTCCCGCCGCGCCGCGAAGAGCGCCAGCAGCAGCGTGACGATGCCGGCGTACTGCGTGGCCACTTCGTCGAAGTTCTCGCTCCACATCGGCACGATGCGTTGCTTCAACAGCGCCGGCGCGACGTAGCCGGCCAGGTTCTCGAGCGTCAGCGCCGGCGCGCGCACGAGCGCGGGATTTCGCGCGATCTGTTCCATGCGGTCGCTCTCGCCGACGACGCCGGCAAACGGCACGAGCTGCGGCGCGGCCAGGGCGATGCCGGCGGCCGCGACGAGGGCCGCGCGCAAGGCCGCGCGCCGGCCGCGCAGCAGCGCGTACGGCACGACCACGAGCATGGCGTGGACGAGCGACTCCGGATGCCCGCCCGCCGCGGCGAGGAAGAACGCGATCGCGCCCCAGGCGCTGCTGCGCTGCACGGCGATCAGCATCCACGGCAGTATCACCGTGACGGTCGTCATCGGCACGAAGAGAAAGGCGACGGTGAAGACGGAGAACGCGTACGCGATCGCGCCGAGGAGCGCCGCCGGATGGGAGCGCTCTTCGCGGCGCAGGAAGATGTACGTGCCGATCGCGGCGATGAGGAGTTTGGCCTCGCCGATGAAGAGCGGCCACGCCGCCGGCGAGAACGGCGCGCTGAGCCATGTCAGCGGATGCATCAGCGCGGCCTGCGGATTCGTCCAGAGAAAGCGCCAGTGGCCGGTGCGCCAGGGGATCAGTTGGAAGACGTCGTCGTTGAGCAGCGGGTTGCCGATGGCTGGGCCGGTGGCGAGCGCGTGCCACGGCCAGATGTCGCCGAGGCGGTCGAAGGCGATCGGCGTGCGCCCGGTCAGCCACGACGGCGCGAGCCACAGCAGCGCCAGCGGCACGAGCCAGAAGCGGATGGCGCGGCGCAGATCGTCGGGCATGCCCGGCCACAGCGTCGCCGCCAGCGCGGCGAGCGCGGGGATCAGCGCGGCGACGGCCGGTTCCATTCCACCGCCACGACGGCCATCGCGCAGATCCCCTCGCCGCGGCCGAGAAAGCCGAGGTGGTCCGTCGTCGTCGCCTTCACGTTGACGCGCTCTTCGGAGAGGTCGAGCAGCCGCGCGATGTTCGCCCGCATCGGCTCGCGGAACGGGGCGAGCTTCGGACGCTGGGCGATGATGGTGACGTCGACGTTGGCGATCTCTCCCTGGCACATGCGCAGCGCTTCCTTGACGAAGACGTCCGAGGCGGCGTTGCGCCAGCGCTCGTCGTCCGAAGGGAAGTAGTGGCCGATGTCGCCCAACCCGCTCGCGCCGAGAAGGGCGTCGACGATGGCGTGCAGCACGGCGTCGGCGTCGGAGTGCCCGGCCAGGCCGCCGCGCTCGCTGATGCGCACGCCGCCGAGGATCAGCGGGCGCTCCTCGTCGAAGGCGTGCACGTCGATGCCCTGTCCGACCCGCATCATGGCGCGCTCAGCTCCTCGAAGTGCGACTCCGCATAGGCCAGGTCCTCGGCGCGCGTGATCTTGAAGTTCGCAGCGTCGCCGGGCAGCACGCGCACGTCGTAGCCGTAGCGCGCCGCCAGCCCGGCCTCGTCGGTGCCGCCGACGCCGTCGCGCTGCGCCTTCTCCAGCACGTCGCGAAGAATGGCCATGCGGAAGCACTGCGGCGTCTGCGCGGCCACGAGCTGCGCGCGCTCCGGCGTGGAGACGAGGCGGCCGTCGCGGGCGATGTGGATCGTGTCCGTCACGGCCATGGCCGGGAAGGCCGCGCCGTGCTCCGCCGCGGCGTCGAGCAGCGCATGGAACGTCGTCGTCTTGAAGAACGGCCGCACCGCGTCGTGCACGGCGACGAGATCAAACTCGCCCTCCGCAGCGGCGAGCGCGCGGATCACCGACTCCTGCCGCGTGGCGCCGCCGGCGACGAAGCGCACGCGCTCGGCCGGCTTCATGTCCGCCGGCACCGCGACGGCAATGACGACGTGGGCCACGCGCGGGTCGCCGGCGAAGCGATCGATCACGCGTTGCAGGATCGGCGCGCCGGACAACATCCGAAATTGCTTCGGGATCTCGCCGCCGAGGCGCGAGCCGCTGCCGGCTGCCGGGATGATGACGAGGACTGAGGACTGAGGACTGAGGACTGAGTGGGCGCTCATCGACACTCAGTCCTCATGCCTCAGTCCTCAGTCCTGGCTACACAGCCATTATGTCGGCTTCTTTGTGCTTCAGGACCGTGGCCACCTCGTCGATGTGCTTGTCGGTGATCTTCTGGATCTCTTCGAGCCCGCGCCGCTCGTCGTCCTCGGAGATCTTGTGGTCCTTGAGCATCTTCTTGAGATGTTCGTTGCCGTCGCGGCGCACCTGGCGGATGGCCGTGCGGGCCTCCTCGGCCACGTGATGGGCGCGCTTCACCAGCTCCTTGCGCCGTTCCTCGGTGAGCTGCGGAATGGGGATGCGGATCACCTTCCCGTCGTTCATCGGATTCAGTCCGAGGTCGGCGTTGCGGATCGCTTTCTCGATCGGCGAGACCATCGACTTGTCCCACGGCTCGGCCACGATCAGCGACGGCTCCGGCACCTTCAGCGAGGCCACCTGCGAGATCGGCGTCGGCGTGCCGTAATAGTCGACGGTGACGCCGTCGAGCATGGCCGCGTTGGCGCGGCCGGTGCGCAGCGTCTTGAACTCGCGGTGCAGGGCCTCGATGGCGCCGTGCATGCGATGTTGGACGTCCTTGATCGTTTCGTTGTCGTTCATGCTCATCCTCTCGCGGCGAGCTCCGGGGCGTCGTCGGAGACGAGCGATCCGATCGGCTCGCCGGACAGCGCGCGCCGGATGTTCCCCTTCTCGCGCAGCGAAAAAATATAGATCGGGATCTGGGAGTTGCGGGCCACGTCGATGGCCGCCGCGTCCATGACCTGCAGCCGCTCGGCCAGCACGCGCTGGTACGTCACGTACGGGAGCCGCTCCGCGTTCGGATCCTTCTTCGGGTCGGAGGTATAGATGCCGTCGACCTGCGTGGCCTTGAAGATGATCTGGCAATTCAGCTCGCTGGCGCGGAGGGCGGCGGCGGAGTCGGTGGTGAAGAACGGGTTGCCGGTGCCGGCGGCGCAGATGACGATGCGCTGCTTCTCGAGGTGGCGGATGGCCCGGCGGCGGATGAACGGCTCGGCAACCTCGGGCATGGTGATGGCCGAGGTCACGCGCGTGTGGGCGCCGCGGCGCTCCAGGGCGTCCTGCATGGCCAGGGCGTTGATGACCGTGGCCAGCATGCCCATGTGGTCGCCGGCGACGCGGTCGATGCCCTCGGTGGCCGCGGTGACGCCGCGAAAGATGTTGCCGCCGCCGATGACGATGGCGATCTCCACGCCCATGCTCTGGACGTCGACGATCTCGTCGGCGATGGCCGAGAGGGTGTCGGGATCGATGCCGTAGCGCCGGTCCCCCATGAGCGCTTCGCCGGAAAGCTTGAGCAGGACGCGCTTGTATTTCGCGTCAGTCATCGCCGCGGCACTTTACCACGCGTCACTTCAGGTACGACGCCACCTCGCCTGCGAAGTCATCGCCCTTCTTCTCGATCCCCTCGCCTAGCTTGTAGCGCACGAACCTCGTCACCGTGTACTCGCAGCCCGCGTCCTTCGCCTGCGACTTCACGTAGTCGCCGACGTTCTGCTTGTCGTTGCGGATGTAGGGCTGCTCGAGCAGGCAGGTCTCGCCGTAGAACTTCTCCATCTTCCCGGCCACCATCTTCTCGACGATGTTCTCCGGCTTGCCGGACTTGGCGGCCTGATCGCGGGCGATCTCGCGCTCGGTGTCGAGGTCCTTCTGCGTCACCTCGCCGCGGTGGACGAAGCGCGGCTCCGCGGCGGCGATGTGCATGGCCACGTCGCGCGCGACCTCGCGCGTCTTGTCGCCGGCCTTGTTGGCCACGAGCTCGACCATCACCCCGATCTTGCCGCCGGCATGGATGTACGACGCCAGCGCCCCGCCCTCCGGCGCCACGAAGCGCGCGAAGCGGCGGATGGTGATGTTCTCCTTGATCGAGGCGATCACTTCCTTCGTCTTGTCGGCGACGGTGCCGCCGCCGCCGGGCCACGGCTCGCCGCCGAGCTCCTCGACCGTGTTGGCCTTGCTCTTGGCGATGGCCTTGGCCACGTCGTTGGCGAACTGGCGGAAGGCGTCGGTGCGGGCCACGAAGTCGGTCTCGCAGTTGACTTCGACGAGCACGCCCACGCTGCCCTCGGCGTAGGCCACGACCGCGCCCTCGGAGGTCACGCGTCCGGCCTTCTTGCTCGCCGCGGCGAGCCCCTTCTTGCGGAGGATCTTGGTGGCCTCCTCCATGTTCCCGTCGGCCTCGGTCAGAGCGGACTTCACGTCCATCATGCCGGCCCCGGTCTGCTCGCGCAGTTCTTTGACCATCGCTGCGGTAATTTGCGTCATTCGAATCTCCAAAATGAAGTGGAGGACAGGCGCCCTCGCCTGTCGCTCAGTGGCGGGTGCGAGGACAGGCGGGGGCGCCTGTCCTCCACATCACAGACTTAAGCCGTCGCTTCCGCGGGGGCGGGCTCGGGCATCGGCTCCGCGGCCGGTGCAGGCGCCGGCGCAGCCTCCGCTTCCGGCTTGTCCTCGCTGCCGATGAAGCGTTCCTCGGCCACGTTGTAGCCTTCCAGAACGGAGTCGGCGATCTTCTGCGTGAACAGGCGGATGGCCCGGATGGCGTCGTCGTTCCCGGGAATCACGTAGTCGATGTCCTCGGGGTCGCAGTTCGTGTCGACGATGGCCACCACCGGGATGCCGAGCTTCTTCGCTTCCTTGACCGCGATGTATTCCTTCTTCGGGTCGATGACGAAGAGCGCATCGGGAAGCCCGTCCATCTCGCGGATGCCGATCAGGTTCTTCTGGAGCTTCTCGCGCTCGTGCTCCATGGCGGCGCGCTCCTTCTTCGACATCTCCTTCTCCGCGTCGTTGAGCACCGACTCGAGCTCCTTGAGGCGCTCGATGGACTTGCGCACGGTCGTGAAGTTCGTCAGGGTGCCGCCCAGCCAGCGGTTGTTCACGTAGAACATGCCGCAGCGGTTGGCCTCCTCGAGAATCGCGTCCTGCGCCTGTCGCTTCGTTCCGACGAACAGGATGCGCTTCCCTCCCTGCGAGAGGTCCGTGATGAATGCGGAAGCTTCTTTGAAGAGCTTGAGCGTCTTCTGCAGGTCGATGATGTAGATCCCGTTGCGCTTTCCGAAGATGTACTTCTTCATCTTCGGATTCCAGCGCTTGGTCTGATGACCGAAGTGGACGCCAGCTTCCAACAGCTCTTTCATTGTGATTGAAACTGCCAAGCAAACCCTCCTTTCAAAGTCGTTCTTTAGAAAAAAAGGACAGGAGCGCCGAGGCTCCTGTCCCGAGAATCACGCGTAGCGAAAACGGACATCGGGGAGTTATCGCTTCGAGAACTGGAAGCGGGCGCGGGCGCCGCGCTGGCCGTACTTCTTGCGCTCCTTCATGCGCGGATCGCGCGTGAGGAGGCCGGCCTTCTTGAGCCGCTTGCGCAGCTCGGTGTTGTAGACCTGCAGGGCCCGGGAGATGCCGTGCCGGATGGCCCCGGCCTGGCCGCTGGGACCGCCGCCGTCGACGTTGACGACGATGTCGAAGCGGTCGTTCGTCTCCGTCAGCGAGAGGGGCTGCTTGATGATCATCTTCAGCACTTCGTTGCCGAAGTACTCGTCCAGGGGGCGGTCGTTGACCGTGATCGACCCCGCGCCCGGACGAAGGTGGACGCGCGCCGTCGAGGTCTTGCGCCGTCCCGTTCCGTAGTATTCAACCAGAGCCAAGATTCCTCCTCCGTTACTTGCCGGCGACGTCGATCGGCTCAGGCTGCTGGGCCTGGTGCGGATGCTTCGCGCCACGGTAGACTTTGAGCTTCTTCAGCATCTTCCGGCCGAGCTTGTTCTTCGGAAGCATGCCCCACACCGCCTCCTCGATCATCGCTTCCGGCTTCTCGGCCCGCACGAAGCGCGCCTGCTTGCTCTTCAAGCCGCCCGGATAGAGCGAGTGATGGTGGTAGACCTTGTCGGTCTCCTTCTTGCCGGAGAGGACGATCTTTTCGGCGTTGATGACGATGACGTGATCGCCGGTGTCGAGGAAGGGGGTGTACGTCGGCTTGGCCTTGCCGCTGATGATGGTGGCGATGAGGGTCGACAGCCGCCCGAGGACTTTGCCCTCGGCGTCGATCACGAACCAACGCGGCTCGATATCACCCTTCCTGGGGAAATAGGTACGCATGATTCTCCTGCTAAACAGCGAACTTTGGTCTCGGAAAGGAGACGAACTACACACCTTCCCTGAGGAAAGGGGCGCTACGGTAACACTGCCGAACAAACGGTGTCAAGCCGCGCATTCCCAAGGCATTTAGCGCTTCGGAACGACGACCCGAACGCGTGTCTCGCCCGCTGAAATCCCGGCGCGCGCGCCCGGCTCCGGCGGCAGCGCCCAATCTCTCACGACCCACACCTCGTACGTTCCCGCCGGCAGACGATCGAGCACGCGCTCCCCCGCCGCGTCGAAGCCGGTGTTCGTTTCGTAGCGGCGTCCGACGATTTCCACCGGGATGAGCTCCCCGTTGTAGCGAAGGACGATGCCGCCCGACGACGGCTTCCCCTCGGCGTCGACGGCGGCGATGCGCAGCGCGCCGGCCGGACGGCCGACGATAGCCTCGACCGGCTTCGCCTCTCCGCCGATCGTCAGATGGACGACGGCGATCGATCCTTCGACCGGCATCACGTAGAGCGTGTGCGCCTCGCCGTTCCTGCCGTGGATGAGGGCCGTGCCGGTGGCGTCGCTGCGGTACCTCGGCGGCAGATCGCCCGGCGCGGGGGCGTCGCCGTCGTAGATCGTGGCGGCGGCGATCGGCGCGCCGTCCGGCCAGCGCAGCAGCAGCGGCTGGGCGATGCCGCGCTCGAGCGCGAAATCCGCCGTCTTCGAGCCATCGTCGCCGGCGATCTCGACGACGATTTTCTTCGGCGTGTAGTCGCGCTCCTCGACGCGCAGCTCGTAGCGTCCCGGCACCGCGGCCAGAACCTTGAAATTGCCGGCGTCGTCGGTGCGCACGCTCGACCCTCCGGTGATCTCGGCGCCGTGCTCGTCGCGAATGGCGATCCGCTCGGCGACGAAGATGTTCCCCAGCGGCTCGTTCGTCGCGGCGTCGAAGACGCGGCCGGCGATCAGGCGCTTCCGGATCTCGAGATTCCAGACGCTCGGATCGGCGCCGAGCTCCGGCGAGTCGGCGAAAAAGAACGAGCCGACGCGCGCGTCGGTCACGGCGCCGGTGAGGACGCCATGCTGCCAGGCCGTGCCACCGAACGTGCCGTTCGCGGCGGTCATGAGCGACGCACGCCAGGCCTGATCGCGCGGGTGCACCCCGATGGTCGCGTTGCCGAGCGGATCGCCGCCGAACGTGGCCCGCCCGGCCAGGGTGTACGGCTCGATGCGCACCTCCACACTTGCCGCCTTCCCCTCTTCCACCGTCACTGGCGTGCTGAGAGCGGCAAGCGGCTCGTCGCCGCGCACGATGACGATGTGCTCCGCGGCCGCGACGTCATCGAACGTCACGGCGTCGTCGCTCCCGGCCAGCTCGCGCGAGGCGACGTTCGTCGGCTCGTACACGTCGCGCTCCCGCCGCAGCAGCGTGACGGTGAGCGGCTTCGCGCGCAGCGCCGGCGGGCGGACGACCTTGACGGTCAGCGGGACTCCGGGGAGCAGCCGGACCGTGCCGAGGTGGACGTCGGCGTCGCCGCGCTCGATCTTGATCGTCTTCGACCCCACGCCGGCGTGGCTGACCACGATCACATTGGGTGAACCTTCCGGCAGCTCGGCGCGGACGGTGCCTTTCTCGTCCGCCGTGGCCAGATGCGGCGGAACGCGCAGTTTCGGGCCGGAGAACGACACCTCGGCGCCGGCGAGCGGCACGTCCTTGCCGTCGCGCGTCGTCACCACCGTGCCGATGAGCAGCGGCAGCGGCCGCAGGCGGATCTCGCCGGCGTCGACGCGCGGCTGCGACGTCAGATCGACGTTGCGCTGCGCGGTGACGTGGTGCTCGGCCTGAAACGTCAGCGCATAGCGCGCCGGCGGCAGCGAGATCGTCGTCAGCGCGGCCACGCTCCTGGCGGGCACGCTGTAGGCGACGTCCCTGCCGAGGCCGATGCGCAGCTCCGCCGGCCAGCCGCGCGACGGATCGCCGGCGACGCGCAGCGACACGTCGCGCAATTTGCCGAGGTCGAACGTCTCGGCGTTCGCCGGGACCATGGCCACGGCGAGGCGCTTGCCGTCGTCACTCGTCCAGACGAGCCGCCGCGACTCCGCGGCCGGTTGCAGGTGAATCAGTGTTCCTTCCGTCGACGTGCAATTCGTCAGCTTCCCGTTCGAAAGGACGCAGAGAGTTCCGGCGAGCAGTGCAAGAATGTTCACCGATGCTCATTGACGGGAAAGCGGTCGCGAAAGTTACCGAAGAGGAAGTGCGCGCGGCGATCGCCAGGCTCGGCTTCGCCCCCGGGCTAGTGGCCGTGCGCGTCGGCAACGATCCTGCCTCGGAGATCTACGTCCGCAACAAGGCGAAGAAGGCGCAGGAGCTCGGCCTGCGCGGCACGGAGCTGATCTTCGACGAGTCGATGAGCGAGGCCGCGCTGCTGGCCGAGGTCGAGCGCCTCAACCGCGACGACGACGTCGACGGCATCCTCGTGCAGCTGCCGCTGCCGAAGCAGATCGACGCGCGCAAGGTCATCGACGCCATCGATCCGGCCAAGGACGTCGACGGCTTCCATCCAACCAACGTCGGCCTCCTCCACCTCGGCCGCCCGACGCTCGCGCCGTGCACGCCCGCGGGCGTGATCCGCCTGCTCGACGCGGTGAACATCGCCATCGAGGGCGCGCACGCGGTCGTCCTCGGCCGCAGCGACATCGTCGGCAAGCCGGTGGCGGCGCTCCTGCTGCAGCGCCACGCGACCGTAACGATCTGCCACTCGCGCACGCGCGATCTCGCCGCGGTCACGCGCGAAGCGGACGTCCTCGTCGCCGCGATCGGCAGGCCGCTCTTCGTCACCGCGGGGATGGTGAAGCCCGGCGCGGCGGTGATCGACGTCGGCATCAACCGCGTCGACGCGTCGTTCGCCGAGCGCCTCGCGCACGACGAGGCGAAGACACGCGCGCTGGCGAAGAACGGCTACGCGACAGTCGGCGACGTCGACTTCGCGCGCGTCCGCGACGTGGCCGGCTGGATCACGCCGGTGCCGGGCGGCGTCGGACCGATGACGATCGCCATGCTGATGAAGAACACCGTCGCCGCGGCCCAGCGGAGGCGCGGATGATCCTCGAAGTCGGGCTCACCGGCGGCCTGGCCAGCGGGAAGTCGACCGTGGCCCGTACGCTCGCAGCCCTCGGCGCGCTGACGATCGACGCCGACCACGTCGTCGCCCATCTGTACCGTCCCGGCGAGGCCGGACACGCGGCGCTCGTGGCCGAGTACGGGCGCGAGATTCTGCGCCCCGACGGCCAGATCGACCGCGCCAAGGTCGCCGACATCGCCTTCGTGACGCCGGAGTCGGCGCAGCGGTTGAACGCGCTGATCCACCCGCTCGTCATCGCCGAGGAGCGGCGGATGATCGACGCCGAAGCGGAGCGGTTTCCGGAGCGCGACCGCATCGTCGTCAACGAGGCCACGCTGCTGCTCGAGGCCGGCGGCCGCGCGCGCTACGACAAGATCATCGTCGTCGACGTGCCGCCGGAAGTGCAGATCGAGCGCGCCGTCGCCCGCGGCATGTCCCGCGACGACGCCGCGCGCCGCATCGCCCGGCAGATGCCGCGGGACGAGAGGCTGCGGTATGCCGATTACGTGATCGACAACGGGGGGGATGTGCGGGCGCTGGAGGTCGCGACGCATCGCGTGTTCGAGGCGTTGAAGAGGGACCTGGCCGAAAAAAGAAACCAGAAACCAGAAACCAGAAACCAGAAGCGTTAACGCGGGCCGTTCTGGTTTCTGGTTTCTGGTTTCTGGTTTAAAAAAGCGCCTCGCAGGCTGACCCGCGAGGCGCTCACAACCGAAGATTCGAAGCGATCAGTGCTTCTTCTTCACTTCTTTCTTCTTCTCTTCCTTCTTGGTCGTGGTCGTCGTGCCCGTCGTGCCGGTCGCAGCGGTCGAGCTCATGGCCGTGCCGGACGTGTCGGACGCCGTCGTCCCGGTGGTCGAGGTCATGCTGGTGCCGGTCGTGTCGGTGCTCATCGTGCCGGTGGTCGAGGTCATGCTCGTGTCGGTGGTCGACATCGTCGAGCTCGTCGACGACATCGCGCCGGTGTCGGTCGCCGTCGTGCCGGTCGTGTCGGTGGTGGTGTTGGTCGTGTTCTCGTTCTTACAGGCGTACCCGAAGAAGGCGAGGGCGACAACAGTCAGAAGGATCAGGACTTTCTTGGTCATGCAATTTCCTCTCTTGATTTGCGGTGAATTTGGTGGTGCTTTCGATCAGTCGATCTGAGAGTGCCTGCCTCACCTCCTTACGCAGTTAGACGTTCGATCTCCGAAGACAAAAACTTCAGCGGGGCGTTCGCCCCGCGAAACCGTGGTCATGTGGACGCCGAAGAAAAAGTAGCAACGGCAGTGCCAGGGAACGAAAACGCCCCGCTCGGTACATCGGCGGGGCGTTCACGTCGATTCGCCATCGACAAATCAGTGCTTCTTTTCTTTCTTTTTCTCTTCCTTCTTGGTGGTCGTCGTGGTGGCGGTCGTGGCCGTGGCCGGGGTGCCGGTGGTACCGGTCATCGTGGAGCCGGTGGTCGACGTGGTGGACGACATCGCCGTATCGGTGGAGGTCGCCGAGGTCGACATCGTGCCGGTTGTGCCGGTCGCGGCCGTGTCGGTGGCCATCGTCGACGAGGTCGAGGTGGTGGAGGTCATGCCGGTGTCGGTGGCCGCCGTGTCGTTGTTGACGTTCTCCTGCTTCTTGCAGCCAACGGCGAACGCCAGCACCGCCACGAGCGCGATGAGGGTGATCACGAGAGACTTCTTCATTCGAAAGTTCTCCTCTTAAATTGTTGACCGGGGAAACCACGTGGGGATGTGAGCGTCGCCCGCTCACGAGGCGCTATAGTTTAGGAACGATGCCCGCGATGTCAAGCAAAGAAGCGGCCGTTCTCCAGTTTCGGAAGCCGCCGGCCACCCTTTTCGTCGACTCCGCCGACGCCACCACGATCGCCTACGACCTCTACGAGGCCCGCTCCCGCACGGCCGTCGTCGTCGTCCCCGGCTTCTGGCGCGAGCGCCGCCACCCCTTCCTCCTCACGCTGGCCGCGCAGCTGACCGACGCCGACTACTGCACCGCCATCCCCGACCCGCGCGGCCACGGCGACAGCGGCGGCACCTACGGCTTCAACCTCCGCGAGCACGAGGACCTCGCCGCGGTCACGCGCGACGTGCTGCGGCGCTGCGGCGGCGTCGAGGCCGTCACCTTCCTGGCCTTCTCCTACGGCGCCGCGAACGCGATCTCCGCCGTCGCGCGCCACACGCTGCCGGCGGCGTCGCTGCTGCTGATCTCCCCCGTCGCCGACTTCTCGATGATCCAGCCGCGGATCAATCCCTTCACGATGCACCGCCACATCACCCTCGGGCAGGCGCTGCGCCGCCCGCGCTTCGAATGGCGCCTCCTGCGCAGCCCGAAGCTCTCCGCCGTCGACGACGTCCGCAACGTGCACGCCCCGCTCTGCCTGATCCACGTGAAGAACGACTGGCTGATCAACCATACCCATTCCATCGCGCTCTACGAGGCCGCGAACGAGCCGAAGGAACTGCACGTGATCGACATCCCCGGCAACTACCACGCGGACCGGATCTTCGCCGTAGCCAGGGAAGAGATCGAGCCGATTTGCCGGGAGTTTTTGGAGAAGTATTCGCCGCTGTAGCGTTACGCCGCGTTCCTGCTCACCACCACCAGCGTCACATCGTCCGCCAGCGGCGCGTCGCCGACGTGGCGGAGCACGGCCTGCTCGAGCGCGCCCGTGATGGCGTCGGCGCGCGCGCCGTGGAGCTTCGACAGCGTGTCGGCGAACTGCATCGGCGACAGCTCCTGCCCCTCGCCGTTCTCCGCTTCGCTCACGCCGTCGGTGAAGAGCACGAGCGCGTCGCCCGGATCGAGGCGGAGCTTGCGGTTCAGGAAATCGGCGCGGGTTACCACGCCGAGGACGAGGTCGGTGTCGGCCAGCTCCTCGATGCTGCCCTTGCGGATCCACAGCGGCGGCGCGTGGCCGGCGTTCGCGTACTCGATCTGTCCCGTGGCCGTGTCGAGGCGGCCGAGGAAAAGCGTCACGAATTTCGACTGCGGCAGCGTCTCCTTGAGCGCCGTGTTCAGCTCCGCGACCAGGATCGCCGGCGACGGATCGTTCTTGCAGAAGATGCGGAACGAGGCCTGCAGGCCGGCCATCATCAGCCCCGCCGTGATGCCTTTTCCGCTCACGTCGCCGATGACGAAGTACACCTTTCCATCAGGACGGATGACGAAGTCGTAGTAGTCGCCGCTGATCGAGCGGCACGGCCGGTTCGCGCCGGCGAAGGTGTAGCCGGGGACGTTCGGCGGCGCCGCCGGCAGGAGGCCGCGCTGGATCGTCGAGGCCGTCTTCAGCTCCTCGTCCATGATCCGCTTCTGGATGGCCTCGTCGCGCAGGCGCGTGGTCTCGAGCTTGATGGCGGCGTAGCGCGCGATCTGCGCGACCAGGCGCACGTCGTCCTCGGAGATGGCGCGGTTGATGAGGTAGTCGACGTAGAGCACGCCGACGACGGCGTCGCCGATCGTCAGCGGCGCGCAGAGGATCGAGCGGATGCCCTGCATGATGATCGACTGGGCGCGGCTGAGCTTCTCGTCGACGCTGACGTCCATGAAGGCCAGGGCCTTTTTCTCCTCGACGACTTCCTCGAGCACGGTACGGCTGATGCGCAGCTCGGAGTTGTCGTCGCGATCCTCGCGGCGCACCTCGACCTGCGTGAACGATTTGCCGTCGGGGCCGAGCAGGCCGAGGGCCACGCGCGAGGCCTGCAGGTGCTGCAGCACGCGGTCGACGATGAAGCCGAAGAGCTCGTTCATCGGCCGGTCCTCGAGAAGCTCGCGGGCCAGGGCGTTGAGCGTGGCCAGCTTCACGAGGTCGCCGGTCTCGGTGCGCAGGGTATCGATCTCGTGGATGGGAATGGCGATCGTCGTGTTCGCCGGCGTCTCGGCAACGGCGAGGAAGCGGTCGGTGTTGTGCTCCGAGGTCTCGAAGACGATCTCCGTGTCGCCGAGGCGGATGCGGTCGCCGCCGCGCAGCGCATGATCGCGCTCCACGCGGACCCCGTTCAGGTACGTGCCGTTGGCGCTGCCGCAGTCCTTGAGGATCCATTTGCCCTGCAGGAGCACGATCTCGGCGTGTTTGCGCGAGAGGTAGCGGTCCTTGATGGGGATGGAGCAGTCGGAGGCGCGCCCGATGGAGACGCTCTGTCCTTCCAGTTGATGGCGGAACGGCGAGAAGAGCGGCGAGTAGACCGTGACCTCGGCGCGCGGCGCGGCGGTTTCCATTTTGACCCGAAATTAAGACGCGCATTGTAGCATCGCGTCCGTGGCATCCGAGCCGTACTTCGAGGAGATCGAAGCGCACTTCGCGGCGCGCCGCGGCACGCCGTTCATCCTCTCGGCGAAGGATTGGGCGCTGATGAAGTCGTGGCACGACGAGGGCGTGCCGCTGCCGGTCGTCATCGAGGCCATTGACGCGGTCTTCGACAAGACGGAGAAGAAGGTCAACAGCCTCAGCTACTGCCGGCACGCCGTGAAGGAGCTGTGGAAGGAGCGGAAGGAGTTGCTCGTCGGCGCCGCCGGCGAGACCCCCGAGGCCGCGCCGGCGCCGCTGCTCGACGCGTTGGCGGCGCGGCTGGAGGCGCTGCCGGCCGCCGCGGCGTTCGCGCCGCGCGTGCGCGCGCTGGCGAGCGAGAAGAGCGTGCCGCGCATCGAGGAGAAGCTGATGGAGCTCGAGCGCGAGCTGCTCGACGCGGTGATCGCCGCCGAGGACGTGGCCGCGCTGCGCGCCGAGATCGCCGCGGGCCTGGCCGGCGCGAAGCTCGACGAGAAGACGCGCGCAAGGACGGAGGAGGCGAATTTAAGGAGACTGGTGCGGGAACAGTTTGGGTTGCCGCGGTTGACGCTGTTTACGTAGGGGCGCACAGCGTGCGCCCACGTGCATCGGGCGCACGCTGTGCGCCCCTACCTAACGATCGCCTTGTTCACCGCGTCCATCACCCGCTCCGCGTCCATCCCGCTCGCCGGAACGTCGGGGCTGGCCAGGCTCGGGTCGTCGACCGCGCACGCGGCGAGGACTTTCTGCGCGCGGCCGAGCTCCGTCGGATCGCTGAACGGTCCCTTCGCGCACGGCGCGCCGCGCAGGATGAGCACGCGCGCGGCGATGCGCGCCAGCGAGCCGTTCGTCACCGGGCCGTGCGGCGAGACGCGGCGCGTGACGGGGTCGACCTGGTAGATGCCGAGGGCCATGGCCCGGATCAACTCGTCGCGGCCGGGGATCTCGGCGATGTCGGTCGCGATCGGCGGCGCGTGCAGGTCCTGGGCGAAGCGGATCGACATCACGTCCCAGTACATCAGCACCGCCAGATCGGCGCGCGTGATCGCCGGATCCTCGAGTGCGCGCCGGTACTGCGGCGGCATGTTCGCGTGGGCGAACTGCTGCTTGATCTCCTCGAGCCGCGCGGCGTACTTCGGGCTCTTCGTGTCGCGCGCCAGCTTCTCGTAGCGGTCGATCGCCGCCTGGTAGAAGCCCTCGCCGATCTCGATCTCCGCGTACGCTTCCTGAACCTCGGGGCGCGTGAAATCGGTGCCGCGGGCGTTGAGGATCTTGCGCGCTTCCTCGTACTGATGCGTGGCGACGAACTTCTGGGCCAGGAGCAGCGCCGCGCCCTGCGACTCGGGCGCGATCGCCAGCGCCTCGCGCAGCAGGCGGATGGCCTCGGTGTCGGGCGCGGCCTGCGCCGCGGCATAGAGCTGGTCGAAGACTTCGCGGCCGAGCTGGGCGACGCGCTCCGACGCGGCCGGCGGCGCGTTCGGCTTCGCGGCGATCTGCCGCCAGGCCTCGTACGCGCGCCGCGTCTTTTTCTCCTGGACGAGCAGCTCGGCGTCGAAGACCTCGGCCGCGAAGTAGGGGTTCCGAGTGAGGATTTTTTCCGCCGCCGCCCGCGCCTGGGGGATGCGCCCTTCGAGCAGGTCGATGGCCGCCTCGGCCAGGCGGATGGGCGCGAAGTTCGGCTCCTTCGCCCGGACCTCGTCGAGCAGCCGCCGCCCACTCGCGAAGTCGCCGGCGACGATGAGCTGCCAGGCCTCGCTGAAGCGCCGGTCAAGTGCCGGAGGGAGCTGCTTGTCGTAGCCGGTGCGCGGGTCGACGAGGTAGCGCATGTCGCCCGTCGGCGACTGCACCGGCGCCGGTGCCGGCTTCGGCGCCGGCGGCGGCGCGCAGGCGGCCACGGCGAGCAGCGCGGCCAGTGTCATTCCGAGCCGCAGCGACGGCGAGGAATCCCCCGCTCGGCAGGAGATCCTTCGCCGTCGTTGCGGCTCTGGATGACACGCGTTCTTCATGACTCGATCAGCCGCAACGCCGCGGCGAAGGCATCCAGGCGATTCGAAGCATCGATCCAATGCACGTTGCGCTCCGCTCGTAGCCACGTCATCTGCCGCTTCGCGTAGGCGCGCGTGCGGCGGCGCGTCTCCGCGACCGCCTCGTCCGTCGTCCGCTCGCCCATCGCCACGGCCGCGGCCTCGGCGTAGCCAATGGCGCCGAACGGCCGCGCCTCGCGCCGGTAGCGCGCCAGCAGCTGCCGCGTCTCCTCGACCAGGCCGTTCGCGTACATGGCCTCGACTCGGCGGTCGAGCGCCTCGACGAGCGCCGGACGCTCGAGCGTCAACGCGATCTTGATCGATGGAATCTCGTTCACGTTGTGTCCCCAGCTCGAGATCGGCCGTCCGCTGGCGATCCAGACTTCCAGCGCGCGCTCGACGCGGTGCCGGTCGCCGGGGGCGATCTTTCTACCACTTTGCGGATCGACTTTCGAGAGCCAGCGGTGCAGCCGCGCCGGCGGGATGCGCTTCAGACGCCGGCGAATCTCGGCGTCCCGCCCCGGCATCTTCGGCAATCCGGCCAGGAACGCGCGCAGATAGAAGAACGTACCGCCGACGAGAATGGCCCGCCGTCCCCGCGCGCCGATCTCCTCGCACGTCAGCGCCGCGAAGCGCGCGTAGTCGGCGGCGTTGAACTCGGCGTCGGCGTCGACGATGTCGTACAGATGATGCGGCACGCGCTCGCGATCCGCCGGCGACGGCTTGGCGCTGCCGACGTCGAAGCCGCGGTAGATCTGGATGGAGTCGTAGTTGACGATCTCACCGCCGAGCGCTTCTGCCAGGCGCATGGCCAAGTCGGATTTGCCGGCGCCGGTGGGACCGGCGATGACGATGATCGGCTGCACTACCGTCGTCTGCTTTTGGTCGTGTGCGTCAAATCCTCTTCGTGGTGGAGGACGGCGCGGAGGTGCGCGCGGCAGTAGATCGCGCCGGACGGGACGGGAGCCTTGCAGACGACGCAGCGGTTCTTCATCACGGCGCTCGATCCCTTCTCCAGCATGCGCATGACCAGGCCGGCCACCGCGAGGATCGCGCCGAGGGCGATGGCCTTCACCACCATCGCCACGGGAATCATCTCCGCCAGCTCCTGATCCGCGAAGGTCTCGTGCAGCACGTAGGCGACGATGGCGAGAAGGCTCACCCACAACCCGAGGCGGAGCAGCGTCGACGACATGGTGCCCGACGAGTTTAGCGGACAAAGAGATGTCCGTCGCGCAACTCGAGCTCGACCGTACCGCTGCGGTCGGTTCGCCAGACGCGGATGCCCCGCGCGCGCAGCGACTCCAGGACCGACGGATGAGGGTGGCCGAAGATGTTGTGCCGCCCGCAGGAGATGAGGGCCAGGCGCGGGCGGACAGCGTCGAGGAGCGGCGCGGTCGTCGACGAGCGGCTGCCGTGATGGGCGACCTTCAGCACGTCGGCGCGGCCGAGGCGCGGGGCGATCTCGCTTTCCGCATCGCTCTCGATGTCGCCGGTGAGCAGGACGCGCCCGATCTGCAGCACCACCGATGCGTTGTTCTCCGGCGCGCGGCGGAACGTACGGCCGGCGACGAAGGCCCGGACCTCGATGGGACCGATGCGCTTCGTGTCGCCGTCGCGCACGAGATGGATCGGGACTTCCGCGGCGCTGCAGGCCTCGAGGAGTTGCTGCGCGCAGTCGCCTTCGAAGCGGCGCGGCGAGAGCCAGACCTCGCCGACGCGCAGGCGCGTGATGACGGTCGGCAATCCGCCGCAGTGGTCGGGATGGACGTGCGAGAGGACGACGAGGTCGATGCGATGGACGCCGCGGTCGGCGAGCAGCGGCATCAGCTTCGTCGGGCGCGGGCCGCCGTCGACCAGCACCGTCTTGCCGCCGGCGCGAAAGAGGAGGGCATCGCCCTGGCCGACGTCGAGCATCGTCAGGGTCGTTCCCGGCGGCACGCGCGTGCCGAGGTAAAGCGCGGCGATCGTCGGGATCGCCAGCGACGCCGCAACCGCCGCGGCGCGCGCGCGGCCGTGCAGCGTGGCGATGGCGAGCAGCGCGAGGACGAAGCCGATCGTCAGCGCCAATGCCGGCGGCGCCGCGAAGAAGCCCGACATCGGCGCGGCCATGTGGTTCAGAAACGTGCAGAGGCGATGCAGTGCGCCGAGGACCGCCAGCACGTGCGGGCTCGGAACGGCGCAGACGGCGAGCGAGACGACGAGCATGGCGATCACGAGCGGCGTGAGGAGCAGGGTCATGATCGAGCCGCCGAGGGCGTACTGGTGGAAGTGGAAGAGCGTGAGCGGCGTGACGGCCAGCTCCGCCGCCGCGGCGGCGACGAACCAGCGCGTGCGCCGGGCCATGAAGAGGAGCGCGCCCGAGCCGGCATACGTGAGATGGAACGCCGGGTCGCCGAGGTCCTCGGGGGCGACGACGAGCCACAGCAGCGCGCCGGCGCACCAGAGGTTCTCGAGCGTGGTCGGCCGGCGCAGGACGCGCGCGAGCGCGTAGACGCCGACGCCGATGCTGGCGCGCGAGACCGACGCAGTCGGGCCGATGAAGAGCGGGGCGAGGACGGCGAAGGCGAGCAGCGACCAGTCCGAGGTGCGCGGGGCGTGCAGCCAGCGCAGCAGCAGGGCGATGAAGCCGGCGGCGATGGCGATCTGCAATCCGGAGAAGACAAGGAGATGGTAGGTGCCGCCGCGCTTGTAGTCGTCGCGCGTGGCGTCGTCGAGGCGCTCGGCGCGGCCGAGGGCGAGCGCTTCGACGAGCGCTTCCTCGACGGGATGCTCGGCAGCGAGCGGGCGCACGCGCGCCACGAGCGCGCGGTTCCAGCGGCGCGGGTTCCACGGCGACAACGTGCCCCGATACGCCATCAACGCCGGCGATTTGATCGTGAACGCGCCGTCGCGCAAGAAGCCCTCGGCGCGAAGCGTAGTGGCCATGCCGATCGGCGGCGGCGGGAAACGCGCGTAGATCAGGAGCGGGCGCGAATATGCCTCGACGCGCAAGATCGAGTGGTCGCCCCGCGCCGACCAGTCCGATTCGAGCGGCACTTCGAGGGTGACGAAGCGGTTCGGATCGATGCGCGCGAGAATCGCATCGTTGGCAATGCGCACGGCATCGCGATGCGCGGCGACGAAGAGGCCGCCGGCGAACGCGAAGGCGACGACCGCGGCGCGCGGCTTCTTCAGCGCGATCAGCAGCAGGGCAACGACGACGATCGCGCAGGCCTCGGCGTACGAGCCGCCGAGGAGCAGCGCGGCGACGTAGGCGAAAAGCGGGAGGGCGGCGGGGGCGTCATGCGTCACGCTCGAACGAAGAGAGCGTCTCGACGTGGTGCGTGTTGGGGAAGAGGTCGAGGAGGTCGAGCGTGGCCAGGCGCCAGCCGGCGGCGCGCAGCCGATTCGCGTCGCGGGCAAAGGTTACCGGATCGCAGGAGAGATAACAAATGCGTCTCGCGTTGCGCGCGATGGCGTCGATGACCTCCGGCCGCGCCCCCGCCCGCGGCGGATCGAGGAAGACGAAGTCGGCCTCGGGCATGCGGTCGATCCATCGCTCGACGGGGGCGTGGATGGCCTCGGCGGTGGTGTTGAGTTTCAGGTATCGGATCGACGTTGCAGAACCCTCGACGGCGATCACGCGCGCGAACGCCTTCGTCAGCGGCCGGGTGAAGAATCCGACGCCGGCGTAGAGATCGATGGCCAGCTCGCCGCTGCCGGCAATCTCGGTGACGCGCCGCAGCATCGTCTCGAGCAGGTGCCGGTTCACCTGAAAAAACGCGCCGGTCGAGAGCGTGTAGCCGAGGAGCGTGAGCTCCCCCACCACCACCCGCCCGTCAATCTCCCACGTCTCCCCCGCAATCGGATGCCGGGCGGTGGCCGGGCCGACAACCTCGCATTCCCGCGCCAACGGCACGACGCGATTCGAGCGCATCGCGTAGAAGCCAACGACTCCGTTCTCCTCGTGAAGGCGCGACCGCAATCGATAGTTCAGCGGCGAAACGTGCAGCGTGATCTCCGGCATGTCGAACAGCTTCCCAACCCGGCGCAGCGACTCGGTCAGGATGCGTCGTTTTGCCGACAGCTGCGCGTCCAGCCGCAGCGCCGTCCAGTCGCATCCGCCGCATTCCTCGGCGATCGGGCACGGCGCCGCCCGCCGCAGCGGCGAAGCCTGCTCCACGCGCACGAGCTCCGCGCGGGCGAAGCCTTTCTTCACCTCGGTCACGCGAACGCGGGCGACGTCGCCGGGATAAATGTCGCCCACGAACAGCGGCAATCCGCCGACGCGCGCCAGCGCCTCGCCGCCGGCCACGAGCTCGCCCGGCTCGACCGTGATCTCGTCGCCGATTCGCATACGATCAGGCTATGCGAAAACTCGCCGCCGTCCTCGTTCTCGTTCTCGCATGCGGCAAAGCGCCCGACGTCGTCCTCGGCGGCAAGGCCCGCGCCCGCGTCGTAATCATGACCCAGGCCCTTGTCACGAAGGAGAGCGGCCCGAAGGACTCGCTCGCGGCCTTCGGCGAGTCGTACGCGTTCGTCCCCTCGACCTTTGCGGTACGCGAGAACGAGCCGGCGGAGATCACCTTCTGGAATCTGCAAGGTGACGACGAACACGACGTCATGCTGCTCGACTCACATCGCCATGTCGTCCTGCAGGCCAAGCTCCCGCCGCTGAAAAAAACATCATTCGTCATGACGTTCCACCGCACCGGGGTCTTCGATTTCTACTGCACGATGCACCAGCCAGAAATGTCGGGGCAGATCGTTGTGATAAAAGGCGCGACGCCATGAAAGTCCACGAGTATCAAGCGAAGGAAATCCTGCGGCGCTATGGCGTGCCGACGCCGCGCGGCATCGTCGTCGACAACCCCGAGGAGGCCCGCCTGGCGGCCAAGGAGCTCGGCGGCCGCGTCGTCGTCAAGGCCCAGATCCACGCCGGCGGGCGCGGCAAAGGCGGCGGCGTCAAGCTCGCCAAGAACGCCGACGAGGCCCACGACCTCACCAAGCAGATGATCGGCATGACCCTGGTCACGCACCAGACCGGCCCCGAGGGACGCGTCGTGCGCAAGGTGCTGATCGAGGAGGCGCTCAACATCGACAAGGAGCTCTACCTCGGCGTCACCCTCGACCGCCGCATCGGCATGCCGGTGGTCATGGCCTCGAAACAGGGCGGGATGGAGATCGAGGAGGTCGCCGCGCGCGATCCGAAGGCCATCCACCGCGAGCCGATCGACGCCGTCATGGGCGCGCAGCCGTTCCAGGCCCGCGCCGTCGCCTACGCCCTCGGCCTGGAAGGCGACGCCTACAAGAAATGCGTCGACTTCGTGCAGAAGCTGATGCGCGCCTACGTCGACACCGACGCCTCCCTGGCCGAGATCAACCCGCTCCTCGTCACGAAAGAGGGGAACGTCCTGGCCCTCGACTGCAAGATGAACTTCGACGACAACGCGCTCTTCCGCCACAAGGACATCGTGGAGATGCGCGACCTCAACGAGGAGGACCCGCTCGAGGTGGAGGCCTCGAAGTTCGGACTGAACTACATCAAGCTCGACGGCAACGTCGGCTGCATGGTCAACGGCGCCGGCCTGGCCATGGCCACGATGGACATCATCAAGCTGGCCGGCGGGGAGCCGGCGAACTTCCTCGACGTCGGCGGCGGCGCCAGCGCGGAGCAGGTCAAGAACGCTTTTCGTATCATTTTAAGTGACAAAAATGTACGCGCAATTTTGATCAATATTTTCGGCGGGATCATGCGCGGCGACCGCATCGCCGAGGGCGTCGTCAGCGCCTCGCGGGAGATCGGGCTGCCCGTCCCCGTCGTCGTCCGCCTGGAAGGGACGAACGTCGAGCTCGGAAAAGAGATCCTCGCCAAATCGGGGCTGCCGCTGATCACCGCGGACGGGATGTGGGACGCGGCGCAGAAGGTCGTGGCCGCGGCGAAAGGAGCCGCGTGATGGCAATCTGGGCCGGCAAGAGCACGCGCGTCATCGTCCAGGGGATCACCGGGCGCGAAGGGACGTTCCACGCCATCCAATGCCGCGACTACGGCACGAACGTCGTCGGCGGCGTGACGCCGGGGAAGGGCGGCACGACGCACGAGGGCTTTGCGGTTTTCAACACGGTGCGCGAGGCGCGCGAGAACGCCGGCGCGAACTGCTCGCTGATCTTCGTGCCGCCGCCGTTCGCCGCCGACGCGGTGATGGAGTCGGCCGACGCCGGCGTGGAGCTGATCGTCTGCATCACCGAGGGGATTCCGGTGAACGACATGATCCGCGCGCACGACTTTCTCAAGAAGTCGAACGCGCGCGCCGTGGCCGCGGGGCGCACGCCGTCGCGCCTCATCGGGCCGAACTGCCCCGGCATCATCACGCCCGGCGAAGCGAAGATCGGGATCATGCCCGGCCACATCCACCGCCCCGGCCCGATCGGCATCGTCTCCCGCTCCGGAACGCTGACGTACGAGGCGGTCGGGCAGACGCGGGAGATCGGGCAGTCGACCGCGGTCGGCATCGGCGGCGATCCGCTGCCGGGAACGAATTTCATCGACTGCCTGGCCGCGTTCCAGGCCGATTCCGCGACCGAGGCCATCATCATGATCGGCGAGATCGGCGGGACGGCGGAGGAAGAGGCGGCCGCGTACGTGAAGCAGTTCGTGACGAAGCCGGTGGTGGCGTTCATCGCCGGACAGACCGCGCCGCCGGGACGCCGCATGGGCCACGCCGGCGCGATCATCAGCGGCGGCAAGGGGACGGCGGCGGAGAAGATGGCGGCTCTGGACGCGGCGGGCATTCATGTGGTGAAGGCGCCGAGCGATATGGGAAGAAAGGTCGCGGAGGTGCGGCGGCACTGAAAGGCCGGGCGCGGGCTCGGGCTCGTTAGGCGCCGACGATCTCGTGCAGACCTTCGACGATTCGCTCCAGCTCTTCCGCCGAAAGGCGGGCGATTTTCTTTCCCAGCCGATGCACCGAGAGCGTGCGAATCTGACTGATCTTCGCCCACGAGCGCTTCGGCATTCTTGCGCTGGTGATCTCGAGCGTCAGGGGAAAACCTGCACGCGGCGGTTGGCTCGTTACGGCAACGGCGATGACCGTTCCGGAATGCTCGTTGAAGATGTCGTGACTGAGGACGACGACCGGGCGTTGGCCGGATTGCTCGCTGCCGATCGTCGGATTCAACTCCGCCCAGAGAACATCGCCTCTCAGTATTCGGGCCACTCGCCTTCTCCGGCATATCCCTCTTCGGCGAGCGCCTGTTCCTCCGCGGCGCTGAGCTTTGCGGATTCGCGAGCCAGCCGCGTTTGCCGAAGGCGTTCGACACGTTCCTTGACGGCCGCCTCGAAGGCTTGACTCCGATTCGCGAACACGCCTTCGCGAACCAACCTGTCGATTTCGGCGACCGCCCGTTCATCCACGGTGATGGCGATCTTCGCGCGGGCCATGCGTATGACGAAATATCATACCGTGCCGTGGTGAGGCAACCGCTACCGCGTGATCACCAGCTCGGCCACGTTCACGCGGCGGTCGATCGCATCGACGATGACACTCGCCACTTCCCTCGGATCCATGAAGCCCACGCGCCGTTCCGGCCAGAAGGGCGTGTCCATGCCGCCCGGCGCGACGCTGACGACGCGCGCCTTCGTCCCCTTCGCCTCGGCCCGCAAGGCCTCGGTGTAGCCGCGCGCGCCCCACTTCGCGGCGCAGTAGACCGACTCGTTCGGCTTGCCGATGAGCGCGGCGGTGGAGAGGACGTTGACGATCGTGCCGCCGTCGCGCGCGAAGCGCGGGAAGAGCGCGTCGCAGAAGACGATCGTCGATTTGAGATTGGCGTCGAGGAGGCGATCGATTGCGTTCTCGTCGTACGAGCCGGCGGGGCCGAAGATCCCGGCGCCGGCGCAGTTGACCAGGATGTCGATCGCGCCGAGTTTTTCCGCCGCGGTGATCGCGCGCCGAGCGGTCTCCGGATCGGAGGCGTCGCCGAAGTCGCGCCGCGACACGCCCACCACCGGCATCCGCCGCGCGAGCAGCTCCGCAATCGCTTGTCCCAGTCCGGACGACGCGCCGGTCACGATCGCCACCATGGCCCACAGTGTACGATTCGCCGATGCCGCTCGTCGTCGATCTGGCCGTGCCGCTGCGGCTCCTCGTGCTCATCGGCGGCGGCGAGTTCTCCTTCGGCGAGACGCGCGAGATCGACGATTACCTGCTGAAAAACCTGCAAGGATCGGTCGCCTTCCTCCCTACCGCCTCCGGCTCCGCCGACTACGCCCGCCACCTCGGCGCGTACCTCGGCGTGGAGACGATCAACGTCCCGATCTACCGCGGCCGCGACAGCCGCCGCCAGAAAAACCTGAACCTGCTCCTCGCCGCCGGCATGGTCTACCTCGGCGGCGGCGTCACGAATTCACTCCTGGCCACGCTGCGCGAGTCGCCCGCGGAGATGGCCCTCCGAGACGCCGCCGCGAACGGCGCGGTCATCGCCGCCATCGGCGCCGCCGCGGCCTGCTTCGGCACGCACGCCCGCGACATGCGCAGCGCCGGGAACGCCCTCCCCGCCCTCGGCTGGCTCGACGCGACGGTCGTCGAGCCGGCCTTCGACCGCGACAACGACGAGATGCTCCGCCGCCTCATGTCCATCCCCGGCACGCGCCTCGGCATCGGCATCCCGCCGAAGACGGCCGTGGCGATCCACGCGGACGGCTCGACGGAGATCATCGGCAGCGGACAAGTCGCCGTGTTCCGCACGAGCTAGGCAGGACCGTTGCACCAGCCCGACAGAATGGAGCAGGACGGCCTCACCGTCGAGGAGCTGACGAAGCTGTTCAGCGTGCTCTCGCACGATCTGAAGTCGCCGATCTTCTCCGTCGACGGCTTCAGCGAGCTGCTGATGGCCGACTACGCCGAGAAGCTCGACGAGGAGGGGCAGGACTTCCTCCGCCGCATCCGCTCGAGCGTGCAGCAGATGAAGAAGGTGCTCGACGAGATGTCGCGCCTGGTCAAGCTGCTGGCGCGCCCCACCGCCCGCCGCCCCACGCCGCTGCGCGAGATCGTCGAGGAGGTGCTGCTCAAGTACAACTACATGATCGAGGACGGCGGCGTGAAGGTCGACGTGCCCGCCGATCTGCCCACCGCCGACGTCGACCCCGAGAAGATGCGCGAGGCCGTCGGCGCCCTGATCTCGAACGCGCTCTTCTTCAACGATCGCGCGAAGGGCGAGCGCGAGATCGCCGTCTCCGGCAGCGACGGCGGCGGGACGAGGATCTGCGTCCGCGACAACGGCATCGGCATCGATCCGCGCTACACCGGCCAGATCTTCGACCTCGGCCTGAAGCTCGACAAGACCCGCGGCGGCGGTCCCGGCTACGGCCTCTACCTGGCGCGCAAAGTGGCCGAGGAGCACGGGGGGGCGGTGACGGTCGAGTCGGCGCCGGGCGAGGGCAGCACGTTCTGCCTGACGCTGCCTACTTGATGGCCACCTCTTCGGTCGGGCAGAAGTCGGGCCCGTCGACATCCGGCAGCGGCTCCTCCCCCGGCAGGCCGATGATGCGCACGAGGACGCGGCGGTCCGCGGCGACATCGACGCCGATCCGGCGCGCCGCGGCCTGGGAGAGGTCGATCACGAACTTGTTGACGTAGGGGCCGCGGTCGTTGACGCGGAGGCGCACCTTCCGGCCGGTGGCCATCGAGGTCACCTCGACCCAGCAGCCGAGCGGAAGGGTGAGGTGCGCGGCGGAGAGCTGCTTGTTGTAGTAGCGCTCGCCATTTGCGGTGAGCGTGCCATTCAGCGAGGTCGAGTAGTAGCTCGCCAGGCCGTCGAGCTTGTGCTTGACGGAGACGGCCGCGTACTTCAGCTGGCGCAGCTGGAACGGGCTCTCGGCCGCCTTCGGTGGGGCGGGCGGGGGCGGGGGCGGCGGCTGGTCGGGGCCGAAGCGGAACGGCGCCATCTCCTTGTCGCTGAGCTTGAAGCTGTCTTCGCAGAGGAAGTCCTGGGCGCGCAGCGGCGCTGCCATGAGCAGCAAACCGAGGAGCGCAAGTCGGGTCATCTGTTGCATACCGTGGCGGATTCAACCACAATTCGATGCCCACGCCAAACGCGACCATAACCCCTAATATTTGCAGAATTTAGATTGGTGCATGCTTTGCAAATAATTGACGCATGCGCCCATTCCGTGAACGCTTCCTCGACGGCTATGACCGCTCGCAACTGCAGAGGGAGGTCCAGCGGGTCAAGCCCAAGCGGGGCCTGAGCGGCTTTCGGAAGCGGGCCGCGACCTGGGGCCTCGGCGCGACGCTGGCGCTGGGCGGACTCGGCATTCCGCTGAAGATGCATTCGAAGTCGGAGACTCCCGCACCGCAGACACAGCCGCCGCCCGACGTGGCGCCCGGCATCGCCAGCGATCTGAACGCGGCGGGCCAGATCGCGAACCAGGTCGCGACCGGCGTTCAGGGGGCCGTCACCACCGTGGCCAACACGGCCGCGGCCGCGCCGGCCGCGGTGGCCCAGGCCGCCGGCGCGGTCGCGCAGACCGCCGGCGACGTGGCCACGAAGTCGGTCGAGCAGGCCAAGGAGGCCTTCTTCGCCCGCGAGGTGCCGTTCGGCCAGATCATCTACCACGAGGCGAAGAAGAACGACCTCCCGCCCGAGCTCGTGGCGGCCGTGGCGCAGACGGAGTCGAAGTTCGTCCCGACCGCGCGCTCGAACCGCGGCGCGGTCGGCCTCATGCAGCTCGTCCCGCGCACGGGGCGCTGGCTCGGCGCGAACAACCTCAACGACCCGGCGCAGAACATCATGGCCGGCGCCAAGTACCTCAAATACCTGAGCGACCGCTTCGACGGCGACACCCAGAAAGCCGTCGCCGCCTACAACGCCGGCGAGGGGAACGTCCGGCGCTTCAACGGCGTGCCGCCGTTCCGCGAGACGCGCAATTACGTGCAGCGCGTGGCGAGCTTCCAGCAGGATCTCTCGCAGCAGTTCGCCGGGGCGGTGGGCGAAGCCCGGTGATGTGATTCAATACCCTCCGTGTCCGGCCCCCGCCTCGTCGTCGGCATCATCGTCATGGGCATTGCCGTGCCGCTGGCGCTCTTCTTTCTGCTCGGCCTGAAGACGCCGGCGCAGTTCCTCATCATCGCGGCCACGACGTTCCTCACCTGGGGTGTGGCCGATCTCTTCGCCAGCATCCTGGAGAAGCCGCGGCTCGAGGACCGCTCGCCGGGGAAGGCGCTGCGCGAGGACCTGGAGCGCCGTCAGAGCGAAGAGCAGCGCGGCGCCTGATCGAGCTTCGAGACGACGCACTTGACGTTGCCCACCGGCAGCGTGCCGAGCGCGACGCAGCGCGTCTGCTTGCAGAGCTTCGCGGGATTGGCGAAGCGCTCCGCCGAAAGCGAAAACTTGCCGTCGGCCGCCGCCGTGCCCTGCGCGAGCTGGAGTCCGCCGGCGTTGACGAGGGTCAGCGGCGACGAGGCGAACTCCGGGAGCTGCCCTTCGACCGTGACCATCGCACCGCGCGGCGGCGGTTGCAAACGCCGCATCTCTACGCGCTGAAAACGGCCAGCGAGCGTGCCGTCCGCGGCGACCTGCACCTCGGTCTGGAAGCCGCTCTTGAGCTGCGCCGCCGAGATCTGCTGCGGCGGTGTCGGGGCCATCCGCGCCTGGGCCAGCACGGCCGGCGAGGCGCTCACCGTGAGCGCGATCGCATCGCCGCCCTGACCGATCACGATTCCTTGATTCGACTTCGCCCTGAGCAGGTACTTTCCCGGCTGCAGGCCGGTCAGCAAGAACGAGCCATCCGGCTTGAGCGGAACCTTGATGACGATGCCCCCCGGCTTATCGAGTGAGACGTCGACGTCGGGGACGGGATCGCCGGCCGCGGCGAAGGCGAGCGGCGCGACGAGAGTGAGAAGAGCGGCAACGGCGATTGTACGCATCGGGATGGACGTGATGATACGCCTACTGCCAGTCGTTCATCTTCTGCAGCAACTGATCGATCGTGAGGAGGCGCTCCTCGCCGCTGCTCTCGCTGCGGAAGATGGCGTGATACCACCCCTTCATCCCGACCGGGCGAAAGAGCTCGCCGCCGAGGGATAGCCGCCCGCCGGAGACGAGCTTGAGGAACACCTGCTCGTACGCGGAGCGCGTCAGGCGGCGGTCGGGGAACGGGACGGCGTACTGGTTGCGGCGCCGCTCGCGCAGGCGCCTCCGCTCGCGCGTAGGCTTGAGCGGCAGCAGCGACGTGCCGCGCCGGTCGAGGTACTGCGAGGGCCGCGGCGGGACGAGCTTGCCGGGCGTGTCGGCGCGGCGGCGCGAGCGCGCCCGGCCGTTGCCGCGGCGGTACAGCCGCGCCGGGCGGGTGGCGGGCGGGCGAACGACCTCGCCGCACTTCCCCACGGCGATGTCGTGGTCGCGCCGGCTCGCGGCGTTGACCGTGTCGAGCTCGAGGACATGCAGCTCGCGGGCCTTCTTCCGATCGATTACGTGCTGGTCGATCGACTTCGTCGCCCACGCCGTCCGCATCGGCTTCATCAGGCCGATCTCGGTCTCGTAGTTCTTCAGCTCGTGGATGACCATCCCCCAGCGGCAGAGGTGCCCGACGTCGTCGTACGCCGTCGGCCGGTCGACGAGCTCCAGCATCGACGGCGCGCGGCCGGTGAGGATGGCGAAGAGCAAGCGCATGGAGAACGGATCGGAGTACTGCCGGATCGATCTCCGGAAGGTCCACGCCGTCTCCGCCGCGATCCGCCGCAGCGACTTCTTCTCGCCGTGCTGCGTGATCCAGATCGGGGCATTGATGTCCGACGTGTACGGCGACTGCGGGTAGTGAAAATCCTTCGTCAGCCAACCCTTCCGCGTCGTGTGCTTGCCCGGCGTCACGCCGGCGATGACGGGGATCGGCAGCGTGCGCAGGAGGGATAGGTCGTACGACGGCCAGGAGATCACGTCGCGGACGATGCCGACGATCAGCGTCGCCGCGGCGACCATGAGCCCCGGATCAGGCGTGAAGTCGACGGTGATCTCGATGCGGTTGCTGCGCGGGCGGACGCCGACGCCGGTCGAGCGCCGGTTCGCGGCCACGACCATCACCGGCACCGGCAGGATGTGGGCGAGCAGCAAAGCCAGTTTATTGATGTTGCGGCGGCGGTTCTGCTTCGCCGCCGGGATCTCGTAGGAGACGTTGTAGTGGGTGCTGTAGGCCTTGAGGCGGACCGTGTGCCCCTCGCGTTTTCCCCAGCGCGTGAGCTGGTCGCGCACGAAGCCGATCTGCTCCCACAGGTTGCGGACCATGCGGGCGGTGCTGTGCGGGGCCAGCTCGATCACCGGCGTGACGACCTCGATCACGCCGCGGTCGAAGTAGACGGCGCCGCCGGTGGGGATGTGCGACGAGGTCTTCTCCCGCTCCAGCAACGGGGCGTCGATGAACGCCCTCGGGTGTTTCCAGTACGTCTCGGGATTGATCTCCACCTCGTCGAGCCAGACGTTGAACTCCGACTCCATGCCGATCACCGGCATTGACAGCCACGTCCGTTGGGGCCGGCGGCTGTTCCCGATCTCGTCTTTCCAATCCTGTCCAGGCATGGGAGGGGGGACTACTGCAGAGTCCCATGAAGCAAACGGCAGGCCGTTATTCCTGTCCTGTTGAGCCCGCCGAAATGACCGCCCGCCGCTCCCGCCGCCGCCGCTCTTCGAACGCGAAGCGGGGGCGGTTTTCCTGCGGCATTTCCATGCGGTCCTCGCTGATCTCGCGCGGGATGACAGTGATGTAGCCGAGGTCGACGTGGACGTGATCGTCGGCATTCTTTCCCGTGATGTGGCCGTACGGCAGCACCGTCACATCATCGGAAAGCTCCTCGGCGAGGTCGTTGTAGCGCTCGATCAGTTCCTTCGTCTTCAGGATGTTCGTGCCGATGCGGTAGACGTCGGCGGCCGTGCCCCACATGTGCGCCGTGGCGTGCTCCGACATCTTGTGCGACGGCGAACGGTACCCGCCGTTGACGGCGATGTGGACCGATGCCCCCGCCGCCGCGCGGAAGTGCTCGAGGTAGAACGCCAGCACGCGCACGGCGCACGGCAGGTAGCGCGGGAAGCCCTGCAGCGGCTGGGCCTCCTTGAGGTCGACGAGGAGGAACTCGTTGATGCCGAAGTGCGGGGTGAGGCGGACGTTGAGGGCCTCCTCATGCGAGGCGATCTCGTAGAAATAGCGCGGCAGGCGGTGCCGGCGTCCTTGCTCGTCGCGCACCATGTCGCCGGGGCGGAGCAGCGCCCGCAGCTCGTCATCGAGGTCGAAGGCGTCGACGACTTTCAGCCGCTGGTGGTTATTGCTCATAGGTCAACTGCGACAGGGTATTGAAAATATCGCGCGAGACGTCGGCCACGGCGGTGCCGCGCCCCGTCTCCGCCGGGAACTGCGTCAGCACCACGAGCACGTACGGCTCGCGTCCATCCAGCAGGATGATGCCGGCGTCGTGGTTGACGGTGGATATGTTGCCGGTCTTGTGCGCGACGCGCGCGGCCTTCGGCAAGCCGGCGGGGATGCCGCTGCGGTACTGCTGCTTGAGCATGATGTTCAGCATCTCCTCGCTGCATGGGGCCTTGCGGTCGGCGATGGTGCGGAGGAGCTTGAGCAGGCCGTTCGCCGTCACTTCGTTGTTGAGGCCCGCGTTGAACGCGGCCTGGTCTTCGACGCCGCGCAGGATGCGGACGCCGTCGATGTCGAGCTCGTCGAGGGCCTGTTGGACGTTGGCGATGCCGACGACGTCGACGAGGAGGTTGGTGGCCAGGTTGCTGGACTTGGTGATCATCCAGTAGGCGAGCTCGCGGACGGAGAGGGTCTTGCCGAGGTGGCCGTAGACGTCGGGATCGGCGTCGCGGGCGAGGTCGAGCATGAACGGCTCCCGGTTGACGATGGAGGTGAAGCGGTTGCGGATGTGTACGGGGGCGTCGAGGGTGAGATCGCCGCGGGCCACCTCGCGCATCACGCCGAGGAGGACCGCGAGCTTCATCGTGGAGGCGGCGTGGAAGTAGTGGTCGCCGCTGTAGGACCACTGGATCGTCGTCTCGCTGTCGTAGAAGGCGATGCCGAGCTCCTCGAGGTCGTGCTCCTTTTTCAGCTGCAGGACGTTGCGGTAGAGCGAGACTTCGGACGTCGCGACGGAATCGCTCGGCGCTGCGATGGGAACTTTCTCTGCCACCGTCACTAATCTACCGCAAGCAAGCCACGGAAACTCAGAACGCAGAATGCGAATGCAGAATGAAGAAGGCTCTGCGGCTTCTCAATTCTGCATTCGCATTCTGCGTTCCAGTTTTCCGTGGCCTATCGTCCCAGGCCTCTCAAATATCTCCCCATCCGCTCAATCCCCGTCCCGATCTGCTCGACCGGCGCCGCAAACGAAATGCGCACGAACCCCTCGCCTCGCGCGCCGAACGCGATGCCCGGAATCACCAGCACCGCGGCGTCGGTGGCGAGCGACTTCGCGAAGTCGACGGTGCCGCAGAACGGGACGGGGACGAAGGCGTAGAACGCGCCCGCGGGCGGCTCGATCGCGGCCTCGAGCTCGTGGCCGATGGCGTAGAGCGCCGCCTCGCGCTGCGTGCTGAACTGCGCGCGCACGCGCTCGAGCCACGAGGCATTCCACGCGGCGTCGGCGAAGATCGACTCGGCCAGGGCCTGCGAGAAAACGGAGGCGCATGTGGCGATGTACTGATGCGCGGTGACGATCGGCTTGATCAACGCCTCGGAGCCGAGCACCCAGCCGAGGCGCAGGCCGGTCATGCCGTGCGACTTGGAGAGGCCGCCGACGACGAGGACATTCGCGCCGCGCCCGAGTATCGACGGCGGCGGCGCGTCGTACCAGAGCTCGCGGTAGACCTCGTCGGCGACGACGAGGCATCCGGTGGCGGCGATGGCGTCCAGCGCCTCGTCGTCGATGACTGCGCCGAGGGGATTCGACGGCGAGTTGACGACGATGAGCTTCGTCTTGCTGGTGATGTTCAGTGAGCCGGCGTCGAGCGTCCACGACGGCGGCTCGAGCGCGTACGTGCGCACGGTCGCGCCGGCGAGACGCGCCAGCGTCGGATAGGAGAGGAAGCCGGGATCGGGGACGAGGACTTCGTCGCCTTCGCCGAGGTAGGCCTGGAAGATCGCGTATAGGCCTTCTTCGGTGCCGGCGGTGACGCAGATGTCGGTCTTCGGATCGACGGCGAAGGCTTCGCCGAGGCGCTTGCGCAGCGGCAGCGCGCCGGCGTTCGGCGAGTAGCGCCACGACGTCGTCGCCGCGCGCATGGCCATCTCGCGCAGGGTCTCGTCGGGCTCGAGGTTCGGCTCGCCGATGCCGAGGTTCACGGAGAGCGGCGTGGCCAGCGCGTTGATCTGGCGGATGAGCGAGAGCTCCACCCCACCCATCCGCCGCGCAGGACTGAGGACTGAGGACTGAGTTTCCCGTCGTGCTTCACTCAGTCCTCAGTCCTCAGTCCTCAGTCCTCAGCACTAGCGAAGCGCCTCTTCAAGTGCCGTCGCGCTGTCCGTCTTGTCGTCGCGGTACTTCACGATCACCGGCGTCTGCGTCGACAGCCCGTGCTGCTCGGCGAACGCCCCCTTGAGCGGCCGCGCCCCCGGCACGACCACCGCGCCGTACGGGATCTCCAGCGGGCGCTCCGGCGTGCGGCGGTAGACCTGGCCGCGCACGACGTCGTAGACCGGCGTCGAGCCGGTGAGGATGACGCCGGCGCCGATGACGGCGCGCGAGCGGACGATCGTCCCCTCGTAGATCCCGCAGTTGCCGCCGATGATGACGTCGTCCTCGATCACCACCGGCACGCTGCCGATCGGCTCGAGCACGCCGCCGATCTGCGCGGCCGCGGAGACGTGCACGCGCTTCCCCACCTGCGCGCACGAGCCGACCAGGGCGTGCGAGTCGATCATGGTCTCGTCCTCGACGTGCGCGCCGATGTTGACGTACGCCGGCGGCATCAGCACCACGCCCTTGCCGATGTACGCGCCGCGGCGGATGGAGGTGCCGCCGGGAACGATGCGCACGCCGTCGGCAGGCTTGAAGCGCCGCGGCGGAATGGTGTCCTTGTCAATGAACGAGAGCGCGCCCGAGGCGAACTCCGCCGCCGTCCCCCACTTGAACGCGGCCAGGATCCCCTCCTTCACCCACGTGTTGGCGTGCCAGATGCCGACAGCGTCGCGCTCCGCGGCGCGGATCGTCCCCTTCTCCAGCTCCGTGAGGAAGAGGTTGATGGCCCGCAAGGCCTCGGCGCGGTCGTGCGCCGCCTTCAGCATGGTCACGCGCTCTTCGATCGTGAGCGGCCGCGCTTCCGTCGCCATCGTCAACCTGCTTTGCGCTGCGCGACGATGTCGAAAGCGCCCTCGCGGGCGGCGGGCAGTCCGCATTCCGCGAGGATCTGGGCCATCTTCTTCCGATTGGCCTCGGTGATCGGCGCGAGCGGCGAGCGCACGGTGTCGTTCTCGAGGATGCCCATCATCTTCATGGCCGTCTTCACCGGGATCGGATTCGACTCGATGAAGTTCCCGGTCATCAGCGGAAGGATGCGGTTGTGGATCTCGCGCGCGCCGTCCCAGTCGCCGTTCAGCGCCGCCGCGACCATGGTGCTCATCAGCCGCGGGATCTCGTTGCCGGCGACGGAGATCACGCCGTCGCCGCCGCAGGCGATCATCGGCAAGGTCCAGGCGTCGTCGCCGCTGAGGACGAGGAAGCCGTCCGCGCGGTCGCGGAGGATGGTCAGGATCTGCTCCATGTTCGCCGACGCTTCCTTGACGCCGGCGACGTTGGGCACCTCGCGCGCGATCTGCAGCGTCGTCGCCGCGGTCATGTTGATGCCGGTGCGGCCGGGGACGTTGTACATGATCATCGGGAAGCCGCGCTGTTTCTTCTCCACGGCCTCGGCCTGCAAACCGAAGTGGCGGCGCAGGCCGTCGGGCGTCGGTTTGTTGTAGTACGGCGTGATGGTGAGGAGGCCGTCGGCGCCGAGGTCGATGGCGATGTTGGCGAGCTCGATGGCCTTGTCGGTCGAGTTCGAGCCGGCGCCGGCCAGCACCGGCACGCGCCCGTTGGCGCGCTTTACGGCGATCTCGACGACGCGGCGATGCTCGTCCTGGGTCAGGGCCGGGTTCTCGCCGGTCGTGCCGCAGGGGACGAGGAAAGTCGTCCCTTCCTCGATTTGAAAGTCGATGAAGCGCTCGAGCGCGGCCTCGTCGAGCGCCCCGTCGGTTTTGAACGGCGTGACCAGGGCCACGCCGAGGCCTCTAAATTTCGTCATGACGCACCTCCGAAAACGAGCTCGTCAAACGTGATCAATCCCTTCCTTCCCCGCACCATCTCCGCTGCGAACACCGCGCCGCGGGCGAATCCCTCCCGCCCGCGGGCGCGGTGCGAGAGCTCCACGAGGTCGTCGGGGGAATCGAAATAGAGCGTGTGCAGGCCGAACTCGGCGCCGACGCGCGACGCGGCGATCGGCGGGTCGAGCTTGCCGCCGCTGCCGCCCTTCACTTCCCTGGCGATGCGCAGCGCCGTCCCGCTCGGCGCGTCCTTCTTCTGCGAATGGTGGCGCTCCTCCATCCCCGCCGCGTACTGCGGGAAGCGCGCGAAGAGCTCGCCGGCCTTGCGTGCCAGCGCGAAGGTGACGTTCGCGCCGGGCGAGAAGTTTGAGGCGTAGACGCAGGCGATGCCGGCTTTGTCGACGCGCGTGCGAACGTCGTCGACGCGGTCGTTCCAGCCGGTGGTGCCGACGACCATGTCGAGCTTGTTGTCGCACGCGATCGCCAGCGCGTGATCGAGCGCCGACGCATGCGAAAAATCGATCAGCACCTCGGCGCCGTTGAGCGGCTCGTCGCGATCGACGTCGAAGACGCAGACGACCTCGTGCCCGCGCTCCTTCGCCATTTTCTCGACCGTGCGGCCCATCTTGCCGTAGCCGTGGAGGGCTACGCGCATACCGGAGCCTCGAAGAGCGCGTGGTGGATCGATTTGATGGCCCGGTCGGCGTCGCGGTCCTCGACGACGATGGAGAGATTGAGCCCCGAGCGGCCTAGGCTGAACATCGTCAGCGGCACGCCCTGGAGCGCGTCGAAGATGGCCGCGCCGACGGCCGACTCCTCCATCAGGTTCCGCCCGACCACGGCGATGATCGACTGGTTGTCGTCGATGCGCACGTCGGCCACGTCGGCGAGCTTCTTCACCAGCGCCGGCAAGTTTTCCTTGTCGTCGACCGTCACCGACACCGAGACCTCGGAGGTGGTGATGAGGTCGACGGAGATCTCCAGCTCTTCGAAAATGGCGAAGAGCCGCGCCAGGAAGCCGTGCGCGCCGAGCATCTTGTTCGAGGTCATGTGCACGACGGCGATGTTGCGCTTCACGGCCACGGCGCGCGGGCCGGCGCCGCGCTCGTCGCCGTCGCGCGTGATCACGGTGCCGGAACTGGCCACGTTGTGCGTGTTCAGCACGCGCACCGGGATGTTGAGGCCGACCGCCGGCGCGATGGTCTTCGGATGCAAAACCTTCGCGCCGAACCATGCCAGCTCCGCGGCCTCGTCGTAGGCGATGCGGTCGATGACGCGCGCGCCGGGGATGAGGCGCGGATCGCAGGTCATCATGCCGTCGACGTCGGTCCAGATCTGGATCTCCTCGGCGCCAACAGCCGCGCCGACGATGGCGGCGCTGTAGTCGGAGCCGCCGCGGCCGAGCGTCGTCGTGGCGCCGTCCTCGGTTCGGCCGATGAAGCCGCCCATGACCGGGATGACGTTGCGCTCGAGCAGCGGCAGAAGGACGCTGTGTGCGTTGCGCCGCGTCTTTTCCATGTCGGGGTTGGCGTCGCCGAAGCGGTCGTCGGTCTCGATGAGCTCGCACTCGACGGCCTCGGCCGGCAGGGCGCGCATCATCATCGAGTGCGCGAAGAGGACGGAGGAGAGCTTCTCGCCGATGGCCACGACTTTGTCCTTGGCCCGCGGCGTGATCTCCCGCAGGAGGCAAATGCCCTGCAGGATCGTCTTGGCCGCGGCGAGCTCGTTGTGCAGCTTGGTCAGGAAGTTCTCGTAGAAGTCGACTTTCTGCTGGACGAGGCGCGTGGCCACGTTCTCGTGGCGCATGAGGACGTCGTTGAGGATCTTGTCGACGCCCTCCTGGTTGCCGGCCTTGGCGGCTTCGGTGGCGGCAATGAGCTGGTTCGTCACGCCGGCCAGCGCGGAGACGACGACGACGGGCCGCAACTGCTGCCGCTTGGCGACGATAGCGACGGCGTTGGCGACGCGGTCCGCGTCGCCGAGGGAGGTGCCGCCGAATTTGATGACGATCACAGGAGACCTTTCGCCTCGAGCAGTTCCGCGTTCAACAACGCCGCCCCCGCCGCGCCGCGGATCGTGTTGTGGACGAGCGCGACCATGCGGATGTGAAGAAGCGGACAGGGACGGATGCGGCCGACGCTGACGGACATGCCGCGCTCGCGGTCGCGGTCGAGGCGCGGCTGCGGGCGGTCGGGCGCGTCGAGGACGTGGATCGGCTGGCGCGGCGCGGACGGGAGGTTCAGCTCCTGCGGGACGCCTTTGAAAGTTCTGAGCGCGTCTTTGATCTCGTCGAGCGACGGGACGTCGTGCATGACGGCGAGGGAGATCGTCATCAGATGGCCGTCAATCGTCGGCACGCGGTTCGTCTGCGCGGAGATGCGCATCGGCGCGTAGACGAAGCGCTCGCCGTCCCACGCGCCGAGGATCTTGCGCGGCTCGATCTCGATCTTCTCTTCCTCGCCGCTGATGTAGGGGATGACGTTGTCGAGGATGGCCAGCGAGGTGACGCCGTTCCAGCCGGCGCCGGAGACGGCCTGCATGGTGGTGACGTGGAGCTGGTCGATGCCCCAGCGCTGCTCGATCGGCGCGATGGCCAGGGCGAGGCCCATGGTCGAGCAGTTCGAGTTCGTGACGATGTAGCCGCCGCCGCGGCGGGCGCGCTGTTTTTCGACGGCGGCGAGGTGATCAGCGTTGATTTCGGCGAGGAGCAGCGGGACGTCGGCGCCCATGCGGTGGTTCTTCGAGTTCGAGACGACGACGCAGCGGCGGTTGGCGTAGAGCTCTTCGGCCTCGCCCGCAACGGACGCGTCCAGCCCCGAAAACAGCAGTCGCGACTCGAGCTCGCCGCCGAGGCCCTGGACTCTCAACGCGGCTGCTTCGGCCGGCAGCGTTGTCCCGAGCCGCCAGTCGGCCGCCTCCGCGTAGCTTTTGCCCGCGCTGCGCTCCGAGGCGACGACCTCGTGAAGGCGGAACCAGGGGTGGTGCTCGAGGAGTTGGACGAAGCGCTGGCCGACGGAGCCGGTGGCGCCGAGGACGGCGACGGGGATGCGCGTGGTGCGCTCGGTGTGCGCCGGCGTTTCAGCGGAAAGCGTGGCGGACATGCAAAAACGATTCTATAGCGAGCGCTGCGACGCTGATGGCGAGGCCGAGGAGGAGGCCGGGCGGCGGCGTGTTCGCCGGCATCGGTTGGGGTTCGGGGTTCGGCAGCTCGATGATGCCGCGGTAGTCGACGATCCAGCGGATACCGGGGTTCATTCGTTCTACCGGACGAAGGACGTCGTAGGAGCGGGCGTCCCTCACCTGCTGCAGCGTGGCCAGGTTCGGCGGAAAGATCTCGAATTCCGAGGTGATGAGGTAGCGGTTGTCGTGCGGGAGGGCGATGTCGGGGGCCGGGCGGGCGGCGGGGTTGTAGCCGTAGGCGAAGACGATCATTTCGATGGCGATGGCCGCCACCGCCCACCCGCGCCGGCCGATGCCGAGAAGGGCCAGGCAGAGGCCGGGCACGGCGATGCGGCGCAATGCCACGGCCGCAAAGCCGGCCAGGTATCCGGCGAGTCTGGCTTCGTAGGAGGGGAGATGGAGATAGCCGCGGTGCTGAAGCATCGCGATCCCCTGCCTCGCGGCATGCTCGAGCAGCGGCTTCGCCACGGGCAACGCCAGCACGACGCCGATCACTGCCAGGCCCGCCCCCAGCACGATGAGACTGAGTCTTAGTCTGATGTGGGAGATCGCGGAAGCAACGCACATCGAAATGAAAAAGCAGAAGACCAGGCCGAGGCGCTCCGTCGCGCCGGGCAATTTCGCGATCAACCGGAGCACCGGCAGGTGCCACGACAGCACGAGCGCGGCAAGGGCGATCAGCAAGGCCCGCCGCGGAACGTGCCGCCATGCAGCGGCCACCACGATCAGCGCGCAGAGCCCCGCGTAGCCGCCGGCGCGCTCGTTGAAATTCTCGGCGCCGAGGGCGCTGAGGTCGATCTCGCCGGCCAGCGGCGAGCCGAGGTAGCCGGGCAACAGCGTCGCCGGAATCGCGAACCAGCGCGTGTGCGCCGCCGTCTGCAGCCGCTGCGCGAGGAGCTCGCTGTGCGACGCGGCGATCGCGAACGGCACGAGCTGCACGGCGCAGAGCGCGAATCCGAGGAATGCCCACGCCAGCCAGCGCGCGCTCCAGAGGTAGATCGCGATCGCCACCACGCCGTAGAAGAGTGTCTCCGGATGGCCGCCCGCGGTCGCCAGTGCGGCGAAGGCGAACGTCGCCAGCGGGCGCCGCGTCAGCGCCGACGCCGCGAGCCACGGCAGCATGGCGTAGACGTTCGTATGCGGCGAGAGCAGCCACACCGTCATGTAGCCGCAGGTCATGTAGACGAAGCCGGCCACGAGCGCGCTGCGCCAGTCGCATTGCGTGGCCGCGCGCGCGAGCCACCACATGCCGAGGCCGGCCAGGAAGAGCTTCAAAAACGCGTTGAGGGCCCAGCCACGGTCGCCCATGGCGATGCGCAGCCACGTCAGCGGAAAGAGGAGCGAGGCCTCAGGGTTGGCGAAGAGATGCTGCCCGTCGCCGGCCCAGACGTTGCGCCACGGAAATTGTCCGGCGGCGACGAGGCGGCGCACCTCGTGGTCCCACGGGCGGAACTCGAGGACGGAGTCGCTCAGCAGCTTGTTCGAGACCGGCACGCGCACGCTCGGGTCGTGCTTCCAGGCGCCGTAGTCGAGCGGCAGGTCGACAGGGAGAAAGACGCGCCCCGGCAGGAATCCCTTCGCCGTGAAGAGCACCGCGGCGACGGCGAAGACGAGCGCGGCGATGCGCCACTCACGCATGCGGGCCCCAGCGGAAGAGCCACGTCGGATGCTCGGGCGTCATCGCTCCCGCCCACGTTCGGAAGAGGTGAAGGGTGATGAGCGCGTCCCAGGCCACGATCCAGATCGCGACGAGCGGGAAGCGCTTGACCGCGGGCGCGAGCAGCGCCGGGACGACGATCGGGACCGTCACGAACCAATACCAACCCTCCCCGCCGCCCGCCCATCCGGACTTGACGACGTTCACCGCCTGCGCGAGCGCGAAGGCCGCGAGCACCGCGGCGGCGAGGGCGAGGAGATCGCGGCGGCGCGCGGAGAAGATGATCGCGACGACGATTGGAACGACGTAGAGCGCGACGCCGAGCGGGCGCAGCGCGTCCCAATGCTCGCCGCTCGTCCAGGCGGCCGAGGCGATCGCGACTTTTATGAGGTCGACGAGGCGAAGCGCGCCGCCGGGATGCGCGCCGAAGTCGACGCCGATGGCCGTGCCGGTCCGCGACGCGAGATCCGCCATCGTCAGCGCCGCGGAGAGCGCGCAGGCGGCGGCGACGGCGATCACGCGCCAGCGCGAAGCGCGCTGCCATCGCCAGAAAAACGGGAGGGCGATGGCGAGCGGCCAGGTGTAGAGCTTCGCGGCGAAGGCGAGCGCCCACAACAGCGCCTCCGCGGCGCCGGAGCGATCGGCTGCCGTCACGGCCAACGCTACGGCGACGAGCGCGCAGGCAAACGCGTCGTTGCTCGCGCGCGTCACCAGCGTCTCCCACGTCGGCACGAACGCGACGAGCGCGGCGGCCACGACGCCGCTCGTGCCGAACCAGCGCTCGCCGATCGTCGCCGTGGCCAGAATCGTGATCAGGGCGAAGACGACGCTGGCGAGGCGCCAGACGCGCAGCTCGGTCAGGACCGTGCGCGGGAAGAGCCGCGCCAGCGGGGCGATCAGCGAGTAGTAGAGCGATGGCTGCTGGGCCTCGTAGTTGATTCGGGCATACGCGCCCATCGTCACCGCGCGGTCGCGAACGACTGGCGCATGCCAGTCCGCCTGCAGCAGCGCGAATGACGGCACGGCGTCCCACTTCCGCTCCAGCGTCGCCTCGAGGTACGGCGGGACCGAGGGCTCGCTCATCGTCGGGTTGCGATGCTCCTGCGCCACGAACGCGAGCCGGGCCACGTGGTACAGCTCGTCGAGGCCGGCGTACGGCGGCATGGCCGCGACCTGCACGAGCAGGCGCACCGCCGCGGCGGCGATCAACAGCGCATACGCGACGCGGCGGCTCACGCCGCGATCGTACAATCAGCCGTGCCCGCTTCGATCGAATTCCGCGGCGTCTCCGTCGACGGCATCCTCCACGACCTCGACCTGCGCATCGGCGCGGGCGAAGCTGTGGCGTTCATCGGGCGCAGCGGCGCGGGGAAAACGACGACGCTGCGATTGATCAACGGCCTGGCCACGCCCTCGCGCGGCGATGTCCTCATCGACGGCGCGAAGCCGGTCGATTTCATCCCGCTGCGGCGGAAGACCGGATACATCATCCAGGGCTCGGGCCTCTTTCCGCACCGCACGGTCTACGAGAACGTGGCCACGCTGCCGCGTCTGCTGAAGTGGGATGAGACGCGAACGAAAAGCGAGGCGGCGGCGCTGCTCGACAAGCTCGGACTGCCGTTCGAAAAATTCGCGGCGCGGTATCCGCGATCACTCTCCGGCGGCGAGCAGCAGCGCGTCGGCATCGCCCGGGCCATCGTCGCCCGTCCCGGCATCCTTCTTTGCGACGAGCCCTTCGGGGCGCTCGATCCGATCGTGCGGCGCGAGCTGCAGGACTCCTTCACGGCCATCCGCGAGGAGCGCAATGCCACGATCGTCTTCGTCACCCATGACCTGGCCGAGGCCATGCGCGTGGCCGAGCGCGTCGTCGTCTTCGATGGCGGGCGCATCGTCGCCGACACGAGCGCTCGCGAGCTTCCCCGCCACGAGGCGCCGGCGGTGCGGGCTCTCGTCGCCGCCGCGAGTCTGCCGTCATGACCGTGCTGCGGGCCACCGGCGAGCACATCGTCATCGTCGTGATCGCCGTCGTCGTCGCCATCTTGATCGGCGTCCCCCTGGGCGTGTGGGCGGCGCGCCGCGCCCGCGCCGGCGGCTTTGCCCTGCGCGTGGTCGACGCCATCCAGACCATCCCCTCGCTGGCCCTCTTCGGGTTCCTCATCCCCATCCCGTTCATCGGCGGCATCGGCATGCGCACGGCCATCGTGGCGTTGATCCTTTATTCATTGTTGCCGGTTGTCCGGAATACCGTCACCGGCATCCGCGGTGTGGAGCCGGCCGTGCGCGAGGCCGGCGTGGCCATGGGCTTCACGCCGCGGCAACTGCTCTTCGAAGTGGAGCTGCCGCTGGCCATGCCGTCGATCGTGGCGGGGATTCGCATCGCCACGGTGACGGCCATCGGCGTGGCCACGATCGCCGCGGCGATCGGCGGCGGCGGCCTCGGCACGCTGATTTTCCGCGGCGTGGCCATGGTCGACTCGACGCTGATCCTCGAGGGCGCGCTCCCCGCCGCGGCGCTCGCGCTCATCGCCGACGCCGTGATGACCACGATCGAACGTAGACTGATCCGATGAAACGCGCGTGGTTGCTCCTGCTGCTGTTCGCGTGCAGCAAACAGCCGATCGTCGTCGGCGCGAAGAACTTCACGGAGTCCGACATCCTCGGCGAACTGGTGGCGCAGAAGCTCGAGGCTTCGCGCTGCACGGTCGACCGCCGCCTGCACATGGGCGGCACGCTGGTCTGCGACGCCGCCATCGGCTCCGGCGCGCTCGACGCCTACGTCGAATACTCCGGCACCGCGCTCACGGCGATCCTCCATCAGCCAGCCACGAACGACCGCGCCGCCGTCGACCGCATCGTCGGCGCCGCGTACGCGAAGCGCGGCCTCCGCTGGGGCCCGAGCCTCGGCTTCAACAACACGTTTGCCATGATCGTGCGCCGCGATTACGCGCGGCAGCGCGGGCTGCGCACGATCTCGGATCTGCGCAAGGTCGAGCACGAAGTCCGCCCCGGCTTCGGCTACGAGTTCGTCGAGCGCCCCGACGGCTGGCCCGGCCTGGTGGCGCGCTATCGCCTCGACGTCACCACGCCGCCGAAGACGATGGACCTCGGCCTGACGTACAAGGCCCTCGCCGCGGGCGAGATCGACCTGATCGCCGGCAACTCGACGGACGGCCTGATCGAGTCGCTCGGCCTCGTCGCGCTCGATGATGACCTCCACTACTTCCCGCCGTACGACGCGGCGGTGGTGTCGCGCGCGGAGATGGACCGCAAATGCCGCGGGGCCTCGGCGGCGCTGGCGTCGCTGGCGAACACGATCGACGACGGCACGATGCGGCGCCTCAACTACGAGGTCGACGGCAAGAAGCGCGACGTGGCCGAGGTGGTGCGCGAGTTCCTCAGCGCCCCGCGGCGGGGCGGCGCGAGCCGAAGGTGATGAAGCGTCCGGCGATGCCGCGCGGCGATTGATAGGTGATCAGGAAGCGATTCGCACCGGCGACGGTGACGGCGGGGAGCGTCTCGTCGCCGGAGCTCGGGATGGCGATCGCGGCGACGGTGCCATCGCGCTCGACGGCGGCGGCAGCGAGGGCGGCATGCCCGTTCACCGCCGTCTGCCAAATGACGACGTACCGCGTTCCGTCAAACGCGGCGGCGGGCTTGGCCGGCCGGTCGAGCGACGTGTACGCGCCGAGGATTCGCGGCGCGGGATCGATCGGGCCGCGCCCGGCCACGTCATAGCGCAGGAAGCGCATCAGTCCGTAGCTCGAAGAGAAAACGTAGAGCACCGTCGTGCCGTCCGTGGCGATGCCGGCGCGGTCGGCGCTGTAGAACGGCATCCGCAGCGGCGCCGGGAAGAATTCGTCGTAGCTGACGAGGAGGTCGAAATACTCGGGCGATGGCGAAGAGCAGAACCCGAAGCCGCAGAACTGTCTGACGGGTTGCGAATCGTCGCCCGCGGTGATGAGCGTGCCGGCGGCGACGACGGCGTCGTCGGCCGGAAAGTGCGCCGGCGTGGCGTGCACGAGCGTGCCGTCGAGCGCGTACTCGTTGATCGTCGACGAGGTGACGACGAAGACGCGGCCGCGGTCGACGCGCACGAGGCCCGCGGGCATCGCGCCGGTGATCCTCTCCGTGCCGATGACGGCGAACGGCTGCGGATCGGGCTTCAGGGTCGGATCGAGATGCCAGACGACGACGCGCTGCGACAGCGGCGCCGACTCGGTCTGGGCGACGAAGTAGCCGTTCGGCGCCACGGCGACGCTGGGGATGACGGCGTCGTAGTACGGCTGCGTGACCGGGAGCTCGCGCGCCGTGCCGAAGACGGGCTGGCCGAGGGAGTCGAGCCGCGCGACGAGCGTGCGCGGACGCAGCGCGGTCTCGCTGATGCTCGTCCAGGCGATGGCGAAGCCGGCGCCGTCGCCGGCGGCGGGCATGGCCGGCTGGACGAGGTAGATGGCGCGACTCTGGTCGGTGGCCGGATAGCCGGCGAAAGGGCGGACCGGCGCGACAGCGATCTCCGGGCCGACGGCGAGCACGATAGCGAGCAGCAGCGACATCGCACTCGGTACGTGCCGCGCGGCCGTCGCGTCTAACATAGCGCGCGCATGGCGACGACGTTTCAGCGGCCGCGCGGCGGCGAAGGGATGATCGAGGTCGAGGAGGCGCAGCGGCGCGTGCTGGCCGAGGTGCCGCTGCTCGGCGTCGAGGACGTCCCGCTCGCCGATGCCCTCGGCCGCGTGCTGCGCGAGGACGTCGCCGCGCCGGCCGACGTGCCGCAGCGCGACAACAGCGCCATGGACGGCTACGCCGTGCGCGCCGAGGACGTCGCGAAGGCGCCGGTGTCGCTGCGCGTGATCGAGGATCTGCCGGCGGGAACCGTGGCCACGAAACGCGTCGAAGAAGGGACCGCCATCCGCATCATGACCGGCGCGCTCCTCCCCGAGGGGGCCGACGCGGTGGTGCAGGTCGAGCTGACCGATGCCGGCTCCGAGGTCGTGCGCATCGACGAGAGCGTGCCGCGCGGCGCGAACGTGCGCAGCCGCGGCGAGGACATGCGCGCCGGCGACGTGGTGCTGCGCGACGGCACGCCGATCCGCGCCGGCGAGCTCGGGGTGCTGGCCAGCGTGCAGCAGCGCGTCGTGCGCGTCGGGCGCCGGCCGGAGATCGCGATCTTCTCCACGGGCGACGAGGTGATCGACGTCGACGCTCCGCGTGCACTCGGCAAGGTCGTCAACTCGAACGCCTACGCGCTCGCCGCGCTCGTGCACGAGGCCGGCGCGCTGCCGCGCATGCTGCCGATCGTGCCGGACCGCGCGGAGGCGACGGTGGCGGCGATCGAGAACGCGCTGACGTCGGACTTCGTCGTCTCCTCCGGCGGCGTCTCCGCCGGCGCGTTCGACTTCGTCAAAGACGCGCTCGACACGCTCGGCGCGGAGACGAAATTCTGGCAGGTGGCGATGAAGCCGGGGAAGCCGGTGGTGCTGTCGCGCCTGCGCGAGCGGCTCTACTTCGGGCTTCCCGGGAACCCGGTGTCGTGCATGGTGTCGTTCGTCCTCTTCGTCGCCCCGTCGATCCGCAAGGCGATGGGACAGCGGCGCGCCATCCTGCCGCCGACGGCGAAGGTGCGCTTGGCCGCGCCGATCCGCACGAAGGGCGACCGGCGGACGTATTTCCGCGTGCGCGTGGTGGCCACGGACGGCGAGCTGGTGGCGCATCCGGCGCCGGCGCAGGGCTCGGGGGTGCTGACGTCGATGATCGGCGCGAACGCGCTGGCGATCCTGGAGCGCGGCGCGACGCGCGCGGAGGCCGGCAGCATCGTGCCGGCGGTGCTCATCGGATCAGTGGCAAGCGAGTGACGGAGAGCTCGGCGAAGAGACGCGTGAGCCGGCGGGTCTCGGCGTCGCCGTGCTCGAAGGTGCGGCAGAGGAGCTCGACGTTTTCCTGCGGCTCGAGCGGCGAGATGGTGAAGCCGTCCGGCGGCTGGTCGGGCAGCAGCGAGGTGCGCCGCGTCCAGACGCCGTTGTCGACGGTGTAGACGACGAAGACGTCGGCGGCAGGGAACTCGCCGGCGTCGACGACCTCGACGGGCCAGTCGCCGCCGCGGTCGCGCAGGACCTCGGTCACGGAGTCCTCGAGGAGCTTGCGCAAGGTCTCCGGGATCTCGTCGAAGCGGAAGCCCGCCCGCCCACCCTCGCACCAGACGACGGCAGCGCCGGCGTCGACGTCGGCGCCGCGCCAGTGGAAGCGGATGACGCCGCGCGCCCTGCGCTGGAGCGGCGCGTCGGTCTCGGCCAGCACGCCGCGCGCGCTGATCTCGGCGATGCGCAGCGGCACGCCGCCAAACGCGCCCTCGACCGGTTCCGTCAAGTTGAGCCGCTGGAACGCGCGCCGCTCGTCGATCATGGGGCCTTCTTCACGTCGGTGATCCAGTAGCTGTCACCGTTCACATGCAGCCGGGCCTCGATCTTGGAGTTGTCCGGCGGCAGCGCGCCGACTTTCGCGCCGCGCACGGGGTAGTCCATGGTCATCGCTTCCATGAAGCCGGGAACGGCCTGGTGATCGATGCGAACGGAGTTGTCGGAGGCGTCGCGGGTGAGGATCTTTCCCTTCAGCGTGTAGAGCTTCTCGCCGGGCTCGCTGACGGGCTTTTCGTGTTTGGCACAGGCGACGAGCAGAAGGACGGCGGCAAGGACAGCGGCGCGGCGCATTCGACAGGGATTATAGATTTGCGGGACCGCGCACCCCGAGGGAGAATGGTTGGGCGATGTCGACGGTGAAGAAAGAACCTGTCGTCGATTGGGAGCCATCCGAGGAGTGGAAGGCGATCCAACTGACGCCCGAGCAGAAGGCGGAGCTGCGGGCGGAGCTGCAGAAACGCGTCGACGCGGCTGCCGCGGCGGGTGTCTATGAACGTCTCTGGGAGCTTCGTGGAACGGTGAATTTGGATCTCGACCTCGAAGAGCTCCGTAGGGATCGCGATTGATTTCGCTTGATACCAGCGCACTGCAGCAATTCCTGGCGAAACTGCCGGGAAGTCACGGTCGAATCATCGACCAAGCAATTCTCAACCGCGAAGCATTCATTGCGCCCATCGTGGTTGCGGAGGCACTCAGTAAGCCTGATCTCAGCAGCCGTTCTGCCGCGATCATTTTGTCGTTGCCGATGCTGCTACTTCACGACGGTTATTGGCGTCGCGCCGGTCTTCTTCGCGCGACACTGCGCCGCGCGAAGCTTCGAGCGAGACTTGCTGACACCCTCATCGCGCAATCCTGCATCGACCACGACCTCCCGCTCATCACCTATGATGACGATTTCAGGAACTTCGTCCCAGCCGGTCTGAAGCTCCTGTAAGAGAGAGGGTCCAAAAAGCATGCTTCCAGAAAAAACCTTCGACGGCCGTGTCGCCGTCATCACGGGCGGTGGCACGGGCATCGGCTTCGCCATCGCCCGCGAGCTGGCGCGGCTCGGGGCCACGCTCGTCCTCTGCAGCCGGAGCGAGGAGCACCTCCGGCCGGCCGTCGAGCAGCTTCGGAGCGAGACGGGGCGGGCGGGTGCGGCGCACTACCACGTCCTTGACGTGCGCGATGCCGACGGGGTCGAAGCCATGGCCGCCAAAGTCGCGGCCGACCACGGGCGCATCGACCTCCTCGTCAACAACGCCGCGGGGAACTTCATGGTCGAGAGCGCCGCGCTGTCGGCCAACGGCTGGAACTCCGTCATCGGCATCGTCCTCAACGGCACGTTCTACTGCACGAGCGCGGTCGGCAAGCGGATGATCGCGGCCAAGAGCGGCGCCATCCTCAACGTCATCGCCAACTACGCCTGGACGGGCGCGCCCGGCGTCGTGCACTCGGCGAGCGCGAAGGCCGGCGTGCTGGCCATGACGCGCACCCTCGCCGTGGAGTGGGCGCGGTACAAGATCCGCGTCAACGCCATCGCCCCGGGACCGGTGCACACCGAGGGAGCGTCGAAGCGGCTCTTCCCCGATCCGATGATTGAAGAAGGCATAAGACGGACGATTCCGCTCAGACGCTTCGCGACGTTGGAAGAAGTCGCGAACGCGGCGGCGTACCTGCTGTCCGATTACGCGAGCTACGTCACCGGCGAGTCCTTCGTCATCGACGGCGGGCAGTGGCTCTCCGGCGCCGACTACTGGGGGCGGCTCAAGCAGATGGCGCCGCGTTAACGCGCCCGCAAGTAATCGAGCGCCACGTGCGCCAGCGCGCGCACGCCGAGCTCGAGGCCGCTCTCGTCGACGTAGAAGCGCGGCGAGTGATTCGAGGCCGCCTCCTCCGCGGTCTGGTTCTTCGGCCGCGTGCCGAGCCAGAAGAACAGCCCCGGCACCTTCTGCTCGTAGAACGAGAAGTCCTCTGCGCCGAGCGTCGGATTCACCACCTCGGCGCGCTCCGCGAGGCGGCGCAGCGTCGGCGCGGTCTCCTCCGTCAGGGCTGGGTCGTTGTACGTGATCGGGTAGCCCGGCGTGATCGCGACTTCCGCTTTGGCTCCCGCGGCCGCGGCGATGTCCTCGGCCGTCCGCTTGATGCGCGCGCGGATGTCGTCGCGCTGGGCCTTGTCGAGCGAGCGGATCGTGCCGATCATCTCCACCTCGTCGGGGATGATGTTCTCGCGCACGCCGCCGTGGATCGCGCCGACCGTGACGACGGACGGCGCCAGCGTCGAGTCCATCTGCCGGCTGGGGATCAGCTGCAGGGCCAGGACGATCTGCGAGGCCACGACGATCGGATCGACGCCGAGCCACGGATAGGCGCCATGCGTCTGCTTGCCGAGGACCTTGATCTTGAACGAGTCGACGGCGGCCATCATCCCGCCGGGGCGCCAGGCGATCTCGCCGACCGGATAGCGCGACGTGACGTGCAGTCCGAAGACGGCGTTCACGCCATGCAGCGCGCCCTCTTTCACCATCAGCTCCGCGCCACCCTCCTCGCCCTCGGGCGCGCCCTCTTCCGCGGGCTGAAAGAGGAACACCACCGTCCCCGGAATCTCCGAGCGCACCTTCGACAGCACCTCGGCCACGCCGAGCAGAATGGCCACGTGCGCGTCGTGCCCGCACGCGTGCATCACGCCGACTTCCTGGCCGTTGAACGTCGTGCGCACCGTCGACTTGAACGGCACATCGACCTGCTCGGTGACCGGCAGCGCGTCCATGTCCGCGCGCAGCGCCACCGTGCGCCCCGGCTTCCCGCCGCGCAGCGTGCCGACGACGCCGGTGTGCGCGACCGGCGCCTTCACCTCGATGCCGAGCGCTTTCAGCTTGTCGACGACGAGCTTCGACGTCCGCGTCTCGCGGTTGCCGAGCTCGGGATGCTGGTGGATGTCGCGCCGGCAGGCGATCACCGACGGCTCGACCTGCTTCGCGAGCTGGTCGATGTGCTGGTCGACTGTGAGTGTTGCCATCAAGACTCCGATCGCGCCGATCATCGCGTGACCGTCCCGCGCAGGGCCTCGGCCTTCTCGATCAGCTCGGCGAACCACTCCGCGAAGTTCGGCTCGTTCTTGTCGATTGCCAGGACCCGGGCGCGCTCGGCCATCTCCAGGAACTGGTCGATGAACGAGCGCAGGTCTTCGCCGACGCCGAGGAGCATCAGCGTCGTCGACTGGTCCTCGATCGCCTTGAAGGCTTGCAGCGCCTGCGCGTACTCGTTCGCGAAGTAGTTGAAATTCTCGCGGGCCTCGTCGGGACGATCGTCGCTCATGCCGCGGCCTCTGCCCTCATTTCTGCGGATTCTGCGCCAGCGCGTGCAGGTCGTCGATCGATCGAACGACGCCCGAGCGCACCACGTAGCGCACCTTGCGGAAGTTTGCCACGTCCGCCGATGGATCGCCGCCGACGATGACGAGGTCGGCGTCCTTCCCCTTCTCGATCGTGCCGGCGATCTTGTCGTGGCCCATGGCCCGCGCGGCGATGGCCGTCGACGACACGATCACCTGCATCGGCGTCATCCCCGCCTTCTGCATCGCCTCCATCTCCGCGTAGATGGCCGGGCCGTGCAGCGTCAGCGGATTGCCGGCGTCGGTGCCGGTGGCGATGGGGACGCCGGCGTCGACGAGCTTCTTGAGATTCGCGGGCGAGACCGTGTTGATGCGCGCCACGCGCTTGTCCGTCCGCTCGATGCGCGCCGCGGTCACGAGCGCCGGATCGAGCGTGGCCGTCTCCGCGACCTTTGCGAGCGTGGCGCGGTCGACGCAGCCGTTCGGGTCGTCGACCACGGGCGGCTTGCGGTCGGCGACGCCGTGGGCCAGGCGCGCGTAGCCGCCGACGACCGTCAGCGTCGGGATCACGATCGCGTGCGCCTGCCGCGCCAGGCCGATGAATTCGTCATCGATGGGCAAGTCGTCGACGTTGTGTACGAGCACGTTCGCGCCATTGCGCAGCGCCGCCTTCGCCTCGGCGAGGCCTGTCGCGTGCACGATCAGCGGCAGGTTGTTCTTGTGGGCCTCGTCGGCCGCGGCCGAGACCGCGGGCGCCACCGGCTCGATCGGCAGCTCCGGCGTGACGATCCACCACACTTTGACCGCGCGCGAGCCTTGCGCGGCGAGGTACTTCACGCCGTCGCGCGCCGACTTCTCGTCCTTCAACACGATGAACTGCCGCTCCGCGGCGAGGTTGAGCCAGTGATCGAGCGTGGAGAGGAGCGGCCCCGCGGCCTCGACGTGCGGCACGCTCGTGTTGTTCTCGAAGCGGTTGTGCAGTCCGAGGGTCCAGGTGTAGCCGCCAACGTCCCATACCGACGTCACGCCGGAGCAGACGTAGGAGCGGCCGTAGCGCTCAGGATCTTTGCGGTTCTCGCCGATCGTCTGCTCGTACGGATGCGTGCCGCGGACGTCGATGGCGTCGGGCCGCCCATCCGCCCATCCGGTCTGGGAGAAGTGCACGTGGGCATCGATGAGGCCGGGCGTGACCCACATCCCCTTCGCGTCGACGATGTCGATCCCCGCGGGCGCCGCGCACGTGCCGGCGCAGTCGATCTTGCCGTCGCGCATGACGATCGTGGCGTTCGCCACGGGCGGGCCGCCGCGGCCGTCGATCAGCGTCGCCCCGACGATCGCGCGCGGCGGCGCGGGCGTGCCGGGCGGCGCGTCGACAGCGCCGGTGACGGCGATCTTCCAGCCGTCCGGCGTGCGCACGAAGAGGCGCTCGGAGATGCCGCTGTGCTCGTCGGCGCCGTAGCGGACGCGGTAGCGGTACGTGCCGTAGACCCAGCCCGGCTGCAGCGGGGTGAGATGGATGTCGCTCGCCTCGATGAGGTCGGGCCAGGCACTGCCGGCGCCCTTGGCGAAGTCATCGAAGCCGGTGCTGAAGCCGGTCGGCCCGCCGCGCACGAGCAGGTCGCTGTGCAGGTAGTACGACAGGTACTTGTCGCGGTTGTGCTCGCGGATGGCGGCGAGGTTGCCGGCGAAAACCGCGCGCGCGTCGGCGACGTCGTCGGCGAGCGCGGGCAGAGCGAGCAGAAAGAGGCAGATGATTCGCATGACGCGAGCGTAGGGCAAGGAGGCTTGTATGGCAATCAGTTGGAAGACGAACGCGGACGAGGCGCTGGCGGAAGCGAAGCGCGAGAACAAACCGCTGTTGCTTGATTTCACCGCAGCGCCGATGTGAGGGGGATGCGCTCGGCTGGAAGCCGAGGTGTATCCCGATTCCGAGGTGAGCGAATTCATCTCGAAGAACTTCGTTCCGGTGCGGTTCGACGTGCGCAAGGACGCGCAGCCGATGGAGCGCTTCGGCGCGAACTGGACGCCAACGATCCTGATCCTCGACAGCGACGGCAAGGAGCGGCACCGCATCGAAGGCTTCCTGCCGAAGGACGACTTCCTGGCGCAACTGAAGCTCGGCCTGGCCCACGCGGCGTTCGTGGCCAAGCGCTTCGACGAGTCGGAGCGGCGCTTCCGCGAGATTGTGGAGCAGCATCCGAAGAGCGATTCAGCGCCGGAGGCGCAGTACTGGGCGGGCGTGTCGAAGTACAAGGGGACGGGCAACGGCGCGGCCCTCGGCGAGACAGCGCAGGCCTTCCAGCAGCGCTATCAAGAGTCGCCGTGGGCAAAGAAAGCAAGCGTCTGGGCGGCGTAGCGCGCATCGGCATCATCGCCGACACTCACGGCGTCCTCCATCCGCGCGTCCTCGAAGTCTTCGCGAACGTCGACCACATCGTCCACGCCGGCGACGTCGGCGGCGAGCACATCCTCCGCGCGCTGCGCCAGCTCGCGCCGGTGACGTTCGTTCCCGGCAACAACGACGACGGCGAAGGCCTGCAGATCGTGCGTAGGACCATCGGCGGGACGAATCTGCTCATCACCCACATCCTCCCCCGCCCGCGCAAGCTCCGCGCGGAGGTGAAGGCCTCGCTGCGCCGGACGCCTGCGGACCTCGTCGTCTTCGGCCACAGCCACCTGCCGCACAACGAGGTCATCGACGGCGTCCGCTTCTTCAATCCGGCCAGCGCCGGTCCGCGGCGCTTCGACTACCCGACCTCGGTCGGCATCATCGAAGGCGAGAGCGTCGTGCACGTGGCGCTCGACGAGCGATCGGTGGCCGCGCTCGCGGCGCGAATGAATCAACTGCGCTGACGGCGCACCGCGGTTGAGCACGGCGCGTGCTTATAATCGAAACGCAATGGCGTTTTTGGAAGCGCGAGGTCTCTCGAAGACCTACCGGAACGCCGAGGTCCCGGTGGCGGTGTTCGAGGGTTTGACGTTCGACGTCGAGCACGGCGAGATGTTGGCCGTGGTCGGCCCCTCCGGGATCGGGAAGTCGACGCTGCTCCATCTCCTCGGCGGGCTCGATCGCCCCGACGCCGGGCGCATCAACATCGCCGGCCGCGAGCTCACCACCATGTCCAACGACGCGCTGGCGCACTGGCGCAATCGCTCCGTCGGCTTTGTGTTTCAGTTTCATCACCTACTGCCGGAGTTCAGTGCCGTCGAGAATGTAGCCATGCCCGGCTGGATCGGACGGCTCGATCGCGACGACTCGCTGCACCGCGCGTCCGCGCTCTTGTCCGAGCTCGGACTCGATGCCCGGGCTCGGCACTTTCCGAACCAGCTTTCCGGCGGCGAACAGCAGCGCGTGGCCATCGCCCGCGCGCTGCTGACCGAACCGCAGGTCTTCCTCGCCGACGAGCCGACCGGCAACCTCGATCTCGAAACGAGTGAGCGGGTGTTCGACTTAATGCGAGAATGTCACAGGAAGAGAGGTCTGACCTCGGTCATCGTCACGCACAACCCGGAGCTCGCGAGTCGCTGTGACCGCATCTTCGAGATGAAGCAGCGATAAAATCCATCATGTTCGAAAAATACAACGAGAAAGCACGCCGCGCCCTCTTCTTCGCCCGCTACGAAGCCTCCAAGCTGGGCTCACGCGTCATCGAGTCGGAGCACATCCTTCTCGGCGTCCTGCGCGAGGGCGAAGAAATCATCAAGGAGATCTTTTCCCGCTTCAACGTGAAACCGGAACAGATCCGGCGTGAAGTCGAGGGCGACCGCCTCTTCGTCGACCGCATCTCCTCCTCCGCCGAGCTGCCACTCTCCGAGGAGTCGAAAAAGATTCTGGCGTATGCCGCGCACGAGGCGGAGTCGATGCTGCACCAGTACGTCGGCACCGAGCACCTCCTCATCGGCATCCTCCGCGTCGAGTCGTCGACCGCCGCGCGCATCCTCACCGCCAAGGGCCTCAACGTCTACGGCGTGCGCGAGGAGACGATCTCCATCCTCAAGGAGCGCGAGGCCGACAAGCAGAAGAAAGAGCTTCCTTTCCTCGCCGAGTACGCGCGCGACCTGACAGCGATGGCGCATCAGGCCCAGTTCGATCCGCTCATCGGGCGCGAAAAGGAAGTGGAGCGCATCATCCAGATCCTCTCCCGGCGCACGAAGAACAACCCGATCCTCCTCGGCGAGCCCGGCGTCGGCAAGACCGCCATCGTCGAGGGGCTGGCCCAGCGCATCGTCGACGGCAACGTGCCGCTGTTCATCGCCAACAAGCGCATCCTCTCGCTCGACCTGTCGTTGATCGTCGCCGGCACGAAGTACCGCGGCCAGTTCGAGGAACGGCTCAAGGGCATCATCAAGGAACTGAAGGAAAACCCCGACATCATCATCTTCATCGACGAGATCCACTCCCTGATCGGCGCCGGCTCCGCCGAGGGCTCGCTCGACGCCGCCAACATCCTCAAGCCGGCCCTCTCGCGCGGCGAGATCTCCTGCATCGGCGCCACGACGATCCGCGAGTACCGCCGCTACATTGAGAAAGACCGGTCCCTCTTGCGCCGCTTCCAGGCCATCAACGTCAATCCGCCGAACGAGGACGAGACGCTGCAGATCCTCGAGGGCGTCAAGGAGCGCTACGAGGCCTTCCACAAGGTCAAATACAGCGACACGGCGATCCGCAGCGCCGTCTATCAGTCGAACCGCTACATCACCGACCGCTTCTTCCCCGACAAGGCCATCGACATCCTCGACGAGGCCGGCGCCAAGGTGAAGCTGCGCCGCGTCGCCGACACGCAGAACCTGCGCCGCCTCGAGGCGGAGATCCGCTCCATCGTCAAGGAGATGAAAAAAGCGATCTCCGACAAGGACTTCGAGAAGGCCGTCTTCTTGCGCGAGCGCGAGATCGAGCTGAAGGAAGAGATCGAGCGCTTCAAGGCCGAGCGCGAGTCCGTCGGCGAAGAGATGATGGAGGTGACGAAGAAGGACGTCGAGGAGATCATCAGCTCCTGGACCGACATCCCCGTCACGTCGATCGAAGCCGACGAAGCGGCGAAGCTCATCAACATGGAAGAGACGCTGATGCGGCGCATCGTCGGGCAGGACAAGGCCATCAAGGCCATCTCCCGCGCCATCCGCCGCTCGCGCCTCGGCGTGGCCTCACCGAACCGCCCCATGGGCTCGTTCATCTTCCTCGGCTCCTCGGGTGTCGGAAAAACCGAGGTGGCACGAAGACTGGCCGAGTTCCTCTTCGGCTCGCAGAAGCACCTCATCCGCTTCGACATGTCGGAGTACATGGAGAAGCACGCGGTGTCGAAGCTCATCGGCTCGCCGCCGGGCTACGTCGGGCACGAGGAAGGCGGCCAGCTCACGGAGCGCGTGCGCCGCAATCCATACTCGGTGGTGCTGCTCGACGAGATCGAGAAAGCGCACCCCGACATCGCCAACATCCTGCTGCAGATTCTCGAGGACGGGCTGCTGACCGACTCCCTCGGCAATCAGGTCGACTTCCGCAACACGCTGATCATCATGACCAGCAACCTCGGCACGCGCTTCCTCACTACGAAGGGGCACATGGGCTTCCGCGAGAAGACGGCCGAGGGCGATCAGAAGTCGGCCGAGCAGATGATCCATCAGGAGCTGAAGAAAGAGTTCTCGCCGGAGTTCATCAATCGCATCGACGACATCATCATCTTCAACCCGCTGACGAAGGTGGAGCTGCGCCAGATCACCCAGCTTCTCGTCGACGACGTGAACATCGCCCTGATCCACCGCAACGTGCAGATCGCCGTCGACGAGAGCGTGCTCGACTGGCTGCTGAAGAGGGCGGAGGAGGAAGCGAATTCCGGCGCCCGCCCGCTCCGCCGCGCCATCCAGCGCTACATCGAGGACGAATTGTCGGAGTTCATGATCCGCCACAAGGACAACGTGCCGGAGCGGATCGAGTTCACGATGAACGGCAACGAGGTGCTGCTCATGCCGCGCGTCGCGGAGGAGCTGACCTCGTAGGGCCGGCGGGCGCACGCTGTGCGCCCCTACCGTTTTGGCGATCGCTATCTCACCTGGAGTGCCAGGCTCGACCAGCTATCCCCCGTCACGTTGTCGACGCTCGATGCGTACGTCATCCAACCCCTCGGATTGGTCGCCGAATTCACAGGACGCACGTAGATCTGCAGGGCGCTGGCGTGGCTGACCGGCAGAGGAACCTGCATCATCGACATCGCCGGCACCGTAACCAAAAACGACACAAGCTGGGTCGGGTCGTCGGTCGTCTGGTCGACCTCGAACTGGTACTGCACGATGTCGATGTTCACGATCCCGACGTTCGTCCGGTACCGCGTGTCCTGGCGCTGGCCGAGGATCGTGCCGCCGATCAGGTTGATGTCCGACGTAGCGATGGCGGGGAACGACTGCGACGTCGTCCCGTTCGTCCCTGGCTGCGGCGTCCAGACTCGCTCCGTGGCATAGAGCAGGGCGCCAGGGTCGGCGAAGTCTTGCGCCGTGTCGTAGCCGGCGATCAACAACGCGCCGAGGCCGGACTTGCCGAGGACCGACGCCACGAAGTCCTCGGCGACGATCCCGCTGTTCGCCGGAATGTCGATGAACGTCGGCTCGCCTGTCGTGCTCTGTCCGGCCGGCAGCCAGATGAAACCGACGCGCTGGCTCTGGCCGCGATAGTTCAGCACCGTGATGTCGGAGTGGAAGAACGTCCCGTTCGCCCCTTGAACGCTGCCGGAGGCGGCCAGGAGGAGCCTCGGCGCCGCGTGGCTCATCGCCGCTTGCGCCTGGATCTGGAACGTTTGCACCCCGGCGAGAACGGGGAGCGAGCAGAGCGACAGGAGAAGGCAAAGAGCGAATTTCTTCATAATGATAACTATATGCCCCTATCGCTTCGCGATCTTGACCATGCCGTGCGCGTCGCCCATCTTCCGGGCCACGCGCGCGGCGTCGACGTCGACCCGCACCAGCGTCGTGTCGCCGTCGTCGTGATCGTGCGCGACGATGAACAGCTCCACGCGATCATCGCCCTTCAGCTTCGCGTAGATGAACGCCCACTCGCCGTTGCGCGCGCGCGTCCGCACGAGCGGCGAGAAGCCGGGCGGGATCTCGCGGGCCACGATGCGCTCCATCTCCGCGCCGTCGATGGCCCGGCGCGGGCCCTCGTACACGGCCAGCTGGAAGTCGCGCACCCCCTCCGGGCGCACGATCCAGGTGGCGAAGCGGACGATGCCGAGCAACGGGATGTACGTCGGCCGGCCGAGTCGTACGGTCAGCGCCCGCTCGATGGAGTTGAAGTCGGCGTAGAGCGGCGCGGCCACGGCGAGCAGCAGCGCGGCCAACAGCGCGCGCTTACTCATGGTGCTTCTCCTTCTTCGACATCCGCGGCACGCCGAAGTTCCCCTCCAGCGCGCTCAGCTTCTCGATGTCGATCGGCCCGACGATGTTCACCACCGTCAGCTCGCGCGGCTCCGCGTTGATGATGAGCAAGCCGATGGGCTGGTCGCCGCGCGTGTCGATGTAGATCTCCGAGTTCTCGTGGCGGCCGCGGACGTTGACGATCTTCTTCCACGACGGGCCAAGCTGGGCGCGCACGCGGTCGAGGACGGCGCGGTCGTACTGTCCGTCGGCGTCGAACTCGTAGCTGCGGACGTAGATCCCTTCGAGCTTCTGCACGATGTCGCGGGCGGCGCGCTCGTCGGGGTCGGCGTTGCTGAGGAACTTCGCGGCCAGCCGGAGCATGGAGCCGTCGAGGGTCACGTCGACGACCTCGGCGGCCTTGTCGCCGAGGCCGGGGAGGTCGAGGTTGAGGCGCTGCGCCGACAGCGGCGCGGCCATGGCCAGAACGAGAAGGGACAAGACGAGTTTTTTCATGCGATTCACCTCATGACGTGGTTGCGCGCGTCGCGGAGCTTCGCGCTGGTGATGTGAAGGGCGGTGAGCATCTGCTGCTTGGCGCGGACGACGCGGTACGCTTCGCCGCCGGCGATCGTGGCCACCAGGACCGCCGCGGCCGCGGCGTACCGCCAGCGCCGCCGTGGAGGGCGCGCCGTCGCCGCATCGTCGCGATCGATCGCGGCCAGCACCCGCTCCGTGAATCCTTCCGGCGGCTCCTTCCGCCGCAATGCGGCCTTCAGTTCGTTATCCATGCGATTCCTCCAGCTTGCGCCGCAGCGCCATAAGGGCGCGGTGGAGCTGACTCTTGACGGTGTTGACGCGCAGCCCGACGATGCGGCTGATCTCGATCGGGCCGAGCTCTTCCTGGTAGCGCAGCGTGACTACGAGGCGCTGCATCTCCGGCAGCGTGGTGACGAGCCTGCGCAACGTGCGCCCCAGGAGCGGGTCGGCGGCGCGGTCGGCGGCGGCGAGCTCGCTGACGTCGTCGAGCGGCACGGCCCGCAGGCGCGCCCGGCGCACCTCGTCGATGCAGCGCCGCGTCGTCACCTGCCGCAGCCAGTGCACCAGATGCGACTCCGACGTGATCGCGCCGAGGTTGCGGTAGAGCTGCAGGAAAATGTCCTGGCCGATGTCGGCGGCGCGGTCGCGGTCGTTGAAGAAGTGAAAGGCGATGCTGAACACCATCGCCTGCTGCGCGGCCACGATCTCTCCGAACGCGTCGTGATCCCCCGCGCGGGCCCGCTGCAGGGGATCAGGCTGTTCGAACGCCGCCATGGCCGTCATGTCGACGGCTAATTACGCAGAAACGGCGCGACAGTTGGCAGCTGGGAGCGCCGCCGTCACGGCGGCTGGCACAGCGGCGTCTCGCCGCGGGCGGGCGGGGACGCCCGCGATCCAGCCGGCGTGGACGCCGGCGCTCCTATCGCGCCTGGAAGCCGAGCGACGACCAGCTGTCGCCGGTCACGTTGTCGACGCTCGAGCCGTACGCCATCCACAGCGCCGGATTGATGGCCACCAGCGGCTGCACCGCGATCTGCAGCGCCGACGAGGCCAGCAACGGCAGCGGCACCTGCACCATCGACCGCGCCGGCACCGTCACGTTGCTCTGGTTCACCGGGTTGTTCGGATCGTCCGTCGTCTGCAGGATGGCGAACGAGCGGTCGACGTTGTCGAGGTTCACGATGCCGACGTTCGTTCGGTACTGCGTGTCGAGGCGCTGGCCGAGGATCGTGGCCCGGGTGAGATTGATGTCGCTCGTGGCGATGGCCGGGAACGTCTGCGACGTCGTCCCGGTCGTTCCCGGCTCCGGCGTCCAGACTCGCTCGGTCGCGTAGAGGCGCGCGTTCGGGTCGAGATTTCCCATGGCGTCGACGCCGGTGATCAGCAGCGAGCCGACGCCCGACTGGTGCAGATTCGAGGCTACGAAATCCTGCGAGATGACGCCGCTCCCGGCGTTGATCGTCATCATCGTCGGCGGGCCGGCCGTGCCGCCGTTCGGGATCCAGGTGAAGGCCACCTGCTGGTCGGCCGAGCGGTAGTTCAGCACCGTGATGTCGGAGTGGAAGAACGTGCCGTTCGCGCCCTGGGCGCTGCCCGAGCCGGCAAACAGAAGTTGCGGCACGGGCGTCGCCATCGCCGCCTCGGGCGCGATGGTGAACTGGCGTTGGGCGAAGAGCGGCAGCGAGCAGAGCAGAAGGAGAGGGGCGAGGAGTTTTTGCATCATGCGCAAATAACTTTGCAAAACATTCGCCCGCGATATGCTCTGCCGATGCCGTTCGTGAAGATCTACTACCGCCGCGACGTCCACCCCGATCCGAAGGCCATTGGCGACGCCATCCATGAGGCGCTCGTCGCCCAGGCCAACGTGCCGCAGGACGATCGCTTCCAGGTGTTTCTGCCGCTTGACAACATCGTTGCCGATCCGAATTACGGCGGCGTGGAGCGCTCCGGCGGGCTCGTCATCGTCGAGATCGTCCTCAACGCCGGGCGCACCGTCGACATCAAGAAGAGGCTCTACGCCGACATCGCCCACAGACTTGAAGCGATCGGCATCAGATCCGACGACGTGATGGTCTCCCTCGTCGAGGTCACGAAGGAGAACTGGTCCTTCGGCGGCGGACGAGCCACGTACGCCTAATGCGCTAGAATGCGCCGCCCGCGTCCGCTGTTCACCGCGCGTGACCAAGCGTCGGGCTCGTTCGTCTCATCCCATAAATTTATGAAAAGACTCTCGATTTTTGTTTTTGCGGTGTGGATGCTCGCCGCGAGCTCGCAGGCCCAGACACCGCCGACCGAGCCGCAGAAACCGAAGCCAGGACAGATCATCGAGCGGCCCGAGAGCGGCCGCATCGTGGCCGCGCCGGCGCCGCCGCCCGCGACGAGCCCAGTTGCCGGGCAGCGCATCGAGCGCTTCGAGGCCGTCGGCAACAGCAGCGTCGCCAGCGACACCATCCGCGTCTACCTCGGCATCAACCCGGGCGACACCTACGATCCCGCGGCCATCCAGCGCAACTTCCTCAACCTCTGGCAGACCGGTCTCTTCGACGACATCCGCATCGAGACCGACAAGGGAGACCAGGGCGGCGTCGTCGTCCGGGCCGTGGTCAAGGAGCGCCCGCGCATCGCCTCGGTGGAGTTCCGCGGCAACAAGGAGCTGAACAACACCAAGATCAACGAGCAGCTCGAGAAGGACAAGGTCGACCTTCACGTCGGCAACACCATCGAGCAGAACCTCGTCCGCCGCGCCGCCGAGTCCATCAAGAAGGCCTACACCGAGGGCGGCTACGAAGGCGTGACCGTCGACAGCCTCACCGAGGACACCTTCGAGCCGAGCGAGAAGCGCGTCGTCTTCATCATCAACGAGGGCATCAAGGCCACCGTCAACTCCATCGAGTTCACCGGCAACAAGCGCTTCTCCTCGCGCCGCCTGCGCCTGCAGATGAAGGAAGTCAAGCCCCACGGCATCATCTCCTGGATCCGCAAGAAGGACCTCTACGTCCCCTCCAAGCTCGACGAAGACCTCGAGCACGTGAAGAACTACTACCAGGACTACGGCTACATGAACGTCGCCTTCGGCGAGCCGCAGATCGTCCAGGTCAAGCGCGGCAAGAAGGAGCGCATCAACATCGTCATCCCGGTCAAGGAAGGGCAGGTGTACCGCCTCGGCGACGTGAGCGTCACCGGCAACACCATCGTCAAGAGCGAAGCGATCACCCGCGACTGGGGCATCAAGAAGGGCGACATCATCCGCCGCAAGCCCATCCAGGCCCGCATCGACAACGCCGGCGACATCTACCGCTCCCTCGGCTACATCTACGCCTACATCAACCCCGAGTACGTCAACCACGAGAACGGCGTCACCGACGTCAAGATCCAGGTCTACGAGGGCGACCAGTTCCGCCTCGGCCGCCTGGAGTTCATCGGCAACACCACCACCAAGGACAAGGTCCTCCGCCGCGAGATCTTCCTCAACGAGGGAGGGATCATGGACATGGAGACCTTCAAGCAGTCGCTCTACAAGCTCGGGCAGCTCGGCTACTACAAGGTCACCGACAACCCCGACTTCAAGGTCAACCCCGACAAGAAGACCGTCGACGTGACGGTGAAGGGCAACGAGGAAGGGAAGAACGACATCCAGTTCGGCGGCGGCTACTCCGAGTCCGTCGGCTTCTTCGTGCAGACCCAGTTCTCGACGCGCAACTTCCTCGGCGAGGGCGAGAACCTCGGCCTCAGCTTCCAGCGCGGCAACCGCCAGAACTTCTTCTCCGCGTCGTACGCCGATCCCTGGTTCCTCGACACCCCGAACTCCCTCGGCATCTCTCTCTTCAACCGCTACACGAACCTGCCGACCTACATCGGCTACCAGGACCGCACCAAGGGCGGCTCCGTCATCTACGGCTACCGCCTGCACCGCTTCGACAGCCTCTCGCTCTCGTACGGCCTCGAGCACGTGCGCAGCCACTACGAGAGCAACATCGGCCCCGACATCAACGGCAACGTGCCCATCTCCGACATCTCCGACTCGATCTTCACCCAGTCGACCGTCGGGCCGTCGTACATCTGGGACTCGCGCGACAACCCGTTCGACGCCTCGCGCGGCCTGCGCCTGGCCGCGGCCGCGGCGTATTCGGGGCTGGGCGGCACGATCCGCATGGTCCGCCCGACGCTGGACGTGACGAAGTTCTTCAAGCTGTCGCGCAACACGTCCATCAGCTTCAACACGAACCTCGGCTACATCCTCCCATTGCGCCACGACTGCACGAACACCCTCGACGACTTCCTGGCCAAGAACATCCCCCTCTGCGTGCCGAAGGGGCAGCGTTTCTTCGTCGGCGGCGAGTACTCCGTGCGCGGCTTCGAATACGGCTCGCTGGGCCCGACGGAGCTCACCGGCGCCCAGTCCGTCATCGCCGGCGGCTACAAGCAGGCCGTCTTCAACGGCGAGTACATCATCAAAGTGAACGATCCGCTGCGCCTGGTCTTCTTCGGCGACAGCGGCTGGGCCTGGGGCTACGGACAGAAGGTGCAGCCCGCCGATCTCCGCTATTCGACGGGCGCGGAGATCCGCATTTTCCTCCCCGTGTTCCAGTTCCCGATCCGCTTCATTTACGCGGTGAATCCGCACAAAAAACCGGGTGACCGCTTCCAGTCGTTCACCTTCACCATCGGGAATACCTATTAACGGCGCGCCGCTTTAGGTTCCCGTCCAACCACGCGGTACACAAGGAGAGATTCATGAAGAAGTTTCTGGTTTCGATGGCAGTGGCTGCCCTCGCCATTCCGGCGCTCGCGCAGAGTTCCGCGCCGATGCGCGTAGCGGTGATCGACGTGAACAGGGTCCTGGCGACGTCAGCCGCGGGCAAGACCGCGTCGGTGAAGCTCAAGCAGCTTCAGGAATCGAAGATGGCCCAGGCCCAGAAGATGGACGACGAGATCAAAGCCCTGGACAACGACATCAACACCAAGAAGATCTCGCTCAGCGAAGAGAAGCTGGCCGACATGCAGAAGCAGCTCTCCGACAAGAAAATCGCCATGCAGCGCTTCGCCCAGGACGCCGATCGCGAGCTCGGCGAGGCCCGCGACCGCGTCATGCAGGACCTCAACACGAAGATCATGCCGGTCGTCGACCAGATCGGAAAAGAGATGGGCCTGGCGGCCATCTTCAACAAGTTCGAGTCGGGCCTGATCTACGCTTCCGAAGCCATCGACATCACCGACGTGGTGATCAAACGCTTCAACGACGCCCAGGGCGCCCCGGCCGCGCAGCCGGCCAAGAAGTAACCCGCTTTACAATGCGCGGCGCGAATGCCCGCCGTCCCCATCACTGAAATCGTTGCGCTCGTCGGCGGCCGCTACGGCGGCCCGCCCGACGTGGCGCTGCGCGGCATCGCCCCGCTCTCCGAGGCGACGCCCGATCAGCTCAGCTTCCTGGCCAATCCGAAGTACGCCGCGCAGGTGGCCACCACGCGCGCCGGCGCCATCCTCGTGGCCGAGGAGCACGACGGCGGCGACCCGCGCCTGATCCGCGTCAAGAACCCGTATCTGGCCATGGCCAGCGTGGCCGCGAAGTGGTTCGCGTCGCGCCGCGGGCCGCGCGGCATCTCGCCGCTGGCCTCGATCGCCCCTTCCGCGACGCTCGGCCGCGACGTGAACGTCGGCCCCTTCGCCACGATCGGCGACGACACGACCGTCGGCGACGGCGTCACGATCTGGCAAAACGTGGCCATCGCCCCCGGCTGCACGATCGGCGACGGCACGACGATCTATCCGCTCGTCTCGATCTACGAGGGGACCACGATCGGCCGGCGCTGCATCCTCCACAGCGGCGTCGTGGTCGGCAGCGACGGCTACGGCTTCGCCACCGAGGGTGGACGGCATCACAAGGTGCCGCAGATCGGCAGCGTGCGCATCGAGGACGACGTGGAGATCGGCTCGAACACGACCATCGACCGCGGCACGATCGGCGAGACGGTGATCGGCGAGGGGACGAAGATCGACAACCTCGTGCAGATCGGCCACGGCGTGAAGATCGGCAAGCACTGCCTGCTCGTGGCCCAAGTCGGGATCGCCGGATCTACGGAGTTCGGGGATTACGTCGTCGCTGCCGGGCAGTCGGGTTTCAGCGGTCATCTGAAGATCGGCCGGGGCGCGCAGATCGCGGCCAAGAGCGCCGTGTTCCACGACGTCCCCGAAGGCACGAAGGTCATGGGCTCGCCGGCCGTCCCGTTCCGCGAGTTCGCGCGGCGCGAGGCCACGCTCAAGCGGATGATGAAGAAGAAGGATTGACGATGCTGCTCACCATCAACGACATCATGAAAATCCTGCCGCATCGCTACCCGATGCTGCTCGTCGACCGCGTCGTGGAGATCGACGAGGGGAAGCGCATCGTCGGGATCAAGAACGTCACCGCCAACGAGCAGTTCTTCCAGGGCCACTTCCCGGGCGCGCCGGTGATGCCGGGCGTGCTCATCGTCGAGGCCATGGCCCAGTGCAGCGCGGTGCTGATCCTCCGCGAGATCCCAGACCGCGACCGCAAGCTCTTCCTCTTCGGCGGCGTCGACAAGGCCCGCTTCCGCCGTCCCGTCGTCCCCGGCGATCAGCTGCGGATGGAGTGCGAGGTCCTGCAGCGCCGCTCGAACACGGTCAAGGTCAAAGGCACCGCCACCGTCGACGGCAGCGTCGTGGCCGAGGCGGAGATGCTGAGCATCATGGTGGAGAGGCCGGCCTGATGGCGAAGATTCATCCGACGGCGCTGGTCAGTCCCGACGCCGCCGTGGCCGGCGACGCCGAGGTGCGCGAGTACGCCGTCGTCGGCGCGCACGTGACCATCGGCAGCGGCAGCATCATCGGCCCGTTCACACGCATCGACGGGCCGGTGCAGATCGGCGAGCGCAATCACTTCCTCGGCCACGTCTCCTGCGGCACGCCCCCGCAGGACCTCAAGTACAAGGGCGAGCGGACGGAGCTGTCGATCGGCAACGACAACGTCTTCCGCGAGTTCTGCACGCTGAACCGCGGCACGTCAGGCGGCGGCGGGCACACCACGATCGGCAACGGCAATTACTTCATGGCCTACTCGCACGTGGCCCACGACTGCCACGTCGGCTCGAACACGATCTTCGCCAACAACGCCACGCTGGCCGGCCACGTCGACGTCGGCGACTTCTCCACGATCGGCGCGTTCACGGCCGTCCATCAGTTCTGCCGCGTCGGCGAGCACGCCTTCATCGGCGGCGGCTCGATCTGCACGCAGGACGTGCTGCCGTTCGTGAAGACCGTCGGCAACCGTCCGGCGAAGACGTACGGGATCAACACGATCGGCCTGGAGCGCAAAGGCTTTTCGAAGGAGACGATCGAGGCCCTGCAGCGCGCCTACCGCATTCTCATCCGCTCGAAGCTGCGCGTCGAGGAGGCCCTGCAGCGGATCGAGACCGAGCTCGCCTACGCCGCGGAGGCGCAGTACCTGGTGGAGTTCGTGCGGGGCTCGAAGCGGGGATTCATCCGATGAGGGTCGGCGTCGTCGGCACCGGCTACCTCGGCCGCCTGCACGCGCGCATCCTCACCGAGATGCCCGAGGCCGAGGTGGCCGGCTTCGTCGAGCCGAAGGACGACGTCGCCGCCGAGGTCGCGAGGACCCTCGGCATCCGGCGCTTCGACGACGTCGCCTCGCTGGCGAAGGAGATCGACTGCGCTGTCGTGGCCACGCCGACTACGACGCACTGCGAGATCGGCAGCGCGCTCCTCGAAGCCGGCTGCGACGTGATGATCGAGAAGCCGATCGCCGACTCCATCGATGACGCCCAGCGCTTGATCGATCTCGCCGCGAAGCACGGCCGCATCCTCCAGGTCGGCCACGTCGAGCGCTACAACCCCGCCATCACCGCCGTCGCGCCGCTGCTGCGCGACATCCGCTACGTCGTCGCCGAGCGCCTCGGCGTCTTCGTCGGCCGCTCCCTCGACATCGACGTGCTGCTCGACCTGATGATCCACGATCTCAATCTCGTCCTCTCGCTTCTCGGCCAGGACGTCGTCGAGGTCCGCGCCGTCGGCGTCCCCGTGCTCACCGACAAGGTCGACATCACCAACGTCCGCCTCGAGCTCGCCAACGGCGCCGTGGCCAACCTCACCGCCAGCCGCGTGTCGCAGGAGCGCGTGCGCAAGGTGCGCTTCTTCTCCAGCGAGTCGTACCTCTCCGTCGACACGAAGGAGCAGGAGGTGAAGGGCTACCGCCTGAACGGCCGCGCCATCGAGCCGATCGACATCAGCATCGAAAAGAAGGAGCCGCTGCGCGCGGAGTTGGAGAGCTTCCTGGCCTGCGCCGCGCAACGCGCCCGGCCGCTCGTCTCCGGCGAGGACGGCTTGGCCGCGGTGAAGCTGGCCAAGGACGTGGCCGCGGCCATCGAAGAATCGGTGAAGGCATATCGCAAATGAACATCGGGATCATCGGCGGCTCCGGCCTCTATCAAATGGAAGGGCTTCACGTGCTCGAGGAGCGCGCGCTCGACACGCCGTTCGGCGCGCCGTCGTCGCCGTACGTGATCGGCGAGATCGGCGGCAATCGCGTGGCCTTCCTCTCCCGCCACGGCCGCGGCCACGTGGTGATGCCGACGGAGATCAACTACCGCGCGAACATCTTCGGATTCAAGCTCCTCGGCGTGGAGACGATCCTCTCCGCCAGCGCGGTCGGCTCGATGAAGGAGGAGTACGCGCCGACGGACCTCGTCTTCCCCGACCAGTTCATCGACCGCACCCGCCACCGTCCCGACACGTTCTTCGGCGAGGGCATCGTCGGCCACGTGTCGTTCGGCGACCCGATCTGCACGGCCGTCGCGCATGCCATGGCCGAGGCCGCGCGCGACGCCGGCGCGCGCGTGCACGAGGGGGGGACGTACATCTGCATCGAAGGGCCGCAGTTCTCGACGCGCGCGGAGTCGAATCTCTACCGCTCCTGGGGCGTCGACGTGATCGGCATGACGAACCTGCAGGAGGCCAAGCTGGCCCGCGAGGCGGAGATCTGCTACGCGACGATGGCCCTCGTCACCGACTACGACTGCTGGCACGCGAGCGCCGAGGCCGTGAGCGTGGAGCAGGTGCTCGGCTACCTGCGCGCGAACGCGGCCATGGCCCAGCGCGTGTTGCGCGATTCCATCCCCCGCGTGGCCGCCCGCACGCGCGACTGCGCCTGCTCGAGCGCGTTGCGGTTCGCGATGATCACCGATCCCGCGCACGTGCCGGCGAAGCGGCGGGAGGAGCTGGCGCCGCTGATCGGGAAGTACGTGAGATAATAAGACGATGGGTAAGGTCACGAGTAAGTATCAGGTCAGCATCCCGAAGGCGCTGGCGGATGAGCTCGGCGTGCGGCCTGGCGACGAGGTCGAGTGGGAGGTGGCCGGCGACGAGTTCCGCGTCAGGCCTGCGCATGCAAAAAAGCCTCTGTCGGTCGAAGAG
>Ga0075425_100000096_pt1 | contig 73209 bp, 70 predicted proteins | sample SoiMethybrSBSTD4_FD_75300 | JGI IMG/M metagenome (GOLD analysis project Ga0075425, IMG submission 75300) | Bulk soil microbial communities from a Populus tree surrounding site in Tennessee, USA - Soil MetaG P. TD hybrid SBSTD4 | ecosystem: Environmental > Terrestrial > Soil > Tree plantation...
GGTGACCATGGTCTTGCTGTCAACGGTATCGAGCTGCACGAGGCTGGAAATGTCAGCGACGGGCAGCGGGTGCAGAAGCACGGCGTTTACGACGGTGAAGATGGTGGTGTTTGCGCCGATGCCCAGCGTCAGGGAGACAATGCAGATGGCGGTGAAGCCGGGGCTCTTGTGCATTGAGCGCAAGCCGAAGCGGACATCCTGAGACAAGCTCTCGAGGTTCATGATGGCACCTGCAGGATTGTAGTGTCGTTCTAAGAGCGTTTGCGATTTCACTTGACTGCTCTGCACACCCAGAACATAATGCCGCCGCTTCGCCTCAACAGAGCAGTTCCCACCAGAGGGGGTACGGAAATGCATACGAAAACTTCCATCTGACCGTAAACGCCAATGGCAGGCTCACGGCACGAATCGACAATTCCAGCTTCGAGTGTAAATAGGGCCATATCCGGAGTTTCTCCCTTTGCTTGACCACGGAGGAAACTCTATGACCGAAAGCTCTGGCTCGTTCATTGGTCGTATCCGCGCGCTTAATCTCGTCTCTCTCACGGATGTTCCTGGGCACGAAACTGCAAACCGTCGAAGTCACGGGCCGACACAGTTCCCCGGATGAGAAATGGAATAACGCCCGCGTGACGTATTGGGCTATTTCGGATCTGGTGGAGGGCAATGGTTCTCAAAGAGGCTACTACGTAACCGAGCACCCGGTGGCGGTCGTGATCACGGGACCTTCGAAGGCAAGGTTAGTACTGTCGAAGGTGGGACGCGGATTGAAGGCACATTGCGCCCGACGAACGGAACGGGAATATACGCGGGTATGAAAGACGAGGGCACCTTCGCCATCCGGATGGCTTCGCCGGTAGAGGGAGAATGCTCATGGCAAGGCCGCTATGAACTTGCCGCAACCGCCCAAGCCGCGCAATCACACTAAAAAACCAGCACCCCAAAAGCCCGATCTAGTCGGGCTTTTGGGCTATTACGCCATACCAAATGATGTCCTCACCTTCTAACACCGCAGCGCCCAAGCACTGCATTCCTGGGTCTACGGCAAGGATTCGCTTGGATGAGGTAGATGTCATAGTCCGGACGCGCCCTCGGGCGCATGATTAATGATGGGATGCTTCGAGCGAGTCTCCTGCACTTCTTGTTGGATCTTTCGGAAAAGGTCTGAATAAAGTTCCGTAATCGGACGGTCATAGACCAATGCCAACCGTACGAAGAGTTGGCAGCAGACGACCCGTCTCATATTCTGAGATACCGAAGTGCTGTGATGGCCGAGAGGTCGTGCCCCGATTTTCTGGGCGAGGCCAGCATGCTTCCGGTTGATCCAGAGGTTATTTGGTTGGCGAGCCGGTGTTCAATATTTTCCTATCCTGAGGTTGAAGTAAGCGGCAACAATTTCGGTCAGTTACGAATTTCTATCCTGAGATAAGGGAAAGTTCAAGAAAGGATAAAATCTTTCTAAAGTCAGAAAGAAAACTGCCGGGATGTGCACTTTGAATGAGGGCTATTTAAGAGAAGCCGCTGTTCTTGGTTCATCTCGCGTAGTGTCCAAGGTACTCCAACAGCAACTTTTTCTTGATCTTCAGTAGGATCACTCCCAGTCCACTCGCCAAGAGTGTCACTGACTGCGGCTCTGGCACGGTAGTCACGGGAACCGCATCCGTCGTCTGGTTGAAGGCAGAGAGATAGATCGTGGCCGACTGGCCCGGAACCAGAAACATCTGACCGGGGGGCGGCCGCAAGAAGCTGTGCGAGAGGTGCTTCAGGGTGAACGTTTGTCCTTCGAACGTCACTGTCGTCCCCGCACTCGCGCTGAAGTCAATATGGGCATCGGTGCAGGGACAGTTAGCGAAGGGAGTTCCGGGTCCAGTGAGGAATAAGAAATCGCCGCTCGTTGGCAGGGCGAAGGTAAATTTGTCGTCCCCGATGTAGATGCTCGGGACAAGGTTCGTCAAGGAAATGCCGGCGGGTGGGTTCAAGCTCACTTTGAAGATGCTCGATCCATCCGGTGTCGTCCCCAAGTAGCTTAATTGGCCGATGGGGATGCTGTCGGCGTTGGCCAATCCGGCGAGCGAGATTAAAGTCCACAGAGTTACGACGAGAACTCTTTTCATTTACTTGCTCCCGTTCTTCTGCGCGAATGGTTATAGCATGAGTTACGAAATCGTGGGCCTTATCAAGAGTGGTTCTTGCAGAATTTTGGGGTTGCCCGATTTCCCTGCTCTCTCAGCTCGGTAACTTTAGTGATAACTGTTTTCGTCTGCTGTGCCGCCGTTCAGGACACGTCGTGGGGCTAAACGGCGATCGTATACGGGGGAGCAAATTCGGGTACCCCTGCGTGGCGGCCAGCGATCCAGCGCAGCACGTACACCTTCTTGGGATCAGTCAGGCCGTGAGTGATGGAGTTGGGAATGACTTCTAATAAGGTGTGCGCACCAAGATCTTTGAAGTAGTCGATATCCGGTTCTACTTTGATGCACTCCACTCCACCGATCCTCCTCGTGTCGTTCTCATGAAACGTGAGCTCGACGTTCGCTTCGCCGAACTGCACCTGTTTGAAACTGCTTGTCGCATCGGGATGGAATAAGCCCGGGCTCGGCTCCGGAACAAATTCCCCTTCCATTGCAGCACGGCGGACTTGATCAACTATGGACTTCTCTGCATAGCCGAAAAAGCGGTCCTGGGCGAGTGAATCGTCCCATAGGATCTGTTTGAAGTAATCCAACGGCGTCTTTGACGGGAGTTGAATTGCTTTCATCGCCGTGGCAAGGTTGAGTAGTGAGGCGAGCGCAGCGAGTTTACTTTGCCTCAGCCGGTCGTAATTCGCTCGGGCATCCGAACTTGCGCTGCCGACGCTAAGGAAATCAAAGATCACGGGGTCACTCGTCTTCAGTGCGTCCCAGGTTACGAATTTAAAGTTTGCTTTGTCCTCGAGCAGCATGAGATCCAACATGGCCACAGCCTTGAGAGAAAGCTTCACCGGAGTGAAGCCTGCATCAACGTATCCTCTGCCGCTCGCGAGCACGGTGCAGTTATCCTGCAAGTTATCTCGATAAGGCAACCGAAATACCGTGGTGGGAGATGTCCGCTCTTTGTCGAAAAGCTGATTTTGAAAGCCGTCGAAGATTCGGATCAAAAAGTCTTTGCCTCGGATCGGCTCGCGCGTGCCGTCGTATAGCGTGACAACCATCGTGGCTTGGTCGCCGGTCGTGCTTGCGCGGAAGGCAGGCTTTTTGGATCTGGGTTTAGGCATTCACAAGTCCTATTTCAAACCCTCCTAAGCCGACTGTGCCCGACTTTCTTGTTCGGAGACGAGGGACCCACGATCAACAGATTGGGATCGATTACCCGCGACTTCGATAGCGCGCGCTTTACTGAATCTGTAGGTCTTAGTTTGCGCAAGCGCGGAAGAGCATAGAATCACTAGCAGCGATAACAGCCTCAATCTTCTCCCATAAGTTTTTGTCTCCTCGTGACCTCAATTTGTGCACAACGGTTCCGCTTATATTCCGAAACGAGCCTAGGAGGTTTTACCTGGAAGCGATGGGGAATGCGGCTAAGGGAGCGAACCGAGTTTACCACAACTGCTATCGGTGTTCGTGTCAAATGTGGGTCACGGATTCTGCGTGGCTGACCGATGCTCCGTGCTGGACTGGGTCGCCGTCCGGCCAAAGACCTCATTTAATGGATTGGGCGATTGCGTAAGCGATGGTGGCGCTGGTGAGGAGGATGGCCATGCCGAGGGTTGCCACGACGGCGCTGGTAGTGTAGAAGGCCGCTACGGCGATTGATGAACGATGTTGCTCCGGCATTTGTTTTTGCTCTCGCATAACCACTCCCTGTTCCTTCAGATTCTGCACTCGGTAAAATGTTGCAACTATTATTTGGGATGCGCGGAAAAGTTTGATTTGATGCTTCCCGAAAATCTGTATTTTTGCGGCCATTAAGCGAAGATTAATTGAGGCGAGTTACGCGGAATCGGGAGTTGACAACCGATTCGCCAAAAAGTGATACCTTTTGAGAAGAGGGCGGGGTGCCCATGAAGCGCTTCCTCTCGGCCGTTCTGATCGGTTCACTGCTGGTGGTCTCGACTAGCTGCGGCAATGTGTTCATCAGCGGCGCGATCAATCCTGGCTCGACGATGACCGGCTCGGTCACGTTTGTGCAGCTCGGTAATGCTCTGAATGGCAATGGCGGAACAGTTCAAGTCACGTTCGTGACTTTCCTTCAGAACGGCTTGTCATCCACCCTCAGTTTTTGCGACGATCAACAGTCTCTTTTCCCTATCGATCAAACCGTGCGTGTGAATTTCAATCCTGGACAACCCTGCGCGACTATCCTCATCGTTGTGATTATTGTCTGAAAGCGCCAGCATGGCGATGAAGATTGAGAAGATTTCAGCGGTGACGTTTCAGGTCAGAAACATGAAAGCATCCGTTCAGTTCTATGCAGAGTGTTTATTTTTGCGATTCGAGACATCAACGCGGGCGAAGAGCTCACCTACGATTACAACCTATACGACGGTGAACTGGATGACCTTGCGCCATGTTCCTGCGGTTCACGCAACTGCCGGCGGAGTATGTACGCCGAAACGGAAATTGCGCGGCGCCATCAGTTCGACTCCCCTCAGCTCTGGACCGTGGGCCAGATCTTGGTCACTTCATGAACTCTGCCCGGCACTGTATGCCCGCGGACGCCAAGAGGTAGCGACGTGGCCACGAGAGGAAGCGCAGCAAGCTCGTCTGGCGGATACTTCGGAGTTATGGGTCGGTCTCCACCTGAACCACCGCTGTGTGAAGTTGCCGTCTTCTGCTCGGCAGCCACAGCCGTTGCTGTCTCAATAAACGTCCGCGCCCAGCGCTGCACATTGCGGTCCTTCACGATCTGCCGCAGAAGCCGCATGCGATTGCGTTTCTCTTCAGCAGACATTTGCGATGCATCCCGCAGAGCTTGCGCCACACCGGAAAAATCATTGGGGTTAACCAACAACGCTCCGTGGCGCAGTTCCTGGCTGGCGCCGGCAAACTCGCTCACGATCAGAACGCCGCGCTCATCCACTTGAGCAGCGCAGAATTCCTTCGCAACCAGGTTCATTCCATCTTTGAGAGGCGTGATCAGCGCTATGTCTGCAGCTCGATAGTACGCCAGCAGTTCGTCGCGGCTCAGATTGCGGTGCATGTAATGGATGGGTACCCATCCCGGCTGGGTGAATTCGCCATTGATCTGGCTGACCAGTAGCTCGACTTCACCGCGAAGATCTTTGTAGTCAGGAATTTCCTCCCGGCTGGGCACTACGACCTGTACGAGCGTGATCTGCTTCCGAAGTTCGGGGAAGCGGCGCAGCAGAATGCGAAACGCCTTAAGGCGCTCAGGAATTCCCTTGGTGTAGTCCATCCGGTCGACGCCCAGAACAAGCGTGTTGTCTAGCAGCTCTTTGCGAATATTGGCAGCACGAGCTGCGACTTCATCGCCGGAGGCTTCTTCGGCAAACTCTTCAAAATCTATACTGATCGGAAAAGTCCCGATCAACACTTGCCTTCCGTTGACACTAACGAGCGAGTGCGGGCTGACGGTTTCCACGCTGATTTCGGGTAAAAGACGCTGCAAACAACTCACGAAATTGCAGCGGTCACGATCGGTCTGGAAGCCAACAGCATGAAACTGCAACAAGGCGCGCAGGATGTCCTTGCGCCAGGGCAGCTTCTCAAACACGTCAGGCGCGGGAAAGGGAATGTGCAGGAAAAACCCGATCCGGGCGCGCACACCCTCGTCACGCATGAAACCGGCAGCCAGCATCAGATGGTAATCGTGCACCCAAACGAAATCATCTTCGTTCGCCGCACGAGCCACGACGCCCGCAAATTTACGATTGACCCGCTGATAGGCCTCCCAATATTCGGGATCAAAATTGCAGCGCGAAGGCATATCGTGAAATAGGGGCCAAATAATTTCATTCGCAAATCCGGAGTAGAATTTGGCGATTTCCTCCTCCGATAACTCTACCGGCTGCAAAACATGTGAGCGGCTGCGCGACGCCTTCGCCAGCAGTTGATCCACGCCCTGAGAACGAGACGCCCCCGCCCAACCAATCCAGATTCCGGGTTCTTCACGCCAGGCCGCATCCAAAGCGGTGGCTAACCCGCCGGAGCTGCGCTCCACCCGAATTCCGCCAGCACGCTTACGAATCAGCACCGGCAGCCTATTGGAGACGTTGATCAAACGCCCTTTTAGCAATCTCATACTCGGCCTCCTGCAGCCTGAAGCCAATCCTCGAGAAACTGGACCAGCCCCTGGGGTGGTTGCAGCCAAACCTCGGCCGCGGTGGCACGGGGTTGCGGACGCACCAGAACCGCCAAACCCCTGCCCTTTAATGCCTGAAATGCATCTTCATCGGTCTGGTCGTCGCCTAGATAGGCGACCGCAGCATTTGGATCGCTTTCAGCTAAGATGGTGCAAACGGCGTCCCCTTTGTCCCGGCCAGGCACTCTAATTTCAATCCCGCCATCAAATTCCAGGAAATCCAGGGGGCATTCGCCCAGCAATGGACGGCAAATTTGCCGCACACGGCCGTCGATTTCCAGCGCTGCTTGCCGGTCGAGCCCGCGCCAATGCACGGCGATCCCGCCGGGTTTGATCTCAAGCCGCTCACTGAGACCATCTATGCGCAGCAATCGTGCCGCCCTCGAAAGTGCTTCGTGATGCTCGCGAGGCAAGGGCGCAACTTCGTAACTCCCATCCGCGCGGAGACGCTCAAGGCCGTGACTGCCCCAAACCTCCGGTTGCGGGTAAATGCGGCTGAGCAGAAGCACCTCGCGCGCCGAACGTCCACTGATCAAAACCACTCGCGTGCCCTGCTCCATAATGCGAGCGATCAACGCTGGAACTTCGGCATAGGGGAGCGCCAGACTGCGATCCACATTAAAGGGAGCAAGAGTGCCGTCATAATCGAGCAGGAGGACACACGACGAGGCCGTCCTGAGTTGCCCCAGGAACGAATCGTAGGCGAGCTGACGCTCGAGGGTCTTCATGCCGGCTCCTGAATTCAGAACCTACCCACAACAAACCTCACCCGGCGCGAAGTGGCGACGATGATCTACCCAGGACGAAAAGAACTGCGCAAGCAGTTCAAAGAATGGGCCCAAGAAGCGGCCCAGCTAGGTGCGAGCCGCGGGAAACTCCCGTCGGCGGCTGGAAAGCGGCGCACACACCCCTATGCAACCGCATTAGATGTCGAAGAACCAAGCACATTTTAACATGGATTTGTATTGCGCGAGACACTGAAGTTCATCAGTCGATCGAGATGTCACTAACTTGATTCGGGCAATTCGCAGCTCATGTCCAGCGGAACCAGCGCAGCGCAAGAACGAATGAGAGCCCGCCCCAGAGAACGAGAATCAGTAGTCTTCCGGATTGAGCGGAAAGCGACGCGCCCTCCAGAATGGTGGCGCGCAACGCATCGTTCAGTGCGGTGAGCGGCAGGGCCTTGATGAAGGGGTGCAGCATCGCAGGAAAACGTTCGTAGGAGAAGAACACGCCGGAGAAGATCCACATTGGCATCATCACGAGGTTAATCAGGCCGCTGACACTTTCGATCTTCTGCGCCCGGCTGGCGGTAAGCAGGCCGATGCCGCCAAACCCAATGGCACCAATAGCGCCGATCAACACTATGGTAAGCAGCGATCCCAAGATGCGCATGTGAAATACAAGAGCCCCGAAGCTGAGCATCAGCGTAACCTCAATCAGCATGAGCACAATGCGGCTGGCCATTAGCGCCATGAGAAAATCGCCGCGCCGCATCGGGGTGGCCACGAAGCGTTTGAGCAGTTTGCGCTGTCGCATGTCGACCAGAGCAAAGCCGATCCCCCACATCGCAGCATTCATCAGGTTCATTCCCAAAAGTCCTGGAATCAGGAAATCGATGTAGCGCGAGCCAGGTTCACTGGAGACCACCGACGACGTGGGCAGCGGATCGCGTCGTCCGGCGGCCGTTTGTAGCGCGCCGTCCACCTCGGCGCGCGCGAGCACGCTCTCCTGACGCGAGGGATCATAGCGGTAGCGGAACCCCGGACCGTCAGACTCCAGCACCAGATCGTATTTGCCAAGCCGGAAGCCCTGTCCAGCAGCTTCCCGGTCCAGAATTTCAGCGCGAATCGAGGCTTTTTGAGGTGAGCGCTGAATCCTCGCCAGTGCCTCTCCTGCGCCTGGGCTGGAAACGATTGCGATCGAGGTCGTATTTACCGGCTTGTTCCGGAAGGCTATGCCTAGCCCGAGCGCGAGCAAAACTGGAAACCCGAAAACCCAAAAGATCACCTCAGGTTCGCGCTGCAGTTCCTTCATTCGAACCTGCAGCAAATAGCTGAAGCCTGACCATCGCGAGTTGAAGGCGAGGTTGACGTACGGAGTGGTGCTCGGCGGGATCTGTTGAGCGAGGCTCATCGGTAGTCCTCATATTGCGCCTGCCATCTCAGTCCTCTCGCAAATGGCGTCCGGTCAGGCGTACGAAAACATCCTCCAGACTTGCTTGTCGAGTGGTCAGGTGAATAATCTCCGACCCTTGCTGCGCCACTTCGTCAAGCAGCGCCGGAATCGTGCGGTGTGGCTCGCGGACATTCAAACTGACCAACCCATCATCGCTGCGTACGGATTCCACCCCCGGCAACCCGCGCCAGCTTTCGAGACTTACTTCGTCGAGGGCTGAATCAACAGAGAATTCCACAACATGATGTCCGCCGAGGCGATTGATCAGGTCTGCAGGCGTCCCTTCGGCGATCACCTCGCCATGATCGATAATCGCCAGGCGGTCACAGAGGCGTTCAGCCTCATCCATGTAGTGCGTCGTGAGCAGGACTGTGCCGGCGCGGCGCTGAAACTCGCGTATGATTTCCCAGAGCTGGCGGCGGCTTTGCGGATCAAGGCCGGTGGTCGGCTCATCCAGAAAGAGGATCTTAGGATTTGCCACGAGCGCCGTGGCGACGGCCAATCGCTGGCGCTGGCCTCCGGAAAGCTTGCCGACCCATGAATCGGCCTTCTCTGTCAGTTGAAGCTGGTCCAGTATCTGGTTCGTAGGGCGAGCCTGGCGATAGAAACTGGCGAAAAGTTCGACAGTCTCACGAACCGTGAGCTTTTCCGAAAGGCGGGTCTCCTGCAACGAGATTCCCAGCCACTCGCGCAATTCGCGGGAGTGCGCTTTCCAGTTGCGCTCAAGAATCGTGACCTGCCCTGAAGTCGGCTCCAGCAAGCCTTCCAGAATTTCTATGGTCGTGGTCTTCCCTGCTCCGTTGGGACCGAGCAGGCCGAAGCACTCGCCGGCGTGAATTTCAAGATTCAGCCCGCGAACCGCTTCCACTTTCCCGTCGTAAGTCTTGCGCAGGTCTCGGCATTGAATGGCGGGGAGCAAGAAGGGATTTTAACTTACCATTGCCACCCAACATCAGCGGCTCGGAATAGAATAGAGCCTCAATCCGGAAGTCTAGGATAGGAGTCCCACGACGGGGCGTGCTTGTGATTGCCCAGCAAACGCCGAAGCTCTTAAGCCCGGGCTGATTCCCCGTAGTCACACGCCCAACGTAATTACATTAGGCTGATATCGAAAAGGTTCAATAACATTGAAGGCTCACAGCGAGATTTCCCATTTCATTAAGCAAGCAGCGACCGATGCGGGCTTCGAACTCGCCGGAATTGCCCCAGTACGCAGACATCCGGAGCTACAACATTTTGAACCATGGATTGACGCCGGCTACTCCGGCGACATGAAGTATCTGGAAGCCCGAGACGAAGCCGGCAATCTAAAACGCGCGTCGCTGGATTCCGCCGTGCCGTGGGCCCGCAGCGTGATCGTCTGCGCAATCAACTACAACGCCGCTCAACCTTACTCAACAGCATTCAACGATCCTAGACATGGCTGGATTTCGCGCTACGCGTGGAGCAAGGAAGATTATCACGAGGCCGTCATGCGCAGGCTGCGTGAAGTTGAAAGTCGTCTGCGGCAGGAAGCTGCACTTCTGAACGACGAATTGCAGTCCCGCTGTTACGTCGATACCGGGCCTCTGGTTGAGCGAGTCTACGCCAAGTATGCCGGAGTCGGCTGGATCGGAAAGAACACTTGCATTCTCAACCAAAAGCTCGGCTCGTGGCTCTTTCTCGGGGTGATCCTGACCTCGATAGAACTGCAGCCCGATCGGCCCGCGCCGGACCGTTGCGGCACCTGTACGCGTTGCATCGAGGCATGCCCGACAGATGCCTTCGTTGGTCCTTATCAACTCGATTCGAATCGCTGCATTTCGTATTTGACCATCGAAAAACGCGGGGCCATTCCGGAAGACCTGCGCGCAGGCATAGGCCAGCACGTCTTCGGCTGTGACATTTGTCAGGATGTGTGTCCCTGGAACCGCAAAGCGCCGGTAACCGCAGCCCCTGAGTTGCAACCGCGCGAGGAACTAATCAACCCCGCTCTGGAGTGGTTGACTGGGATGAGTGCAGAAGAATTCCGCAACGTATTTCGGCGCTCACCGGTCCGGCGGGCGAAACCCGCCGGCTTGCTTCGGAACGCTGTCATTGCTATCGGCAACAGTGGAGATCGGCAATTGCTGCCAGTCCTGAACCGACTGGTCAGCGACTCCGACCCCATCATTTCCGAACACGCTCGCTGGGCAAAAGACCGACTTCACCGGGAACAATAAGAGCTTGCCGGCCCGGCCTGCTGCAGGCAACCAACCCTCCGACCCTCAGTTCTAACCAATGTAGAAGTTCAGCGTTGCGGGTTCCTGCCGTCGCTGAACGGAGCCGATCGCTCTGGAATCTAAAGGGCAGGTAGAGGTAAAGGCCTCCGGATGTCAAGCCCGGAGGCCTTTTGTTGGGGGGAGGCTAATTAGAGCAGAAACTACATGCGCCCAAACACAACTTGACTGCCGGAGCGCAGGGCTGCCTCAAACCGAGCACGCTTTTTGCTCGTCTAGTATCTCGGCCTCGGATTCGCCACTGCATTCGCGCTCTAATGCGCAGAGTAAAGCGTCAAGAATGGTGTCCAAGGACAAGGGATTTTCTGCCAGCGCCCGTTCCAGGCTCTCGCAGTGCACCGCCAGCTCACTAATTTCTCGTACCGCAATGTTTTTTGGTCATGCTTCGCGAACGATAAAACCTTGGCCTTTTTTCGCGATCCGCCCTGGTAAAAGCCCGTGCAAACGGATAGCGCAGGCTGCCGGTTGTCATCCAAGGAACGACCAATTCCCGGACATGCACCGTGCCGCATGCCGCTTCCACGTCCTCGTAGGCGGCCAGATAGTCGCTCCAATGAAGAATCTTCAGCTTGTCCTCCCAGCGATATTCGGCAAATTCCTTGCAAATAATTAGGAATTTACAGAACCGATTAGATGCAACTAGTGAAGTATCATAGCGGGCCTCAAGAGGAGGTGTTGTATGGCGGAAGCTGCAAAAGTCTATGTTATGCCCTGCGAACCAGTGCCGGGCGAACTGGAGGATCGGAAGGTTTACCTCGTACACGACGAACCGGAACCTGAAAACCACCCTGCCATCCACATTTCAATCGCGCGGCAGGATTCCGTGCATTGGGTCTCGTATTCCAAGAAATTCCGGGTAGATAACCTAAGATTAAAGGAGAAGTTACCCGGTGCCGAGGAACGTCCGCCGGAGCACCCGTTCTACCGTAAGTTCCCGGACGATAATCCTGAGTTGGCCTTTCAAGTCGACTCTGGACCGCCGCGCCCGGAAAGCCACGATTGCATATACGAAGCGCATTTTAAGTTTGAAGATGGGCTCAGGCCGATCCTCACATTCAGATCCACAAATAATTGGGATCAATTAGGAATCGGTCCCACGCGATCACAGTGCACACTAGAGGGGAGTGTGCATTGATCCTGCATACCCATGCCCAGGCATACTGCGTGGGCGCATGGGCCAAAATTCAACTCCATCATTGGCAGTCTTCAATAAGATTGCGCGCTCGGCCGGTTCGGACGATGGGTAATTCTCCCGCGTTACCAAAGGACAATGCCCGTATCTTCAGTTACTTGCCCACTTCCCGTTCCTGGTTTGCAATAGTCCTCGCACCTTGCCGAACCCGGCTTTTTCAGTCTGCTTGCGCAGCGGAGAGCCGTGCTCCTGGAGTGAATGACTCACTTCCCAAGGCGGGGAGGGGGTGCAAATTCAATCTTGAGGAGTGCAAAACATGCGTAAGCTTGTTGGCATCACCCTGATGTTCCTGCTGACTTCATTGGCAGTAGTGGCTCAGGAATATCCGAAAGCGGAAGTCTTCGGCGGTTATCAGTACACAAATTTTGACGGCCCGGGCGGCGCGAACGGCTGGAATGCCGCCGTGACCGGAAATCTGAACCATTGGTTTGGCGTGACCGGCGATTTCAGCGGCGCGTACAAATCGCAGGCCGGGGCTGATCTCCGGACTTACACCTATACCTTTGGTCCCACCCTAGCGGCGCGCAATATCCGCACGTTTACGCCGTTCGTTCACGGGCTGTTTGGCGGGTTCCACGACTCCATCACCGCGGGTACTCTTTCAGCCGCTGACAGCGGTTTCACTATGGCATTCGGTGGTGGAGTTGACGCCAGCGTGAAGCAGCATTGGGGAGTTCGCCTTGGCCAGTTCGACTGGTTGTCGTTCCGGTCCAATGGCGTTTCGTCTAACAACAACTTCCGCTATTCCGCGGGACTTGTGCTCAAGTTCTAACTGTTTACTCCGGGGAACGCGTTGGGGCGGCGTCGAGCCGCCCTGTTTTTTTCTGCCAGAACGGCTTTGCTCCGGTGAGCAGCGCTTCATTCACCCATGACTTTGATAACCATCCTCTTGTCTCTCTGCCCATCGAATTCAGCGTAAAAAATCCTCTGCCACGGGCCCAAATCGAGCTGGCCAGCGGTAATCGGGACAATCACCTGATGATGGATCAGCAGTGCCTTTAAATGCGAATCGCCGTTGTCCTCGCCGGTTTCGTGATGTTTGTATTCCCGCCGAAACGGCGCCAGCTTTTCCAACCATTCATCGATGTCTTCGATAAGCCCGCTCTCGTTGTCGTTCACGTAAACTCCCGCGGTAATGTGCATGGCAGAAACCAGCACCATACCCTCTTTCACGCGGCTCTTCCGTACGATAGCTTCGATCTGCGGGGTGATGTGAATGTATTCACGATGGCGTTTGGTGTGGAAAGTCATGTATTCGGTATGAACTTTCATTCGATTCCTCGGAAATGAGATGAAACCCTGCCCAGTTTCGCAGATAATGCTGGGGAATTCAGTTCCGCGGGGGCCCTTTGGACCCTTCTAGCACCGAATTGCAGGAATTCAGAGAGCTTCTGCGCGAGCTCACTGCGCGTGTGTATCGCATCGAGCAAGCGTTGAAGCCGGAGCCATCGCCAGCAGCTAAGCCCGCTGCCGTCTCGAAGGCGACTGAGACACCTGTCGTGCCGCCAGCGGTTGCTGAGAAAAAACCCGTTCCGCCCGACTTCCCACCTCCTCCTGCTAGAACAGCAGCGAGCTTACCTGAGAGCGACCTCGAGTCTCGCATCGCGTCGCACTGGTTCAATCGCATTGGAATCGCGGCGGTTCTGATCGGTGTTTCCTACTTCCTTAAGTTCGCCTTTGACAACGAATGGATCGGGCCTGCCGGTCGAATCTCAACTGGCCTGCTTGCTGGTATTGCCGTGGTTGTCTGGAGCGAACGCTTTCGCAGCCGTGGTTATCGCATCTTCTCCTACTCCTTGAAGGCTCTCGGTATCGGTGTTCTTTATCTCTCGCTTTGGGGTGCTTTCCAGGTCTATCACCTGATACCGGCTGGAATGGCCTTCCTTTCGATGATTGTGGTCACCGCCGCAACCGCCGCTATGGCGGTGGCTCAAGACGCCGAGATCCTCGCCGCCTTCGCCATGACCGGCGGATTCTCCACGCCACTGCTGCTCTCGACGGGACAGAATCGCGAATTGCAGCTCTTCACCTATGTAGCCATTCTGGACCTGGGCGCGCTCGCTCTTGTTGTTTTCAAGCCATGGCGCCGACTCTTGTTGTTGAGCTATGCAGGTACGCTTCTCCTTTATCTCGGCTGGTACTTCGCGTACTACAGCCGCAGCGAGCTTCGCTTGACGCTTGCGTTTGCGACATTATTTTTCGCCATCTATGCCATCGCACCGCTCGTGGCACGTGACCCGGTAAATCAAAACAACTTCTTCGTTGCCGTGCCGCTGTTTCTGGCTTTTGTGAACGCAGGCGTTTACTTCCTCCAGGTATATGCCATGCTGGAGGAGGTTGATAAGAGCTCCACCGCCTGGTTTGCACTGGCGTTGGCCGCCGTGTACATCTTCCTCAGCCGTCAGGTTCGAGTCAGATCAGCTAGTCCACCGGTTTCGCAGACGCTTCACTTCCTGCACCTCGCCTTGGCTGTAGGATTCATCACGATTGCGCTCCCCATTCGTCTGAATGCGCACTGGATCACCATCGGCTGGTTTGTGGAGGCTGCAGTTTTGCTGTGGGTCGCGAGCCGGGTGCGGTCGGATTTCCTCAATGCCTTCGCTATTGCCGCTCTATCGCTCGGGGTGGTTCGCCTGCTCGTCATTGATAACTTCTATACGACCACGCTGATATTCAATGCACGTATGGCAACGTTTGCCGTTGCCATTGCGGTACTGGGACTCACGGCATGGTACGGCGGTGCCCGGCGCGACGAAGCCGCAAAAATGGTCGCCGCTGGCGCGGTGATCCTGTTAAATGTCATCGCGTTGGTCGCTTTAAGCCGCGAAACTTCCGATTATTTTTTGCGGCAGATGTCGATGAGGAGCACCCCGTGGACAACCAATAACTGGGCCGACTATCGGCACATTCAGATCGTGCGCGACTTCACCTACTCCGCCCTGTGGATGTCATACGGCACCATGCTGATGGTGGTCGGCTTCTGGCGCCGCTCGGCATTTGTGCGCTGGCAGGCGTTGGTGCTGATCGCTGTAACCACGATGAAGGTCTTTGTCTATGACGTGGGACAGCTCGATCGCGTCTACCGGATTCTGAGTTTCATCGTGCTGGGCGTGCTGTTGCTGGCAATTTCTTTCGTCTACCAGCGCGACTTGCTGCAGCTTTCAACCCGAAGAAGAAGTGAGGAACGCCCCGCGGACGCATGAATTACCAAGTTTCTTTATTTGCGATTCTCATCGCGCTGGCAGCCCCTGCCGCCGATCCTGAGATTGCCTACTTCACCAATGTCCGGGATATCAGAATCGCTGCCCCTGACCGTCAAAACTACTTCGTCGTGGACGATGAGATCTGGCAGCACGCAAATCCCGATCTGTCCGACCTGCGCCTTTACGACGGCAGTTCGCAGGTCGGATATGCCCTTTCAGAGCAGCGGCCCGGGGTGTCGAGCCAGAAGTCTGAAGCAAGGATCCTGAACCTGGGCACCGCTGGCGGAAATACCGACTTCGATCTCGACATCGGAGAGTTCTCTGAATACGACCGCGTTCGCCTGCGGCTGGACGCAAAGGATTTCGTAGCTACCGCCTTCGTGAACGGCAAGAACTCTTTGACCGAAAAGGAATCGACGGACTTGGGCAGTTCCTCACTTTACGACTTCACCCGTGAAGCCTTGGGCTCGAACTCCGTGCTCAAGGTTCCGACGACGAGCTTTCGCTACCTCCATGTACGCATTGCGCCGGGCGCAAATGTTCCAGCGAAGCAGGTCAAAGCTGCAGCTGTCTACAATCTGCGAGAGCAGAAAGCGACGTGGACAAAGTTTGGATCGTGCGGTGCACCGCAGCAGCAAAAGCACAGTACTGTGATCGACTGCGAGATTCCGCCCCACGTTCCGCTCGACCGCATTGAATTTCAGATTGCGCCCCAGCAGGTGAATTTTCGCCGGCTCGTGAGCATAGAAAATACGAAGGGACAGCAGATCGCAGCCGGTGAAATCACTCGCGTGCGAATCACTCGGGGTGGCACTTCGGTGACCTCGGAAGAATTGGCGATCAATGTTCATGAACCCGAGGAACACTTCAAGGTCACCGTGCAGAATGCGGATAATCCGCCGCTAAACATTACCGGTGTTCAACCGCTTTCCATCGAACGGCGCGTGTATTTCGATGCGGGTGGAAGGACCAGCGCTAAGCTGTATTACGGCGATCCAAAGCTGCCGGCTCCCGTGTACGACTACACGAAATTCTTTCGAGCCGACCCGGTAGCGGTACAGGCGCAGTTGGGACCCGGCATGCACAACGCTGGCTACACCGGACGTCCGGATGATCGCCCCTGGTCTGAACGCCACAAGGCTCTGCTGTGGGTCGCCATGCTGCTGGCGGTGGTAGTCCTAGCGGTGCTTGCTGTACGGGGATTCAAGTCTGAAACGGTGAAGGCATCCTGACGAGCTCCGGGGATCGGGAAATCGGAGTAAGCAAAAGCCCTGCTAGTCAGGCGGGGCTTGGCAATAGCCAGTAGATACGCTACCCATCAAAAGCGATGACATCATAGCAAATCAGAAATGGCGTCGAGTACGCCATGCGGAGGACGACGGACTCGAACCGTAATGGCTGACAAGGCCACTCGACTACTTGACGGGCAGCGTCCAGTACTGGCAGCGTCCTCCAGAGCGCAGCCCGCGCAATATCCTTTAGCGCGATTGACCTGACAAGCCCACGTAGGTGCTGGGCTTTCCCCAAAATGGAGCTGGAGATGTCCGCGCCGCGAACGTTTTTTGGTCCGCCATAAGAGTCTGCAAACGTACCGCTCACCGAGTACGGCTCACCGCATCGACTCTTGTACTTCCGAAATCCAGTCCGGCCGCTTCAATAGTTCGCGAGGCTTCGGACCATCTGCGGCGCCCACAATTCCATCGCGCTCCATCAGGTCAATCAGATGGGCAGCGCGCCCATAACCAATTCGCAGCCGCCGTTGCAGCAGAGACGTGGACGCCTTGCCGAACTCAACCACCAAACGAACCGCATCATTAAACATCGGATCGTTTTCGTCTTCACCGGGCAATCCCTCGTCACCTTCGGCCGCCTCACGTTCTTCCTTCGGAGCCTCGAGGAATTGCTGCTGGTACTCGGCGGTCGCTTGCGATTTCCAGAACTCGACTACAGCCGCGATTTCCTTCTCGGTAACAAATGGCGCATGAAGCCGAATGACGCGAGCCGTTCCTGCAGGGAGATAGAGCATATCGCCACGTCCCAGCAGCGCTTCGGCACCGTTCGCGTCGAGAATGGTTCGCGAATCCACCTTGGTTGCGACGCGGAACGAAATCCGTGCCGGGAAGTTCGCCTTAATCAACCCGGTAATTACGTCCACGGAAGGCCGCTGCGTCGCCAGCACCAGGTGAATGCCGACCGCGCGCGCCATCTGCGCCAGGCGCGTAATCGATTCTTCTACATTGCCGGCGTCGAGCATCATCAAGTCAGCTAGTTCGTCGATGATGATCACGATATACGGCAGCGGCCGCTCTTCTGAATCTTCAGCGAAGAGGCTCTGTGTGGCATCATCGTCAAACAGTTTGTTGTACTGATCGATATTGCGCACGCCTTTTTCGGCCAGCAGCTTCAGCCGCCGCTCCATCTCGCGCACAGCATTGCGCAACGCGTTTGCCGCTAGCTTGGGCTCGGTAATAATCGGCGTGTAAAGATGCGGGACGCCTTCGTAGTTGCCGAGTTCCAGCCGCTTTGGATCCACCAGCACCAGCCGCACCTGGTCTGGAGTCGACTTGTACAGAATGGACATGATCATGGCGTTAATCGCCACGCTCTTTCCTGTTCCCGTCGAGCCTGCAATCAGCAGATGCGGCATCCCCGCAAGCTCGGCAGTAACGATGCGACCGTTGATGTCTTTGCCCAACGCCAGCGTAAGCTTTGACTTTGATCCGATGAACTCACTGGACTCGATGTTCTCGCGCAGCCAGATGATCTCGCGCTCACGGTTGGGAACCTGAATCCCGACGGTCGACTTCCCTGCCATGCGCTCGATCAGAATGCTCTCGGCCTTCAGCGCCAGGCAGAGGTCATCCGTAAGTCCGGTTATGCGTGTGTACTTAATGCCTGCTTCCGGCTTGAATTCGAATGTTGTGACTACAGGCCCAGGATTGATCTGCGTAACCTGCCCGTGAACATCGAATTCCGCATATTTTTCCGTAAGCACAGCCGCGAGTAGCTTTAGTTCTCCCGCATCGACCGCCTGCTGCTCATCCGGCCGATGCAGCAGGCTACTGGAGGGCAGTTTGTATCCGCCGGCAATGCGAGGCATCGTAGTCTTCGGCTTCACACCGTTGTCAGCGCGTTCGTTGACTTCGGGCGCAACATTCTCCGACGCGGGCGGGATCTCGCGCACCGGTTCGGACCGGGTCATCCGCTCAATGCCTGTCGCAACTGGCGGAGGTGTGTATAAAGCGGACTGGGATTGTGCCGCCGCTGGAATCAAGTGTGCTGTGACTCTCGGCCTTTCCGCGCGCCGCTTCTCCAGCTCTCGCTGCATGCTCCGTTTAGCGCGGACTTGCTGCCAATCTTTGTATCGATTCCAAAGAGCAAGCACGAAAGCAAATCGCGTGGGTGCCCACACCCGTACCGCAGCAAATGAGAACGCAGTCGAGAGATACAGCGCGACCGCCAGCACCGTTGTGCAAACGATGTAAGCACCGGCAACATTGAAGTAGTGGATGAGAGCGTCACCTAGAATCCTACCCAGCAATCCCTCGATCGGAATCACATTCAGCCAGCGCGCATGCCCGGGCAAGAGCGCCAGCATGGCGGGGACAAACATCAGCAGCCAGATGCCGCCGATACATTTCGCAACTGGTGAAACCACTCTTCGCGAACGAAACCATCGCAGGCCCAATCCGATCAGAAACGCCGGCACAAGAAATGCTCCGACGCCGAAGAATTGCAGCACGAGGTCGGAAACAAACGCTCCGACAATTCCGATCCAATTGCGTGCCGCCTCTGAACCGGTCAGTACCGAGGCGCTGTTTAGAGAAGGATCGAGCGGCGAATAGGAAGCGAGTGCAAGAAAAAGGAGGAGCGCGGAAACGCAGAACAGCAAACCGGTCAGCTCGTTCAGCCGACGGTTATTCGTCGGCGCAAAGACGCGCGAGACGTAGTTCATTAGACGTGTTGACGACTGCCAACGACACCTCCGCTGCACAGCCGACCACCGCCAGAGCCAGACGATTATGACAAGAACCTGCTCCGGCTACAATGGCCAGTATCGACTTAGCTATGGGAGTTGGTATTGGGAATCTGTGGCTTAGTCAGAGACATCCGAACCCGACGTGAATTGGCTCTGCGCCGCCGGGAGCTGGCGAAGCTTGAAGCGCTGCAATTTCCCTGTTGCGGTCTTCGGAAGTTCCGGCAGGAACTCAATCCAGCGAGGCCGTTTGGCCGAGCCCTTTTGACGCGCAACCCACTCTTGAAGGTCGCGAGCTAGCTCATCATTTGCCACAGAACCCTGCTTGACCACCACATACGCAGCGGGCTTGGCAAGGCCACTCTCATCGTTGCGAGCAACAACGGCCGCTTCGAGCACCGCCGGGTGCCCGATCAACGCGCTCTCCACTTCGGCTGGGCTCAACCAGCGTCCGTTTACTTTAAACAAATCATCAGCACGTCCTGCGTACCAGAAATAGCCGTCCTTATCCTGATAATACTTGTCCCCCGTGCGACACCAGTGGCCCTCAAATGTTTGCTTTGTTCTCTCGTGTTGGTTCCAATATCCCGCGCAGATGGAATCTCCTTTCACGAAAAGATCACCGATCTCTCCCCGAGAGGCTGGATCTCCATTTTCGTCAACGATCTTTGCCTCATAACCGGGAATGATCCGGCCGCTTGACCCTGGCCTGACCTCGCCGGGCCGATTGGCAATGACCATGTGCAATGCTTCGGTTGAACCGAGTGAATCCAGAATCTGGATTCCAAAGCATTCTTTGAAACGTTGAAACAACGGCGCAGGTAGCGCCTCACCCGCCGAAATCGCATGTCGCACGCTTGAGAGATCAAACTCTCTTCCGTCCTCCCGATGATGAGCCAGCAAGGCTGCGTAGTTGGTTGGAACAGAAAAAAACAAAGTGGGACGGTAACGCTCGATATCCGCGTAGATACCCGGAGGAGTGGGGCGTGCTCGAGAAAGAATGGCGGTAGCCCCGCAGTACAGCGGAAAATATCCAGCATTTCCCAGGCCGTAGGCGAAGAACAACCGTGCCACGCTGTAACAGCGGTCACTCTCGTTCATCTGCAGAATGCCCTTGGCGTACAACACCGAACACACCACCATGTCATGGTGCAGATGGACACAGCCTTTGGACGCCCCGGTGCTCCCCGAAGAATAGAGCCAGAACGCGACGTCATCCCTGCTGGTCGATTCCGGCTCTAGTTCTGGAGATGCAGGTTCGATCAGTTCACGAAAGGAAAGATGTTGGCGATGGGCCCCCACCGCAACAACTTGCCGCAGGAAACGCAAGCGTTCGCGGGGTATTGCGTCCAGCTGTGGCAACACAGTTTCGTCTACGACCGCAACCCGAGCCCGCGAGTCGTTCAGTAGATATTCGTACTCTTGTGGTTTGAGGAATGTATTCGCCGGCACGGCCACAGCGCCAATTTTTATCACCCCAAAAAACGAGTACAGAAACTCAGGGCAGTCGGGCAGCAGGATAAGGACTCGTTCTTCCTGTCGCACTCCGAGGTCCCGCAGCGCGTTACCGACACGATTGACGCGCTCGAGCAGTTGCCGGTAGTTGACCTGTTCGTCGCCGCACTCGATGGCGATCTTTTCTCCCCTGCCTTCGAGCACATTTCGGTCGACTAGATGGACTGCAACATTGAAGGTTTCGGGCAGGGCAATCAAGACTTCGTCAACCTTCCCGGCGCCAGATTAGCCCGCAGTCTTGCGCCTTGTGCTCTGTAGTTCTTCGCCAGAGCCGTACTTTTCTCACTGCTGCAAGCGGGCGGCAAATACGAGCACGAGTGTGCCCACAACAATACGATAAACCGCAAAGGGCGCGAATCCACGTCGCCGGACCCATGCCATAAACCAGGCGACCGAGCCATAAGCAACGATCAATGAGACCACGAAGCCAATGGACAGCAGAATCCATCCGTGGGGATCGATCTGCGAAACGCCGATGGGGTTCTCGCCTTTTCCGCGCAGCGATTTCAGCAGGTCGTAGCATGTAGCCACCACCATCGTAGGGATCGAAAGAAAGAACGAGAACTCCAACGCTGCAGCTCGCGACATCCCAGCCACCTGTCCGGCGGCGATGGTAGCCATGGAGCGCGAGGTTCCCGGAAACACCGCCGAAAGAATCTGGCATGCGCCAATCCACACCGCCTGGGCCAGGCTCATGGCTTCCATCTTCCAGGTGTGAATGCGGGTTTGCGGCGTGCCAGGACCGGCGGCTTCGGCACCGGAATTCAAGGAATCCACCATCCACATCACGATGCCACCGATCAACAGAGACGTTCCCATGATGTAGAGGCTCTCGAGATGCTGGCCGATGATTTTGGTCAACAGAAAGGCAGGCACCGCGGTCACTACAAACGCAACCATCGTCAAACCCAACGGATGAGTGAGCGCGTTGCGATCACCATTTTCGCCTTGGGGAAACGTCGATAGAAATTTCGCTATGCGCCGCCGAAAATACACTGGCAGACACAGAATCGCGCCCAACTGAATCACGATGGTGTACATCTTCCAATATCCACTGCGTAAGCTGATATGAAACAGCGCCTCAGCGATGCGCAAATGCGCGGTGGAGCTGACGGGAAGAAATTCGGTAAGGCCCTCGATGATACCCAGCAGAACGGAAAGCAAGTAGTCGTTCAATCTTCCTCCAAGCGCGAGACGAGGAAAGTATGGCAGAACTCAAGCTGGCGGCTGCTTGTGATGTTGGTTCGCGAGCCTTACTCCTCCGCGCTCCCCCACGTCGCTATGCCCTGCTGGACGAGATAGAGAAGTCGCTGTGCCCGAGCTCCCCAGTCATTCTGCCCGTACTGAGAAGCAACCTTCTGCCCCAGCAAGATAGCTTTGTTCTTCGACTCCTCGGACTTCTTGGCGTCATTCTCCGCCTTGTAAATCTCGATCAAAGCGGAGTAGCGCCAGGCCGCATCGTACAGCGCCTCCGGTGCGGCTGGCGATTGTGGATGCTCGTTGGCATACTTCTCGTAAATCTCCGCCTCTTTGACCGGGCACTTCGAAATACCCTGCCAGTCCCCACACAGCTTATTGTCGATCAAATGGAAGGCGGCGAGGTCAGCCCACTTTGTCCCGGGAAACTTCTTCATGACCTCCTTCATGTATTTCTCTTCCATGCCCTCGCGTAAGAACGATTCCCGCGCCTTAGCGGACGGACGCGAAGAGACATCAGCCTTCTCGAGTTGCCATCGTATGTCGGCCGAGCGATACATCGCCTCCCCTGCAAGCGGGGAGTTAGGAAAGTATTCCGAGACGCGATAGTAAAGCCGCATGGCGTCATAGGCCGCCCCTTTACGGCCACGCCGCTGGCTGCCCTGATCCTCGGAATCGACGCCTTCGCCAAACAGAATTTTGTCCCCATTCGGAGTCGAAGCACGCACGACACCTTTGTCCTGCAACCACCCAGAGACTGTCTTCTCCTCGGTCATGTTGGCTTCCACATGGAGCCAGTTGCGGCTGGTTTCCAGAACGATCACTTCCCTGCCCCTTTCCACATCACCGAGCTTCGCGGAATCACGGTCCGGAGAGAGATAGAGAGTGCCGACTCGCACCAGGGCGCCGCGTTCAGCGGCAAGTGCGCTGATCGAAGCGAACAGCATCGCCGCGAGGATCACGGTTTTCATGACCGAAGCTCTGCCAGCATCGTGGGCTCGATGTTTCCCCCGCTGATTACAGCAACGTTCATATTGGTTTTTGGTAACTCCTCTCGATGGAATAAAAAGGCAGCGACCGCCACTGCTCCGCTTGGCTCGGCCACAGTCCTGCGATCCGCCGCCAACCTCTGCATCGCTCCACGAATCGCATCCTCGCTGACCGTCACAATGTCGTCCACGTACTGCTTGATATGCTCGAAATTTGCTTGCCCGATGCTTTGCGTGCGAAGCCCGTCAGCCAAAGTACGGGTCACTTGCTCCGCTGTGTACTGCACGATCTTGCCGGCACGTAGGCTGGCCTGCGCGTCGCCTGCGACCTCCGGTTCCACGCCGATCACCTTCACGGAAGGTTTGCTCGACTTAACCGCCGTAGCCATGCCGCTGATCATCCCGCCTCCGCCCACGGGCACCAGCACCGTTTCAACCTCTGGAAGATCTTCAAGAATCTCCAGCCCTATCGTGCCCTGGCCCGCGATGATCTGCTCGTCATCATAAGGAGGCACGATGGCATACCCGCATTTTGCTGCGAGTTCCTGCGCTTTGAGCATCCGTTCGTCGCTGCCGGGTCCTACTAATACGATCTCCGCTCCCAGCGCCGCGGTTGCCTCGCGCTTCATCGCAGGCGCGTTGTTGGGCATCACGATCACCGCTTTCACTCCCAATGCCCTCGCCGCGTACGCCACGCCCTGCGCGTGATTCCCACTGGAGTACGAAACCACCCCGCGCCGCCGCTCTTCATCCGTGAAGGACGCGATCTTGTTGTAGGCGCCTCGGAGCTTGAAAGCGCCGATGGGCTGCTGGTTCTCCAGCTTGAGGTAGAGTTTGCCGCGATCGTCCTTATCTGAGGGGCCAGCAAACTCGATCAATGACGTGCGATGGGCGATGCCTCGCAAGCGAGTTTGCGCTTGACGGATATCGCTGAGAGTTACGATCGGGTCAACCCCGTTTCAGAAAAGTTGCCATCCACCCGAGAGAGGACTCATGTTGCAAATTTGAGTCTGCGAGGTTCCTCTGTGCCCTCTGTGGTCAAAGAGATTTCAAACCGCAGAGGACGCAGAGGAACACAGAGTTCTCGCGATTTCTCAGCTCACATCTGAAATCACAAACCTCAAATCTCCAGAATTACGGGCATGATCAGCGGCCGCTTTTGGGTCTGTTTAGAGATGTACCGCTTCAAGTCTGCACGAATCTTTTCTTTGATTACGCCGTAATCTGCCTTCTCTTCCTCACTCGATTGTTCAAGCGTCTGCATCACGATCTGCCGCGCCCCATCCATGAACCCGTCTTCACCGAGCGAAAACCCACGCGCCACGATCTCCGGCGAGGTTTCGACCCGTCCCGAAAGCTTGTTGATCGCAATGATCGGCAGCACAATTCCATCCTTGCTCAAATGCCGCCGATCTTTGATGACGAGATCTTCTACGACATCTGTGCGCGACCCGGAATCGATGCACACGCGGCCTACATTCACCCGGCCTGCTTTGCGCGCGCCTAGTTCATCGAGCTCGAAAATGTCGCCACTTTCGATCAGCATCACGCTCCCTACCGATCCGTGCATGGAAGCGGCCAATTCAGCGTGCAGTTTGAGTTGGCGATATTCCCCGTGTATGGGAACGAAGTACTTCGGCTTTACGAGATTGATGATCAGCTTCAGTTCTTCCTGGCTGGCGTGCCCGCTGACATGCACGGGCGGTGATGACCCATCTTCATAAATCACGTGCGCCTCGCGCCGGAACAGGTGATCGATCATGCGATAAATAGTCTTCTCATTCCCCGGAATGATCCGCGACGAAAGCACCACCGTATCGCCCTTCTCGATCTTTGCGTGTTTATGGTTATCCACCGCCGCCCGCGATAGCGCTGACATCGGTTCGCCTTGGGTCCCGCTGATCAGCACACAAACCTTCTCGGGTGGAAAGTTTTTCATCTCGCCGGGATGAATGAGCAGGCCTTCAGGAATCTCGATATAACCGAGGTCCTCGGCGATCTCGGCTGAACTGGTCATCGAACGCCCGATGAATGCCACTTTTCTGCCGTGTTCCCATGCCAGCTCCACGGCCAGCTTGATGCGATGGATAGAAGAAGAAAAACACGAGATGAAAAGGCGGCGCTGCGTACGCGCGAACACTTCATCGAATTTGCGCCGCACGGCGCGTTCGCTCGGAGTGTAGCCCCTGCGCTCCACATTGGTGGAATCCTGAAAGAGCGTCAGCACCCCTTCTTTTCCGTACTCCGCGAAAGCATGCAAATCAAACAGACGGGTGTCGGTCGGCGTGGGGTCCACCTTGAAATCACCGGTGTGCATGACCACACCAAGCGGCGTATGAATCGCCAGCGCAATGCAATCCACCAGGCTGTGCGTCACCTGAATGGGATGGATTGTGAACGGACCGATCTTGAACCGATCTCCCGGCTTGATTTCACGCAGGTCAGAACTGTCAAGCAAGCCATGCTCATCCAGCTTGTCTTCCACGTATGCCAGGGTGAACTCAGTACCCCAAACCGGAACATTGAGTTCACTAAGAATCCAGGGCAGAGCTCCGATGTGATCTTCGTGCCCGTGGGTCAGAATGATGGCACGTACGCGCTCGCGATTTTCGATGAGATACGAAATTTCCGGAACTACGATATCGACGCCCAGCAGCTCCGATTCCGGGAACATAAGGCCGGCGTCGATGACGATGATGTCATCGCCCCAACGCACGGCCATGCAGTTCATTCCAAACTCGCCCAGGCCGCCGAGGGGCACGATATGCAGCTGTCCAGAAGGCATTTTCGAGAGTAACTGATCGTAGCATAAGGTGGTTTGTGCGCCTGTTTTCTTCCGTATCTGTTCCAGATAGTTTAATCTCGAAACAGATGGCTATCCGGCAGGATCGGAAATCCCGTCTCCGCTTCACTCTCGAAACCGCTCTGCGGCGAGGCCTTCAGCAGGGCTACGAAACTGTTAAGGTCGACCCCGCCAGATTCCTGCTGCAGCTGCGGGCCGCCTACGGACTTCCCATCAGCAGTTTTCAAGGCGTTTACACAATCGAACCCGCTGTCCTCGACAATCTCGCCACCGGGATCGTCCGCAGCGGCATGAAGGTTGCTGCGGTGGAAGGAGCTGGCCTCGGACTAGGCGGCATGCTGACCCTGGTTCCCGATCTCAGCATCCTTGCGGGTATCACGTTGCGCACTCTGCAAAAACTCAGTCTGCTTTACGGTTTCGAATTCAACACCGATGAAGAGATCGCCGAACTGTGGATTGCGGTAGCCAGCGCGGCAGGAGTCGATATCAGCCGCGAGCTGCTGGAAAAAGAATTGGTGCATCGCTTTGTGCCACGCGTAATTCAGCGGATCGCTGTGCAGGCCAGTGGCGAAGTGGTCGAAAAGTGGTCTGGACGCCTCATTCCAGTCGCCAGTTCCCTCATTGGCGCCGGCCTCAATTACTTTTTCGTGCGCGCCTGGGGTGAGCGTGCGCGGACACATTTCCGAAACCGCCATTTGGAAATACGGAACAAGATGAGTGCTGGCAACACAATCACGGCTTCGCAAAATTCCTTAACCCTGCCGGCGTAATCGGGGTTGAAATAAGAACCGATTTTCTACTATGAAGAATCCCTTCGACACTAATGCGATCCTTTGATTGCTCCGCCATCCTGTTCGATCTCGATGGAGTGCTAGTCGATTCCACCCGCTCCGTAGATCGTCAATGGCGCAAGTGGGCGCAGGAAAACAATCTCAACCCTGACGATGTTGTCCGAGCCGCACATGGCAGGCGCACGATCGAAACCGTCCGGCAAGTCGCCCCACACCTGGACGCCGACGCAGAAAAACGAAAGATTGAGCGGCGCGAGGTCGACGATACCGAAGGCGTAGTCGTCATGCCCGGCGCGGCTGACTTGCTGCACTCGATTCCGGAGGGCCGCTGGTGCGTGGTAACTTCTGGCACGCGAATGTTGGCGACTGGCCGCCTGCGTCTCGGAAATCTCCCCATACCCCCGGTATTCGTTTCGGCCGACGATGTAACCAAGGGCAAGCCCGATCCCGAGCCCTATCTCAAAGGTGCGGAGTTGCTAGGAACAAAACCGAAAGAATGCCTTGTAATCGAAGACGCGCCCGCTGGCGTGCGCGCCGCTCATGCTGGAGGGATGAAAGTCATTGCCCTGGCCAGCACGTTTCCCGAGTCAGAGTTGACGGAAGCTGATGCTGTAATTAGATCTCTCAACCAGGTAAATCCATGTCAGAACCAACGTGCGGATGGAAAATTGCAACTGATCCTTGAGGTGGAGGCTTGAGGTTGGGAAGCACGCATGAGTGGGTCACCACCCGGCCAGGCGGGACTTATAGTTCGCGAGGAGACCAGCAAGATCGTCCGGGTATAGATAACCCTCATCATCCAAGGTTTCAAAAGCTTTCGCTCTGGGAATATCTTCAACAGGACTTCCGGTCGGGTAAACCGGTCGTTTGGCGGTGTGCCGCCGGGAAACATAGCAGCCGCTCGCTTTCCGATGTCAGCCATCTTGGACGCTGCAATTGCTTCGAGAGCTTGTATGGTCTCCATTGTATGGTCGCAGCATTGTTGTAGAAAAATTGGTCAAAGCCGCCATTGTTCACTTCACCTTCCAAAACTTCTACAAAAATCGGCGGTCTGCTGCACATCCATCTCGGTCCTCCTCGGGAAACCAGTTCGAGGGCTGCAACTTCAACGCAACCAATCTTCCAATTCAATCCCGCTCTCCGTCTTCTCATCGCGATACTTCACAATCACCGGTGTGTACAGCGACAAATTCCACGCCGCGCCCTTGCCCTTCTTGACCGCTCTCGATCCTGGCACTACCACGGCGTTTTCCGGAACTTGCAGCGACGCGTCCCTGGTCGCGCGATACACCTGTCCGCGCACCAGATCGTAAAGTGGAGTAGAGCGGGTGAGAATCGTTCCCGCCCCGAGCACAGCTCCGGCGCGCACCAGCGTGCCTTCATACACGCCGCAATTGCCCCCGACCAACACATCATCCTCAATGATCACAGGAGTGGCGCTTACCGGTTCCAGAACACCACCAACCTGTGCCGCGGCGCTTAGGTGAACGCGCTTTCCGATTTGCGCGCAGGAACCGACGAGCGCGTGGGAGTCGACCATGCTGCCCTCCTCCACGTATGCGCCCACGTTGATAAACATGGGCGGCATGCAGATCACAGACGGCGCTACATATGCCCCCTCGCGAATCGATGACCCACCCGGCACCACGCGCACCCGGTCGCTGACGGCAAATCTGCGGGCAGGAAATGTGTCCTTATCTACGAAAGAAAGCCCCGAGCCATTCCCCATCTCGCTGATCTGACCGAGGCGGAATCCCAGCAGAATGCCTTGCTTCACCCACACATTGACGCGCCACTCACCATCGATGTTCTCAGCAGCGCGAATCTTGCCCTGCGTGAGCTGGTCTCGAAATTCCAGGAAGGTCTGCCGCGCCTCAGGATTGCTCTCGACTTCTCCCAGCGAAGCAAGACGTTGGATCGCGGCTTTCAGGAAAGACATTGGAGAATTTTAGATTGTTGATTGTTGGTTTCAGTCTTCCCTGATCACCAGTCCTTGCGCAGCCCAGAGATCCACAATCTAGAATCAAAAATCAACAATCAAAACTTTTCTAGATGCACTTACACTCGCTACGAATCAGAACGCCCTGCATATGATGGGAGGCTTCGCGCGCTTCCGAAAGCGTTGCATACGGCCCATGCCACCGCGCGTGATTATCGCCGTGCCCCGCGGGTCTCCCCTTGCCGTGATTGCATTGCGAACAAGTGGAGCGATGCAGAACGACTTTGTGCGGCCCAGCCAGCCAGTTTTCGTATAGAAAGAAGTGCAACGCCGCTTGCTGAACCGCTGGCTTTGCGATGAGACCCACCTCCCCCACAATCCGCTGCAACTTGGAACGAGCATCGCGCCGCATCGGTCCCAGCGGAAGCCGGTAGACTTCTTCGATTTTGCCCATCATGGCGAGCACTGCCTTCACCGGCAGCGGATTGGACTCGATAAAATTCGCTTGCATCAGCGGCAGATATTTGCGATGAATCTGCCGAGCCGATACCCCATCGTTATTCAGCGCAGCTCGCGTCATCTCAGCCATCTCTTGTGGAATCTCATTGGACGCCACCGAAATAATTCCAACCCCTCCCAGCGCCATCACGGGTAACGTCAGAGCGTCGTCGCCAGACAAGACCGCAAAGCTCTCGGGCACGAGATTGCACATTTCCGCAATCTGCCCCATGTTGCCGCTGGCTTCCTTCACGCCGACGATATTCGGAATTTCCGCCAGGCGCGCCAGCGTGCTTGGTTCGATGTTGACTCCGGTCCGCCCGGGAACGTTGTAGAGAATCACAGGCTTCTCGATCGCTTCGGCGATGGCACGAAAATGCTGGTACTGCCCCTCTTGTGTCGGTTTGTTGTAATAAGGTGAAGCCGTAAGAATTGCGTCCACCCCCGGTCGCGACGCCCCTTCTCTGGCCTTCTCAACTGCATCGTGGGTGGAGTTCGACGTAGCTCCCGCCACGATCGGTACTCGCCCCGCCGCAACTTCAATCGTGACATCGATTACAAAAAGCCATTCATCATGCGAAAGCGTGGGAGCCTCACCGGTGGTTCCGCACGGCACGAGAAAGTCGATGCCGGACTCCACCTGCCATGCCACCAGGTTGCGCAGCGCCGGGTCATCAATCGAACCATCCTGACGAAAGGGAGTTACCAGCGCCGTACCACACCCGCGCAGTTGCATGCCACTAAGATAGCGCGAATAGAAGTCCGAGGAAAACGAAACCAACAGGCCAACGTCCAGAATGGCAAAAATGCCGGTGGATTATGCATTACATTAACGAAGCCAGCTAAGAAGATGTCCTGAAGCAGTCAATGCGAACTGAACAGAGCTGATTCGGGGTATCCGACAATGCACTGGGATTGGTGCATCCCCTCGCGTAAGCTTTCAGCATCGGGTCAGAAAGCAGGCGGCGCTATCGTAGCGTTTGTTCGGCCTCCTGAACGCTGGGTCGATAGCGCCCTGTCCTGTGTGAGCGATTGGTCGCGCACTCAGAACGTATAAATCAAGTCAAATTGAAAGCGGTTGAGGTAGGGCTCGGTTTCACCCGCCGTGGTCACAGTTTTCTGCACCAAAGCAGCGTTGTTCTCAAGATTCGAGTTCAACACCCGGCCATGCCACCAGGTAAGGCTGGCAACCGTGTTTGAGCGCAACTTCCACAGCGCATAAATCTTGTTCTGAACAAGGTTCGTTGGGGTGCGCTGATCGCTCTCCGCGAACGAAGCAATCACAGAATCCTGCTCCTGCCGATACCAGATGTAGCCAATTTGAACATCATTCTTGTTTCTCGTCTGGCCCACGTTGAAATCGAATCCGTACTCCTTATCCTGCGGACCCAGATTCGAAATCACCGCACCGGTTGAGTCCAGCGGGTGATCTGCGGCGCTCAGGTTCTGCTCATATTCGAGTATCAGATTGATCGGCCAGCGCTCCGCGCCGGTCTTGATCTGGTTGTTCAGAATGAAGTCGGCATAGTGAAATTCGGAAAGGAAATGAGGTTTTCCGCCCGCAGTGAACGTCGCGTTCGTCATGCCATTGGCCGCAAATGGGCAGGGCGGAAAGCCGGGGCCGCCTACAATTTTCTGGCAGCCGGGGCCTTCACCGGGCACCGGGAACGGCCCGGCGGGCGTGGTTCCGGACGCGCCTGTGGTTGTGGCCTGCAATGCAAAAGCGCTGGCCTGAAGAATCGAGTCTGGCCGGTTCCACTTCAAAGTGAGGAATGAAGCTGTGGTTGTCCAGGGCCCGATCTGCAGCTTGCTAGAAACTTGGCCGCCCAGGGCATACGAATCCTGCCCTGCGACAGCTGTGCTGCCCGCGCCGGCGTTCACCTCATTGAAGAGATATTGGATGCCCTGGATTGTGAAGTTCTTTATGACCGGTGAATTCAGATCGAACGAGAATTTTTCGTTAAATCCTTCTGGATTGATGTCCTGGTCGCCAATGGTTCCCGTGCGCTGCCATTGATATGCGAACTTACCCCCGGTAAGTGAAAGCCATTTGTGAGCCCCTGGATTGTAGGTAATGAACGCGCGATCCACCCCAATCGTCTTGCGATCAAAGAAATTCGTAAGCGTTTCATTGGTAGTAGTGGGATCGCCCAGGGAACCAGTGGCAATGTAGAAGCCGCCGGTGACGTCCTCGTTCAGCTTGCCGTCCACGCCAAAGCGGACACGGAGGCGGGCACGGTTGCGATCGGGAATTCCATCCTGGAAGAAGCTCTCAGCACGCACGCGAATGTCGCCACCGAGCCGGAAGCGGCCCAGCACGTTTTCCAGGGCGCTGATTTTCTTCCCTTCCTCCTGTGATTTGCTGTGGACCAGCGCAAGGCCCGTCTGGGCTTCGACGGCATTGGCCGAAGCCTGATCGGCCACCCGTTGCGACTCCGCTGCCGATTGCTGCGCCTGAGCGGCCGTGCTCTGCGCCTGCTCGACGCCGCTTTGAGATTTCTGGGCGGCAGCAGTGGATTGCTGATTTGCGTCGATCAACTGCTGCAGCTGCGAGCGCAACTGCTCGATCTGCTGGCGTTGCTGCTCCGTTTGCTGCTGCAGTGCGGCCAAGGCATCACGAAGCTCCTTGACGTCCTTGGCGCTGACGGCGTGTTGCTTGGCCGTAGAGTTAGTCTTAGGCGTTGTTTGCGAACCTGAGACACTGGCTGAAAGAATCAAAACACCGAACAGAAGTAGCGGTTTCACTTTCCTCTTCTCCTTGAGAGTCTTGATTACGGATGCGTGCTGGGCTGCTTATCGGGAACGGAAAACCCGTAACTTCGCAAGAGTTCCTGCACAGTTGGTGTCTGCAAGAAATCCAGGTATTGACGAGCGACGTCTCTGTGCTGCGACGACTTGATAACCACCGCGGCCTGCTCGATAGGTGGATAGTGGTCCGGGGGAATCTCAAAGTAGCGGCCCTTGTTTTTCATAGACGACGCCACCGCCAGCGAAAGCGCCACAATTCCGATATCGGCGCTACCCGACACAACAAAAGTCGCGGTCTGCGAAATGTTTTCGCCTAGCACGAACTTGCCGGAAACCTGGTCATAAATGTTTTCATGACGCAGGGCCGCCACCGCCGCCCGTCCGTAGGGAGCATGTTCGGGATTAGCGATAGCGATCTTCTGAATGCTGGGGTCAAGCAGAATCTGCAGCCCGCGTGCGAGGTCAAGCTTGGAGTCGTTCTGTACCCACAGAACAAGCTTGCCCGTGGCATAGCGATACAGAGTTCCAGGCTCTGCCAGGCCTGCGGATTCCAGCCTCTTCGGATAATCGATATCGGCAGAGAAGAACAGGTCGAACGGCGCGCCATTCTGGATCTGCGCGAAAAAATTGCCTGACGAGCCAAACGTGAGCTTCACGGTCTTGCCGGTATCCTTTTGGAACCGCGCCGCTACGTCCTGAAACGCAAACTGCAGGTCGGCAGCAGCCGCTACGCTGATTTCCTGCGCCGCCGCCGCGCAACTTATGAATGCGACCACGACGGCGACAGCGACAATCGTCCAAGCACGAGTTCTGCCATCGCCAGCCGATTTACGAGTACGTCTATTATTTAACTTACATTTGTACACGCTCGTCCCTCCTGCATACTGCATGCCGGTTTGGCGTTTCTGACTAGAGTGGAGAGCGCAAGGCGCCTCTCGCCGTAGGAAATTCAACAGGCGAACTATTTAATACGTTAACAAGCGATATGTCAAAACGGTTTGATACGTTTTATCCGCCAATCTTCTCATGGTTCTAGACTCGCAGAATCATCACTTCCGTCGATTTGATCAGCGCCGCCGCCGTCTGACCTTTCTCCAGACGCATCTCGCGCACGGCGTCGGCAGTAATTACAGACGTGACGTGCTGCCCTGCGATTGCGAGCGTCACCTGGGCCATGAGGCCGCTGATCTTCACGTCCACGATCCGCCCGATTAGTTGATTGCGCGCGCTGATGCGCCGGAAGTCTCCCCGCCGCGCGGGATATCCGACCTTCTGCAACGCCCGGTACAGGTATCGGTCAAGCTCGCTCTCCGGAATGCGGTGGTGCCCGCCTCGCGTCTTGACGGTGCGCAGCTTGCCTTCATAAATCCAGCGCTTCAGCGTGGGATAGCTGATCCCCAATACCTTGGCCGCTTCCCGTGGACTGAGCAGCTTCGGCGTGCTTCCCCGGATCGCCATGAGGAGTCTCCCTGCCCGGCTGCCGCACCCTTGCCGACAGGCGGAAGGCGAATTCTAACCGCTGCCCAGTTCTAGGCCCAAACCCCAGGAAAATCGCAGACCTACTTTAGGTGGCGGGCGCCAAACCCCACCTCAGCTGTAAACGCCGCTCCATGGTCTTGAACACCAGCCCATCGACGATGTAGCCAATCGCGATGATGAGAATCATGACGGCGATTACCTGGCTCATGTCGTTGAGGTCGCGCCCCATCATCAGCAACTGCCCAAGACCGAGACTGACAAAGATCATCTCGCCGGAAATCAGTGAGCGCCAGGCGAACGCCCATCCTTGCTTCAACCCGGAGATGATATAGGGCAAGCTGGCGGGCAGCAGCACGTGCCAGAAGAGTCGAAAGCCGCGCGCCCCCAGATTGCGTCCGGCCATGCCGTAGATGTTGGGCATCTGCTGGCGGCCGGTCTCCATGGCGATGGTGACCGAGAGCAGGGATCCCATCACAACCACAAACAAGATTGCTTTCTCGGTGAGTCCAAACCACAGCACGGCCAGCGGCAGCCAGCAGATGCTGGGCAGACTTTGCAGGCTCACCAGCAGCCCGCCCATGGTTTCTTCGAGAAACTTATTGCTCGCCACCCCGAGGCCGAGCACCATTCCCAGCATCACCGACAAACTGTAGCCCAGCAGCATTCGCTTCATGCTGACGCCGATCGCGATCCAGAAGCTATGATCGGCAAAGCCAGCCGCCAGTGATTGAACCACTCCCTGCGGCGAGGGGAAAACATACGGAGGCCACAGGTTCAGCTTAGCCAACAATGCCCAGATGCCGATGAGCACCGCGTAGAAAATCGCCTGCCGCATGAATTTCTTCATCGCTTCAGCACCTCACCGGCGTATTCGGCTTGGAGCGATTTATTGATCTCCTCCCGCAAGTCATCAAGAATTTCACGCGCGCTCTTGGCCACTGTGACATCCTCGAGATGCCTGGGACGTGGCAGTTCGACTTGATACTCTCGCTTGATTCGACCCGGACGGAAGGTAAACAGAACAATCCGGTCCCCCAGCCGGACAGCTTCACGCACATTGTGAGTCACAAAAACAATGGTGCGCCCGGTCTCCGCCCAGATACGCTCCAGCTCATCGTGCAGCAGGTCGCGCGTCTGCGCGTCCAGCGCCGCGAAGGGTTCATCCATCAGCAGAACGTCAGGCTCAGTGGCGAGAGCGCGCGCCAGCGCAACCCGCTGCCGCATTCCGCCCGAAAGCTGGTGGGTATAGCTGTCCTTGAATTGCCCGAGATGCACCAGCCGCAGATAGTATTGAACTCTTTCCTGCCGCTCGGCTCGAGCAATCCGTTTCATCTTCATGCCGAACTCAACGTTCTCACTGACAGTCAACCACGGAAACAATCCGAGCTCCTGAAAAATCAGAATGCGGTCCGTACCCGGTCCATCCATGAAATTGTCATCAACCAGAACATGCCCGGACGTCGGCTGTTGCAAGCCGGCAATCACGTGCAGCAAGGTGGACTTGCCGCAGCCCGAGGGCCCTACGATGCAGAGAAATTCTCCCGGCCTCACTTTGAGGTCAATGCCATCGAGCGCCAGCAGGCGCGATGAGCCGTTCGCCTTATAGGTCAGCGAAAGATTCTTCAGAGTCAGCTTTGGGCTTCCGTTATTGCCGTTGCTCCGCACCGCCACTGGCCCTGATTTGTGGCGCGGCAGGCTGCCGCGCACCGGGCGGCGATGGTCCGAAAACCCGGGTTGCGAAATCGGATTGGTGGTCATTGGACGGCCTTCTTGCCTTTCTCCGCCAGAACCTGGTTCAACAAACTCAGCTCGTACACCTTCGACAAATCCGGCATCTGTTTTCCCAGAAACCCTGCCTCGTAGGCGGAACGCGCCGAGGTCAGCAGCGAACTCCGCATTGGGTCATATGTGATCTGTAGCCTGCCGAAGGCCTCATCCAGCACCGCCGGCGAGAGCGCCTTGCCGGTTTCCTTCTGAATCTGCTGGTTCAAAGTCTTCTTGGCCTCAGGCAAATGGCCGTTGATCCAATCGGTAAGCTCCACGTGGGCCCGAATCCAGTTCTTCACCAGGTCGGGATGCTCTCGCAAGAAGTTCGTGCTCACGACCAGATGCGTGCTTACGAACTGCCCCTGCGGCCATAGATCGCGCTCATCGAGAAAGAGCCGCCCGTTGCCTTCGCGGATCAGGCGCGTGGGCCAGGGCTCGGGAGCCCATGCGGCATCCAGCTCCTTCTTCAAGAAGAGTGTGAGTTGGTCCGGATTAGCCAACGGAAGTACTTGCACATCCCCGCCCTTGTCCCTTGACTTCATGCCGTGCGCCTTCAGCCAGGCGCGCAACGCGACATCCTGCGTATTCCCCATCTGTGGCGACGCTACTTTCTTGCCGTGGAAGTCTCCCGGCTTCTGAATGCCCGAATCGTTTCGCACCACCAGCGACGCTCCGCCGCTGGCCGCACCCGCCACTACACGCAGCGCTTCTCCCCCCGAGCGCACATAACCGGTGATCGCAGGATTCGGCCCGATGTAGGTCATGTCGATTGCCCCGGCAAATAATGCTTCCATGGCCGACGGCCCTGCATTGAAACTCGTCCATTGAATCTTGACGCTCGGCCCCATAGCTTTTTCAAAACTGCCGTTTGCCTTGCCGATCATCGGCTGCGCGTGCGTAATGTTAGGAAATGCACCGACGCGGATAATGCCTTGAGCTTCTAATGAACCGGTTAGGGTCAACAGCAGTGAAAAACCGCCAACCAGGAAGCCTTTGATTCGCCGGACGACTGCTCTTCTTTGCGTCCTTTGCGTCTCCTTTGCGATCTTCGCGGTCAAAAGCTTTTCGCCGACTCCTCTACTCATCTCTGCCCTTGCCGGTTCCGTGAACCACCATCGGTAAAACCGCCGACGTCTCCTGTGTCTTCTTGCGGCGCTTTTTCTCGCGGCCGGTCACGATGTCAGCCAGCGTAGTGTTTTCGAGAATCTTGGCGGCCGCATCACGCACGTCGAGAAACACCTGGTAGAGCGCGCGGTGCTCCGTATCGCGGTCGATCAGCGAGCGCAGTTGCTCGGCATCCCCAAAAGGCGCCAGTGGACCATCGATCAGGCGGATAACTTCGCTGAGGTGAATCTCGGAAGGCGACCGCCGCAAAGCATACCCACCCTTGGCGCCGCGCACGCTCTCCACAATGCGGGCGTTCTTCAATTCGAGAAGAATCAGTTCCAGGAATTTTTCCGGAAGCTCTTCTTCGTAAGCGATGTCGCGAATGCGAATGGCGCCCTGGTTATAGCGCCGGGCAAGCATCATCAGCGCCTGTAATGCATACAAGCCCTTCTGTGAAATCTTCATAGCGCTTCTATACCGGTAAATACTCTATTGACTTAATAGACATTATTAACATAGATGTATTGCAATTGGCAAACCACTGCTGCGGAGGTCACCCCGGTTCATGTCTAACCACCCCGTTCAGAGTGGGTTAAGCCCAAACGTTATGCCGGTATTGGAGGTCGAGATGGTGCAATTGCTTTCCCTTTTCGGGAAGAATTGGGTCACTTGGAAAGCGCTGGATACTCAAATTTGCTCCGGAGATCAGCGGCGACTCACTGTTCTGCCGCGACCTGGATCACTTGTACTGTGATGTTGTCCGGGCCCCCCCGTTTCTTGGCGGCTTCGACCAGTTTGCGGCAGGCCTTGTCGGGGTCGTTTTCGGTAACCGCGTCGTGAACTTCATTCTGGTTCACCTGGCTCCAGAGGCCATCGGTGCAGAGCACAAGTACGTCGGCTTCCTGCAAGGAGGTCGGCTCTTCTGGGCAATCGGGGATGATGCTGGCGCCCGCGCCCAGCGCCGCGGTCAGAATGTGGCGTTGCGGGTGAGACTCCGCTTCTTCGGGACCAATCACTCCGTTCTCCACTAACCGGCTTACATAAGAATGGTCGCGTGTGAGGCGCGAGATAGAAGAATCGCGCACCAGATACAAGCGGCTGTCCCCTACGTGAGCGAAATACAGCGCTCTCTCAAGCAGTGCGATCGCGGTGCAAGTGGTTCCCATGCCCAACAGAGCTGGGTTCCTGCTCGCTTCATCCAGGATGCGCTGGTGAGCCGCTTGAAATCCGGCGAGAAGCCAAGAGGGCGGTTTCCCTTCCGACGCGTTTGCATAGACGCTTTCCAGTGTTTCGACGGCGACCCGACTGGCTTCCTGGCCACCCTCGTATCCGCCCATTCCATCGGCGACGATCGCCAGCCGCCCCTTGCGCTGGAACTGGTCATCGCTGGCTGGCTCCCAATAAGAGCACCGGTCCTCATTATTCTCCCGCTGACAGCCCACGTCACTCAGGCTGGCCAAATGGATGCCGGGACGGACACGCATAAGAAGCAAGGGATTATACCGGACTGGCTCAACCCCGACACCAACTCGCGCAATTTGTCCGCCAGGCCGAACCGGAGAAGGACCAGAACCAGATTTCAAGGCACGCAGCATGAGCGCTGCAAACGCTCTGTGCACCCGTCCTCTGTCGTTCCAAGGTTTGCAGCCGAACTCTGCAATGTGAAATCACTGAGTAGCCGCTTGTGGACTTGGCGCAGGCTCTATGTTGCGTGCGACGTAATGCTTGCCGTCAAAGACCGCGTAGACGGCAACCAACGAACCCTGCCTCAAATTGCGCAGGCTGCTCCCGGGCAGGGCTTCGAGCTGGATGTCATACGTCTTGCTATCAACTTCGTTTGCGACGGCAATCATCTTCTTCGACATATCCATATATGTGACTCGGCCAAAGAAGGAGAACATCGATCCCGGCTGCGCCAGGATCTCAATTTCCCGAACGTTGCCGGACCGTTGCTGGTCAGGGCCGAAGCTCAGAGCCACGAGGGAACCGGGCTTGAGATCGGCGATGGTGCGGCTTTCACTGTTCTGGCGTACAACCGTTTTCTGGTCTACGTGAAATCTCAGGGGCTCGGCCGAGAGCTCGTCCCGCACAGTGATGATTCCAATCTGAGACTCGAACTCAAGAACCTGGCCGCGGCTGCTGCCGCTGGGCGAGACAGTATTAATCCAAATCGTCTTGGCAAATATGCGGGTTCCGTCGAGCATTGTGTCAGCGTAAACGCGCTGTCCTGGATTGATCTCGCGCTGGCTGGCCTGTTGGCCGTCGCGATAGAACCGGGTCCGCACATCGAAGCCCAGCCGCAGCTGCTTCTTGTCGCCGAAGGGCTGCAGCACTAATTGATCCTGGACGCGATCCAGCCGCGTAACCGTGCCCCCAATCAAAGAAATCTTGTCAGGCCGTAGGGGAGGAAGATCCAGCAGGGGATCGTAATCATCCGCAGACTTGGAGACTGCCGGTTTGTCAGCTGGAGATTCGGGCGCCGCCTCTGGATTCGACGCTGTTGATTGGGCGTTCACCCCAATCGTGGTCACCACCAGCACCGACAATAGCAGCAGCAGCACGCGAGGCATACTTTGATTGGCTCTGTTGGATGCTGCAGCTCTGGCAAAGGTGGCCCAAAGTCCAGAAAACATGGGACCTGAGTTCTCGCAGGTGGCCAACGCGCTCCCCTGGATTGGCATCGAACTCGGGCAGCAAAAAAAATCGCGCTGGAATCGAATTCATGAAAAAGAACAGTCTTCGGTTGCTCCTGGCCATTGCAATTGCTGCGGGATGTGCGCAACAGTCCCTGGCCGGCGATCTGCGCCTCCACTTTCCTAAACGGACCAAGCCCACCCCTGTGCAGGTGCTCAATCAGAAAGGCGTAAAGGCAGTCAAGAAACATCACCTGGCCGAGGCAGAGAAGCTTTTCTACCGGGCTTACCTGATCGATCCCGATGATCCATTCACACTCAATAATCTTGGCTATATTTCCGAGCTCCAGGGGAAGGTTGAACGCGCGCAGCGTTATTACGAGCTGGCCTCGCGCCAGAACTCGGAAACCGTGGTCGATCAGTCGAGCAGTCCTGAATTCAAAGGCCGGCAACTCGCCGAGATGACCGGCGGATTTGGTAATCGCGAATTACGCATCAATCATGGCAATGTGCAAGCCATGAGCCTTCTGGCGCAAGGCAGGACACTGGAAGCGGACGTGATCCTGCAGCGCACCTTGGCGCTGGACCCCAAAAATCCCTTCACCCTCAATAATCTCGGCTACACTATGGAGGCTGAAGGGGAACTGGAAAAGGCGGTTCAGTTCTACGAGCGGGCCGCCGGGACCCATTCCGCGGAGAAAATCGAAGTTGGGATCGATCCTCGCTGGCGCGGCAAGGACATCAGCAGCGTCGCTGCGAACAACGCAAAGCTCGTGCGCCATCGGCTGGAGTCTGGCGAAAGCTTAGAGGCAAAAGTGGCGCGACTGAACCTCCAGGGAGTTTCCGCTCTAAACCACAATGACGTTCAGGCTGCCAAGAGGTATTTTCGGGAAGCGTATCGCATCGACCCCAGAAATGCCTTCGCGATGAATAACATCGGGTACGTGTCAGAACTCGAGGGAGACCAGGAAACTGCCGCCGGATTTTATGCCGCTGCCAAACAGGCAGAAGGAGCAAGAGAGAGAGTCACGCTCGCCAACCGGCACGAAATGCAGGGTCTGCCGCTAATCCAGGTTGCCAGCGCTAACGACGAAGGGGCGCAGGCGAATTTGGAAACGCTGCGGCAAGCGCGAGCGCGTGAGGGAGGCACGATCCAACTCAAGACCCGAGACAATAGGCCTGTGGTGGAACCTGCGGCTACACCTTCGATCCAGGAGCAACCCGTCCAGGCCCCGGCGGCTCCGCCGGCGGGCAACTCTCAGCCCCAAAATCCAGCATCTCCACAGATACCGCAATAGGCGCGGGATTCGCGCAACTGCGAGCCTCAAGTAGAGCCTTAGCAAGTAAGTCTCCAGTCCAAAAATACATTGCTAGCATGTAAGTAGAAGGATCAACTGGAGAATTATCACACAATTTTCCACATCTCTAAGGCATTCCTCCTATTGCGCTGCTGCTGAGGAGCGGCTACTCTCCCTTCAACTTTTTTAATTTACTTAGCGCCCAGTCCCTCCTTGATTGGGAACTGTCCTCGGCGGAAGGCCGCGACAGTGTCTCCTCGCGAAGGGAGGGTGGGCGACAAGGCCGTCTCCATGAATCAAAAGTTGGGTTTCGCACTGTTCGTGTGTCTATTGTTCGTGTGTGCGGGCGCGAATCTCGCGTCCGCCGAAACGACAATCCGCTGTCCGGCAGGTACGCACGACATGCTGGACTGGATGACGCTGGATAGTGATCTTCGGTCTGCACATCATCTGACCGGCACTGCCAACCCACTCTACAGTACCCTATGGCGGGATAAATTTTACTGGACCAAAGGCGGCAACGGGTATCCTTGGGACATTCAGCTCTACGACAACCAATACATCTATCTTTGGATCACCGAGTATGCCTGGAATTACCCGAACAGCTTCAAGAAATTTAGCGGCAACACGAATATGCCGTTTGCGCCACGCTGCGCAAAGGACGGCTTCCCCGGATCGACGATAAAGATCAGCAACACCTCCTACTACATCTACACCGATTGCAACAGCTTTACCTCGCACAACCTGAAGAAGGGCGTAAACCAAGTCTGGGGACCTTATTACCTCTCCTTCGGCGGTAGTTTGCCGAGCAAGATGGAAACCCTGGTGGTCAGCTATCGCTACAACTGCGACAGCAATTACGCCAACTGCGGGGATAAAGAAGAATATTACCTTGGTAAGCGTTACGGACTGGTCCAATGGGTCCATTACAGCTTGATTGGTGGATCATATAAACAACAGCAAAAAAGCGTCTTCAATCAGCTTACAAGCGGTACCGCAGTTCCGAAGTTTCAGTGTTTTTAGCAAGAAGTAAGTAACCGCAGCGCCCCTCTAAGTCGCGTTGGGTGCTGCATTTTCCAGCCGAAGAGTTGGGTTGCCGATTCACCTCCCCGAATCGTGACCCAGGTTCTGTCTGACCCTGAGCAAGACTGCAAGACCCATGCAAAGTGATTTGCTGAAGGCCGGGGCCGTGTCCGGTTCCAGCCCTCGACTATTCGGTTCAGGAGGGAGAGGAGATGCGAAAGTGGAGGTTCGTTGTAACAATTGTCGGCATTACACCGGTGGCCCTAACCGCTTCCAACCTAAAGATCGTCCCCACAACCACCCTTCAATATCAGCTCTCAAACAACACTAGCGCGGCAAACAGCTTTCAAAACCAGTCAAACGGCAACATGGGCGCCACTCATATCAGCAAGATCGACGTTCATTCCCTGCTCTATTCAGGCTCCGATACCAAAGTCTATGCGCACCTGATGCCCTGGTTTGGCGACCCACGACACATGAGAGTCGGCTACAACTCGCAGGACCCAGCGCAGATTCACCGCCAGATCGGAGACATGATCAGCCGCGGCATCGATGGCATCGTCATCGACTGGTATGGCTCGCGCGATCCATTCACCAACACCGCCACACTTCGCATTATGAAGGAAGTGGAGCAGCATTTCGGATTCACCTTCGCAATCATGGTGGATAAGGGCGCAATCAAATTGAGTTCATGTTCAGGGTGCACTCCGCAACAGGCGCTGATCGAACAATTGCGCTACGTGGAGAGAACCTTTATCCCTTCTCACGCCTACATGCGCATCAACGGCCGTCCGGTGATCACAAACTTCGATGTCGAGTTGCGATACCCGGTAGATTGGAAGGCGGCCGCGGCCGCGCTCAGCACCCACCCCGTTCTTCTATTCGAGGATTCCGGCGGCTTCACACACGAGGTTACAGGTGGCAGCTACTCCTGGGTGCGGCCTTCAACCAGCGACTTGGGTATGTCGTACATGACCAAGTTCTACAACGCCGGCCTCCTCTATCCTCGTCTGCACACAGTAGGCGCGGGCTACAAGGGATTCGATGACACATTGGCTTCCTGGAGCCTCAACCGCATCATGCCGCAACACTGCGGCCAAACCTGGCTGCAAACCTTTGCCAAGGCCAACAGCCTGTACAACTCTACGAAGCAGCTGGACGCCATGCAGCTCGTCACCTGGAACGACTATGAAGAAGGCACGGAAATCGAAAGCGGCATCGACAACTGCTTAACCGTGTCGGCCAGTCTCTCTGGAAGTTCTCTGAATTGGAGCGTCAGCGGCAACGAGAACACGATTGATCATTACGTGGTTTACGTCAGCACCGACGGACAAAATCTCATGTCCCTGCAAACGTTGCGGCCCGGCCATCGCTCCCTCAACCTTTGCAGTTACAGTTTCGCTTCGGGGAATTACGTCTTCTACGTGCAGGCGGTTGGACGGTCGATGATTCGCAGTCACATGTCACACGCGATCAACTTTTCACCCCATTGTTCCGCCACCGCGGCAGGGCTGAGCCTCGACGCTTCTCCGGCCGTATTGAGCGTGAAGAACGGAACCTGGACTACGTCGACTGTGACCGTCACAAACTTGGCGGGAACGCAAACCTCAGTGGCGCTGTCATGCTCGAATCTCCCAGACGGGGTCGTCTGCTCGTTCGAGCCTCCATCCGTAATGTCGGGAAGCCGTCCGAGTAATTCGAAGCTTACGGTTTCGGCAGTCTCCCGAGCTGCGGGAGAGAGTGAAAAGCCAGCCGCCAGAAACGGAAAATATGCTTTATTGTTTTCGAGTTTCGGAATAGCCGCTATGGCCATTTCCATTAACGGGGGCTGGCTGAAGCGAAAACGGGTTCGCCCGCGGTTCCTGCTCGGCGTGCTCCTGCTTGGCGCTTGCCTGCTTAGCGCCTGCGGTGGAATCGGTAGTCGCAGCGCCGTTTCCGGCCTCGACTCGCCGGACGGAAGATTCACCATTAACATTAATGGCGCCTCGGACCGCGGGAACGCCTCCGTTCCCGTGGTGCTGACTCTTACCTAGCCGCGCTGCCGCAAGCTGCGCCGTATTAGAAACCGATAGCCTCCGCGACACAGCTCGCGTGAGGTGAGGCCGCATCCAGCGAGGCAGCCTGCGCAGCCGAGAAACGGAGGTCAACGCGCTGAGCTGACGTTGGAGTTGGAATGTTCGCAGATATTGGCGGATGATTTCCGGCATGCTCATGCGCAGCGCCGCCGAGAAATTCTGGATGCCCATTTCCATCTGACGCTCGGAATTGCTTAGCAACTCCAGGAGCGTCTCGGCCAGGCTCTGCACATTGCCTGGTTCAAAGAAATTAATTGCCAAGCCTTCTTCTTCCGCCAGTTGGCGGAAATCCGCAATGTCGGAGGCGATAATCGGCACTCCGAAAGCGCAAGCCAGGTGCGCTACGCCGCTTGACCCGGCCGACGACGTATACGGCATCGCAGCTGCGGTGGCGCTTTGGAATAGGGAGGGAATCTTCTCTTCCGATATGTAACCGGTGAATTCGATCCGAGGATGGCGCCAATACTGTTTTGCGATCGACTCCAGGTAGCCCGGGGTCTTGGGGTGGTCCATCCCGCCGATCACGAGCCTGGCCCGGGGCTCTTTTCGCGACACGATTTCGAAAGCCTCGATCATGGGCTCCAAACGCTTGTAAGTTCCCCACTTCCCAAAAGCCAGAATGCGATGATCCGGATTCCCGCGCTGCGCGAAATCGGGATACTCCGGCCGGCCGGACAGCACACCGTGGTTGCGTACGTAAACCGCGCCCCGGCGATATTTGTGCCGCAAGATACTGCGGTAAGCCGGCAGCAAGACAGACACGGAATTGGAGAAAAGCAGCAGCTGGGTAGCGATGAAACCCGCCACCTTATACAGTAGCGGGTAACGCACACCGGCGTCGTTCAGATCAACGGTTTCCATCAGCTGATGGATGGTTGCATGCGTGTAGTGGCCGGTCAGCCGCATCATTGCTGGCGTAGCCGCGCCCAGGAATGCCGGTAGTGGCTTGCCGCCAAAGCTGGCGAAGGCAAAATTGAACCACACGACGTCCGGTTGCACGCTTCTTATGGCTCGTAGCAAGCGCCACGGATTTGTTAGGCCGTTGAATGACCAGCAACGAATCACGTTGTAGTCGGGCAGTTCCGGTTCGTCCGCCGGAATGTCGTCGCCCAGTACGGTTAATGAAAGCCCTGGTGTTTCCTGCACCTCACGGGCAATATGAAAGCCATACTCATTGAGGGCGTGGCGGCTTGGAGGAAACGCAGTAACTAAACAAATTTTCATTGTGGCCCGGGCCCAAAAATCGCGTACCGCGAGAGTTTGCCAAGTAACGAAAAGTACTCCAGCGCAACTCGCACGTCGGCCTTGCTCTTGCCGGCATTGCGGGCTGAGAAACGGAACGGCACCTCCGCCGCATGCCGAATACGTCCCTTCACCAGAATTTCAAGCAGGATCTTGAACCCATATGGCTGTAGGTCCACATCCGCGATGCACTCGCGTCGTACCACAAAAAATCCGGAAAGCGGATCTTTTACGCGTATGCCTCGCCGTTGCAGAGGCAAGGTAGCCCAGGTACTGAAGCGAGAAATCACATGCCGAATCGCATTCCAGTTCGAAATCGAGTTCTTGGTCGCGTAACGGCTCGCGATGGCGATGTCATTTCCTTCCCGTATGGTTGCTAGTAAGTCTGGCAACGTCTCAGGCGGATGCTGAAGATCCGCATCCATCACGCCGAGCAGTGTCGCATCCGTATGCGCCCACCCGTGAATAACCGCCCCTGCCAATCCCCGCTGCCCCCGCCGCACAAAAAACCGGACACGAGGGTCGCGGCGGGCATAAGCGTCGACCACCTCCGCCGTGCCGTCTTGGCTGTCATCATCAACAACCAGAATCTCGCAATCCATCTCTATGCGAGCCAAGGCGGTCTGCACGCGGTCGATCAGTGTCGGAAGGTTCGCCGCTTCGTTTAAGGTCGGGATGACAAGCGCAAACTTCTCAGGTGCCGAGACTGTGGTCATAGATAGGGTCCCCTGGGGACGTGTGGTGCGGATTTTGGATGAAGTGGAGCTGAAATGTGTTGGTTGGACAGAACACCAGGTTTTACAAGGTTCTTACCTGAGAACGAGCATCGCAGGCGGAGGTTTTTGGCCGGAGACCTCGGCGGGGTCGCTGCTGCAACCGCTTCAGGCGGGAATGGCTTGCTGCTGCCCCATACTCATGCCGAATCGGTCGCAGCTCTCCATGCGAGCCAGGATCGATCGACGAACTTCTTCCTCAGTTCCCGGCGGGATCACTTCGACTGTAGCCAAATCCTTAAGTGCCCAGTAGGACCGACGGTATTTGTGCAGGAAATCGACCGGATATTCAGGCTTTCGCTCTCGTGCGGCTTCCGGTTCGGCATCCAGCACGAACGCCAGATCCGGCGCGGGTACCAGTTCCAATACAGCCCGCGCATAGGTGCGAGCGATGCTGTACTCCAGAGGCAACGTCGCCAGTTGATCAAAGATGTAACGATCGAAAACGATTACATCCACATCCGCCAACCGGGCGCTATGCACGACTTGCCTGAGCCTGAGGGCATCCAGAACATACAACCCGCTGCGCGCCAGAATCAGGTACCAGGCTCGATTGTTCTTGTCATTGCGCTGGGCCGGCTTCCCCGGAGCCCCAACTCGTCCATCGCTTTTCAGGAATCTATGACTGAAGCCCGCACGCAATTTCGACAGTCCCACTACGTCATCCCAAAATGCGAGTCGCCTTACGGAAAGCCCGGACTGCTTCAACCGAGCGCACAATGACTCGATCTGCGTGCTCTTGCCGGAACCATCCATTCCGGAAAAGCTGATTAAGACAGGTGAAGACTTTTGCAGCATAGCGGATCTGAAATATTCACTGCGCGCCCGGTGGTTTAGGAGGTGTACCTTTCGAGAGCGCAGCCACAGTGCCCAACGCAATACCCGCCCCCGCAATAGCACCCAGCTTGATGACTAATGACCGCACCTGACGTTGTTTCGCCGGAGCAATCGCTGCACCCGCTGGCCGCGAGCCTGCACTGCCGCTGACCTTTCCGGCCTGCGCTGCGGCTGTACCGCTCGCTTCAACTGCCGGCGCTTTCGGGGTTGCCTGCTGAGCCGACGGGGTTGTGTCTTCCTCAATCTGAGGCTTAGTTGCGCTGGGACTGTCCGGCAAGTGATTCCGATTGATGATCTCCTGTGACGCCTTATCTTCCTGTTGCTGGCGGTCCTGCTGCTGACCCTGGGCGGGTGTTTGATCTTGTGGTTTCGCCTGCTCTGTAGCAGCCGGCACTTGTGCCAGAGATGGCAGCGGGGCAAGAATCCCGGAGAGAACCAATGCCAGAACGCTGCACAAAAGCCGCGAAAAGCAGAACTTCATAAGTTGCTCCTCTAGGACGCAAATTCTTCAACGACGAAGAGACGTGTCACGCAGCTGCCGGTTGCGGCGAAGCCTCTTCTGCCACAGCCTTAATTCTGGCGACGCTAAAGCTTGCTGCCGCTTCCGCTACGTTCGGGAACATCTCGAACGCACGATCCAGGCCAGTCATTTCCAGAACCGTGGCTGCTTCAGGCGATACACTCGCCAGCCTGATCGCTCCATCGCGCCGCGACACTTCCACCATGCATTTCAACAGCGCATCCAACGCTACCGAGTCAATCTGCTTCACCTGGGAAAGATCAACTACGACCCGGGGACGGTCATGCGCCAGTTCGGCGCTTACCGCTCCGCAAAATGCCCGGGCCTCTCTAGCACTTACACATTCTGGCAATTTAAGCAGCATCGTTTAAGGTCTCCCCTACCTCATCTTGTTGCTCCCTCAGCAGCACGGGGGATTGTTGCCGCAGAGGAGCAGTTTTCAAACCTACATGCCGTCGCAAACGATTTATCAGAAGATCAAGCCTGCGCGTTGAGATTAAAGATGCCCTCCGTGCGGAACGGGTTGACAGCACCGACGCAAACAACGTGCGCGCACTTCTGAGCAGATCGCGCGAGCGGAACGTATCTCCTATCAGCCGCTGGTCCGCGAGGCTGACCTGCACATCTCGGCCCAGGTGATACACCTTGCTGTTCCCCACAATGGCATTCGCAACGCTTAGTCCCATGCCGACATAGGTTCGAGGAAGGATGCACGAGCCATCAACCACCGTGCCAAAGTCAACCTTGCACTGACGCTCGATCGTGCTGCTTCCGCTGATAGTGCAGGCCGGTCCTACATAGGAGTTCGTTCCGATGTATGCCGGACCGATCACAGTCGCGGAAGCTTCCACATAGGCTCCTTCGCCTAGCCACACATGGGCACTAACTTCCTTCCCCACTGGACGAATTGCGCACCGGCCCAGCAGCCCATCCCCCACCAGCCGCCGAAAGTCTGCGGGTCTGGTCAGGCGATTCAGGTAGCCCTTGAATTCATAGTGGCTGCGCTCGGGCAGCATTGCACTGAGTCGGCTACGAAACGAACCAATCCCGCTGCGAAGCTGTTTGCCATCAACCACTACCAGGTCCAGCGCTCCCTGGGTATGCTGAACCTGAGTCAGCGGCGTCCCGCTCTGCCGGTGAAAGGTGAATAAGTCGGAAAAATCAACTTCCGCGTAAGAACCAAGCCTAACCAACAACAGCGTCTCCATCTCATGATTCAGATAATCGGAGACAATGCTGTCCCACTCCGACCAGAAGGAACTTTGTCCCGTACCCACTTCGTTGAGTGAAGACCCCAACCCTTCGTTTGACAGATTTCTCCCCGAATTTTCAGAGATGACCGAAATTCGATCAATCCCGAAGATTCTCAAACGCTCAATGGTGCGGTCCAAAACCGTCTTGCCTAAGACGTCCCAGAGCACGACCGCCCTCCCCAGCAGGAGTTGTGACGGTGAGGCGTGAGTCTGCAGCCGCTTTCTTGGCAAACTGCTGAGGTGCTCAGGTTGGAGATGAGGCCGCCCTGCAATAGTAAGGATTGCGCCGATGTACACAGTTGTCCGATTCCCGGTCCTTCTGCCGATTGCTCAGGCGGTGTGTTCCACGCTTGAGGGTCGGCCTCCCACGTTATGCGTTCGATCCAAGAAAGTTCGACGTTCCGGTGTTCAGCGCCGGAATCATCGAACCCCGCTCTCTCTCCCACTCAGCAGTTTGTTTTGTCCAGCGCCCGGGCAAAGCTGCGCCACGGCGCTTGCCTGCCTGCCGGACCCGTTGCCGCCCCTTCGCGGCGATGGACACTTCAAGCTCTTCCTCGCGCGCGTATCCAAGCAATTCGCGGATACGCAGCTTGGCTTTGTGCAGCTGCGATTTCGAATTGCCAACGGAGCAATCGAGCAATTCGGCAATCTCCTGATGCTCGTAACCTTCAACTTCGTGCAGCAGGAAAATGGTTCTGTATCCGACCGGCAATTCTTTGATCGCTCGGGTCAATGCAATCCGGTCAACCGAACCAGCCAAGCGGCCGTCTCGACTGCCGTACTCACGGCGCACTTGTTTGGCATCCTGGTTGTAGGGTTCATCGAGCGAAACCTGGCGCAGAGCTTTCTTGCGGAAGTGCATCAATACGGTGTTGACTGCGATCCGGTAGAGCCAGGTGGAAAGTGCAGAGTCGCCGCGAAAGGTGGCGAGCTTGCGGAATACCTGAAGGAAAGCGTCCTGGGTCAGGTCTTCTGCCTCCGCGGTGTTGTTGGTCATGCGCAGGCACACGGAATAAATGCGTGCCTTGTGCGAGTAAAACAAAGAGGCGAATGCATCGGAGTCGCCTTGTTGAGCGCGTTTAACTAGGTCGAGATCGGATTCAAGCCGTGCGGTGGAATTGAGTTCGCTCACTTGCATCTCCTTTTCAGAACCTGTTCGCGAGAACTGTTCTGAATCTTCGTTTCCCACCGAACAGAATCTTCGGTGACATGCAAGAGAGTAGGATCACTAGCTCAAACAAACCATCCGGTGCACTCTGTAGGGGTTTTGATAAGTTGCTGTACCACAGCGAAATGCATCGAGTGCCCGCCGAAGCGCAAAAAATCTGCCTTCTGTGGTACTGAAATTCCACGCTGACATCACCAACTTGCACCTATGCAGTGCTTGCTCGGACCTTCCTACAGTCCTCTCCTGAGGCGAAATACCGCCCAGCCTCGATTGGAACCGGTAAGAGATACGGCTAATTTCTCTGCTGACGACCGAGTAAAAGTACTTATAAATTATAAAAAGGAGCTGCCCATGAACTGGGATCAGGTGGAAGGAAAGTGGAAGCAGATCAAAGGATCGGTGAAGGGACGCTGGGGCAAGTTAGCGGACGATGATTTGGACGTGATCGCGGGCAAACGAGATCAACTCGCAGGCAAGATTCAGGAACGCTACGGCGTCACGAAAGAGCAGGCAGAGCGCGAAGTCGAAGAGTGGCGTGCAGCACAGAGAGACGAAATCAGACGGGAAGAGGAAGAACGTCGTATCGCCTGATGACTGCCCTAGCAGATTAGAGTTGCTGTTCGCTACAGAAAGTCCTGAAAGAAATTACAGACTCGGCAGGATTGTTAATTTCACTACTGCAACCTATTCTCTGGAAATGAAAGTTGCCCTCTACCATACCCACCATTCGAGCAGGCGCCGGTCTCCGATGGAGTCCGGCCCTGCTTCTCGCCTCGCCTTGCGTATGCAGGCTTGATCTGGTGCGCGTAGATTGCTGAAAAACAACTGGTCAAGGCGTTACCGAAAATGGCAGAGGCCGCTTCCTCCGAGGATCTGCGAGCTGCCATCGAGGAACACCTCGAAAAAACCGAGCAGCAGGCCGAGCGCCTGAAACAGGTTTTTGCACAACTGGATGAAAGCCCTAGCACTACGAGATCGCCGGCTATGGTTGCGCCAGAACCTGGGCACATTTGCTGGGTAAGAACGAGGTGGCTTCCCTGCTCGAACAGACGCTCGAAGAGGAAAAAGAGGCTGACCAGACCCTAAACCAGATTGCCGAGGAGATAAACGTTGAGGCGGGTGCGGGCGAGGTTGAGGTAGAGGAAGCCGAGGAGACTACAGCGCGTCGCGGCAGAACATCCTCGCGCAGAAAGCCGGCAGCCTAAGCTCACTGCCCGGAATGGCCAAATCAACTCAAAAGGTCCGGTACGCCGTCTTTGGTCTGGGCTCTATCGCCCAGGGCGCGGTGTTATCGGCCTTTTTGTCATGCCCGCAACTATTCAGGCCCTTCGCCAAACTAGTCCTGCTGCATGTGATAACCCGATTTTCTCTTGCAACCTTTGAATTGGTCCCGAATTGCGGATGCCAACGTGTGTATCTTCCCTTGTAACAAATATTTCACCTTTTTGCTGCCAAGTGTTCCGCAACCTGCTTCAGACAGTCCCCGCCGTCTATCTCCGTGACCTAAGGTCAAAGCGTTTCGCAATCGCCAATGTTCTCAGATATTTGCGATCGCCTCCTTAAAGAGATACAGCGGCCGCGAACTACTTCTTTCGAATAGGTGGGCTCGAGAGCAATCCCCGCGGTAAAACGTTTTATGCTTGCCAGAAATCAAGTTCATGAATATTATCTGGTGCTCGCTACTGCAATTTAGTAGTGAGGTTCGCGTGGTAGGGTTTGATGTTTCGTATCTGCAGTCGAAATCGCGCAACCATGACAGGCTCCGGACTTGTGGGCCGCCTCTTCTCGGCGCGCAAGTCAGGAGCCTTTCCTGTTAGCAAAATTTCAAGATCACGAAACATCTGGCCCAGCATTGCCTTTTGCCTTCTCTGAGGGGGTTGTAAGAAGCGCGAGCTTCGCGGAGAAGCGAAAGAAATCTGACCAGAGGCGAAAGGAGTAATCTGTGAGAGAGAAGGGCACAGTAAAGTGGTTCAATGGGGCCAAGGGTTATGGTTTTATCCAGCGCTCAACCGGGGAGGATGTCTTTGTTCACTTTTCGGCAATTCAAGAGAACGGTTACCGCACTCTGAACGAGGGCGAAACCGTGGAATTTGATTTGCTCAAAGGTCCTAAGGGCTTCCAGGCTGCAAACGTCGTCCGTGTCTGAGTCCATTTTTCAGCCACTCACCCTCTCAGCTTCCCCTGAGAGGGTTTCGTATTTTTGGGGAAGTCTTGATCGCTGATTGGCGCAGCCGCGGCAGTCTCAAATCCACAATCAAAAATCACAAATCAACAATGTTTCCTACTGCACTTCCAGCGACACCAAGTCCCCATCCGCCTTCCCTCCCGGCTTGTAATTTGCGGCAATCGGGCGGCCACTCCAAGTACAGGAAAATTCATCAGCCCCTATGATCAGCAGAGACTTGTAGTTGTCGGTTCTTAACTTCAACGTTTTCGAACCTGCACTCACAGTAATGATGGCTACAGGATCGTTAGCGCAATCCACTTTGACCAGCCTGCCTTTGAGGAACTGAACCTTCCGGGTATCTGGACGCGAAGCCGGCGCGACAGCTGCCGGCGATTCCTTTCCTTGCTCATCGGCTCTGTCGTCGGACTGGGCATATGTAACCTTTGTTTCTGGCGCATTCTGCTGAGGCGGCACCCCGTATTTCTTGATCATCGGCAGATCCTGCAGATTTTGGCGCGCCTGCTGCGCAACCTTTACATTAGGACTATTCTTGAGCTGCTCCAGCAGAGCAGTGGCATCATCCCATTTCTTGCCGGCCATATAAATCTGCGCCAGCCCCAGCAGGTATTCGTTGTTGCGCGGACTGAGAGCAATAGCGGCTCGCATCGACTCCAGCGCCGAGTTGACGCCTCCTCCCTCTAGCCGCGCCATAGCAAGCATGTTGTACGCTTCAGCCAGATCAGGACTCCAATCGAGCACCACCCGGAGATCCTGGATCATATTCGACAGCCCAGGGAACGACCGCCCATCGCGCCCCTGCCAATACTTGCTGAGCGCGCGGTAAAAGCGCACCCACGGATCACGGCTGTCTAACTCTGCCGCCGTGTCCAGTTCTTCGCTGGCCTTATCGAATTCCTTGCGCTGCATGTGAGCGAAAGCCAAAGCGCGGTGCGCGACTGAGTTATTGCGTTTTTCATCCGCAACGATGGGCGCCAGTTCCGTAATCGCCTGCTCACGGCGTTCGGGAATGCGCAATTCCATTTCCGCGATGAACGATTTGGCCTCATTCTCGGGCATGGGTTGCACACTGCCGCCAACGTCAGTGGGCCCGAGCGGATTGTAAGATTGATACAGCTGCACGCCGGTCTTGGACGATCCAGCTTGTGCTCTCGCCCCCTCTGCCTGCAGCAACGGCAATAAAGAATGAAAGTAATTCTTTACCGCCTCTTCAAACTGCGCCGCGCTCACGCCATACGATTGCTGAATTGCCTGATCCACAGGAAGCTTCTTAATCTCCACAGCGTTGAAGTAGGCTCCAGTCTCTGAAAGCTTGTTCTGAGTGATCAGGTAATGCATCACGATCCACGATTCCGCGTAGAAGAGCGTGTGATGCGTGCCTTCCTGATACATCGATGTATCGTGAGGGGTATTGAACAGATCCGGAATCGATAGCCAGACCGGAACATTTAACAACTCAGCAAGTGACTTAGGGGGGGTCTGAAACTGCACGCGAGTGTCGAGCAAATCCTCGCGCCACGGAAAGCTTGCTTCCGGATCTCCCCCAAGCACGACTTGCCGGTTGTCCATCGTGATACTTGAGAAGTATTCGGCGAAGCCTTCATCGAACCAGCCCTGGGTCGGCGGATAGTTGAAATTCAGCAGAAGATGCGCAAACGGGTGCGCTACAGCCCGCCAGCTATCGTCTGCCGAGAGGTCCAGCACAAGGTAGTCGCGATCTTCTCCTGCCAGGAAAAACCCAGGCGCCGAGATCGGTTTCCCGTGCTGCATAGGTGCTATGCGCGCGTAATCTTCATCGCTTTTCACCGCAATAATGTCCAGCGGCACGGGCATGTTGACTTTCGTCTTCGAAAGAAGCTGAGCGAAAACCGAGCGCATCTGCTCGAAGCGCAGAATCACGTCGCGCCCACTCTTCTCCCCCGCATTGGTCAACACCGAGAAATGAGCAGAACTCACGCGAATCCAGCTCGGCTCCGCGGCGAAACCGATTGTGGGCGGAAAGCAAAACAAAAAAACAATTAAAAGGACCAGCCGGAAGGCGGAGGTACAGGCCATAAATCGCGGCGTATTGACCGAGGAAAGTGCTTTTGATGCTAACACGCTTCGAAAACTGAATGCGGCGCATGCCCCTGAATCTGGCTCGCACGCAGGAATCCACCTGCGTGTCAGAGCTGACACACCGTCTTGTCGCAGACACAAAACGCCAACGAGCCTCTGGCTATAAGGTTATTTTTTTCAGAGAGATACACATTGGCCTGGCGCCTGCCATTTCTGCAGTGAACGAGGTGGCAGATGACGCCGGAAAACCAAAAACAGCAGTCTTGGAAGCCAATCGCAGCAATCTTATTGCTGATCGCCCCAGCGCTCTCCGCCCAAAACACTAATACCATTTCGAACTCGGTTCGGGCTTCGCGCCTCGTGCTGGTCAGCATCCCTGACCGCAAGCTCGCCGTAGTCGAATACGGAAAAGTCGTTCGCACCTTTTCAGTTGCGGTTGGTGCCCTAAACAGCCCAAGCCCTACGGGCGAGTTTCAGATTGTCGCGCGGCTGAAGGATCCGACCTACTACCACCCCGGAGTGGTGATTCCGCCGGGCCCCGATAACCCCATTGGCCCCCGCTGGGTCGGTCTGAACAAAAAGGGATTCGGCATTCACGGAACCAACGAACCGCGTTCCATTGGCCGGTCGGCCTCTCACGGTTGCATTCGCCTGCGTAACAGCGATGTGAAGGAGTTCTTCGAACTGGTGAGCGTCGGGGACATGGTGAAAATTCGCGGCCAGCGGGACGAAGAAATTGCCCGAGTGTTCGGTGGTTCTGTGGACTCGACCCAACTGGCGCTGAACGTCGCGCAGCCGTCGGGTGCCGGGCAATAGAGGCTGAGAACCGAGAAGCGGGATGGGAGAACTGTTTTTCTCTGCGCCCCAAGTTGTCAGCACAAAAGATTTGATTTTGGGAGGCAATCATGCAAGTCGCAATAACAGCAATGGCAATCATCGCAGGCATGGCTTTTTCGCTAACCGTAGCGCTGTTTGTGGAAGAGCTGATTTTCGGCAAGGTGTTCCGCCTGATCCAGGCGCGGCAGGCGGTACACGTCAGAGCAGGCCGCGCTCGCTAACGCACGAAAGGAGAATCGCTCATGCTCATCGCCAAGTATTTACTGCTGTACGGCGGAATCGGAATGGCCGTGTTTGCGGCTGGCATCCTCATCCACGACCTCTACCTGGAGCTCCAATATCGCAAGGTGCAAACCACCGGCGCGGCCCTCCCCGCCCCTCCCCAGATTCGCTGGAGAAGCGCCCTGGCGCTGGCCCTGCTTGCCTGGGCGCCCTTGCTCATCGCATTGGGCATTGTTGTCGTGCCCAGCGGTATGGCTGGAGTCCGCATCAGCCAAACCAGCGGCACCATCCCGGGCACGCTGTATCCGGGCGCACACTTCATCACACCCGTGGCCGAAAAGATCGCGCTGTTCGACACCCGCGATCAGCTGTTCACGACTGGTGGGCTCGAGGATGGCAAAGAAACACAAGTCGCTAAAAGGAAAATGGAGCCGCTCAAAGTTCAGTCCAAAGAAGGATTGGACGTCGGACTTTCCATCACTGTGCGCTACCGTCTCGATCCCAAACGCCTGGACTATATTCAGAGCAATCTTCCGCAGCCCGTCGAGAAGGAAATTGTCCCGGCGGTGGTTGCCAGCGCCTGGCGTGAGCTCGTGCCCAACTACACGGTGCGCGAGGTCTTCGCGGTAAAACGCGAAGAGATCCGCAAGCGCGCTTCCGACAGAATCATGCAAAAGCTCGCCAGCGATGGGATCATGGTGAAAGAAGTCATGCTGCGCGACATCCAGCTCCCACCCGAATACGCCAAAGGCTTGGAGAACCTCCTGCTGAAAGAGCAGGAAAACGATCAGATGGGAGTTCAGACGGAGATTCAGCAAAAGCAGGTCAGACTGTCTGAACTTGAAGCCGAGGCGTCCAAGGTGCAGCAGGTAAAGCAGGCCGAAGGACAGGCGCAGGTGCGTGTTCTTCAGGCAAAAGGTGAGGCCGATGCCATGCAGTACACACTGCCCCTGAAACAGAAGCAGATCGAGCAATCGAAGCTCGAAGCCGAAGCTCGCAAAGAAGCCACAGTCAAGAACGCCGAAGCCATGGCCCAGGCCAAAGTCATCGACAGCAAGGCGGAGATGGAGCGCCGCAAAATGCTGTCGCAAGCCGAAGCAGACCGCATTCGCGTAACCGCAGCCGCCGATGCCGAGCGCATGCAGAGCGAGGGTACGATCCTGAAGCAGAATCCGCTGCTGATCAACAAGATCGTCGCCGAACGGCTCTCTGACAAGTTGCAGATCATGATGGTCCCGGCGGACGGCAAATTCTTCTTCGCCAATGACGTGCTGCGCAGCATGAACGTGGCCAACCATAGCAGCCAGGCTGAACAGGCAGAACCTTCTCCCCAGAACTGAGTTCATGCCGGCCGGAACGGGCGGCTCGCTAAAGCGATGAAAGCGCGCCGCCCGATCTCAAAGGGAACAATTTCCAACAGGGATGACTCCAAACAGTAAGGACACTATGCGAGGGACCTGGCCCAAACCGATTTATAATCCGCGCATCCCGCTGATGCCGGCTTTGCGTTCACGCCTTCTGCGTACGGCTCCCGCCCTGCTCTGCACATTCCTGTTTCTCTCCACCATGCAGGCCCAAAAGTGGAGCGGAGCGCAAACTCAGCTCGCCGCCCGGATCGTCGCGCTCACCGGTCCCGGCACAATGTCACTCGAACTCGTTAATAAGTGCTCACTCTCGCGTAGCGAAGCCGATGAAATCCGCCGCGGCATCTTGACGGAACTTGCCGCCGCCGGGGCGCAGTTCGTAAATGCTGAGCGGGCCGCCGCCACATTGAAAATCTATCTTTCTGAAGACCTGACGAATTATCTGTGGATAGCCGAGGTGCGCCAGGGTGCCGGCGAGCCTGCTATTGCAATGGTTTCATTGCCACGGCCTGACGCGCCCATCGCGGAACACGAAACTCTAGTAACGACCATTCACAAAGGTCTTCTCTGGTCGCAGGACACTCGCATTCTTGATGTCGCCGTAATCGATGGCAATCCGTCCAACATGTTGGTACTTGATGAAAGCAACGTGGGTGTCTATCGACTCCAGGGCGTCCGCTGGCAGCAGGAGCAACGGTTGCCAATCGCACACTCCAGGCCCTGGCCGCGTGATCTCAGAGGACGGCTGCAATTGCGGAAAGACCATCTTTTCGACGCCTATCTGCCTGGCGTGTACTGCAAGAGTACGATGGCAGGGTCGCTCACAATGTCTTGTTTCGACAGCGACGACCCGTGGCCCGTGGGCACTGACCAGGCTGTTTTGAGCGCGTTCTTTGCTCCGGCCCGCAATTTTTTCACTGGCGTGGTCGCGCCTCCACTGGGAGCGCAGAATACCGTTCCGGCGTTTTATTCAGCCGCGTTCGTTCCACGAGAGAAATACACGTTATGGCTTTTCGCTGCAGTCGATGGCCATGTTCATTTTGCTGATGGCATGAGAGATCAGGTCGCCGCCAAACTTGCATGGGGTAGTGACCTCGCCACAGTACACAGCAACTGCGGATCAGGATGGCAAGTGCTCGCTAGTACCAGCAATGCCTCCAATGACACAGTAGAGGCCTTTGAATTTCCTGATCGCGAGGCGATCGCCGCAAGTCAGCCAGCGGATTTCAACGGGACGATTACCGCGCTCTGGGCTGAAACCAGCGGCGCCAGTGCGATCGCAATCGCCCATAACTCAGAAACCGGGAAATATGACGCGTACCGCCTTACTTTCGATTGTGGCCGCTAGCCTGCTTGCCGGCACAGCTTTCGGCGCAGCACGTCCGCGCTATGGTGGAACTCTGCGGCTCACCACGAGCGCTGCTCCAGCCTCAGTTGATCCTGCCAGCTCCACTCTCGGCACCCTTACGATTGCGAATATTTACCGCCTCCTGTTCGATACGCTGGTGGTCCTTGATGCGCGCGGAAAACCGCAGCCTGCGCTGGCCACAGCCTGGCAGGCAGAGCCGGGAGAGCAGCGCTGGCATTTTCAGTTACGCCCAGGCCTTACCTTTCAGGATGGCACTGCCATTACAGCGGATGCCATTGCTGCCTCGCTTCGCGCAGCGAATGCAAATTGGAAGGTTTTCCCAACGGCAAATGGCATCGACATCGAATGTCAGCCTGCAGAACCCACGCTCCCGTCTCAACTCGCGCTCCCCGCTTACGGCATCGCGAAGCGCACTGCAGGGAAGCTGTCTGCAAGCGGCGCATTTGCGATCAGCCGCTGGGATCCGGGCAAGAAGCTCACGCTCACCGCCCGCGAGGATTACTGGCGCGGCCGGACATTTGTCGATTCCATTGAAATCGATATGGCGAAGAGTTTCCGCGACCAGATAATTGCTCTCGATTTGAACCAGGCAGATGTCGTTGAGATCCCCGCCGAACAGGCTCGACACGCAACCGCGGAAGGCCGCCATGTTGGCAACTCTGGCGTCGATCTATTGGCGCTGGTTTTCACTCGCGATTCTCGAAGTCCTGATGAATCCAAGCTTCGGGACGCGCTTGCAATGGGCATTGATCGTGCGGCAATAAATAATGGCCTGCTTCAAGGCCAGGGCGAACCCGCAGGCACTCTCCTGCCAAACTGGATGACAGGATACGCGTTTCTCTTTCCGGCAGAACTGAACCTGGGAAGCGCACGTCGCATGCGCGCAGAGACGCTTGCGGTTTCTTCTTGGAGCCTGGGCTACGATGCAGCAGATCCGCTCTCGCGTATCATCGCCGAACGCATAGTTTTGAACGCACGTGATGCCGGCTTAACACTGCAACTAAGTTCGGCAACACCCGATCTGCGGCTGCAGCGTATACCCTTGCAGTCGCTGGAACCACGTTTTGTGCTGACAATGCTTGCTGCCAAAGCTGGCATGCCAGTTCCGAAATTTGCAGACGACTCATCAGCAAGCCTCTATGCCGCGGAAGCGGCGTTGCTGCAGTCGAGGCGCATAATTCCCTTGCTGCACGTACGCAACTCGCTTGGTCTCGGCGCGAATGTGAAAAACTGGACTGTAGATCGTGATGGAACCTGGCATCCGGAAGACGTCTGGCTGGGAGGGGAGAAGCCATGAGCTTTCGGCGCAAGCTGCTGGCCGTCTTCGCGCTCACGGTTTCCGTATCCGTGGGAAGCGTTGCCTGGATTGTCCTGGTGATGTCGCGGCACGCCTTCGAACGCGCCGATGCAGATCGAACTGCAGCCTTGGTAGCCCAATTCCACCGCGAATTCCAACGACGTGGTCAGGACGTCGCGCGCCGCGTGGAAGCAATTGCAACCAGCGATGCCGTGACGCGAATGGCCCTGGCATTGAATCGCAGCGCCCCGGATTACAGTTCTTACGTAGGCGAAGCGAGATCTCTCGCGGAGAGCCAGCATCTGGATTTTTTGGAACTAATTGACGCCCAGGGCGTCATCATTTCATCTGCGCAGAGGCCCGCGCGATTCGGGTATCGAGAAGAATCTCTGAGCCTTTCTAGTCTTCCGGGAGACGCATTTCTCAAGTCCGAGGAACTCGCCGAAGGCGCAAAGCTCGCTCTGTCCGCCGTGCGGGAGGTGAAAGTCGGAGACAAGTCGCTCTACGTTATCGGTGGACAGCGGGTGGATGAAAAGTTTCTTGCCAGCCTCGAGCTTCCCGCCGGAATGCGTGCCATGTTTTACGCGAATCTCGGAGCAGGCTTCTCGCCATCGCTATTGATCGATGCTTCAGGCAGCGTTCGCCGAGCCGAGCCGCTGGCGAATCTGATTAAGGAAGTGCAGGACCAGCGCAAGGAAACAGAGATCAACATCCATTGGTCGTCCGATGCCGCGGATGACGAAATCGTCCACGCCCTCCCGCTCGCGGGTCAAAACAATCAGCTGCTAGGCATTCTGCTCGTCGGAAACGCGCGCCGCCCGTATGTGGAACTTCGGCGACACATTCGGTACGCGGCACTACTGGCGGGAAGTGCCGGAATTGTGCTGGCAATCCTGTTCAGCGGATGGGCCGCGGCGCGCGTCATTCGTCCTGTCGAGCAGCTCGCGGATGCTGCGCGGGAAGTGGCGGCGGGAAATTGGAGTACGCAAGTTGCGGTCACGTCTGCCGACGAACTCGGCGAGTTGGCCGAGTCTTTTAATCACATGACTAGGGAACTCCTGCAGCAACGCGAACACCTTTTACAGGCAGAACGGGTCGCTGCCTGGAGAGAACTGGCGCGGCGTCTGGCGCATGAGCTGAAGAATCCACTGTTCCCTCTGCAACTAACAGTCGAAAATCTGATTCGTGCGCGCCAGCACAGCCCGGAGCAGTTCGAGGAGGTCTTTCGCGAGAGTTCTTCGACTCTGTTGGCGGAGATCGCCAATCTGAAGGCGATCATCTCGCGTTTCAGCGAGTTCTCAAAAATGCCGCAGCCGCAGTGCCAGCGCGTGCAACTGAATGAAATCGCACAAAATGTTTCCCGGCTTTTTCAAGCGCCAAGCGATCGTAAGCCGATTGACTTCAAGCTCGATCTCGCCGACAAAATACCAGAAATCGCTGCCGATCCCGATCTGCTGCACCGGGCACTTTCCAATCTCGTGCTCAATGCCATGGATGCCATGCCCAAGGGTGGCAAGCTCTCGATCCGCACACATCAAAACGGTGATTTGGCTTGCATTGAAGTTTCGGACTCAGGCGTGGGCCTTACGCCGGAAGAATGCCAGCGCCTGTTTACTCCTTATTACACGACCAAGACGCATGGCACGGGTTTAGGCTTGGCGATCGTGCAATCGGTTATCAGTGATCATGGTGGAAGGATCAGCGTTCGCAGCCAGCCGGGACATGGCACTACATTTCTGATCGAACTCCCCCGTAATTTGGACAAGCTGCACCGTGTCCGGCAGGCCCGCAGCACTTCGAACGCACACTCCTGAGGAGAGCCGGTGGCACAAAAAGCGCACTTGCTGATCGTAGATGACGAGGCAAACACGCTGGCCTCGCTGTCGCGTGCTTTCCGCCTCGCCGGCCACGAGGCCACAGTCTGCGACAACGCCAACAAGGCCCTCGATCTAATCCGCGCTGAGCACTTCGATCTGATTCTTTCCGACGTGGTAATGCCCGGCAAAGACGGCTTGTCCCTGCTCGAAGATATCAAGTCCCAGGGCGTTTCAACGCCGGTCGTCATGATGTCCGGGCAGGCGCACATCGAAATGGCCGTCCGCGCCACTCGCCTTGGAGCACTGGATTTTCTGGAAAAACCAATCTCCACCGAAAAGCTGCTGCTCACGGTAGAAAACGCGCTCAGGCTGCAGCGCCTGGAATCAGAAAACCGGCAACTCCGTCAACGTTTAGGAAAACACGAAATTGTCTGGGCCGGCGACGCAATGCGCAAACTGATGGCCCAGGTGGAGCGCGTCGCCGCCAGCGAGACGCGCATCTGCATTCTCGGCGAAACCGGCACAGGCAAAGAACTCGTCGCGCGCACCCTGCACGAAAAAAGCCAGCGAGCAGCCGGGTCGTTCGTCACGCTCAACTGCGCTGCGGTTCCAGCAGAACTCATCGAGTCCGAGCTCTTCGGTCACGAAAAAGGTTCGTTCACCGGCGCAGCCAGCCGTCATATCGGCAAGTTTGAGCAAGCTGAGGGTGGCACGCTCTTTCTCGACGAGATTGGGGACATGCCGCTCACCATGCAAGCCAAACTGCTGCGGGTACTGGAAGAAGGCGAAGTAGAACGCATCGGCGGGGACAAACCGGTTGCAGTAGACGTGCGCGTCATCGTCGCTACGCATCGCACTCTGGAAACTCTGGTCCGCGAAGGAAAATTCCGGCAGGACTTATTTCACCGCATTTATGTTTTTCCCCTAACCTTGCCGGCAATGCGGGAACGTAAAGAAGATATTCCAAAACTCGTGGAACACTTTGCCCAACAGGTCTGCGCGCAAAATGGATGGAAACCGCTGGCCTTCTCCCCTGACGCCGTACAAGCTCTCCAGGCTCATTCCTGGCCCGGCAACGTTCGCGAGTTGCGCAACGTGGTGGAGCGCCTCATGCTTCTCGCCATCGGTCGAGAGGTTAGCCTGGAGACCGTGCGTCTTGCTTTACCCGAACCCGCGCACCCCCACGTCACGGTCGGTGATTCCTCGGGTCGGCTTGCAGACCGTGTGCAGAGCTTTGAGCGGGAAGTAATCCTCTCTGAGCTGAAGCGCAATAACTATCAGATCACCAAAGCTGCCAAGGCACTGGGCCTGGAGCGCAGTCATCTCTACAAAAAAGCCGAGCAACTCGGAATCGATCTCCCTGCGCTCCGGCGCGACCCGGATACGGAAACTCACGTCTAGTTTGGCCCGTTCGCTACAGGAATGTTCCATGGCACTTACAGCACGCGCCGGATTCTCGCGGACAACGGCGGAGTGTATTTAGGGTAGGAATCCTCCTTGTGACCCGAAGGCGGATGTCGAGGGAGACCATTTCCCCGGCATCCGCCAGATTTTTAGGGACGCGACGAGTAGCTAGGCCGCTTTCGGCACCTTCCTAAGCAGTCTTCCGATCTTCTTCAAATCTTCGACAAACGCCTGCTTTTGTTGGCGACGCGACTTATCCTCGATGGCGCGCAGTACAGAAGAAGGGTGAACCGTGGCCGTGACATAGGGTGCGAGGCTGGACTTCACCAGCTCTCCCCGTCGGCGGGTAACACTAAACTCTTTACCCAGCAGCGCTTGTGCCGCCGTCGCCCCAAGGCAGACCACGACTTCGGGTTTTACCACAGCGATCTCAGCATCCAGCCAGGGCCGGCAAGCCATTATTTCCGAATAGCTTGGCCTTTTATGGATCCGCCTCTTCCCCCGCTCGGCTGGAACCCACTTAAAGTGCTTAACTACGTTCGTAACATAGACTTCGTCTCTGGCAATGTCTGCCTCGGCAAGGGCTTCGTCGAGTAGGCGTCCCGCCGGCCCCACAAAGGGTCGGCCTGCAAGGTCTTCGCGATCACCAGGTTGCTCTCCGACCAGCATCACCCGAGCTTTGGCTGCGCCCTCTCCGAAAACCGTCTGTGTTCCTTTTTTCCACAAATCGCATGCTTTGCAGCACGCAGCCGCAGCACGCAAAGTGTCCAGCGTTGGATTTGAAGGAATTAGCGGGGCGGCCGTCGTCTGCTTAGCTTGCCTTGGCTCGAGTTTGGAGATGCGGGTGGCCATTTGAACCCGCTGGAACTTCGCGGCTAATCAGATGAAGTACTTTACCCCGCGTTTGCCCTTGATCGGGTGGACGTCGGGAAGCCATTAAAGGAAGGACAGCTCTAAAACAGGGAGTCTGGACAATCAGCTAGAAATACAGAAGAAACTGTATTGGCTTGCTCCCCGGGGAGCGGATAACGTGACCCTGCATTGCTGTCGAACGGGCAAACTTGTCCCCAGCGACGAAGCACTTCGCGTAGAGAAAGATCGAGGTTTTATGTTCGCATACTGCGTAAATCCTAATTGTTATGTTCCTCTGCATTCTTTTTCCGAAGGCAAGCTGTTCCAGTTCGAAATCGTGTCCATTTCAATTGCGGCCACCGATGATGCGATATCGCCATTCGACGAAAAACCTGAACGCCGAACCTCTCATTTTTGGCTCTGTGGCCATTGCGCTGATAGTTTGACTCTAGTCCTGGAGCCCCTGAAGGGCCTGAAAGTCGTTCCCTTGGGACGGGGAGCAGAGGAAATGGCAGAGTTGTCGGATGTGCCTTTATCAGAAGGGGAAATTGGCCACACTCATAGCTGTTAGCTTTTTCTTTTATCAGTGTGAAAAAGGTTTGCTTCGCTCGCCGTCGCGAGCGCATCCTAAGCAGATGCGGGACGGCTTTTGCGCCACTACTCTCCTCGTGCCGGATAGGACGGTCTGCAGAATTTAGGTAGTAAGAATTACAGCCCGCGGATATGTCCGGATTGAGAATACATTGGATTCACAGGGTTTTTAGGTTTGGCAACTATGATGCTGTAGCTACGCAGGCAATACCGTCCTGGATGTATTACTCATGATGTACTACTCATAAGGTCTAGGGCGAACAAATTAGACAGTTACAACGGGTACACTGAGTTGCTGTGTAAAACACGGATACTCCTGGGAGGTGGGCCGTGGCAACGTTCAGAATCTTTATAGCCGACGATCACGAAGTCGTGCGCAAGGGTTTATGCGCCCTGCTGCAGGCGCAGCCTGATTGGGAGGTGTGTGGCGAGGCCGCCGATGGCCGTGAAGCCGTGGAAAAGGCCCAGCAACTGAAGCCGGATGTCGTCATCCTAGACATCGGCATGCCGGGCCTGAACGGGCTCGAGGCCACGCGTCAGATCCTGAAGAGCAACCCTCAGGCGCGGGTTCTGATCCTAACCTTACACGACTCAGATCAGGTCGTTCGGGAAGTCCTGAACGCCGGCGCTCGCGGTTTCCTGCTCAAATCCGATGCCGCCCGCGACCTGGTCGCTGCCGTCGAGGCTCTGCGACGCGACAAGACCTACTTCACATCCAAAGTGGCAGCCATGGTGCTCGAGGGTTACTTGAAGGGCGGAACTCCGTCCGCTCCCATCACCGTCGGCCGCAACCGCCTGACGCCTCGGGAGCGCGAAATCGTGCAGCTTCTCGCAGAAGGCAAGAGCACCAAGGAAGTCGCGGTGGCACTGGGGTTGAGTGTGAAAACTGCCGAGACTCATCGCTCCAATATCATGCGCAAGTTGCAACTGCATTCGGTGAGCGATCTGGTCCTGTATGCGGTGCGCAACAACATTGTGCACGTAGTGCAGGCAGGAATTGAGTAGCCCGTCATACCCCGCGCAGCGAAGGATCTGTTCGTTTCGCCGCTGGCTGCCCCTTAGGCCCGCGCAGCGGCGAGTTAGTCCGACCACTTCGACAGTGTTCAACCGTCACATTGCGATGTGACGGTTGACACATTCTCCCAGAACACTTCCCTTCTAGCATCAGTCCTGTTTCCCATCCTCTCATCGTCTGGCCTCTGCATGCACGGGGGCAACGATGTTTATTCCGTTCAGAGTTTCGCTTGTCCTCCTAGCCCTCCTCGCGTTCTGCTTGCCGGAGCCTGCCCTCGCCGAATCAACCCCTCGAGAGACGGTTCGGATTCCACTGGAAAGAGACAGTCACGTTCTGTTTCGCTCTTTCGGCCTCTAAACGCGCACTCCGAAAAGCCTTCTTCGGCAACTTCAGAATTTCGCTTGCATCTAACCAAATAGGCAGAACTGCAGCTCTCCTGTGTCCGGCCCCCTGAGCGGAGAGGGTATGGGCGCAGGGGAGTTAGCGGTTATACTTTCCTTTTCCAGAAACTCACACGTGATGAAAATTGCCATCCGTTTCACGTTGATCTTGTGCACAGCCGTCATCTTCTCAGGTCTGACTTCCCTGCAAGCCGCCGCCGATGAGAGCCAATTAGATCCGGCTCAACCAAAAGGTATTTCCGCAGATGAGATCATCCGCCGCTTCGCCGACAAAGAGAAAGAATTCAAAGAAGCCCGCGACCAGTACACGTTCCGCCAGACTGTTAAAGTGCAAACCGTAGATGGCAACACCGTCACCGGCGAGTACCAGGAAACCTTCGACGTTCTCTTCGACGATAAGGGCAAGCGTCTTGAGAATGTGGTTTACGCTCCTCAATCCACACTCGAAAACGGCGGAATCTCAATGAGCCCCGAGGATGTTGACGACATCCGTCATCGCCTTCCCTTCGTGCTTACTTCCGACGAAATCCCCGAATACAGTATTCTCTACGCCGGCCAACAGCAGGAAGATGAACTGCACTGCTACGTCTTCGACATTGCTCCTAAACAAATCGAAGGCAAGAAGCGCTATTTTCAAGGACGTATCTGGGTAGACGACCACGATTTCCAGATCGTAAAAACGTTCGGCAAGACCGTTCCTGACATCCGCAAGAAGAGGGGCAGGGAAGAAAATTTGTTTCCGAAGTTCACCACCTGGCGTGAACAGATCGACGGCAAATACTGGTTCCCCACTTACACGAAAGCGGACGACACCCTGCACTTCTCTCTTCAGGACGTCCACATCCGCGAGATCGTGAAATACACCGATTACAAGCGCTTCGGATCAAACGTAAAGATTACCTACGAAGGCAAGGAAGTTCCCAAGCAGCCTGGCGAAAAAGACACCTCCAAGCAGCCGCAAAGATAGCCCCCTTCGAGATATCCGAGCTCAACCTGGGATGTTTCGTCGGCTACCGATCTCGGTGAGGATGGAGCTCCACGAGCGATGCAAGAAACTTCCCGATATTCCGCCCGCAATGGGGACATCGTACTACGCCTGGAGTCTCTTCCGGCATCAACACACCGCAGCCCGGTTCGCCGCGCACGCACCTGAATTGGCCGTTTGTCTCTCTCAAAATATCGCTGCACTTAGGGCAGTACTTTGCAAGTGGCCAGTTCCCTTCCTCCCAGATGTTATCGCCAATATGCTTGTGCCCCCGAGATGTAGAATCCACGATGATACTTAAACGTGAATGAAACCAGGTTGAAGTCTAGGAAGTTACGGCTGATTCAGTGGGCACTTATAGCCGCGATATTGGTGTTCGCCGGAATAGCGGAAATCGCTCGCGGCCACGGTAGGGGCGATTGGACCCCGTGGCACTGGTTGGTAGCGGGCCTCGCTATTTGGTCAGCATTGGGAGGATTTCGTCTTCGACATCGGCTGCTGGATCGCTCCATGAAGGGGCTCACAACCGACGTCTCCCAGCCGAAGGCTCTCCAACAGTGGGAGATGGGACACGTCATAGGTTTGGCAATGGCCCGAAACAGTTGCACTGTATGGGTGAGTGGTCCGCATCGTCCTTGGCGGCACTCTTTGGCAAGCCTCCTTGTACTACCCGGCCGGCCTCTTTCTACTACTGCTCTGGACGCCTCGAGCACCGATGGCACCGTCTTTAACTTGAACGCCCTGTCGCAACCGCTGCCGAACGACTAAGATCCTTAAGATTAGTTTGGAAGTGTTCATTTAGCAGAAGCTGGAACTGTTTGACTTCAATCCATCCTATTTCCGGCCCATTTTTTCATACACCTGGGCCAATGCTGAATGCGCAGCGGCAAGGGTGGGTAATCGTCGGGAAGCGATCTCCAGATGCACCGCAGCCGTCTTGAAATCCCCCGTCTTCATCAGCGTGACACCCATCTGATATTGCGCCCACCCCGATTCGGGCCGCAGCTCAACCGCTTTGTGTAGGTGCTCGGTTGCTTCTGCAAGATGCTGTTGCTGCGCCAAAGCCACGCCCAGCCCATACTGCGCAAGATACGTATTTGCCTGGCCTGCCAGCGCCTGCCTGAACATGGGTATCGCCCCGTCCACATGTCCAGCTTCTAAAGCCAACCATGCGCTGAGCACCCTGTTCGCAATCGAGATTGTCTCTTTCGGGTCTGTTCCCAGCGCAGCAGTGGCGGCGCCCGCATTCGCTTTCTGAAGGCCCACATATCCAAGAGAGGCGAGCTTCTGCATTTCGCTCGAGGTAAGTCCGGTGTCACCGGGCTTTCCCGCGTTATCCAAACGGCTATCGAAGGAATTGAGCTGCGCCGCCAGCGTCTCAAGTGTCGCCTTCGAGCTCAGCGAGAGATCACGCGTCGCATTCGGGTCGGTAGATAAATCGTAGAGTTCCGGTTTCGGAGCTCGAATGTAAAGATATTTCCCCGCCCGCCATGATTCCAACCCACTCCAGCCGAACGCTTCGTGTGAAAAGTCACTGCGCGAGTACACAGCCTGGTCCGCATCAGGATTGCTCCTCGTAATTCGCAGCAGCGACTGCCCCTGCATCTGCGACGGAACCGGGATCCCTGCGGTTTCCAGAAAAGTCGGTGCAATATCCAACAGCCGCACGCGTCCCTTCACTCGCTTTCCCGCCATCTGCTGTTGCGGCAGTTTCACCAGCAGCGGGACGCGGATGGTCTCCTCATAAAGAAAGATGCCGTGGGTGTCTTCCCCGTGCGCCCCCAGGCTCTCGCCGTGATCACTCGTCACTACGATGATCGAATCATCGTATAGCTTGTGTGAGCGAAGTCCGGAGATGAGCTTCCCCATGGCGGCGTCAACGGCGGGTATGCCGCGATCGTAGGAAGCATAGGGCGCATGCGCATCGTTGAGATGCACCCATAGAAAGAACGGGCTTTGCGGTTTGCGGTTTAGCCATGTGAGGGCGCGCGCGACCACCTGCGCCCCACTGCGGCGGATGAAGGACGGCCCGCTTTCGCCGGGCTGGACGGGTTGGAATCCGGCATCGTAAAGGTCGAAGCCGCGCTCGAACCCCGGAGCAAAACCGTTTCGAGGATCGAGCAGAATCGATCCAACGAACGCGCCGCTTCGATAGCCGTGTTTGTGCAACACCTCTGGAACACACGGCACCCCAGGTGCAAGGAAACTGCCCAATTCGCTCGCGTGATGTACCTGAGGGTAGGTGCCTGACAAGATCGTCGCATGCGAAACCACTGTGAGCGGCGCTTGCGCATAAGCGCGCTCGAAAATGATGCTCTCTTTGGAAAGTCCGTCGAGATTCGGCGTGGCAGACTTTGCACCGAGAAAGCCCATCCGGTCCGCGCGCGCCGAATCCAACGTAACCAGGATGATATTTGGCTTGCTTGCTGACGCCGCAGGCAAGACCAGAAGCGTCGACGTCAAGAACGAAAGAAAAAAATAGCCCCTACACTTCAGAACGAAGCCGTGCCTTACCGACATCGCTCTGAGTATAGTGCAGGCGCATTAGATGAGTGTCGCTCCCGGGTCCATCCTGTGTTGGTTACAATTGCGGCATTGCCATGCCGAAGGGAGAAGGCTTCTGAAAAAACCTGCCCGGTTGCTGGCCGGATTGCTGTTGGCCTCAATTCCCTTCCTTGTTTCTTGTCAGCGGCAAAGCCAGAGGGCGCACAAGCTGATCATCCTCGGCATCGACGGCATGGACCCGCAGCTGCTCAAGCAATTCATGCAGCAAGGCAAGATGCCCAACTTTGCCAAACTCGCCCAGGAAGGATCTTTCCGCGAGCTCACAACCAGCATTCCCCCACAAAGCCCCGTCGCCTGGTCTAACCTAATTACCGGCATGAATGCCGGGGGACACGGCATTTTTGATTTCATTCACCGCGATCCCAAAACCCTGCAACTTTACTTTTCCACCTCGCGAGTTGAGGCCCCGAAGCACACCATTCATTTGGGAAATTGGGTCATCCCCCTAGGCAGCGGCAGGGCTGAACAACTGCGGCAAGGAAAAGCATTTTGGCAAATCCTCGACGACCACGGTATCCCGAATACGGTGTTCCGCATTCCTGCGAATTTTCCGCCAGTCCCTGCGAAGGGCGAGACGCTTTCCGGCATGGGCACTCCCGACCTCCGCGGCACCTACGGCACCTTTTCTTTCTACACCGATGATCCAACCGCAGTGACCGGAGCCGTCGAAGGCGGACAAATCATCCCCGTGCAAGTCGAGAATTCACGCGTCAAAGCCAATCTGCTCGGCCCGGACAACACATTCCGCAAGGCTTCTCCTGCCACGACGGAGCCGTTCGCAGTAGACCTGGACCCATTGGAGTCGGTGGCCAGAATCTCCGTCCAGGATCAGGAATTCGTGCTACGAGAAGGCGAATGGAGCGACTGGATACGCGTCGAATTTCAGTTGATTCCCTTCTTCGGCAATGTGCGAGGCATGTGCCGCTTCTACTTGAAGCAGGCGCATCCTCGATTTCAGCTGTATGTCTCGCCCATCAACATTGATCCCGCCAGCCCAGCATTGCCAATTTCCACGCCCTCCAGCTATTCCCGCTTGCTGTCTGAAGAAACAGGAGAGTTCTACACACAAGGGATCGCCGAAGATACGAAAGCTCTCTCCGCCGCCGTCCTGGATGATAACGAATACCTGCAGCAGGCGCGCACAGTGTTGGCCGAGCATCGCCGCATCTTTGACGCCGAATTTCCCAAGTTCACTCAAGGCGTGTTCTTCTTTTACTTCTCCAGCCTAGACTTGAACTCGCACATGATGTGGCGGCTGATGGACACGAAGCATCCCGGCTATGAGGCGTCCTTGGCCGCGCAGAACGGTTCAGCGATAGCGCAGTTCTACCAACAAATCGATGAGCTGCTCGGCGGAGTGCTGCCCCGCTTGGACAGCAACACTACGCTGCTGGTCCTTTCAGATCACGGATTCGCGCCCTATTACCGCTCCTTCAATCTGAATACCTGGCTCTTGCAGAATGGCTACGTCAAGTTGGAAAGCGATGCCAATGTAGACTCGAACCAACCGTTTGCTGGAGTGGATTGGAGCCAAACGAAAGCCTATGGCTTGGGTCTGAACGGCCTTTACCTCAATCGGCGCGGCCGTGAGCGTTACGGCATAATCCAGCCCGGCGCCGCAGCCGACGGGTTGATCAAAGAAATCAAAGGCAAATTGCTCAGCATAAGAGATCCACAATCGGGACTTCGGGTGATTACCCGCGCCGACATTGCAAGCGAGGCTTATCAGGGACCATACTCGCAGTCTGGTCCCGATCTCGTCGTCGGCCTTAACCGCGGATACCGCGCGGGTTGGAAGACAATTTTGGGTGGCTTTCCTCCAGACGTTCTCGAAGACAACACGAATCCCTGGAGCGGCGACCACTGCATGGATTACACCCTGGTTCCGGGCGTGTTGCTGAGCAACCGGAGGATTCCGGCCGACGCGCCGTCGCTTACCGACATCGCGCCCACAATCCTCGCAGAATTTGGAATTACGAAGTCAAAAGATATGCTGGGGCAATCTGTTTTCACCTCGGACTCCTCAACCGGTAGAATTAGCATGCTCAACAAGGAGAATTGATGTTCGGCTCTTACAAAGTAAAGATCGAGGGCGATCTGCTGGAGAAAATCCAGAAGTGCGTCGAGGCCGGCGGCTATGAGTCCGTGGACCAGTTTGTGCTCCGTGTGCTGGAACGAGAGATTAACAAGGTGCTCCCACCCGACCCGAGCAACGCCGCTTCCAAGGAGCTTGTGAAGAAGCGTCTGCAGGGACTCGGCTACATTGATTAAGTGCGGCAAGCACGGGAATTGCCGTGCACCGTGATTTGTTTGGCTTGGGAGTGCACTGCGATAAGTGATTTTCCCTCAGTGATTGCTTTGACAGTTGAGGTATCTCTGACTTCCCTTTCAGCAACGTCTGCAGTCACACTCGTAGCGCTCGTCATCGGGCTACTGATGGTTGTGGTCTTCCGCTACACTTCAGACCAGAAAGCAATTCGTGTCGCGAAGGATCACCTGAAAGCCCATCTCTTGGCAGTACGCCTCTTTCAGGATCAACTGCCAGTGGTGCTGAGCTCCTACCGCAAAATAATCGCCGGAACTGGCCGTTATCTGGCCCTCGCGTTCAAGCCGCTCCTCTTCCTTATTCTTCCCCTGACGCTGGTTATCATGGAGTTGGATCGGTATCTCGGGGCAACTCCGCTCCAAACCGGACAAGCATTTCTGTTGACAGCCCATGCCGTCGACCCTGACTCTCTGAATAACTTATCGTTGCAACTGCCACCCCAGATGACAACCACCGCGCCGCCTGTACATATTCCCGTCGACAACGAAGTAGTTTGGCGAGTCATTGCAAAACGAGAAGGAAATTATGATGTCACAGTTGTTGCCGCTGGCCAGATTCTTTCCAAGCGAGCGGTAGTCTCATCCGGATTAGCGCGGCTTTCCCCAGTGCGACTTCGCGGAGAATTCTGGAAGAGAATATTCGTATCCGCAGAGCCGGCTTTGCCGAATGCGAGTCCAATTGAGTCCATTACACTGAACTATCCTTCTCGTAACATCTATTTCGCGTGGACTGAATGGAACTGGATATGGCTGTTTTTCGTCCTATCCTTGCTCGCAGGATTCCTTTTCAAAACGATTTTAGGAGTTGAAATATGAAGCGCTGCGCTAAAAACAAATGGATACTCGTCGCGGCGCTTCTCCTGCTGTGCCCGCTTTCTACTCACGCCTATGCCGGCCCAGGCGCCGGCTTCGCTGTCCTCTCATCCTTCTGGACGCTGTTCATTGCATTCTTATATTCCTTGTACGCCTTTCTCACCTGGCCTTTTCGCCATCTGGTTCGAGTCTTGCGTCACCGCAAAGCCTACGGCAAAGCTCAGGTCACACGCGCCGTAATCCTGGGTTTTGATGGGATGGATCCGGAATTAGCCGACCGTTTCATCAACCAAGGAAAGTTGCCAAACCTGGCAAAGCTTGGTCACAAGGGCACATTCCGGAAACTGCGAACGACGTTCCCTCCAATCTCGCCGGTGGCGTGGTCTACCTTCATGACCGGCGTGAACCCGGGCAAGCACAACATTTACGATTTCCTTGCCCGCGACACCAACACTTATCTTCCGTTTCTTTCCTCAGCGGAGATTCGCGGCCCCAAGCGCACCTTGAAGCTCGGCCGGTACTCCTTGCCGCTGGGCAAGCCCAGGATTAAGGGCATGCGCCATGGAACGCCGTTCTGGCACTGGCTGGGCAAAGCAGGAATCTTCTGTTCCGTCATTCGCGTGCCCGTAACGTTTCCTCCTGAAAAGTTCGATGGCGTGCTGCTCTCCGGAATGTGCGTACCTGATTTAAAAGGCAGCCAGGGAACTTTCTGCTTTTGCACCACTCGGAAGGATGACGCCAAATTTCGCGAAGGCGGAGTGCGTGTACTCATCGAGCACAACGGAGGCGCATACCGCTCCTATATTCCTGGCCCCGACGATCCTTTGGGCCGACCTTCAGAATTACGCATCAATTTTGAAATCCGTCCAGTCTCCGCGAAGCGTCAGGCGCAGATCACTGTGGATTCTGAAATTCTCAATCTCAATGTTGGAGAGTACTCACCCTGGATTCCCGTGAAATTCAGAGCCGGGCTGGGCTTCAGCGCCCACGGAATCTGTCGTTTTTACCTGAAAGAAATATCGCCGGAAGTCGAGGTTTACGTCACCCCAGTCAACATCGATCCCGGGAAGCCCGATCTCCCCATCTCCCACCCGGTTACCTACTCCGTGTATCTGTCCAAACTTTTCGGTCCCTACGCCACGCTTGGACTCGCCGAAGATACCTGGGCGCTGAATGAAGAGGTCCTCGATGATCAGGCATTCCTCGCCCAGTGCTACGCCAACCACGATGACCGGGAGCGCATGCTCTTTGACGCCCTGGAAAAAACTCAGCAGGGTCTCTGCGCGTGCGTCTTCGACACCACCGACCGCGTGCAGCACATGTTCTGGCGATACCTGGAAGAAGATCATCCTGCCGCCCGAAATGTGCCCAAGGATCAGCGCCCAAGAGTGATTGAAGACCTGTATTCCCGCATGGACGTCCTGATCGGTCGGGTGATGAACCAGATCGATGACCACACGCTTCTTCTTGTCGTCTCCGATCACGGTTTCAAATCGTTCGCTCGCTGCGTAAACGTGAATGCCTGGCTGCATCTAAATGGCTATTTGGCGCTGAAAGCCAACAAATCCGAAAGTGGCGACTGGTTCGAGGACGTCGACTGGTCCCGCACTCGTGCCTACACCATGGGCCTGAACGGCCTCTATCTGAATCTAAAAGGACGTGAGCGGGAAGGCACTGTCCCACCTGAAGAAGCCGAAATTTTGAAGCAGGAACTGCGCGGCAAACTCGACGGCCTCATCGATCCCTCCAGTGGACGTGCCGCCATCACCGGAGTTTTCCACTGCAACGCGATCTACGCCGGACCCTACGCCGACAACGCGCCCGACCTGATTATCGGCTACGGCGGCGGTTATCGCGCTTCCTGGGATTCCGTTCTAGGGAAAGTTACCACCCAGATTTTCGAGGACAATCTCAAGGCTTGGAGCGGCGACCATTGCGTCGATCCTCGCCTCGTACCCGGCGTCCTCTTCTGCAACCGAAAGATCATGGAAGATAAACCGGCGATCGTGGACGTTGCGCCGACGATTCTCAAACTTTTTGGCCTCGCGATCCCCTCTTACATCGACGGGAAGCCTTGGAAGGTAGTTGTGGACACTGGCACTCCTACAGGTATGAATGTTCCAGCTTGATGATTTGACGCGTGACCGACAATGTAAACAGACATACGCCGAAGCTTAAGAGACTACTCACGCCAACCAACCCTACGAGTACGCCTAGCAGAGCAAACGGCGACCTAAGAGCAGGTCAGCATAACCACCGGTAAACTCGGAAAGCAGGATTCCTGCCCCGAACCAGATCGGGGAGAACATCGCAAATGCAAGAGTGACCGCTCGCGCTTCGCGTCTTG
>Ga0075425_100000099_pt1 | contig 72573 bp, 67 predicted proteins | sample SoiMethybrSBSTD4_FD_75300 | JGI IMG/M metagenome (GOLD analysis project Ga0075425, IMG submission 75300) | Bulk soil microbial communities from a Populus tree surrounding site in Tennessee, USA - Soil MetaG P. TD hybrid SBSTD4 | ecosystem: Environmental > Terrestrial > Soil > Tree plantation...
CTCTTCTTGCGCGCGCCTTTCCACTTCGACTCCGGTTTCGCGGCGGCGCTTCCCGACAGCGGCACGACCTCGATCCGATCGTGACGGCCGGGCATAGCGACGAGCGTCTCGAGCGAACCGTAGGGCTCGAGCTCCAGCCCGAAGCGGCCGCGCTGGCGCACGGCCGAATCGCCTCCCAGAGAGCGGGCCTCGAACGCGAGGCTCTTGCCCTGCCAGCGCCGGCCTCCCATGTTCTGCGCGCGCACGCGGCACAACGTCACCTGGTCGCTCGACGTGTAGGGATCGCGAGTGATGGTGAGACGAACCTCCACCCAGGGATCGGAAGACGGCGGCCCGGCCATCAGGAGAAGGAGAAATCCGAGGATCGGTTCCATTTTCGGCTCCTTTCACGAGGAGCCGATGGAGCGCCGACTCGATGAGGAGCCCAGATTCTAGCGCGCCGTCGGGCCCATTTGACAGGAGGAAGCCCCGGGTTTACCGTTTGGCCAGTTCTTTGATCCGTCCGGGCGCCTCGGGCGCACCGGCCGCATCCAGAGTGGGCGAGGGACCGGCCCGACGACCCCACGGCAACCGGACCGCGCGTCGCGGCGCGATCGACAGGTGCCAATTCCGGATTCCTCCGCAATGCATGCGGCGGAAGAAGATGAGGAGGCGCCGCGACCGGTCCCCGAATGGACCGGCGCCTCCCGCATCGGGAGGCTTTTTCGTCATGGGCGGGATCCGATGAAGAAAGACTTTCGCAAGACCCTCTCCGAAGAGGTTCTGCTCGCCGACGGGGCGATCGGGACCCTCCTGACGTCGCGCGGCGCGTCGCCCCAGCAGGCGCGCTCTCCCCTGAACCTGTCGGATCCCGAATCGGTCCGCGAGGTCCACGAGGACTACCTCGAGGCCGGGGCGCGGATCCTGACGACCAACACGTGGGACGCCAATCGCGTCAAGCTGACCGCGCACGAGTGGTCGGATTCCCTCGAGAAGATCAACCGCGAGGGCGCCCGGCTGGCGAAGGAAGCCGCGGCGGGCGAGCTCGTCTTCGTCGCGGGCTCGATCGGACCGCTCGGCGCGCTGGTCAAGCCCTATGGCTCACTGCAGCTGTCGCAGGTGCGCGAGGTCTTCGAGGAGCAGGCACGCGCCCTGCTCGAGTCGGGCGTGGACCTGATCCTGCTCGAGACCTTCGGCAGCATGCTCGAAGCCGCGGAGGCCGTTCGCGCCGTTCGCGGACTTTCGGCCGGGATCCCGATCGTCGCGGAGATGACGTTCCTCGCCGACGGCCGGACGGCGTTCGGCGAGGCCGCGGGTCACGCGCTCTCGACGCTGGCGCTGGCCGGAGCCGACGTGGTCGGAATGAACTGCACCCTCGGACCTCAGGAGACGCACGACCTTTTCACGAAGCTGCCGGCGACCGTCTCCGTGCCGCTGTCGGCCATGCCCAACGCCGGATACCCGAGCGTGGTCCACGGGCGCAACGTCTACCTCTCCTCTCCGGATTACCTCCGCGAGTACGCGGCCGCCTTCGTCGAGGCGGGCGCAGCGATCGTCGGGGGCTGCTGCGGCACGACGCCCGAGCACATCCGCGCGATGGCGCGCGAGGTCTCGGGACGCAAGCGCGCCCAGGGCGCCCGGCCGGTCACCGTCGTGCTCGAGGCCGAGGTCGAGCACATCGCCGAGCCCTCCATCGAGACGTCGCGGCTGAAGCGGCGGCTCGCCGCCTCTGAAGAGTTCATCGTCACCGCCGAAGTCGAGCCTCCGAAGGGCGCCGACTGCACGTCGGCGATCGAAGGGGCGCGCCTGCTCAAGGCCGGCGGCGTGGATGCCGTCAACGTCACCGACAACCCGATGGCGCGTCTCCGGATGTCGTCGATCGCCGTCGCGGCTCTGATCCAGCGCGAGACAGGCCTGGACGCGGTGGTTCAGATCACGACGCGGGACCGTAACGTTCTGGGCCTCCAGTCCGACCTGCTCGGCGCCGGGGGCCTGGGAATCAAAGCGATTCTCTGCCTCGGAGGCGACCCACTGAAGATCGGCGACTATCCCCAGGCCAAGCAGGTCTCGGAGGTGGACGTGCTCGGCCTGCTGCGTATGGCCAAGGGTTTGAACTCCGGCGCCGACCTGGCCGGCAACGCCATCGGCGCTCCGACGCGCTTTTCCATCGCCTGCGCCGCCAATCCCGCGGCGGCGGACCAGGACGTCGAGTTCTCGAAGCTGCGGGCCAAGATCGAGGCCGGGGCGACGTTCGCCCAGACGCAGCCGGTCTACGACCTCGACGCCCTCGCGCGCTTCCTCGAGCGTCCCGAGGCGAGGGCGATCCCGATCCTCGTGGGCCTGATTCCGCTGCTCTCGCTCAAGCAGACGCTCTTCTTCGCCAACGAGGTGCCGGGAATCGTCGTGCCCCCGGCGATCCAGGACCGCATGCGGAAGGCGGCCGAGAGCGGCACCGAGCACGAGAAGGCCGAAGGACTCGCGATCGCGCGCGAGCTCGCCGCGGGGATCGCCCGGCTGGCCCGGGGAATCCACGTCATGCCGATGGGCCGGTACAAGACCGCCGGCGAGATCCTCTCCGCGCTGCCCGCCCGTGAGGCCGCTCCGCGCAGCGCCTAGCCGGAATCCGCACGCTCTGGAACGCGTTTTCCGGAGGGGGCCGGAGTTCAATAGAATTCGGCCCAGCGGTGCCTCGAGAAGCGGCCCGCCCCGGAGGAGAACCATGAAGTCGACGACACGGATCGCCGCGGGTCTCGCGGCTGCTTTTCTCGCCTCGGGCTACCTGTACGCCGGCGCGCAGTGCCGTCTGAAGGGCATCGTCACCGACGGGACGGGAGCTCCCATCGATGGCGCGACGATCATCATCACCACGCCCAGCATGAACAACTTCAAGACGACGGTGAAGACCGACAAGAAGGGCGAGTACCTGACGCTCTTGAACGATTGCACGATGGCCTACCACGTGCGGGCCGAGAAGGAAGGCTTCGCGGCGACCGAGGCTGACAAGAAGATTCCGGTCGGCGATATCGGCAGCGTGGACCTGAAAATGATGTCGGCCGAGCAGGCGGCGGCGAAGGCCAATCCGGCCGCGGCCGCGGCTGCGGCCAAGCAGATGTCCCCGAACGACCAGGCTGCGCAGACGTTCAACGCGGGCGTGGAGGCGCTGAACGCGGGAGACAAGGCTGCGGCCGAGAAGAAGTTCCTCGAAGCCGTCCAGAAGAACCCGGACCTTCCGGCCGGCTGGAACGCCCTCGCGCAGATCGCTTACGAGAAGAAGGACTGGGCCAAGGCGGTCGAATACGGCCAGAAGGCCACGGACCTCGATCCCTCGCTGACGAGCCTCTACTCGATGATGGCCGACGCTTCGCGCCAGGCGGGTGACAAGAAGGGGGCGGCCGAGTGGCAGGCGAAGTACGCCGAGGCCAATCCGGACTCGCCCGAGATCCTCTACAACAAGGCCGTCGACGCCTACAACAAGGGAAAGATGAAGGACGCGGAGGCGGCGCTGACCAAGGTCGTCGAGGCCAAGCCCGACAACGCGAGCGCCCACTATCTGCTGGGAATGGCGAGCTTCAACCTGAACAAGAAGGCGGCCGCCAAGGAGCACTTCGAGAAGTACCTGGAGCTCGACCCCAACGGGAAAGACGCCGCGACGGTGAAGGAGCTTCTGCCGCTCCTCAAGTAGCCGCGCTGTCGCGCGTCAGGACTACTTCTTCTCGAGCCGGCCGATGAGCCGGTGCAGCCAGCGCAGCATGGCGTCGAAGACGTCGGGCTCGCGGCGCCGGCGGGCGAGCGAGAAGGAATCTTCGAGCGCGACCGCGCGCACGGTAGCGGTGGGCCGGTTGTGCACGAACTCGAGGTCGTAGGGGATTTGCATGATGGACGGAATTCGGAGCAAGCGCCGCGCCACGAACGCCGCCTTCCCAACCTCCTGAAATGACGACACTTCGCGGTGGCCCCGACCCGTGGTCTGACATCCGACGCGGTGTCGGAAAACACAATCGGGACACTTTCTGACACCCCGCGCAATTTGCGCCGGGACGATGCCGGGATGAAGAATCCTGGCGTGGGCCGAAAGGGTGCGTTCAAGGACCGTCCGCTGTGGCGACGGCTCCAGGCCATCCACCACGAGATCAAGGACGGCCGGCACCCCAATACGAGCTCGCTGGCCCGACAGCTCGCCGTTTCCTCTAAGACGGTCCAGCGGGACATCGACTACCTCCGCGACGAGCTGCAGGCTCCGATCGAGTTTCGCCGCGAGGAAAACGGCTACGCCTACGCGCGCAAGGACTACGTGCTGCCGTTCCTGCCCATCGACGGCCAGGACCTCTTCTCCATCGGCGTGGCCGCGCAGGTCATGGCGCTTCTGGGCGGTACGCCCATCGCACAGAGCCTCGCGTCCTGCTACGAGCGTCTGGCGCGCCTGATGCCGCCCGGCGTGCGCGTGGCGCCGGAGATCGTGCGGGAGAAGCTGACGCTGCGCGCCGCCGCGTTTCGTCCGGTGCGCGAAGAGACGTGGCAGGCCGTTGCGGATTCGTTCCAGAAGGGCGTCGCCCTCTCGGTCCGGTACCGGCACCCGGGAGAGGAGCCGGGCGAGCCCCGGATCCTCAAGCCCTATGCGCTGGTGCTGGCCGGCCGCGACTGGATGGTCCTCGCCGACGACTCCGGCAAGATCAAGAACTTCTACCTCGCGCGGATCGAGAGCGCGCAGACGACCGGCGAACGCTACGCAATTCCGCGCGACTTCGACGCCGATGCGTTCTTTCGCCATACGTTCGGCATCTTCGTCGGAGGAAAGGGCGCGCCGTTCCGGCTGCGCGTGCGCTTTTCGCCGGAAGCATCGGGCGAAGTGCGGGAGATGGTCTGGCATCCGAAGCAGAAGATCGAGGCCGGCGCGGGAGGCGAGGCCATCCTCGAGCTGCCGGCCGAGTCGCTTCGCGAGGCGCGCCGCTTCATCCTGACCTACGGGCGGGATGCCCAGGCTCTCTCGCCGACCGAGCTCGTCGACGACATGCGGGCCGAGGTCGAAGCCATGTCTCGCCTCTACGAGGAATCTTCCGGCGCGACGCGGAACAAGAAGCGCCCCTCCGGTGGTTCTTAGAGCCGCATGCGTCGCGCCGCCGCCGTGGCCCTGATTCTTTGTCCGATCCTCATCGGCTGCTCGGCCGCCGCAGCCGTGCGCCCCGCGGCGTATCCGGACGCGGACGTCCCCTGCCCGGGAGGGCTGAAGACCTGGAACCTGAAGGTCCTCGACCGGCGGGCCCGGACGGAGTCGAGCGACAAGGTCGTCGCCACAGTAAGCGACGCGATCGAAAAGTCGTTTCCGGGATGCCGCTGGGTCGCCGAAGAGGGGCAGCCCGTGATCGAGATCGAGATCCATGCGTTCGGCGCCGAGAAGCAGGGCGAAGTTTGGGACGCGACCGCCTCGTGGACGGTGACGGCGTCGAGCGCCATGGGCAGCACGCTGCTCTCCTTCGAGGCCGACGAGACCGTTTCGCGGCCGAACTACCGCGGATTCGACAACGAGAAGGAGGCTCTGACCCAGGCGTACAACGCGGCCGTCGAGCGAACCGTCAAAGGGCTGCGCACGGTCCGCTCGTCGCAGGCGCGTCCTCGCGAGGGGACGCGTGACCCGTGGCGGGGTCAGTTGCGTCCCGCACCTGCAAACCTCTAAACCCATGACAGGCCGTTTGATCCTCGCTTCGACGCCGCTCGTCCGGAGGGGTTCTCGGCTGGAACGGAACTCGCAATCGGCGCGTTACGGAGGTTCTATGAGAAGGCTTCTTCGCAAGGTCATCCCGGCGCTCGTGGTCCTTCTGTCGGCCCCGGCGCTCTTCGCCGACAAGAACGACGACCGCGTCTATCAGATCGCTTCCATTCTTTCAGGCACCTTCGAGGGATCGACGCCCGGCAATCGCCTCACGCTCGACATCAGCAACATCACCGTGGACCCGAACCACCCCTACGACCTCTTCCTGCGCGTGAGCGGCCAGTTCGAGAAGACCAACGTGCAGCAGCAGGGTCTCATCCGAATCGAGGCGCAGGGCAACGACGTCTACTTCACGTACATCCCGCACTTCAATCCGAACGTGACCGCGCTCTCGATGGATGCCGGCCGCTTTACCGAACGGGAGCTGACTTCGGCCTGCAGCTTCGTGCTCAAGCCCAAGGGCGACGGCTTCGCGGGCGACACGCTCGGCACGACGTCGTGCGCGCTCGCGATGCAGGGCGCCTTCGGCAAGTGGTCGCTCGAGCTCGAGCCGGGGAACCTGAAAGTCCAGAACGTCGAGACGGCGGAAACGCTGCGCTGGCGGCTGACGGGAAAGAAGGAAGCCAAGAAGTAACAGACGGCGGACGGCAGACGGCAGAACCTTCCGCGATCTGCCGTCTGCGATCTGCGGTCTGCTTCTATCCTCCCTCCGGAAGGAACTTTTTCGCGATTGCCTTCACGGACTCTGAGAAATCGCCCTTGATGATCCAGCGCAGGAAACCCGGTTCCTCCCGGCTGATGTCCTTCAGCAGCCTCCCCCGATTCTTGCCGAAATTGACCGTGGGCTCGCCGTTGACGAGTCGGAAGCGCCCTTCCGGATCCAGGTCCTGGTCGAGGCCGGCGCAGAACTGGTCGTGCAGCTCCGCCACCGTGTGCGGCAACTCGGCGTAGCGGACCAGCTGTCCCGCCAGGACGCGCAGCGTCATTTCCGCGTCGGCCAGCGCGCCGTGCGCTCCGTCGTGCTCCGCCTGGCAGTAAAAGCGCGCCGCAGCGGCCAGATGCCTCGGCTCGCGCGAAAAGAAGATGCGCTGGGCGTCCACGAGCCGGCGGTCCGATATGTCGAAGGGGATGCCGGCGCGGAGAAACTCGGTGCGCAGCACGGGAAGGTCGAGCCCCACGATGTTGTAGCCCGCCAGGTCGCAGCCTTCGAGGAACGCGGCGAGCTCCGCCGCGGTCTCCCGGAATCGGGGCGCCGAGGCGACGTCGGCGTCCGAGATCCCGTGGATGGCGGTCGCCGCGGGAGGGATCGGAATCCCGGGATGGAAGCGGCGCACCCACGCCTCACGGCGGCCGTCCGGGTGGATCTTGACGCACGCGATCTCGACGATGCGGTCGGCCCGGGAGTTGATGCCGGTGGTCTCCGTGTCGAAGAAGACCAGAGGGCGCTCGAGGACGAGAAGGCCCTGCAGCACGGGGAAATCGTAACTCAGGCGCCCTTCAGTAGTTCTCGGAGAACAGCCAGAAGAACACCTCGCCGAGGCGGGCCCCAAGGCCGCGCTTCTTCCAGCTCGCCTTGGTCAGGTTCTCGCACTTGGCCTGGTCGGCCAGGACCATCGCCTCGACTTCTCCGGCGAAGCCGGCGTCGTAGACGGCGATGTTGACTTCGGCGTTCTTCTTCATCGACCGGTTCACGAAGTTGATCGAGCCGATCGTGGACCAGATTCCGTCGACGACCATGACCTTGTTGTGCATCATCGTCGGCCGGTACTCGTAGATTTTCACGCCCGCGTCGAGGAGCTCGCCGAAGTGGTAGTGCGCGGCGGCGCGCACGTTCGGGGAGTCCGTGTGCGCGCCCGGCACGATCACGCGGACGTCGACGCCGCGTTTGGCGGCCTCGACCAGGCCGGTGCGGATCTGGCGGTCCGGGACGAAGTACGCGTTCTCGATCCAGATCTTTCGCTGCGCCGCCTGGATCGCCATGTAGAGGACCAGCTTGGACACCGAGATCGAGTCGGTGCGGGACGCGGCGATGACCTGGGCCAGGACGTCTCCCGCTCGCGGCACCGGGGGGAACTGCCGATCGCCGTTCAAGACCTCGCCGGTCGTGTGGACCCAGTCCTGCGCGAAGACGTGCTGGAGCTGGACGACGACCGGACCACGAACTTCGACCATCGTGTCGCGCCACTCCTTGGGATTCCGCGCATCGCCCAGCCAGCGGTCGTCGAAGCCGTGGCCGCCGCAGTATCCGACCTTGCCGTCGATGGTCAGGATGCGCCGGTGAGTCCGGTTGCCCACGCGATCGATCGAGTAGATTCTCAGAGGCTTGTAGGTCCGCACGGAGACGCCCGCCGCGGTCATCTGAGCCTCGAGCGGCCCGAGGCTCGAGCCCCAGCCGTCCACCAGCACGCGGACTTCGACGCCGGCGCGCGCTCTTTCGGACAGCGCTTCGGCCAGCTGTTTTCCGATGACGCTATCGGAGAAGATGTACGTCTCGAGATTCACGGAGAGCTTCGCCGCAGCGATCTCGGCGAGCATCGCGGGGAAGAGTCCGTCCCCGTTCAGGAGCAGGCGCGCGGCGTTGCCGGGAACCATCTCGGTTCCGAGGCCGTCGAGCGAGCGCAGGAACTGCGGGCTTTCCACGCCGTAGCTCGGCTCGAACTGGTAGTTCGTCCGCTTCTCGGAAAAGATGTAGGAGCACCCGGCGGCCAGAATCAGAAGGGAAAGAAGCGCGACGAGCCGCGGCAAACGCGTACCGGTCCGGCGATCTCGGCTGAAAATGCTCACAGTCCTGTGCATCCGGGTGACAAATCTCGTCAGCTCATGCGCATGGCAATTTCATAAGTGACTCTGCGGATTGGGCTTACAAATGCGCGCCAACATGGCCGCTCAATTGCTTTCTCCTGATGGCGAGCAAGGAACCTCAACCTCCTCCTTTCGCCCCCCGGGCGGCCCCACCCCGACCCGGGGCTTTTTTTTGCCCGCAGAACCTCAGTCCTCGGCAGCGAGACTCTAAGCCAGGGCGAGATTCCTCCTTCGACGGACCCGTCGACCGCGGATGGTAGCTTGCGCTCGTGCGCGTTCTGGCCGGAGACATCGGCGGCACGAAGACCGCTCTGGCAATCGTGGACATCGGACCCGCCTCGCTCTCCGTTGCGCGCCTGGAGACCTACGCCAGCGCCGTCTACCCGGGCCTCGAGGAGATCGTCGAGGACTTCCTCCGCGCCGAACGCTCCCGCCCGCGCATCGCAGGCTTCGGCGTCGCGGGCCCGGTTCGGGAGGGCTCGGCTCGCATCACCAACCTGCCGTGGCGAATCGAGACGTGGCTCCTCGCTCGCCGGACGGGACTCCGCCGGGTCACGCTGCACAACGACTTCGTCTCCGCGGCGATGGGGCTGCGCTACCTGAAGCCCGCGCAGGTCGCGACCCTCGCGCGAGGGCGCCCTGAGCGCGGGGCCCCGATCGCGATCCTCGGCGCGGGCACGGGTCTGGGGCAGGCGGCCGTCGTCCGTCTCCCTGACCGGGAGATCGTGGTGCCTTCGGAAGGAGGGCACGCGGACTTCGGCCCGGCGACCGAGCTCCAGGCCCGGTTGTCGGCGCACCTTCGCCGCAAGTTCGGGCGCACCTCCCGCGAACGCGTGCTCTCGGGTCCCGGACTGGTGCACATCTACGAGTTTCTCAAGGTCGACGGAGCGGCGCCGGAGGGCCGCGACGTGCTCGCGGCGCTCGAGCGCGGCGGCGACGCGGCCGCCGTGGTGAGCCAGTTCGGCCTGGCGCGGCGCGACCGTCTCTGCCGCGCGGCCCTCGATCTTTTCGTCTCGATCTACGGCTCCGAGGCGGGAAACGCGGCGCTGCAGTACCGGGCCACCGGCGGCGTCTTTCTGGGAGGGGGCATCGCGGCGAAGATTCTGCCGGCGCTGCGACGCCCGGAATTCCTGAGAGCGTTCCGCTCGAAGCCTCCGATGCAGGAGCTTCTTTCGCGGGTTCCCGTGCGCGTGGTCCTCGATCCGAAGCTGGGTCTGTTCGGAGCGGCGGCCGGGGCCTACAGGACGGCGATGGAAACCACGCGCTGATTCTCGATGACCAGGACGCGGGCGGCACGCCGGTAGATCCAGCGAGTACGGTCGGGGTTCTCGGTGTCTTTCTCGATCGAGTCCGGACTGCCCAGCAGCTCCTTCACGTCGCGAGTGGACATGCCCTCTTTCAGCGAGCCCACCGGGATCTCGGTCTGCTCGCTGATCGCCGTGGCGGCGTCGGAGTTGACGCGGTTGCGCTCCGAGCTCTCGACGGCCGCGCGCGAGCCCATCAGCGGATTGGTGATCGAATCGATCATGCCGGAGACGGTCGGACGGTCCTTGTAGATCCAGTAAGCGACGGCCACGACCGCCGCGAACAGCAACAATCTGCGAAATTTCCGGCCGCTCATGGTGAAAATTGTACGCGGGTTTGCGGAAGCTGCCCCTTCAGCGCGATCCCTCGGCCGCCGCCATCTCGTCCAGCGCGCGGTTCGCCCGCTCGAGCAGCTGGTTCAGCTTGGAGCGGCAACGGTCCCTCTCCCCCGCCGGAACCGGCCACACGATCTCGAACACCGAGAAGACCGCGTCCTCGAGCGAGGGCTCGCCGTCCTCGAGGCCCCGGGTCCACTCCTCGCGAAGCATGGCTCGCCGGGCATAGCGCAGCGCCTCCAGGCCCGCGTCGTCCACGGCGCGGATGCGGTAGCGGAGCGTGAGGGTTTCCGGCTCCAGCCGCGGAGCACTCGAATCCGAGGAGGGCCCCGGAGCGTGGCCGGCTTCCTCCACCTCGGAGAAGGCCAGGCGTTGCGTCATTTGGGTTCAGGGAGTAGCGAAGTCTGTGCCGATCCACGATTCCGCGTGTAAGCGTCCGCCGCTAAGGGGCTTGACGCGGGGAGGGACGGGAAGCGTGCGGGCGCCGCGGCGAAAACCGTTACTGCGGGTAACGCTTATCCCGAATCTCCGCCACGGCCCGGTTGGCCCGCTCGATCAGCTCTGCGACTTTCGAACGGCACCACGATGCCTGCGAGGCCAGCGCGAACCAGCGCATCTCGTCGCGGGAGAAGATCGGATCCTCCATGGACGGCTCGTCCCACTCGAGCCCGCGCGTGCGTTCCTCGCGGATCATGCTGCGGCGGGCGTAGCGCAGCGCCTCCCGCTCCTCTTCCGAAGGGAGCGAGAGCGCGAAACGCAGCACGATCCGCCGGGAAGGATCGAACCGGAGGGCGAGCGAGTCGCGCGGAGGCTCTCCCGGACCGGGGCCGTCGGAGACCTCGCGAAAGCCGATCGGCGCGGGAGTTCGGGAGTCGGCGATGCGGCGATCTTATCAGGTCTTCGCCGCTGCGGACACCACCGATCCCGTCCTCGGATCGAACGCCGCCGCCGGGGAGCCCGGCATCCGCAAAGGGGACAGGATGAAGGCGTCGCGCCGCGCATTGTGGTCGCACATGGACACGGGGCCCCGGTCGGTCATGATCATGAATCCGCAGTTGCGGATGCGCTCGGGATCGAGGGCGTCGGCGTCCATGAAGTCGTGGACGAAAAAGGTGATCTTGCCGATGCGGCCGCCCGACAGCAGCTCCCTCCGCGCCCCCCACAGCTTGCCGAGCAGAAACGCCCCGCCGCGCAGAAGCCAATAGGGACGGGCTGCCGCCGCGAGGAGAAACCGGCGCGCGGTTTTCCGGACGTCGCGGCGGTCGAAGGAGACGTGTCGGAACTCCTGGAGAAAACGCTCGAAGAGACGGCGGTCCGTCAGCACGTCCACGACCCGGGTTCCCACGGTCGCGAGCATCGTCGCCCGATTGCAGGCGGGATGGCCCACGAGCGCCGTGTCCCAGGCGAGCTCGTCGAGCCCCGTGCCCTCGCGGATCTTCTCCCGCACCGCCTCGGCCGTCACGCGCGGGTCACGGACGCGCCACTCGCCCCGGCCCGTCGCAGCCTGGACCTGGAAGGACGCCATCCCGACGACGTCCGAGTGTCCGCGGAAGAAGCGGACGAGCATCGGCACCTCGTCGATGTTCCCGGCGTGGACCGTTGTGTTGAAGATGACCGCGATCGGGATTCCCCGCGCGCGCTCGATGTACTGGCGGCGCACCGAGTTCAGAGCCTCTTCGGTCGGGTACTTCTTGAAGCGCTGCGTCGTGTCGACGTGGAACGCGACGTCGAAGAGGCCCGCGTCGGAGAGCTCCCGGAGCAGATCGCGGGTGGCGCGGATTCCGTTGGTGAAGAGCGAGGGCCGGAGTCCGGAATCGGCGACGCGGCGCACGATCGCGACGAGCTCCTCCCTCCGGCGCAGCGTCGGATCTCCTCCCGTCACCTGCACTCCGACCCCCACGCCATAGGTTTCCCGTATGCGATCGATCCTCTCGAACACGATCTCGATAGGCAGATCCTTGACGGACTCGGAGCTCTCCGAGAGATAGCAGAGCGTGCAGTCGAGATTGCAGCGCTGCGTGATTTCCAGCGCCACGCATCCGATCGTGGACCGACGGCCGAGGACCTGGTTGGGCGTACGGAACGGCGCGTCGAGCCTCTCCCAGGTCCTTCGCAGAAGCTCCTCTCGCCGCGTCAGGTCGGCGTCGTAGACGGGAAGCAAGCGCCGCGACGAAGAGCGAGAGGACAAGCCGTCCCTCCTCACCTCTTGGGTTCCGGCCACCTCGGAACGATACGGTAAAGAACGGCGGAAGGATTGCTCGCGACGGTTTCGAGGCGATCCGGAAGCCACGGAATCGCGCCGCCATCGGGCCGGCGATCCCGGCGCCACATCAGGTGCGTCGCTCCGAGCGTATCGAGTCCGCGGCTCCACGCCTCCGGGTCGTCACCCCAGGAGGACACGGGCAGAAACTCGGAACGCCAGATTTTTTGTGCGGGACAGTGGTACCGGTCGTTCTCGCCCACCAACACGACGCGATCGGATGGTCCGATGTTCTTCCAGAGGGCGTACGAAGGGAGCGCGGTCTCGAGGAACTCGTCGCGGCCGATCCGCCCGAAAGCCGCTCTCGTCTCGAGGCCCGAGGATCCGAACTGCACCGGGAAGGCCGCCGCCGCGGCCAGTATCGCGATTCCCGCCGCCGCACCCGCCGCACCCGTGAAGCGGCCGGTCAGTCGCGTGAGCCCCTCGGAACAGAAGGCGGCGTAGAGCGGGTAGACCGGGAAGAGGAAGCGAACCGACGGCGAATACAGAAGCGACCACGGCACGACGAACGGGAGCGCCGCGGCGAAGAAAAGCAGGACGTGTCGCCGGGTCCACCCGGCGAGCCCGAGGAGGAGCAGCAGCACCAGGATTCCGTTGTAGCCGTCGCCGTTGGCCTCGAATCGGCTGGAATGAAAGACCAGATCGTACGGAAGACGGACGAGGCCGACGACGGCGCCGGACGCCGAGACGCGGGGACGCCGCGTCCCCGTGGCCGGCGAGGTCGTGAAGAAGCTTCCGCGCGCGGCTCGATCGATCAGATCTCCCGCCGAGCGCGCGTAGGGCGCGAAGACGGATCCCGCGCTCGTCGCGCTCCAGAAGACCCAGGGCGCGAGGGCGAGGACCGCGGCCGCCGCGGCGCCGCCGACGGCGCGCAGGCGGGGACGCGACCGCCAGAGAAGGATCGCCAGGGCGGGAACGGCGAAGAGCGCGAAGATCTTCGTCGCCACCGCGGCGCCGAAGAGGAATCCGGCCACGCGAAGGCGTCCGGACTGCGCGGGGAGGACCGCGATCTGCGCGGCGGAAGCGGCGACCAGGAGAGCGGCCGGCCAGTCGACGTACGCCGACTTCAGCTGCAGCATTGCGGTGGGGAAACCGGCCAGCGCCAGAGCGACGAGAGGCGAGGCGCCACGTCCGCCGATCCGGCGCGCCAGCGACAGCGTCGCGGGAAACACCGCGAAGGCAGCGGCAAACTGGAGGAACCGCACGACCCGCTCGCCGCCGGCGAAGAAGCCCAGCGCCAGCATGGCGTCGTGGTTTCGCCAGAGAAACGACTGCGGCGAAAGGTCCTCGATGGGCCGAACGGATCCCGTCTGAACGATGTCGCGCGCCTCGGGGAGGTGGTACGCGAGCGCGTCCCACGAGACGTCCGGGGCCTGGACCGCGGCCCAGATCGCCAGCAGGATCAGGACCACGAAGGCAAGCCACGTTGACTCGAGCGCCGCGGGAGCACCGCCTCGAGGCAGTCGCACCGCGGCGCGAAAGAGCCGCGCGAGCTCGGGTATGCGCCGCACCGACAGGACAACCACGGCCAGAGCGACGAGCGCGAGGCTCGAGGGCCGAAGGCGCCCCGCCTCCGAAAGAATCACCACGAAGAGGCCGGCGCCTGCGAGGCCCGCGGCGAAGACGGCCGAGAGATCCCCCTGCTCGGCGTCGGCGCCGCGCAGCAATCGGAAGAGCCGGTCTCCGAGCATCAGCATGCTCGTGCAGAGAAGCGCGGCCGTCAGCGCCGCCGCGAGATTTCCCGAGAGCGCCGTCATCGCAAGCCCGAGCGCCGCGACGCCGGCCAGCGTCATGCGCGGATGCCGCCGCAATCCCAGCCAGAGCACGGCGAAGACGGCGATCGCCGCGCCCGCGGCCAGGCCGGCGAAACCGCGGCCGTGCAGGGAGACGAGCTTCTGCATGTACGCGCGCTGCAGAGGCACGGCGAGCCGGATGAGAAGGAGCGCGGCCGCGACGACGAACAGGGATCCCCGGCTCGCCCTCTGTAAACCCGGCTCCATGCGGCTCGTCAAAGTCTCGGAGGCAAGATACATGACCAGAAAAACGACGTTCGTCCTCGCGTTCGCCGGCGCCGCCGGAATGGTCCTCGCCTCGGCTTCCCCCGCGGAGGCCAGCCGAATCGCCAATCGGGAGCACAACCAGCAGCAGCGCATCGCGCAGGGTGTCGCGAGCGGCCAGTTGACCGCTCGCGAGACCGCGCGCCTGGAAGGCCGGGAAGCGGCCCTGAACCGCTCCATCGCCCGGATGCGAAGCAACGGTCCGCTCACGCCCGGCGAGCGCTTCCGCATCGAGAAACGCCAGGATCGCATCTCCCGGGGGATCTACCGCCAGAAGCACGACGCGCAGACGCAGTAAGAGCCGCGGACCCTCCTGCGAGACCCCGCCGATCCGAGCGGGGTCTCCCTTTTTCGCCTCCCACGCACTGGTGATTCAATGGCCCTCCGATGAGGGCGGTCTCGACTCTCGGCTTCGCGGCGGGCGTGCTCCTGATCGCGGGAGTGCTCTGGGACGCCTTCGAATCCGCAGTGCTCTCGCGTCGCGTTTCGCGGGGCCACCAGCTGACCACGCTCTTCTATCGACTGACATGGCCGACCTGGAGGTCCGCGGCCGAGCGCATCCGGTCTCCGCGGCGGCGGGAGAACTTCCTGACCGTGTTTGGACCTCTCTCGCTACTGCTGCTGATCGCCCTCTGGGCACTGGGCCTGCTCTTCGGATTCGCCCTGCTGTACTGGGGCGCCCGAACCCAGCTGCGAACACCGGACGGGCAGACGAGCTTCCTCGTGGACGCCTACATGAGCGGCACGACGCTCTTCACGCTGGGCATCGGAGACGTCACACCGGTGTCTTCGGGCGGACGCTGGATCACGGTTGCCGAGTCCGGCATCGGCCTGGGATTTCTCGCGCTGATGATCAGCTACCTGCCGGTGCTGTCCCAGGCCTTCTCGAACCGCGAGGTTTCCATCTCCCTGCTCGATGCGCGCGCGGGCTCGCCTCCGAGCGGCACGGAGCTGCTGCGCCGGCACGTGTCCGATGACGAAGCGTCGCTCGAGCTGCTGCTGCGGGATTGGGAGCGCTCGGCAGCGCAACTGCTGGAGAGCCACGTCTCCTTCCCGGTTCTGGCGTTCTACCGGTCCCAGCACGACAATCAATCCTGGGTCGCCGCCCTGACGGCCGTCCTGGATTCGTGCGCCCTGATCATCGCCGTCGTCGCGAAGGGCCCCGTCCACCAGGCCCGGCTGACCTTCGCGATGGGCCGCCACGCCGCGGCCGACCTGTGCCGCGTGTTGAACGTCGCGCCGGAGCCGCCGCACCCGGACCGGCTGAGATCGGCCGAGCTCGAACGCTTGCGGGACCTGCTCTTCGAGTCGCGGATACCCATGCAGGCCGAGCCCGGCTGTGAACGCCGCCTCCGGGACCTGCGGGCGTTGTACGAGCCTCAGTTGTACGCCCTCTCCCGAAGGCTCCTGATGCCGCTGCCTCCATGGGTGCCGCCGGCGGCGGTCCACGAGAACTGGCAGGCCATGGCTCCGGAGCGATGAGCCGAGAGGACCGGACTCTCGAGCTCCAGGGAGACGCGCTCCGGCGGCTCATCGACGCCGCTGCCGAACGCGTCGTGGCTCACGTGGATTCGCTTCCCCGGCAGCCGGCCGCCGACACGGACGGAGGCGTCGCACTGGCGCGCTCGCTGGCGGAGCCCCTTCCCGAGACGGCGACAGCGGTCGAGGATCTCTTCGATCTCCTTTTTTCGCGCGTCATTCCGAAGAGCTTCAACACCGCGGGCCCGGGCTATCTCGCCTACATTCCGGGCGGCGGTCTCCCCCACGCGGCCGTCGCGGACCTGATCGCCGACGCCACGAACCGCTACGTCGGCGTCTTCGCCGCGGCGCCGGGGCTCGCGGCCATCGAGGCCACCGTCGTGCGCTGGCTCTGCGATCTGGCGGGGCTGCCGGCTTCGGCACGCGGGATCCTCACGAGCGGAGGCTCGCTCGCAACCTTCTCGGCCCTGGTGGCGGCGCGACGGCATCTTCTGCCCGAGGACTTTCTCTCCGGCACGATCTACGTTTCGAACCAGGCGCACTACGCGATCCAGAAATCCTCCACGCTGGCCGGCTTTCCGGAGGAGAGAGTGCGGGAGATCGCAACCGACGCCGACTACCGCATCCGCGTCGACGCACTCGAACGTGCCATCACCTCCGACCGCTCCGCGGGTCGGACGCCCTTCTTCATCGTCGGGAACGCCGGCACCACCAATTCCGGCGCGGTCGACGATCTGCCGGCGATCGCCGCACTCGCGGAGCGCGAGCGACTCTGGTTTCACGTCGACGCCGCGTACGGGGGTTTCTTCCTCATGACGGAGGAGGGGCGCCGGCGGCTTGCCGGCATCGAGCGCGCCGATTCCATCGTGCTCGATCCGCATAAGGGGCTGTTCCTGCCCTACGGTACCGGGGCGCTCCTGGTGCGGGACGGGGAGACGCTGAAGAGAGCGCATGCCCTGTCGGCCGACTACATGCCTCCGATGCAGCAGGATGACGACCTGACCGATTTCAACCTCCTCTCGCCGGAGCTCTCGCGCGGCTTTCGGGGCCTCCGGCTCTGGCTGCCGCTGAAGATGCACGGCGCCGGCCCGTTTCGCCGCAACCTCGAAGAGAAGCTGGAGCTCGCCTCCTACGCTTCACAGAAACTGAAGGAGATCCCGGGAATCGAGATCCTCGCCGAGCCGCAACTCTCGATCGTCGCGTTCCGGCTCCGTCCGCCGGGAGCCGGGGACGCCGCGCTCGACGAGCTCAACCGCGTGTTCCTGGATCGGATTAACGCGCCCCGCCGGGTGTATTTGACGGCCACGCGCCTCTCCGGCCGCTTCGCCATTCGCATCTGTGTGCTCTCGTTCCGCACGCACCGCGACCGGATCGACCAGGCGCTCGAAGACATCCGCGCCGCGGCCCGGGAAACGACCGTCCGCCCTTGAGCTTCTCCCGTTCCCGGGCCTAGAATCCGGGAATCCGGAGAGGGGGGGCTATGAAGCGATTCGTGGCGGTTTTCGGTTTCGTGGCTCTTGCTGCGCCCGTGGCGGCACAACGCGTGGTCGATCCCAACGGAACCACGCTGCACCTGTACCCCGAGAAGGGGAGAGCTCTGGAAGCGCTGGCTCGGGAGCAGGCAAGACCGTCGCGAGGCGGCGCAAAGGACCTGATCAACCACGGCGGCCCGATTCTGGCCTCGGCCAAGGTCGTTTCGATTTTCTGGGGTCCGTTCTGGGGCAATCCGTCGAATCAGAATCTGGGGCCGACCGCCGCGCACGTGACCGCTTTCTTCGGCAACTTCGGATCGACCGGCGAGTACCACACGATCGTCCAATACGGCATCAACGCAAATACAAACCTGACCAACCAGTATTGGATCGATTCCGCTAGTCCTCCGCACACCGCGGTCACCGACACCGACGTGCACAACGAGGTGCTCAACTACATCTCCGGCCACGGCGGTGTCCCCGACGACAGCACCGTCTACGAGGTCTTCATCCCGAACGGCTTCTATGCGTCGAGCGGCGGCCAGAGCTCGTGCGGCGGCCCCAATCTCCAGTTCTGTGCCTATCACGGCCACTTCTCGGGCCTGGGCCACGACATCAAGTACGGGTCGATGCCGTATCCCTCGTGCGGCGGATGCCAGTGGACGGGCTTCACCGACGAGCAGAATCTGGATCACTTCTCCTGCCACGAGACGCGCGAGGCGGCCACGGACCCGGACTTGAACGCGTGGTACGACCGCCGCGGGGCCGAGGCCGACGACAAGTGCGCGTGGTCGCCGGCTCCGTTCATCGACGCGGGCTTCGGGTATCAGTGGGAGTGGTCCAACGCCGACCACGGCTGCGTCCAGAAGAAGTAGAGTTTTTCGGCGATCGCCGATCCGGGCCCCGGCGAAACGGGGCCCTTCCGTTTTTCAGGAGGACAGAGCGCCATGACTCCCGCGCCCGTCAAGCCCGCGATCGCGTTCTCGGCCCTCGAGGCGATCGACGTCCGCGTCGGAACCATCCGGAGCATCGAAGAAGTGCCGAAATCCGACAGGCTCCTTCGCCTGACGGTCGATTTCGGGGATCACACTCGCCGGATCCTGGCCGGAATGAAACGCGAGAGGGCCAATCCGTCCGAGATCGTGGGGCGCCAGGCGCTCTTCGTCGTCAACCTGGAGCCGCGGAAGATGATGGGCGAGGTCTCGGAGGGAATGCTCTTCGATCTGGGCTTCGCCGACGGAGTGACGCCGTGCCTCGCGGTGCCCGAGTGCCCGGTCCCCGACGGAACCCGGGCCGGTTGATCGGCGTCATGATGGTCGCAAGGAGGAGGCCCGCGATGCGTCTTTCCGCCGCCCTGGCCCTCGTCATTCTCTCGGCGCCGCCCCTGCGCGCCGCCGATCCCCCGAGGCGTCCCTCCAAGGAGTACACGATCGAGCAGTTCCTGTCGACGACCTCGATCCAGGGCGCGTCGTTCTCGGCCGACGGAAAGAAGCTTCTCTTTTCCTCGGACGCAACCGGTATCCGTAACGTCCAGTCGATTCCGGTCTCGGGAGGCGAGCCGACGCCTCTGACGCGATCGACGACCGACACGACGACCGCGGTCTCCTATTTCCCGCACGACGACCGGTTCCTCTTCACGCGCGACCAGGGAGGCAACGAGCTGAATCACCTCTACGTCCAGACGACCTCGGGCGAGGAGCGCGACCTGACGCCCGGCGAGAAGCTCAAGGCGGTCTTCGCCAAGTGGACGCGGGACGGCGGCGCCTTCTACGTCCGCTCCAACGAGCGGGATGCGCGGTTCTTCGACGTCTACCGCTACGACGCGAAAACCTACGCGCGCACGTCGGTTTACCAGGACGACGTCGGATACGACTTCGGCGACATCTCCGAGGATACCCGGTGGATCGCTTTCCAGAAGATCAACACGACGGCGGACAGCGACATCTACCTCTGGAACACGGCCACGAAGACGATGGCTCCGATCTCGAAGCACGAGGGCACGGCCACCTACGACCCGATGGTTTTCGATCCGGATTCGAAATGGCTTTACTACCTCACCAACGACGGCTCGGAGTTCACGCGCGTCCGCCGTTACGAGCTGGCGAGCGGAAAGTCCGAGGACGTCGAGAAGGCCGATTGGGACGTCGTCTGGACGTTCTTCTCGCAAAACGGCAACTACCGCCTCTCGGCGGTCAACCAGGACGGGCGGAGCGTGCTCAAGGTCTGGGACGGGAAGACCGGCTCGCCCGTCCCGATGCCCGCGCTTCCAGCCGGCGAGATCTCATCGGTGCGCGTGTCGGCCGACGAGAAGCTGCTGGCGTTCCAGCTGGACTCGGATCGCGGCCCGAACAACCTGTGGGTCTACGCCTTCGGGTCGAAAGCGCCGGTGCGCCTGACCGACACGATGACGAAGGCGATCGATCCGGAGGATCTCGTCGACGCGCAGGTCGTCCGGTTCAAGTCCTTCGACGGGATGGAGATCCCGAACATCTTCTACAAGCCCTGGCAGGCGACCGCCTCGGTGAAGGCGCCGGCTCTCGTGTGGGTGCACGGGGGACCGGGCGGACAGACGCGACGCCAATACAACGCGGCCATCCAGTTCCTCGTCAACCACGGCTACGTGATCCTCGGCATCAACAACCGCGGCAGCTCAGGCTACGGCAAGTCCTTCAATACGGCCGATGACCACAAGCACGGCCGGGAACCGCTCTGGGACTGCGTCGAGGCGAAGAAGTATCTCCAGAGCCTTCCCTACGTCGATCCGAACCGCGTCGGAATTCTCGGCGGCAGCTACGGCGGCTACATGGTTCTGGCGGCACTCGCGTTCAAACCGGAAGAGTTCGCCGTCGGCGTAGACATCTTCGGCATCTCGAACTGGCTGCGCACGCTCGAGTCGATGCCGAAATGGTGGGAGGCGCAGCGCGCTGCGCTCTACAAGGAGGTCGGCGATCCCGAAAAGGACAAGGAGTTCCTCCGCGAGACCTCGCCGCTCTTTCACGCCGACAAGATCCTCAGGCCGCTGCTCGTTCTGCAAGGCGCCAACGACCCGCGCGTCATCAAGCCCGAGTCCGACGACATCGTCGCGGCAGTCAAGAAGAACGGCGTGCCCGTCGAGTACGTCGTATTCCCGGACGAGGGCCACGGCTTCACGAAGAAGAAGAACCAGATCGAGGGCTGGAGCGCGATCCTGAAGTTCCTCGACCGCTATCTGAAACAGGGCGACCGCGGTTAGACGATGACGCCGGCGGCGCGTCTCTTCGTTCCTCCGCCGGCGTAGGCTTCCCAGGCGCTGGCCAGCCGCTCGATGCCATCGCGCATCGGGCCCGCGTCGAGCACGTACGGGATCCGGAGTCGGTCCGCGCAGCCCCCGTTGGGCGACGCCAGCGTGCCCGGAACGACAGCGACGCCGTGGCGCAGAGCCACCTGCGCGAATGTGTTGGCGTCTCCCCGCGGAAGCTTGACCCAGAGCGAGAGCCCACCGGCCGGCGGCGTCCACGTCCACTCAGGAAGGTGGCGCGCGAGGAGCTTCGTCAGCCGGTCGAGGCGCTCTCGCATCTCGCGCCGCCTCGCCGCGCGCACCTTCTCGGCCTCGGCGAGGAGGCGCACCGCGACGAGCTGTCCGATCAGGGAGCCTCCCAGATCCGCCATAATCTTCAGCCGCGTCATGCGCAGGAGGATCTCCTCCGACGCCCGGACCCATCCGATCCGCAGCCCTCCCCAGAAGAGCTTGGACAGGGACCCCACGGTGAGAACCGGCGCCGCCGGCTCGAAGGCGGCGATCGGCGGCGGCGTGTCGCCGCCGAGCGAGAGGTCGGCCAGCGTGTTGTCTTCGAGGATCGGCAGCTGCAGCTCGCGGGAGAGTCGCGCGAGCGCGCGGCGGCACGCCTCCGGCATCACCGCTCCCGTCGGATTCTGGAACGTCGGCATGAGGTAGACCAGCCGCGGGCCCGAACGGGCGACGGTATCTTTGAGCTTCGCGATCCAGGCCGCGTCGCCGCCGACCGGCACGGTCGCGAGTCTCGCTCCCTGGGCCGTGAAGATGTCGATCGAGCCGAGGTACGTCGGATCCTCGACCACGACCGTATCGCCGCGCTCGACGAAGAGTCCCGAGGCGAGGCCGATCGCCTGCTGCGCGCCGTGCGTCACCAGCACCTGCTCATCGGTGGTCGGCAGGCCGGTCTCCGTCAGGCGGCGCGCGATCGCCTGGCGAAGCGCGGGCAGTCCCATCGGCAGGTAGCCGGGACTCTGCGAGAGCTCCCGCAGCGCCTTCTCATCGATGCGCGCCGCCTCGCGCGCCAGGATTTCCGGCGCGGGCAGGTGAGCCCCGAGAAACTCGATCGTCGCGCCGGAGCCTTCCATGAAGCTCCGCCACACAGGATGCCGGCGGAAAGAGCCCGACGGATCCTCGCGCAGCAGCGGGCCGCGCGCGGAGGTTCCGCGCACGCGGGTGCCGCTGCCCTGCCGGCTCTCGATGAAGCGGTCCTTTCGGAGGGCCTCGTATGCCGAGACGACGGTGGTCCGCGACACCGCGAGCTTTTCGGCAAGATGCCGCTCGGAGGGGAGGCGCTCCCCGGGACGGATCTCGCCTCTCTCGACGGCGGCGCGGATCGCCCCGGCCAGACGGCGGTACACGGGTCCCGGCCCTTCCGCCCACTTCCCCAGCGCGCCCACGAAAGCCTGGGGCGACGTCATGGCGCGAGAGATTCCGGCGCAGTCCACTTCTCGCGCAGGTGGCTATTGATTGGGGAAGCGATCCGGTCCATGTTGATGTCCACTTGGAGCATACACCCGAGATGGACTTGAAAAGTGGACTGAAGCCAAAAGAATCTGCCGGGAGGTCCGCCATGGCTCTTCCCCGCTACGCTTTCTTCCGCGGTTCGATCGTTCCTTACTCCGAGGCGCGCGTGGGCGTCATGACCCACGCCTTGAACTACGGCACGGGATGCTTCGCGGGTATTCGCGCCTTCTGGAATCCGGACGAGGCCGAGCTCTTCGTGTTCCGGCCGGCGGACCACTTTCGGCGCTTCCTCGAGTCGGCGAGGCTGCTCGACATGACGCTGCCTTACAGCGTCGAGGACCTGACCGACGCGTTGACCGCCCTGCTCCGGGCCGAGCTCCATCGCGAGGACTGCTACGCCCGGCCCCTCGCTTTCTACGCGGACGAGTCGATCGGCGTCCGGCTCCACAACCTGACCCCGGAAGTTTCCATGGTCGCGATCCCCTACGGAGGCTACGTCGAGAACGAGGAAGGCGTGCACGCGACCATATCGTCGTGGCGGCGCGTCGACGACAACATGATCCCCGCCCGCGGAAAGATCGTCGGGTCCTACGTCAACTCGGCCTTCGCCAAGACCGACGCCCAGCGCGCCGGCTTCGACGAGGCGATCGTCCTCAACCACGACGGCCACGTCGCCGAAGGCTCTGCCTCGAATTTCTTCCTCATCCGCAATGGCACCGTCGTCACTCCTCCCGTCACGGACAACGTCCTCGAGGGCATCACCCGGCGCACTCTGCTCGAGTTGCTGCGCGACCGGATGAACGTTCCGGTGGTCGAGCGCTCGATCGACCGCACCGAGATCACGCTGGCCGACGAGGCGTTCTTCTCCGGAACCGGCGTTCAGATCGCGGCGATCACGCGGGTCGACCATCGGCCGATCGGAACCGGGCGGATGGGACCCATCGTCGCGGCACTGCGCACGCTGTATTTCGACGTCGTGCGCGGCCGCGTCGCCGAGTACCGCCGCTGGTGCCATGCGGTCTACGCGGACGCGACCGCGCTGTCGGAGCGCGAGAAGAACCGCCCCGCGCCCCGCTGAGGATCGACTCGATCCCTTTGATACCATCGCTCGCTCGGAGCGAGGGGACTTCATGCGTGTCGCCTTCGGCGATTGCGTCTTCGATCCGGACACCCGCGAGGTGTTCCGCAGCGGCGAGCCGGTGTCTCTGTCGCCGAAGGCGTTCCGGCTCCTCGAGATCCTGATCGGCGAACGCCCGCGCGCGCTGTCGAAGGAAAAACTCCACGAGGTGCTGTGGCCGGGAGTCTTCGTCGCCGACGCGAACCTCGTCAACCTGGTTGCGGACCTTCGGGCGGCGCTCGGCGACGACGCGAAAAACCCGTCCCTCGTTCGCACCGTTCCTCGATTCGGCTACGCGTTCCTGCCCGAGGTGCGGGAGGCCGGACCCGAGAAGGACGGAAGACGCCGCTCGATCTTCAAGCTCCTCTGGCAGGACCGGGAGATCGCGCTCGCCGAGGGCGAGAACGGCCTCGGACGCGACGAGGAGTCGGTCGCGTGGATCGACGTCTACAGCGTCTCGCGGCACCACGCCCGCATCGTCGTGGCGGGCGAGGAGGCGACGCTCGAAGACCTCGGCAGCAAGAACGGGACCTTCGTTCGCGGCCGCCGGATCCGCGGCCCGGTGCCGATCGAGGACGGCGACACGATTCGCATCGGGACCGTTTCCCTGGTCCTCCGGCGATTCATCTCGGGACGCTCGACGCAGACGGTCGGGGGCCGCTGACCCCGAGTCCGGTCGCGAACCCGAATCGTCCCCAACCGCGGCACTCGGAGGACAGGGACCCCCCGGCCAACTCGCCGCGGTGTCCCCCGATACAGGGGTCCAGGACCTTGGACCTAACCGTGGGTACCTTTCGAAAATAGGGGGTTGCCCCCGGCGCGGAAAATCCGTTACCCTCCAAATCGGTGGCTTCCCAGCGTCTTTCCACGGTCGGTCTCTATTGGTGCCATCCGCTGGTCTTGCCGGAGTTCGAGCGGCTGATCTCGGATAACGAATTCCGACTGATCGCCCGGCGCCTCGAGGCAAACCGCATTCCCGACTTCGAGAACCTTTCGGTTCCCAAGGCGGCCGTCCACGTCGTCGAGGCGCATCCGCAGTTCCCGGTCACCGAAGCCGTCGTCACCGGAATCCACGCGCGTCAACCCACGGCGCGCATCCTCATGCTCGGTGAGCGCTTTGACGACCAGACGGCGTTCGCGCTGCTTCGTCTGGGAGCCAAAGGGCTCACGACCTACCAGGAATCCACGCGCACTCTTCCGCGGGCTCTGCAGACCGTGTCGGAGGGAGGGCTCTGGGTCGGACGCGCGCTTCTGGCGCGCTTCGTGGACTCCGCACTGTGCACGGTGCCGCTGCGCGTCTACGCGACGGGGTTCGAAGGCCTGACTCGCCGCGAACGCCAGGTTCTCGATGCGGTGCTCGACAATCTCTCCAACAAGGAGATCGCGCGCCGGCTCCACATGTCCGAGCGCACGGCGAAGTTCCACGTCTCCAACCTGCTGGTCAAGCACGGCGTGCGCCGCCGCGCCGACCTGCTGTTCTGCGCGCTGAGGAACGGCGGCGGCCTCAAGCGCCCGCCCGGCTCCGACGACCACGAGCACGGCGCCAGCGCCGCCTAGCTTTCGCCTTCCCTAGAATTCCCCTAAAAACTCCCTGACGTCCGGGCCGTAAGGACCTCGAGGATTCGCTTCCGAAGGAGGTTCTTTATGAAGCGGTGCCCCTTGTTCCTTTCCCTGGCCATACTGCTGCTCTGCGGGGGGGCGGCGGTCGCCCAGCTTCCACCCCTGGACGTTCCCCAGGCCAGCCCCGCGGCCTCGGTCAGCCAGACGGTCGGCCTGACCGAGATCAAGATCGATTACCACCGCCCGGCCGTCAACAAGCGTGAGGTCTGGGGAAAGCTCGTTCCCTACGGCCAGGTCTGGCGGGCCGGGGCCAACGAGAACACCACGATTCAGTTCTCCTCCCCGGTGACGGTCGGGGGCAAGACCGTGCCCGCCGGGACCTACGGGCTCCACACGATGCCCGGAGAGAAGGACTGGTCGGTGATGCTCTCGAGCACGTCCACGGCGTGGGGAAGCTTCAGCTATGACGAGAAGGAGGACGTCGTCCGCTTCAGCGTGACGCCGAAGCCCGCTGATTTCGAGGAGCGGCTGGAGTACCGCTTCGAGAACCCGACGGACAACTCCGCGGACGTCGTCCTTCAGTGGGAGAAGCTCCAGATCAGCTTCCCGATCACGGTCGACACCAACGCGGTGGTCCTGGACAGCCTGAAGAAGCAGCTTCGGGGCCTTCCGCGCTTCGGCTGGCAGGCCTGGAACCAGGCGGCGCAGTGGTCGCTCCAGCACGACGTGGACCTCGACCAGGGCCTGAAGTGGGCTGACCAGTCGATCCAGACGCAGCAGACCTTCGGGAACCTGCGCACCAAGGCTGCGATCCTCGAGAAGAAGGGCGACACGAAGGCGGCCGAGGATCTCCGTGCGCGGGCGATGAAGATCGCCACCGAGCAAGACATCAATAATTACGGATACGCCCTGCTGGGCCAGAAGAAGACCGACGAGGCCATCGCGGTCTTCCGCAAGAACGTCAAGGACTATCCCAACTCCTGGAACACCTACGACAGCCTCGGCGAAGCGCTGGCGGCCAAGGGAGACACCAAGGCGGCCATCGAGAACTACACCAAGGCGATGAACTTGGTGGCGGATCCCACTCAGAAGAAACGGATCACGGACATCCTGACGAAGCTGAAGGCGACATAGCCGGCTTCCGCGCCGGCCGACCGTAACCTTCGGGGGCGCGACGCGTAGAACGGGCATGAAGACCCGCTGCGCGTCCGCTCTCGCTCTATTCGTTTTTCTCGCCCCGCTTGTACCCGCCGGTTCCTCCTCTCCTCCCGACACTCCGGAGGGCAAGCGGATCCAGGCCCTGCTCGAGGCCTTCGACGCGGGAACGCCGGAGGCGATCCGCGTCTTCATCTCGGCCAACTTCGCTGCAACCGCGTTGAACGAAAGTCCGGTGGAGCAGCGCGCCCAGCGACTCGGGGGCATGGCGCAGCAGATCGGACCTCTCGAGTTCCACAGCGTGACGAAAGCGTCCGGTCCCGAAATCGCCTTTCTCGCCAAATCGAAGAAATCCGGGGAGTGGATCGAGGTCGGCATGCGGTTCGAGCCGGGGCCCCCCAACGGCATCGTGGGTATGCGGTTCGAGCCGTCGGAGGGCCCGGGCGCGGTGCATGGCGAAAAGAAGGGCTCCGACGCGGAGGTGGCCGCGGCGGCGCACGCGGTGCTCCAGTCCAAGGCAATGGCGGGCGAGTTCTCGGGCGTCGTCCTGATCGCGCACGACGGAAAGCCGTTCTTCCACGAGGCCGTGGGGCTCGCCGAGCGCGACTTCGCCGTGCCCAACCGGCCCGACACCAAGTTCAATCTCGGCTCGATCAACAAGGCGTTCACGCAAGTCGCGATCGCACAGCTGGCGGAGCAGGGCAAGCTGTCCTTCTCGGATACCATCCGCAAGCACATTCCGGACTATCCCAACGCCGCCGCCGACAAGATCACCATCCAGCAGCTCGTGACGATGACGTCGGGCCTCGGCGACATCTTCGGCGAGAAATACGACGCGATGCCGAAGGATCGCCTCCGCTCGCTCGCGGACTTTCTTCCGCTGTTCGTCAACGAGCCTCTTCTCTTCGAGCCCGGCACCGGCCGGCGCTACTCCAACGCGGGATACATCGTCCTCGGCTTGATCGTGGAGAAGGTCTCGGGCGAGAGGTACTACGATTACGTCCGCCGACACGTCTTCGCCCCGGTCGGGATGACCGACACCGACGCATGGGCGCAGGATGCGATCGTGCCCAACCGGGCGGTCGGTTACACGCGGCAGGAGAGCCGCGGCGGCGCCGCCGACAAGACCGAACGCGCCAACATCTACGCACTCCCGGGGCGCTCGAGCTCGGCGGGTGGAGGGTACTCGACCGCGTTGGATCTGCTGCGCTTCGACCAGGCGCTGCGCGGCGACAAGCTGTTGTCGGCCGCCTACGGCGACTGGTTCTTCTCGGGTAAGGCGTCCCCGCCGGCACCGGGCGCGAAGCCCGCCGCGTCGCGGCCGGCCGAGCGCTCGGGCGGGTTCGGCATCGCGGGTGGAACGGCGGGGGTCAACGCGGTTCTCGAGACCGATCTCGACACGGGCTACACGATCGTGGTCCTCAGCAATCTCGATCCCCCGTCCGCCGAGTCCGTCGGCCGCACGATGCGCGAGCTGCTGGGGCTGAAGTAGAGCGCGGGATCTACACGCGGCGCTTCAGCAGCATCAGCGTCCAGAGATAGACGCCGTAGGCGGAAAGCCCGAGAGCCACGACGCCGACGAAGACGGGGCCGAGCGCGGTGTGGGAAAAGGCGCGGAGAGCGCCCCCGATCGTCGGCACGCGCTGGGCATCGAGCTCCGCGGCCGCGCGAAAGAGAAAGTAGCCCACCGCGACGACCACGAGGCCGCGCGAGAGAAGACCGAATCGCGCGATTGCGGAAAGCCCTTTCACCAGCCCCCGCGGAAGAAGGTCCCGGCGAAAAGTCAGCTTTCCACGGATCCCCTGCCAAAGCTCCCAAGCGCCCCCGGCCGCGACGAGAACCGCGACGACCTTCACGACCGCGGGCCCCCACGTCTTCGCGAACAGCCACGAGGCGCCGGCCTCCTCGAGACCGCCGCCGCGTCGGAGGTGAAGCAGCAGCCGCGCCGCGGTCCAGACCAGGGCCGCGTAGCCGATCGCGTTGACCGCGAGAAGGACTCGAGCGACGCCGCGCTCGCGGCCCCGAACAGCTCCCGCCGCGTGAGCGAGCGCGATGCCCGCGAGTCCCGCCACGACTGCTCCCAGGATCCACGGCCCCAGCGGCCGCTCGAGCAGGAAAGCGAGCGCGCCGGGCACGCCCTGTCCCCGGTCCTTCGCGCCGAGCAGGGCGACGCGCGCCGAGACGATCCCCATCACGACGTACAGGACGCCGAGCGCGGCGAGACCGGTTCGGACGAGAAAGGCTCGCAAAAGCGGCCCATGATTCCACGAGCTCGCGTCCCGCCGCTTCGAGTCTCTTGCGATAGACTCCCGCGGCCCTTCGGAGGGCCAGAAAGGACAAGACGATGATGAAGCGCTCCCTGCTTTCCGCGGCCGCGCTCGCCGCGGCCCTCGTCGCCGCGCCGGCAGTGGCGGACGACGTCAAGCCCACACCCGCGCCGGACGCGACGCAGAAAGGCGAGTCGAAGATGCACAAGACGCCGAGCGGCCTCGAGTTCGAGGACATCAAGGAAGGAACGGGCGCCACGCCCAAGCCCGGCCAAGTCTGCGTGATGAACTATACGGGCTGGCTCTGGGAGAACGGCGCCAAGGGCAAGAAGTTCGACAGCTCGCTCGACCGCGGAACGCCGTTCGAGTTCCCGATCGGGCAGGGCCGCGTGATCAAGGGATGGGACGAAGGTGTCGCGACGATGAAGGTCGGCGGCAAGCGCGTCCTGCTCATTCCGCCGCAGCTGGCCTACGGAGCTCGCGGCGCTGGAGGGGTTATTCCCCCCAACGCCACGCTGATCTTCGAGGTCGAGCTTCTCGGCGTGAAGTAGCCGGCCCCCGAACATTTGGACAATCCGGCGGAGGCGCCCGAGGCGCTTCCGCCTTTTTTTGTCACCTGTACCTGCTCGACGGGACCCTCCGAAACCATCTATTCCACTGCGTTGTCACCATTTGCACGCTTTCCGCTGGCCGGCGGGCCGCGGCATGGAAGCTGCTAAACTCTTGAAAACCAAAAGCATCATGGCGTGTATCCGAAACGTGAACAGCTGCAGGAAGCCCTTTGTCCTTTCTGCGGCGATCAAGAGGGTGTGATGGTGTGACGTCCGCGCCGTTCCTCTCGCGTCATTTCGGCGACTACCTGCTCGTCGCCCAGCTGTCCGAGGACGCTCTCGGCACGGTTTATCGCGCGTTGTACGCCGCCGACGAGCGGCGTTTCGTGCGGCTGCGGATCCTCATGAGCCCCGAGCTTTCCCGCGAGGCGCTGGTCCGCGCGATCAAGGCCTACGACTCCCGCGGCGAGGCTCTGGTTCACGACACGATGGTGGCCCAGCCGCAGCTGTCGGTCGCCGAAGACCTGCCCTTCCTGACCTGGGACGAGACCTCGGGCTGGACTCTCGACGTGCTGCTCGCCCGGGTGCGCGCGCTGGGCATCCGGATCCCCGCGGAGTATGCACTTCTGATCGGGGAGCGGATCGCGGCGGCGCTCGAACATGCGCATCGCTGCGTGGTCGACGGCCTTCCGTCGGACCACGGCCTGCTCTGGCCGGGCTTCGTCTCGATCTCCCACGATGCGGCGGTTCGCGTGGGAGGTTTCGGCGTTGCCGAAGGAGTCCTGCCGACGATCGCGGCCCCGCGTCTCTCAGCCGAGATCGGGCCTTACGTCTCGCCGGAGGCGCGCGCGTTTACCGAGGTCGGATCGAATGCCGACGTCTACTCGCTGGGCGCGATCCTGGTCGAGCTCTTGACGGGCCGGCGTCCGAGTGCGGACGCGCCTTCGGCGGAGCTGCGGGCCGGGGATCCGCGCTCGGACGAACTGGCCTCGTTTCTGAAGCGCTGCCTGTCTCCCCCCGAGCAGCGTTTCGTCGACGCGGCCGATGCGCACCGTGCGCTGCAGCAGCTGGTGACCGGCAATCCGTTCTCGCTCTACACCGCGAACCTGGCGCTCTTCCTCTACAAGCTCCTCAACCCGGAGAGCCAGAGCGTTGTCTCGTCCGCGGATTTCGAATCCACCAATCCCGTCCTCCGCGAGAAGGCCGCGCCCGCCGAGCGGCGGCCCGCCGAGGAGCCCGCCACGGGAACCGCCGCAACCGAGAATCGCCGCCGGCGCAAAGGCGACCTCGAGCCCTCGGAAGAGTCGGCGACGACCGCGCAGGTTCCGGTCGCCGCCATTCCCCGTGTTGCGGAGACGTCGAAGATCGCGGCTCCCGTGGCGGCCCCGGATCCCGACGTGGCTCCTGCCGCCCTTCAGGAACGCGCCGCCCTCCTCCTGTCGGATCGAGCTCCCGAAACGCCGCCTCCTCCGATCCGCGCATGGGTCCGCGCGGCCGCGCCTCTGGCCGCAGCGGCCGGCGTGGCACTGGCCGCTTTTCTCGTGGCGTCGCAGATCCAGTCGGTGCGCAGCGCCGCGACGGCCAGCCGCGTGATCGAGGCGCCCCCGCCCGCGCCCGTGCCCGTGGCCGAGGACGTTCCCGCGACCGTTCCGGAGGTGCAGCCGCCCGCGCCCGCGGTTGTCCCACCGGCCGCCGTGGCTCCCGCGGGGACCGTCGCGCGTTCATCTGCCCGCGTCGCCCCGAAGCCCGTGCGAAAAGTCCAGGCGGATCTGCGCCATCCCGCCGAGGATCTCCGGCTGCGCGCGGCGCTGGCTCGCATCGAAGCGGACCGCGTCAACGCGCGAGTAGAAGCCCGGGAGCTCTTCGGCGAAGGCCGCCGGAGCGAGGAGGAGGGGGAACGATTCCTTCGCGAACAGGACTACGACGCCGCTCAGCTCGCGTTTTCGAAAGCCGCCCGCCTGTTCGAAAAGGCGCAGGAGCGTTCCTGGGAAGAGCGCGTGCGCCAGGCGAATCTCTCCGCAAAGTAGAGCGGTTGCGAGATCCGGTTCCGGGAATGACCCGGGACTTGGGACTTGGGACCCGGGACTTCGGTACGATGTGCGGTCTGTGACGACGCACAGGATCGCGCCCGCCCGTTTCCAGCCGGGCATCACCGAAAGAGACCTCCCCGGCGCCAGGCCCTCTGACGTTCCGGCCCAAGGCGGGCCGACACGCCTCGTCCGGGGCAAGGCCCTGATCTTGTGGGACCCCGCCGTCCCGGGCAAAAAACGCGATGCGATCGACACCGACCAGATCACCCCGGGCAACGACTGCGTTTCCGAGAGCCTCGAAACACTCGACGAGAGATGGAAGGCCGGATCCTTCCGCCACCTGATGCCTGACTTTCGCAAGCGCGTCCACGGCGGCGAAACGTTCCTCATCGCGGGCGAGCGATTCGCGATCGGGTCCTCGCGCGAGATGAGCCCCGCGGGCCTGAAGGGCGTGGCGGAGGAGAAGGGCCTGGAGCTCGTCGTCGTCTGCAGCCATGGCATGGGCGACATCTTCCGGAGAAACTCCTTCAACCTCGGCCTCCACGTCGTCCAGAGTCCCGAGGCGGTGGCCGACGCGCGGGACGGCGACACGTTCGCCTTCGACCCCGCTTCGCGGAAGCTGACCAACGAGACGCGCGGCAAGACTTACGAGCCCGTGCCGCTCTCGCCGAAGGAGGAAGAGATCCGCGTCAGCGGCGGAATCTTCGCCGTCGGCCGGCGCGAGTTCCGGGAATCCGTCCGGCGCGAACCGGAGATCTTCTGGCCGGATCCCGCGACGGCGCGGCGCATGACAACGACTGAACAGATCGTCTGGGCCCACCGGGTGGACCGCGACGCCGCCGTGGCACCGGGAGCGACTCTGCGCGTCTACGCGGACCTGCTCCCCGCCTCCGACGGCACGGCGCCGTTCGCCATCCACACGTTCAACCAGATCACCGGCGGGAACAGGATCTTTCCCAGGCAGGCGGCGATCGCCAACGATCACTTCGTCTTCACGGGCCGAGAGGACGACGCGCGGCAGACCGCGATCGGCCGGGAGTTCGCGCGCCGGCACGGCCTCGAGAAGCCGTACTACGCCGACCCGGGAGACGGCATCTTCCACTTCTATTTCCCCGAACAGGGCCTCGTGCTGCCGGGCCAGTTCATTCCGGGCGCGGACTCCCACAGCCGCGCGTACGGCGCGTACGGCGCGGTCGGATTCGGCGTCGGCTCGACGACTCTGGGCTTCGGCTGGTCGACCGGCTACATCTACTTCACGCTCGCCAAGCAGCGCCGCGTGGTTTTTCGCGGCGCGCTCCAGCCCTGGGTCACCGGCAAGGACATCGTGCTGGAGTTGCTGCGCCGCTGGGGAGCGAAGCAATCGCAAGGGATGTCGGTCGAGTTCGTGGACGCCGACCGGCAGCTCCCGATCGCCTTCCGCAACACCATCGCGAACATGATGGCCGAGGCCGAGGCCTTGAACGGAATCTTCGCCGAGGACGACGTGACCGACGCGTGGTACCGCGAGAAGGGAATCCTCGAGCGCCCGTACCCTCGGATCGCTCCGGGCGCCGACGCTGCCTATGAGATCGATGAGACCCTCGCGCTGTCGGAGATCGCTCCGATGATTGCCAAGCCCTTCTCTCCCGGCAACGCCTATCCCGCGGAGGAAATCGCGCGCGAGCGGATCTCCTTCGACAAGGCGATGATCGGGTCCTGCACCAACGGCAGCTACGACGATCTGCTTTCCGCCGCGCTGGTTCTCCAGGCGGCGCGGCGCGAAGGCTTCCACAAGACTGCGAAGGCATTCGCGATCTTTCCCGGCTCCGGCGGCGTCAAGCAGCGCATCGAGGCGCCGGATCCGCGCCTCTCGGGAGAATCGATCGCCGAGGTCTTCCGTTCCGTCGGCGGAGAGATTCGCCAATCCTGGTGCGGGCCCTGCTTCGGCCAGGGACCGGACGCGCTGTCTCCCGGGCAGCGCGCGATCACGAGCTTCAATCGGAACTGGCAGAACCGCATGGGCGTGGGCGGAGAGGGCTACCTCGCGAGCCCCGCCGTCGTCGCCGCATCGGCGCTGGTCGGGTACATGGCTCCGCCCTCGGAGCTGGGCCTATCGTGGAATCCCGAGCGATTCGGAATCTGAACTGAAGCTCAACACCCCCTAATCGCGTTCTTAGCCGGCGAATCTCTTGAGCGGACGCGGGATCGCGGCGCGTTCGCGCCGGCGGCCTTTCTCTGGCGGATCGATTGCTTGAAGACCCTCCGCCGAATGGGCGGACGGATGGGCCGTTCCGCCGAGGCTGGCCGCCGGCCAGGGAGGAGTCGATGCGTTCCCCGAACCGCTTTCCGAGACTCGCGCTTGTTGTTCTCGCTTCGCTCGCAGCCTTAACCGCCCGCTCCTCCGCCGACGACGACGATCACAAACCAAAACATCATCAGTTGGTCTCCATACCCGGCGAAGATCGCTTCACGCCGTTCGCCATGACGATCCACGTGGGCGACACGGTCGACTGGATCAACGACGACACCGACGACCACACCGTCGTCAGCGACGACGCCGTGAACACGGCGGGTCCGGCCGGAATCAACGTCCTCATTACGGGCACGGACAAGAACGGCGGACAGCCGGGTCCCCCGTTCTCGATCACGTTCCACGACGCCGGACAGTGGGTCTACTTCTGCCGTTTCCACTCGGTCCCGGACACGTTCCATCAGCCCAACTCGCCGGGGCCCGACGGCGGAATCCAGGACACGAAGGATCCGAGCAAATGCGATCCCGCCGGAACCGACACGTGCAACTTCGGGACGCCGATGATGGGTGTCATCACGATCCTGCCTCGCCACCACGACGAGGACGTCTCGGCTCTGCCTCCGCGCTAGGTCAGCGGGTCCAGTCGGACAGGGAGAGCGGGGGGCTGTACGCCCCTCGCTCCTCCCGCGACCACCACGCTCCCGTGCGGCGGCGCTCGCTCGCGTCCGTGAAGCGGTAATCGTACGCGCGCGCGCGAACGTAGCGGGGAGGCCGGTCCGGAAACGGATTCTTCTCGAGCAGCCGGGTGACCGCCGGCGATCCCTCCAGGAGCCTTCGCAGAAACGCCGCGAACCACGGGTTCTCTTCGAACCGGCCCAGTGCCGCGAACCACATCTGCCAGTCCACGCGGGGCTGGTGCGGAGCCACGAAGGCCGGCCGGCACTTCGGGTCTCCGGGCTTCCAGCGGAATTCGTACGCGCGCCACTCCACGAGGTCGTCGCTGCCTTCGACGACGATCTCCAGACGCGTCTTGGTCATGACCGCGAAGAGTCCGTAGCTGCCGGTGCTCCGAAACGGCGCGACGACCTGGTAGAGCGCGATCATCGGGCGCGGAATCCGGCGCACCAGCGAAAGCGTCGCCGCGAACGGAACGGCCGACGCGAGGAAGAGAACGACGGCGGCCGGCGCGAGGATGGCCTTGGGCCAGCGCGCCGGTTTCGCCGCGGCTTCTTTGCGGGCGTTCTCGCGCCAGCGCCGCGGGAAGGCGTCGTCGTCGAGGAGCAGGAATGCGAGCGCGATCGTCAGGAGATTGAAGAACGCATAGTTGCCCGTCAAAGCGATCAACGACTCGAGCAGGACCGTCAGGCCGAATCCGAGGAGCCGCAGCCGCCGGGGGGCGAAGAAGAGGAGCGGCGCCAGGAGCTCCGCGACGAACAGGAAAGCGCAAGACAGCTTCTGAAACGACGGAGAAGCCAGGTTCATGAACCACGCGGTCCAGGGCGGAAGGGGCTGCGTCCAGTAGTGGTACTGGAGCGCCGTCAGGTCGCGCCACGCGGGATCGCCGGAGGCGAGTTTCACCACCCCCGACGAGAACATCACGCGCAAGAGAAGCCAGACGAGCAGAAATCGCGCGACCGGAGAAGGCGAGAGACCGGTCCGGACCCGCCATCGCCGGGGAGCCGCGAGGAAGATCGCGAGCAGTCCCGTCTCCGTCAGCAGGATGTCCCACTGGTACTCCAGAAACACCTGCCCCGCGACCGACAGGGACAGGTAGCAGACCCACGCCAAGGCCGCGGCCGGCGCCGGCACGAAGCCCAGCAGGAGCGCGATCGACGCCGCGGTTCCCACGCCGCACAGGGCGTGCAGTCCGGCGTCGCTCGGAAAGAGCCACGAGAGCGTGGGCGCCAGCCAGTAGCGCTCGGCTCCGGTCTGTCCGCGGATCCACTCCAGGAGCCGTCCGACGGGGAGGATGCCGTTGGCGCCGATGAGCCCGTCGACCTGCAGCCACAGCGAGACGAACGCCGCGAGGTAGCAGAGGCCGAGAAGCCTCAGAAACAGCGCGGACGCCGCGGTGTACGTCGGCTTGAGCACCGACCTTCCCCACAGGAGACGCGTCACGCGCAGCGCGGCGGAACGGTGGCCGGCGATGGTCCGGTAGAAGAGCTCCAGGATCGGCGCGAGACCGGGAATATTCCCGTAGAGCTTGAGAAGCAGACCGCGGCGGCCGGGAATGCGGGCGAGCGTCGCGAGCACCGCTTCGGCTCCTTCGAGCACTTCGCCGTCTGGAAGCACGAGCTGGAACGCCCTCTGAAACGCCTCCTTCGGAATCTCCGGAAAGCGCTCGGCGACCTCCTGCGAGGGCGCGTAGTCCACTTTCCGCCCCGTCTGTGATTTCCATCTCTCGAGCCAGAGACGGCAAAAACCGCAGTTTCCGTCGAAAACACCGAGCGGACGCTCCGGAGGCTGCGCGACGCGGCGCGTCGTCTTCACGAAAAAGAGTCTACGCGGAGGACAGAAAACGGGAACGGGGTTTGCACTACCCCCCATATGACAGGAGGAACGAGCAGATGCTTGGCAAGTGGAAATCGGCGCTCTTCGCCGCTATCTTCGCCGCCGCGGCCGGCGGTGTCGCGAGCGGACAGGGCTACCAGGATCAACCTTATCCCGACCAGAATTATCCCGACGCCTCCGGGAATGAGCCGCAGGTCCAGCAGACAGTGGCGCGCCTCTCGTACATCAACGGAGACGTGTCGTTCGCTCGCGGAGACGATCCCGACGACTGGCAGCCGGCCGACGCCAACGTTCCGATGACCCTGGGCGACCGCATCTGGACAGCCGACGGCCGGCTGGAGCTCCAGATCCACGGCGGCAACGTCGTCCGCCTGGCGAAGCAGACCGACCTGACCGCGCTCAACCTGACCGAGGACACGAAGCAGTTCTCGATGTCGGCGGGCGTGGCCTCTTTCCGTGTCCGCCGCCTCTATGAAGACGAGGTCTTCGAGGTCGACACGCCCAACGGCGCCATCACCTTCGAATCGCCTGGCGACTACCGCATCGACGTACGCCCGGACGGCGACACGCGTCTCCAGGTCCGCTCCGGCCGTGCGGTCGTGGCGGCCGGAGGCGGCCAGATCCCGATCGACGGCGGCGAAGCCATGATGATCGAAGGCGATCAGCCTCCCCGCTACGACTTCATCCCGATGGGTTACCCCGATGGTTGGGACGGCTGGGTCGGTGACCGCGAGGCGCGGTACCGCAACGTCCGTTCGTACCAGTACGTGTCGCACAGCATCGCCGGCGTCGAGGATCTCGACACGTACGGCTCCTGGCAGCGCATTCCGAGCTACGGCTGGAGCTGGACTCCGGCCTCCGTGTCGGTGGGCTGGGCGCCGTATCGCGCGGGCAGGTGGATGTGGCAGGACCCGTGGGGATGGACCTGGGTTTCCACCGAGCCGTGGGGCTGGGCGCCGTATCACTACGGCCGCTGGGTCGTCTACAGCAGCCGGTGGTTCTGGGTGCCGGTCGCGCCCGCCGTGGCCGTCGTCCCGTATCGCCCGGCGCTGGTCGCGTTCGTTGGCGGCGGACCCGGATTCGGCGTTTCGGTCGGCTTCAGCACCGACTACGTCGGCTGGTTCCCGCTGGCCCCGCGCGAGCCGTTCGTCCCGTGGTGGGGCGCTCCCGCCGTCAACGTCAACGTCACCAACGTGACTTACGTCAACCGCACGTACGTCACGGTCGTCAATCAGCAGACGTTCGTTCAGAGCCAGGTCGTGACCACGAACTACGTGCGCGACGCGTCGGTTATCCAGCGCATCGAGCGCGCGCCCGTGGTGCGCGGGACCATCCCGATCGTTCCGACGCAGGCGTCGATCCGGGCCTCGACGCGCCAGGCGGCCGCTGCGCGTCCTCCGCAGGCCATCGCGCAGCGCACCGTCGTCACGCGCGTCGCGCCTCCTCCGGCGCCTCCGCGCTTCGACCAGAAGGTCCAGCTGATCCAACAGCAGCGGGGCGCTCCCGTCAACGCCGCTCAGGCACAGAAACTCGCCGTGGATAGGGGGCAATCGAAGGCTCAGGTGTCAGTCCGGCCCGCCGCGGAGGCGGGGCGCGTCCAGCTGGCGCCGCGAGGCGATGTGGCGCGCGGCAAGCAGCCCGAACCGGTCGCGGCGCCTCGAGGCCGCGAGCTCGCGACGGCCGAGCGGCCGGTTGCTCCTCAGGCGCCCGTTTCCGCGGAGGCGCGGGGGCGGCAGAACGCGCCGCGCCGCGAGGTGCCGGAGCCACAGGCTCCGGTCCGTCAGGCGCAGCCCCAGCGCGAGGCGTCGCCCGTCCGCGAGGCGCCTCCGGCCCGCGAAGTGCAGCGCGAGGCTCCTCAGGAACGGCCGGCGCCGCCGCCCGAGCGTGACGTGCGCCGCCCGACTCCTCCTCCCGCTCGCGAGGTGCAGCGGGATCGCGAGGCTCCGCCTCCGGACACGCGCTCGCAACGGAGCCCGTCGCAGGAGCGGGAAGCACCGCCGCCGCGGGTTACCCGTCCGCCCCGCGAAGCGACGCCGCCTCCGCCCGACGCCCGGTCACGCGAGGAACGACAGTCGTACGCGACGCCGGAGCGGGGACCGCGGCCGACTCCGCGCACGGTCTCCCAACCGCCGCCGCCCCGGGATCGCCAGGTCTCGCCGCCGCCGCCCGAGCGGGCGCAGCCCCGGAACGAACCAGAAGCCCGCAGCCAGGAGAACCGGGGACGCGAGAAAGCCGAGGAGAAACCGACGGCGAAACCCAACCACGATCGCTCGAAGCCTCGGCCCACGCCAAAGCCCGACTAAGCGACGTTCCTCTCACGCCAGAGTGGCCGGGGCCGCATCCCGGCCGCTCTGGCGAGGTAGAGGTCCGGGATCTGCTCGAGACGCGTGTTCCACTCCGTCGCCGTCGCGTTGTAGAGCTCGCGGCGATCCGCGATCTGGTCTTCGATCTCGGTGATCCGTGACTGCAGGCGCAGAAAACTCTCGCTCGCCTTCAAGGCCGGATAGTTCTCGGCCGTAGCCAGGAGGTTGCGGACCGCCGCCGAGAGACTGGCCGATTCCTGGGCCTGGGCGGGCATCGTCCGCGCGCCGGCGACCCGCGACCGGCCGGCGACGACGGCCTCGAGGGTTCCCCGCTCGAAGGCGGCGTGGCTCCGGCAGACTTCGACCAAACGCGGAAGCTCGTCGTGCCTCTGCTTCAGCAGCACGTCGATGTTGGACCACGCCCGGTCGCACTCACGGCGCGCCGCGACCAGACCGTTGTAGAGGGCAAGCGACCAGGCCCCAGCGACGAGGACCGCGAAGGTCACGACGAACACGGCGACGGAAGGCGTCGTCATCGTTGAAAACGTGGCCTCATTCTAGGAGGAGAGGCGCTGGATCAGCAGGACGAGCGCTCCCAGCAGGTACAACCCGCCGAGGACGACTCCGACGAAGAAGTCCCGCGACATCGCGGATCGCTCCCCGCCGCGCGAGCTCGCGGTGATTACGATGGGCTCGTCCGGTCCGCTTCCGACGAAGACCTCGTCGCGTTCGGGCACGCTTCGTCCCGGCACCGGCGGAGCAGGAGCCGTGTCGGTCGAGCGCCTCTGCGCGAACCCGCGGACGAACACGGTCTGCCCCTCTGCCAGGATCCACTCGACGGCCTCGGTTTGCGAGTCGACCGACGTGCGCTGGGGCTCGACGTCGACTTCCGCCCCGGCGGGCTGGATGAGAACGGCTGCGGTCGAGTCCTCGAGCCAGAAGGGCATGTCGCCGGAACCGCTCCGTTCAGACGAGCGGATCCAGTAGTCCTGGTCGGACTCTCCTTCCTCGCGAGTGCGAAGCTCGAGCCGATACCACCCGCAGCGCACGCGCGCGTAAGGAGCCATCAACGGGAAACACGGAACGACCTTCCCCGACAGCTGCACCGCTCCCAGGGCCATCGAGCGGATGCGACCCGGCAGGACCGAGCGGAGGCGTTCCCGGCGCCGGAGCGCTCGAAGGCCGTACGCCAGCCCCCCGCCGCCCGCGATCACCAGTGCGGCGATCACGAAGCCCGGCGCGCCGTCTCCGTGCGTGTCGAAGACGGCGCCGAGCAACGGGATGCCGAGCAGGAACGGCCAGATCCCGGAACGGACTCGGGATCGGCCTCCGCCGCGAATCCAGGGGAGCGGGATCGGCGCCGCGGGGATCGGTCGTCTCGAGAAGAACTCGGCGGCGGGCGTCGGCGCGCCTCCGAGCGTCGCGATCTGTCCCGGGCCCGCCTCGGGATACAGCCGGCTCTTCCACGCCGCGATCGCGGCCAGCGCGTAACGCTCGAAGCGCACCACGCGCTCGCGGTCCGCGCCTTCGAGATTCTCGCCAGCCACGAGAAGCGGCCCGAGAGAAAGCTCCTGCGCTTCGAAGCCGTCGTCGAGCACGACACCGGCGGCCTGCTCGGTCAGGATGCGCAGCAGCATCTGGAGATTCGCCGCTCGCGAGAAGCCGCGGCCGGGCAGTCCCGTCCAGGTCATGCGTGAGAGCCCGATCCGGATCCGGCCCTCCGCCCACACCAGGTCGACGACGGGAAACGCGGCCCGCAGAATCCGCTGCCCGAAGGTGTCGGGCTTCCTCGCCGAGATGACCGACGGGCCCTCGGGCACCGCGGCCAGGTCGCCGAAAACCAGAAGAAGAGGGACTCCCGCGGGAGGTCCTGCCGGTTTCCCGTGGACTCGAAGGACGACCCGGCCCGACGCGTCCCGGGTCACTCCTCCGGCAAGCGCGGGACGAGGAGCATCCTGGATCTCGTCGGTCGTGAGAGCCGCGCTGCGAACGCCGGCTTTGCGCAACACGGGGACGGCGTCGGCCGATCGCGTCGTTCTCGCGAGGACCGTCAGACCCTTTCGCTTCAGCAGGAGCCTCATGCGGTGCGAATCGATCCCGCAGAGGGTTGCGGCCTCGGCCACTGCTGTCTCCGCCACCGGCGCTCCCGCGACCGCGAGGAGCGTGGAGAGACTCGTCTCGTCGGGGGTCACGGCGAAATCGTAGCCGACCTCGGTAAGGGCCATTAACAAGCCGTTTGTTTTCAGTGTTTATGTAATACCCTAAGTTGACTTTCTTGTATAGATTCACATATGCTGCTCGGGAAATGGAACGAACCGCTCAAAGCAACGCCTCGCTCCTCGAGCTGACCAATCGGGAGTACAAGGCGGGCTTCGTCACCGACATCGAGTCCGAGACGATTCCGCCGGGTCTCTCCGAGGACGTCATCCGACTCATCTCGGCCAAGAAGGGCGAACCCGACTGGATGCTGGAGTGGCGCCTGAAGGCCTATCGCCACTGGCTCACGATGAAGGAGCCGACCTGGCAGAACGTCCATTACCCGCCGATCGACTACCAGAAGATCGTCTATTACGCCGCGCCCAAGTCGAAGAACGAGGGTCCCAAGTCGCTCGAGGAGGTGGATCCGAAGCTCCTCGAGACCTACGAGAAGCTGGGCATCCCGCTGCGCGAGCGCGCGAAGCTCGCCGGAGTCGCCGTCGACGCCGTCTTCGACTCGGTCTCCGTCGCGACGACGTTTCGCGAGCAGCTCGCCAAGGTCGGCATCATCTTCTGCTCCTTCTCGGAGGCGGTCCAGAACCATTCCGAGCTCGTCAAGAAGTACCTGGGCTCCGTCGTTCCCTACACGGACAACTTCTTCGCGACGCTGAACTCGGCGGTGTTCTCGGATGGATCCTTCTGCTTCATACCGAAGGGCGTGCGCTCCCCCATGGAGCTCTCGACCTACTTCCGCATCAACTCCGCGAACACGGGACAGTTCGAGAGGACCTTGATCGTCGCGGAGGAAGGCGCGTACGTCTCGTATCTCGAGGGCTGCACCGCGCCCATCCGCGATGAGAACCAGCTGCACGCCGCGGTGGTCGAGCTCGTCGCCCTCGAGAACGCCGAGATCAAGTACTCGACCGTCCAGAACTGGTACCCCGGGGACAAGGACGGCAAGGGCGGCATCTACAACTTCGTGACCAAGCGCGGAGCCTGCCGGGGCAGGCGCTCCAAGATTTCCTGGACGCAGGTCGAAACCGGATCCGCGATCACGTGGAAGTACCCCAGCTGCATCCTGCAGGGCGACGACTCGGTCGGCGAGTTCTATTCGGTGGCGGTGACGAACAACCGGCAGCAGGCCGACACCGGAACCAAGATGATCCACATCGGGAAAAACACCAAGTCCACGATCGTCTCCAAGGGCATCTCGGCCGGCCACGGGCAGAACACGTACCGCGGCATGGTCAAGATCCTCGGGAAGGCCGACGGCGCCCGCAACTACTCGCAGTGCGATTCGCTCCTGATCGGGGACAAGTGCGGCGCGCACACGTTCCCGTACATCGAGGTCAACAACTCCACGGCGCAGATGGAGCACGAGGCCTCGACGTCCAAGATCGGCGAGGACCAAATCTTCTATTTCCAGCAGCGCGGCATCTCGGCCGAGGAGGCGGTCAACATGATCGTCAACGGCTTCTGCAAGGTCGTCTTCAAGGAGCTCCCGATGGAGTTCGCGGTGGAGGCGCAGAAGCTGCTCGGGGTGAGCTTGGAGGGCAGTGTCGGATGATGAAGTGCGTCATCCCGAGCGCGAGCGAGGGATCCCGAACTCGGCAGGCTTCGAGACGGTCGGCATCGTCGGCAAGGAATCCCGGGATCCCTCGGCCTGCCGGCCTCGGGATGACATTGGAGAAGTAATGAGCGAGTCCCTTCTCGAAGTCCGTCATCTGCACGCCTCGGTCGGAGGCAACGAGATCCTCCGGGGCGTGGACCTCACGGTCGGACCCGGAGAGGTGCACGCGATCATGGGGCCCAACGGCTCCGGAAAGTCCACGCTGGCGCACGTACTGGCGGGACGTCCCGGCTACACCGTGACCGAGGGAGAAGTCCTTTATCGCGGCCGGGACCTCCTCGCGATGTTGCCCGAGGAGCGGGCGCGTGAAGGCGTCTTCCTGGCGTTCCAGTATCCGGTCGAGGTCCCCGGAGTCTCCAACGTCTACTTTCTGAAGGCCGCGGTCAACGCGATCCGCAAGCACCGGGGCCTGCCCGAGTACGACGCGATCGAGTTCCTCCAGCTCGTCAAGCAGAGGGCGAAGCTCGTCGAGATCGACGAGGATCTCATCAAGCGGCCGGTCAACGAGGGCTTCTCGGGCGGCGAGAAGAAGCGCAACGAGATCTTCCAGATGGCTGTGCTGGATCCGGCACTCGCCATTCTCGACGAAACCGATTCGGGCCTGGACATCGACGCGCTGCGGATCGTGGCTTCCGGCGTCAACCAGTTGCGCTCCGCGGAGCGCTCGATGATCGTCGTGACCCACTACCAGAGACTTCTGAACTACATCGTTCCGGACTTCCTCCACGTCCTCGTCGAGGGACGGATCGTGCGCTCGGGCGGCAAGGAGCTGGCGCTGGAGCTGGAAGAGAAGGGGTACGCCTGGCTCGAGAAGGAGCCGCCGGCGGCCGTCAGCGCGGGGAGCGCGCGCTGAGCATGGAAGCCCTCGCCACCGAGAGGGGCTTCGTCCCCCGGTTCGTTCCCGTTGCCGGCGAAGCGCCGGCTCTCACCGAGCTCCGCCGCCGCGCGTTCCGCCGCTTCGAGGAGCTCGGGTTTCCGACGGCGAGGAACGAGGCCTGGCGGTACACCGGGATCCAGACGATCCTCGCGACCGACTGGAAGCCGCGCGCGCGCGGTCTCCGTCCCGAGTTCCCCCTGTCCGCCGGCGTCCGCATCCGGCCGCTGTCGGAGGCGCTGGACGTCGTCGAGCCACACCTGGCCGGTATCGCCTCGTTCGAGGATGCCGCGTTCGCCGCTTTGAACACGGCGCTCTTCGACGAGGCCGTCGTCGTCGAGATCGAGCGAGGCGCCCATGTCGCCGAACCGATCGTGCTCCGCTTCGGAGGCGATCCGCACCAGGATCCGGAGGTTTCGTTTCCGCGGGTCTTCATCCTCGGGCGCGCCGGCTCGCAGGCGTCCATCGTCGAGACGTACTCCGGCGCGGACCGCCGCCTCTCCGACGCGGTCACCGAGATCCTGCTGGAGGACGGTGCGATCCTCGAGCACACGAAGCTCCAGACGGAGGGCGAGGAGACGTTCCACCTGCATACGCTGGCGGCGCGCCTTTCGCGCGACAGCCGGTTCACGTCGCACAACGTGGCTTTCGGTTCCGCGCTCGCCCGCACAGACTTGCACGTCACGCTCGCCGGCCGCGGCGCGGAGTGCCATCTCTACGGCCTCTACGCCGGCAGGGGACGGCAGCATCTCGACAACCACACCGTCATCGATCACGCCGAGCCTCACTGCACCAGCCGCGAGCTCTACAAGGGGATCCTCGACGACGCTTCCCGCGGCGTCTTCCACGGAAAGATCATCGTGCGGCCGGACGCCCAGAAGACCGACGCGATCCAGACCAACAAGAACCTGATCCTCTCGCGCGAGGCCCTGGTCAACTCCACGCCCGCGCTCGAGATCCTGGCCGACGACGTCAAGTGCAAGCATGGCTCCACGACCGGGCAGCTCGACGACAAGGCCCTGTTCTACCTGCGCTCGCGCGGCATCGGCGAGGCGGACGCCCGGGCGCTGCTGACCTACGCCTTCGCCGCCGAGGTGGCCGAACACATTCCCGCAGCCTCCGTCCGGAGCGCGGTCGAGCGCGAGCTCGGCGTCCGCCTGGGCGAGAGGGAGGAGATCCGATGAGCACCGTCGCCGTCCGCGAACGGGCCTCCGCGACTTACGACGTCGAGGCGGTCCGGCCCGATTTTCCGATCCTCTCGTTGAAGGTCTACGGCAAGCCGCTGGTCTATCTCGACAACGCGGCCTCGGCCCAGAAACCACGGGCGGTGATCGACGCCGAGCGGGACGTCTACGAGCATGGCTACGCCAACATCCATCGCGGCGTCCACTGGCTTTCCGTGCACGCGACCGACGCGTACGACGCCGCGCGTGAGAAGGCCCGGGCGTTCCTGAACGCCCGCGATGCGAAGGAAATCGTCTTCGTCCGCGGCACGACCGAAGCCGTCAATCTCGTCGCGCAAACCTACGGGCGCGCCCACGTGGGACCCGGCGACGAAGTCCTCATCACCGGCCTCGAGCACCACTCCAACATCGTGCCCTGGCAGCTTCTGTGCGAAGAGAAGGGCGCCACGCTCTCGGTGGCCCGGCTGACGGACTCGGGAGAGGTCAACCTCGCGTCGTTCGAGAAGCTCCTGGGTCCGAAGACGAAGATCGTCTCGATCGCGCACCTCTCCAATGCCCTGGGAACCATTCTTCCGATCGCGGAGATCGCGAAACGCGCCCACGCCCGCGGCATCCCCGTGTTCGTGGACGGAGCACAGGCCGCGCCGCGGATGCCGGTGGACGTGCAGGCGCTGGACTGCGACTTCTACGCCTTCTCGAGCCACAAGATCTACGGCCCTTCGGGAGTCGGCGTCCTGTACGGCAAGGCCGACCTCCTCGAGGCCATGCCTCCGTACCAGGGAGGCGGGGACATGATCCGGTCGGTCACGTTCGAGAAGACGACGTTCAACACCCTGCCGTACAAGTTCGAAGCCGGCACGCCGAACATCGCCGGCGGCATTGCGTTCGGGGCCGCGCTCGACTACGTCACCCGCCTGGGCCTGCCCGCGATCGCCGCGCACGAGCACGATCTGCTGACGTACGCCACGCAGCGGCTCTCGGAGATCCCGGGCCTGACGATCATCGGCACCGCCAGGGAGAAGGCCGGAGTCCTGTCATTCGTCCTGGACGGCGTTCACCCGCACGACATCGGAACCGTTCTGGATCGCGAGGGCGTCGCGATCCGCACCGGACACCACTGCGCGCAGCCGGTCATGGACCGCTTCGGCCTGCCGGCGACGGCGCGCGCGTCGTTCGGCCTCTACAACACGCGCGGCGAGGTCGATGCCCTCGTCGCGGGCGTCCACAAAGTCATCGGGATGTTCCGCTGATGTCGGATCTCAGAGACCTGTACCAGGAAGTCATCCTCGACCACAGCAAGCGGCCGAGGAACTTCCACGCCATGCCCGACGCCGACCGCAAGGCCGACGGTTACAACCCGCTGTGCGGCGACCGGGAGACCGTTTACCTCGATCTGGAAGGGGATCGATTGAAGGACGTCAGCTTCCAGGGCGCCGGCTGCGCGATCTCGACCGCGTCGGCCTCGATGATGACCGAGAGCGTGAAGGGAAAGACCCGCGCCGAAGCCGAAGCGCTGTTCGACCGGTTCCATGCGCTCATCACCGGCAAGGACGGCGGCGCGCGCAACGGGCCCGAGCTCGGCAAGCTCGAGGTCTTCTCGGGCGTGCGCGAGTATCCGGTCCGTGTCAAGTGCGCCACGCTCCCCTGGCACACGCTCAAGGCCGCGCTGGAGTCGGACGGTGCGACGGTCTCGACCGAGTCCGAGGGCCCGCAGGCTGAGAGCGGAGGAGCCTGATCATGCAGATGCGCAAGGAAGCGACGGTTTCCCGCGACGTCCCCGCCCGCGAGATCCCGAGCGGCACGCCGATCACCCTGAGGGCGGGAGACCCCGTGATCATCACGCAGTCGCTGGGAGGCAGCTACACGGTCATGACGCCGGTGGGCTTCCTCGCGCGCGTCGACGGCAAGGACGCCGATGCGATCGGCGAGCCCGTCGTCACCGTCGATGCGGCCGCGCAGGAAGGCAAGACTTTGGAGGAGCAGGCCTGGGACCAGCTCCGGACCTGCTACGACCCCGAGATCCCGGTCAACATCGTGGACCTCGGGCTCGTCTACGCCTGCGCCTTGACGCCCATCGAGGGCGGCGGCAACAAGATCGACGTCAAGTTCACGCTGACGGCTCCGGGCTGCGGCATGGGAGACGTGCTGCGGGAAGACATCAATGGCAAGCTTCTCTCGATCCCGGGCATCACCGAGGCCGACGTCCAGGTCGTGTTCGATCCACCGTGGAGCCTCCAGATGATGTCCGACGCCGCCAAGCTACAGCTGGGGATGATGTGAGCGGAGGGACGCGATGAAGCTGACGTCGCAGGAAGAGTACGGGCTGCGGTGTCTCCTCCGCGTCGGCCGCGAGGTCGACGGCGGGAGCCTGACGATTCCCGAGCTCGCCCGCGCCGAGGGCATCTCCGAGGCCAACGTCGCCAAGATGATGCGGGTCCTGCGCCGCGGCGGTTTCGTCAAGTCCACGCGCGGGCAGTCCGGCGGCTACACGCTGTCGCGGCCGGCCTCCGAGATCGCCGTCGGCCACGTGCTCGCCGTCCTCGGCGGCCGCCTCTTCGAGCCGGCGTTCTGCGAGGGCCACTCCGGCATCGAGCGGCTCTGCACGCACATGCCGGACTGCTCGATCCGGTCGGTCTGGCGGATGGTCCAGCAGGCGGTGGACCAGGTTCTCTCGCAGATCATGCTGAAGGATCTGCTTCGTAGCGAGCCCGAGATGAACGCCTGGCGCCAGACGGGCGGTACGCTCCCGACCTACTCGCCGCACGCATAAAGTCGGCCGCGCGGGAACCCGCGCGCGACTCCGGGGTCTCTCCTCTTCAAAGGGAGGGCCCCATGCGACACGCGCTCCGGGCCGAGATCAACGTCACGCCCCTCGTCGACGTCTGCCTAGTTCTCCTCATCATCTTCATGGTCGTCACTCCCCTCTTGAACCAGGTCGAGCTCCCTCAAGCGCCCGAGCCGGCGGCGTGGCCGGTGGAGCCCGCCCGGACCCGGATCACGCTCGCCGTCGGGCCGCCGGTCGCAATCTCGGTGGACGACGATCCGGGCCCTCTCTCCGAGGCGGCATTCGAGGAGCTGATGCGCGCTCTCCACGCACAGCAACCGGCCCGCCAGATCCTCTTGCGCGCGGACCGGCGGCTCGCCTACGGCGAGGTCAAACGGATCCTGCGGATCGTGCAGGCGGTGGGCTTCGCCTCCGTCGGCCTCGTCGCCGAAAGGCCGACGACGACGCCGCGTTGAAGCGAGGCGAGGCGAAGACTATCCGGGAAAGGAGGCGACCCGCGCCGCTTGCCGGTTCGCCACCCGAATCCGGGCGCTCTCGATGACGGCGTCCGGAGTCCGTCGCAACCCGCGCGCGAGCCGTACGGCGGAGAGTCCCCGGATCCACCACTTGCTGGGGTCCCACTGGTACCACCGGATCCCATTTCGGAAGTCGCTGGGGAATCGATGGTGGAAGTTGTGGTAGCCCTCGCCATTGGTCAGCAGGGCGATCCAGGGATTGTCGCGCGCCGAGTTCGCTTCGCTGTAGGGACGTGTGCCGTAGAGATGGGCGATCGAGTTGACGAAGAACGTGGTGTGGTGAATGACGACGATGCGCAGGAATCCGCCCCAGAGCAGACCGCCGATCGGATCTCCCAACGCCCAGCCGACCGCGGTCGGCAACCCGAGGCCTCCGACGATGCCGAGAGCGGACGCGTAGCGGTGCTGGAGGCGCGCGAGTCGGCTCTTCCACAGGTCGGGCACGTCGGCGTACGACCGTTCGGGCCGGTTCTTGACGAAGATCCACAGGATGTGCGCCCACCAGCCGCCCCTCTGGATGTTGTACGGATCCCACTCCCGGTCCACGTGACGGTGGTGCGCGCGGTGGTCCGACGCCCAGGCGAGAATCGAGTTCTGGAGGGCCATTGCTCCGAAGAACAGATAGAAGGCCTGCACCAGCCGGTGGCATCCGTAACTGCGGTGCGCGAACAGCCGGTGATAGCCGGCGGTCACGGAGATCCCGATTACGGCGTAGAGGACCAAGAAGAGCGCGGGCTGCCACCAGGAAACGCCGTGGACCAGCGACCATGCCGCCGTGCCCAGGAAGCCGATGATCGGTGACGCGACGAAGAAAGCGATCCGAATCCAGTCCTTCGGAGCTCCGGCCTGGGCCTCCCTCATCCCCGCGGCAGCTCGGCGCGCGCCAGAATCTCCATGGCCTCCTCGGAGACGTCGATCAGGATCTCAGCGCTTCGCCGTCCGTGAACGGCGTCGAGGAGTCGGAAGATCTCCGGGACATCGGCGCCGAGGTCTTCGAGCAGGACGGCGAGATCTCCATCGCCGTAGAGGTAGCGGGCATCGAGGGCGTCCTCATCGTCGCCGGAGGAGCGACGGATGAAGATCGCCTTGTGCAGAAAAGGCTTTCGCTCCGCCGGTTGCACCCGAATCTTCCAGTCGTTGTTCATGGGTCCTCCTCGGACCGCCGGCTCCGCCCGGCCATGTTCTAGTACCGGTTGCGCCGGCCGCCCCCGCCGGCGTTGTATCCGCCGCGATTGCCGCCGCCGTCGCTCTTCGGACGTGCCGGCGACACCGTAAGGGCGCGGCCCGAGACCTCCTTGCCGTTCAAGCCGGAGATGGCCGCCTGCGCTTCGGCGTCGTTGCCGAACTCGACGAAGCCGAAACCTTTGGACCGGCCCGAGTCCCGGTCGGTAATCACAGCGACGGAGTCGACGGTGCCGTAGGCGCCGAAGAGCTCGCGCAGCTCCCGCTCGCCCGTGTCGTAGGAGAGGTTCCCGACGTACAGTTTCATGACGATTCCTTTCCAGTTCGAATCATTCGTGGCCCACCGGGCGCTCGGAACCTCGGGTGTCGGCCTCGCCCGTCTCGCTTTGTCCGTTCGGATTTCTCAGGTCGCGCCTGGATCAGGGCGAGCAAAGGAGACGACGACCATATCACAGGGTCATCCCCCGCCCCTGCGACATAATCCCGGGAACCGTGCGCATCCTCATGATCGCGGCCGAGGCGGCGCCTCTGGCGAAGGTTGGCGGACTCGCCGACGTCGTCGGGTCTTTGCCCAAAGCGCTACGCGATCTGGGGCACGACGTCCGGGTCGTGCTTCCGGGGTACGGTTCGATCGACTGGCCGCGCTGGTCCCCCGAGGTGGTCGCGAAGTTCCCGGTCTACACGACCTGGGGAGAGGTCGGCGCCGAGGTCTGGAAGACCGACGTGGAGGGGACGCCGTCCTTCCTGGTGACGGGCCTTCCGATTCCGAAGGACCGCTGGATCTACGGGCGGTCGATCCAGGAAGACGGACCCAAGTTCACGTTCTTCTCCCTCGCCGCGCTCTTCTCCGCGGAGGCGCTCTCGTGGACGCCCGACGTCGTCCACGCGCACGACTCCCACACGGGAGTGGCGGCCTGGTGGCTCGGCACGGAAGGACGCGAGAATCCCTTTTACCGCGACGTCGCTTCGGTGTTCACGATCCACAACCTGCCCTATGCGGGCGAGGGAGCGGGCCGGTTCCTCGGCGAGTACAAGGTCCGCCGCAGCGATGCGATCCTGGCGCTGCCCGAGCGGTTCCGGGATTCGATGATGGGCCTCGGCATCCTCGGCGCCGACGCGCTCTCGACGGTATCGCCGACTTACGCGCGCGAGATCCTCACGCCGGAGGGAGGCCAGGGCCTCGACGGTGTGCTGCGACTTCGCGCGGACCGGCTGGCGGGAATCTTGAACGGCATCGACACCGACTCCTGGAATCCCGCCGCCGACAAAGAGATCGCGGCGGAGTTCGACGCGCAGACGCTCTCCGCGCGCGCCGCAAACAAGGCCGCGCTGCAGGAGGAAGGCGGGCTCCTGCCGGACGCGAGGATGCCGCTGCTCGGCGTCGTCTCGCGTCTGGTCAAGGAGAAGGGATTCGAGATGGCGGTCCCGGCGATCAAGCGGTGGCTGGATCGGGGCGGGCAGTTCGTCCTCCTCGGCACCGGGGATCCGGCCCTCGAGCACGAGTATGCGCAGTTCGAGATCCGCTACCCGCACCGGGCCAGCGTGCGCCTGCGTTTCGACAGCCGGTACGCGCGGCGGATCTACGCCGGCGCCGACGCGATCCTGCTGCCCTCCCGCTACGAGCCGTGCGGCCTCGCGCAGATGATCGCCATGCGCTACGGCTGCGTGCCGGTGGCGCGGCGGACCGGCGGGCTGGCGGACACGGTCACCGACGCGGGAGACCCCGGCGGTACGGGCCTGATGTTCGACGAATTCCATCCTTGGGCGCTCTGGGACGCCCTCGAACGGGCCCTCAAGGTGTACGCTCAGGGCCCCAAATGGGCCGATCTCCAGCGCAACGGAATGGGCCGCGACTTCTCGTGGTCGGCGTCCGCGAAGGAGTACGCCGCGCTGTACGAGAAGGCCCGGGCCGCGCGCGCGAGCCGGTAGGCGAGCGTCCGTGAGAGCGCGCGCAGTCATCCTCGCCGGCGGGGAGGGCTCGCGGCTGGGAGTGCTGACCGAGAAGCGGGCCAAGCCCGCCGTGCCGTTCGCCGGCAAGTACCGGATCATCGATTTCACGCTCTCCAACTGCGTCAACTCGGGGATCTCCGACGTGATGATCCTGACGCAGTACCGGCCGCACTCCTTGAACGAGCACATCGCCTCCGGCCGTCCCTGGGACCTCGACCGCAGCTTCACGGGCGGCGTGCAGATCTACCAGCCGTACCGGGGGCGCGCCCTGACGGACTGGTACAAGGGCACGGCCGACGCGATCGCGCAGAACCTGTCGTTCGTCGAGAGAGCTTCGCCGGATCTCATCCTCGTTCTCTCCGGCGACCACATCTACAAGATGAACTACGGGTGGCTGATCGCCTTCCACCTCGAGAAGCAGGCCGACGTCACGATCGCGACGTTGAACGTCTCGCGGGAAGAGGCGACGCGGATGGGAATCCTCGCCACCGACGACGAAGCGCGCGTGACGCAGTTCGTCGAGAAGCCCGCGGACCCTCCGGGCACGCTGGCGTCGATGGGCATCTACGTTTTCGGCCGGGCGATGCTCTCGCAGGTCCTGACCGAGGACTCCAAGCGACGCGACTCGTCGCACGACTTCGGAAAGGACATCATTCCGCGCATGGTCGCCTCGGGCCAGCGCGTCTTCGCGTATCCGTTCCAGGGCTACTGGGTCGACGTCGGGACGGTGGAGGCGTACTGGCAGACGCAGATGGACCTGCTCAAGACGCCGCCGCCGGTGGACTTGAACGACCGCGCGTGGATCGTCCACACCCGTTCGGAGGAGAGGCCTCCGGTCGCCATCCTGAACGGCGCGATCGTGCGCGACAGCATGATCACCGACGGGTGCATCATCTCGGCCGGCGCGCGCGTCGAGAAGAGCATCCTCTCGCCGGGCGTGTTCGTCGGTCCCGACGCGGTGATCCGCGAGTCCGTCGTTCTCACCGACACCTGGATCGACGCCGGCGCCCGCGTGGAGCGGGCGATCGTCGACAAGGCCGTCCGCATCGGGAGGCGCGCGCGTGTCGGAAAAGTCGCGCGCGGCGAGAAGACTTCCGAAGGTCTCGGCATCACGACGATCGGCAAGAACGCCGAGATTCCGGACGGCGCCACGGTCAAGCGAGGAGCCGTCATCCACACCGACGTGACCGCGGAGCAATTCGCGGCACCGGTCCTGCGGCGCCGCGGCGGACGCCGGCGCGACCTGCGCGAAAAGCAGATCGCGCCGACAGGCTAGATCGCGCAAAAATCCTGTCCTCAGGGTCAGGTCGTCTCGGCGCCCAACGCCGCGTCCGATGGAACGCCGTTTGCAATGAATTTCACCGCGGCGTTTCCCTCGGGGGGTAAACGCCTTTTCGGTTTCTAAGGATCTTGCAAGTTTTTTCAAGGAGGCTTTCCATGAAGAAGGTTTCGGTTCTTGCTCTTACGGCGGTCTTAGTCCTCGCGACGGCGGCCATCGCCCTCCCGCAGGACACGTCCAAGTCGCAGGACAATCCGTCCGCGGCTCAGTCGAAGTCGATGCGCGGCACGATCAGCTCGGTGGACAACAGCGCAAAGAGCTTCGTCGTGAAGGACGCGAACGGCACGGAGACGACGGTGTTCTGGAACGATTCGACGCGTCTCTCGGGCGAGCTCGCCCCGGGCGCTGCGGTCGTGATCCAGACCAACATGCAGGATGGCAAGACCGTCGCCACCGCAATCCAGGTCAGCGGCGCGAAAAAGCCCTACTGACGTTTACCCTCACGGGTAGCCACCAGCGTCGGTAGTACTGTTTCGTGCTGACACGGGCCGGCAAGAGGCCCCGATTCCTCTCGCCGGCCCGTTTTCTATTTCGCGACGAACTTCCCCAGCCAGTCGAGGACTTCCTGCTCGGCCCAATAGCGCGCGCGCCACGGAGCGTGCCCCGAGACCCACCCGATGTGGCCTCCGTGATTCGTGACGCGGAACTCGACGGACGCCGTCGCGGCGTTGCGTGCGCGAGAAAGCGTCTCGCGCGGCAGAAAGGGATCGTCTTCCGCGGAGAGACACAGCGTCGGCGCCGCGATCGACGGAAGATACAAGAGCGAGCTCGAACGGCGATAGTAGTCGTCGGCGCCGGCGAACCCGTGCAGGGGCGCGGTGGCTGCATCGTCGAATTCTCGAAACGTGCGCGCGGCGAGCGTACGGCGCAGATCCATCGCCGCGGCGGCTTCCGGAAAGCGCCGCGCCGCGTCGACCGCTTTCCGGCGAAGCGTGGAAAGGAATCGGGCCGTATAGACCCGACCCACGAACGACTCGAGATGCCGCGCGCTCGCGGCCAGGTCGTACGGCGTCGAGACCGCGGCCGCCGCGACCACACCGCCGCCGGCGGGATTCTCGCCTCGCCACTTCAAGAGAACGTTTCCGCCGAGGGAGACGCCGATCGCCAGAAGCGGCGCGTCCGGCTCGCGCTGCGAGAGCGTGCGCACCAGGAAGTCGAAATCCGACGTCTCCCCCGAGTGATAGAGCCGTGGCCGCCGATTCGTCAGGTGGCGGTCGAGCTCCGCGGGATCGCGGGCGCAGGAGCGGAAATTCAACGCCACGCCCCGCCAGCCGCGGCTCCGGATCCCGCCCAGAAAACCCTGGACGTAGACCGAATTCGAGCTACCCTCCAGCCCGTGAAGCAGGACGACCCGCGGGGAGCCCGGCGGCCCGTCGAGGTGGTCGACCACGAGCTCGTCGGAGTCGGGTGTGGACAGGATTTCCCGCCGCAGGGACACCATGCGCCGCCCGCGCGCCAGGCGGCCCCAGACCGTCTGGGCATGGGCGCCCGGGAGCCAGAATGCGGGCGAAAACCCGTCCCCGGAGGACCGAATGGCCGGGGATGAGGACGAATCAAAACCTTCGCTTCGTCTCAACGTAAGGTCAGCCGTCGAAAACAGGAGGATGACATGAAAATCGCCACCCGCCCGGGGATGCTGGCGACGCTGGCAGCGCTCATTCTCGCCGCGTCGGCGAGCGCGGCCCAGGCGCCGTTCCAGATCCCGGTCGAGTACAGCAAGCTCGGCAACGGGCTGAAGGTCGTGCTCTCTCGCGACACGACCGCCCCCGTCGCCGTCGTGGCCGTCTACTACAACATCGGATTCCGGATCGAGCCGAAGGACCGCACCGGGTTCGCCCACCTCTTCGAGCACATGATGTTCCAGGGCTCGGAGAACCTCGGCAAGATGGAGTTCATCCGGCTCGTGCAGTCCAACGGCGGCATCCTCAACGGCTCGACCCGGTTCGACTTCACCAACTACTTCGAGGTCGTGCCCGCGCACACGCTGGAGACGGCGCTGTGGGCGGAAGCCGACCGCATGCGGGGCCTCGCGATCACGGCCGACAACCTGAAGAACCAGCAGGAGGTCGTCAAGAACGAGGTCAAGGTCAACGTTCTGAACCAGCCCTACGGCGGCTTCCCGTGGCTCGACCTGCCGCAGTACGCCAACACGAACTGGTACAACGCCCACAATTTCTACGGAGACCTCGCGCACCTCGACGCCGCGACGCTCGAGGACGTGTCGAAGTTCTTCAAGACGTTCTACGCTCCCAACAACGCCGTCCTGGTGGTGGTCGGCGACTTCGATCCCGCGCAGACGACGGCCTGGATCAAGAAATACTTCGAAGGGATTCCATCCTCCACGCTTCCGCCCAAGGCCGACATCTCCGAGCCCCGGCAGGAGAAGGAGAAGCGCGCCTCCAAGCCCGATCCGATCGCGACGCGCCCCGCCCTCGCGATCGGCTACCACGCGCCGCAGCGCAACACGCCCGACTACTACGCGATGGGACTCCTCGACCAGATTCTCGTCCAGGGCAAGGACAGCCGGCTCTACCAGGCGCTCGTGCAGAAGAACGGGCTCACCGGCGAGGTGGACGGAGGGATCAACTCGGGCCTCGGCGACATGTTCAACATCAACGGGCCCACGCTCTGGGACGTCTCGATGTTCCACGACAAAGACAAGTCGGTCGAGCAGATCCTGACGGTCTTCGACGGCGAGATCGACAAGGTGCAGAAGACTCCGGTCGACAAGGCCACGCTGGATCGCGCCATGGTGAAGATGCGCTCCAGCCTCTACGACAAGATGGAGCAGTTCGGCGGATTCGGAAAGGCGGACCTGCTCGCCTCCTTCGCGCTCTTCGACGACAATCCCGGCAAGATCAACCGCATCGAAGCGGAGTTTGCCAAGGTCACTCCCGAGCAGATGCAGAAAGTGGCGCAGGAATACCTGCGGCCGACCAATCGCACGATCCTCGTCATCGAGCCTCAGGGCAAGGCCGACGACAAGAGCGGATCGTAGGAGGCACGCCATGAAGATGAGAACCGCGCTTCTGCTGATCTCCATCGCCCTCGCGGCGCCGCTCCTTGCCGACAAGCAATCGCCCCCCGCGCCCGGCAAGCCCAAGGGCTTCTCCGTCCCGACGCCGAAGACGTTCACCCTGGACAATGGCCTCGCGGTCACGCTCGTGCAGTACGGCACGGTGCCCAAGGTTTCCATCAGCCTCGCCGTACGAACCGGCAACATCGACGAAAAGGCCAACGAAGTCTGGCTCGCCGACCTGACCGGGGACCTTCTGACGGAGGGCACCGCGACGCGCTCGGCCTCGCAGATCGCCGAGGACGCGGCCCGGATGGGTGGCTCGCTCGACGTGGCCGTCGGCGAAAACCGCACCACGATCGGAGGCGACGTGCTGTCCGAGTTCGCGCCGGATTTCGTCGCGCTCGTGGCCGACGTCGTCCAGAATCCCAAGTTCCCCGAGAGCGAGCTTGCACGGCTGAAGGCCGATCGCGCGCGGCAGCTCTCGATCGCCAAGAGCCAGCCCCAGCCCATCGCCCAGGAGAAGCTGCGCGCCGTGCTCTACGGCGACCACCCCTACGGCCGCCTGTTTCCGACCGAGGCGATGCTCTCGGGCTACACGATCGCGCAGGTCAAGGACTTCTACGCGCGCAACTTCGGCGCGGCGCGCTCGCGCCTCTACGTCGTCGGCCGGTTCGACAACGCCGCCATCGAAGCCGCGGTCCGCAAGAGCTTCGGCGCCTGGAAGAAAGGCGCCGCGCCCAACACCTCCGTGCCGTCGCCCAAGAGCGCGCGCGCCGTCTATCTGCTGGATCGGCCCGACGCCGTGCAGTCCACCATCAACGTCGCGATCCCGGTCATCGATCCGTCCAACCCCGACTGGGACCGGCTCTTCCTCATGAACACACTGCTCGGCGGATCGTTCTCCTCGCGCATCACCTCGAACATCCGCGAGCAGAAGGGCTACACGTACTCACCCCAGGGTCAGCTCTCCAACCGCTACCGCGACGCGTACTGGGTCGAGATCGCCGACGTGACGACCAAGGTCACGGGCCCGGCGTTGAAGGAGATCCTGGGCGAGATCGACCGGCTGCAGGCCGCGCCGCCGAGCGAACAGGAGCTGAAGGGATTCCAGAACTATCGCGCCGGCGTCTTCATCCTCCAGAACTCCTCGCGGCCGGGCATCATCGGACAGCTCGAGTTCGTGGACCTGCATGGACTCCCGGCGGATTACCTCAACGGCTACGTGCAGCGGGTTTACGCCGTCACGCCGGAGCAGATCCAGGAGATGGCCAAGAAGTACCTCAAGGACGACACCGCCACGATCGTCGTCGTCGGCGACAAGAAGGTCGTGACAGATCAGCTCAAGGAGTTCGGGCCCGTCAAATGACCCAGTAAGCAGACGGCAGTAAGCAGTAAGCAGGACTGGGCATGCCGACTGCTTACTGCTTATCGCTTACCGCTTACGCGCAGGGCGCGTATCATCGACTCATGAAACGCCTCCTGCTTCTTCTCGTCGCCGCGGGTGTGGTCTGGTACCTGGTCAAGCAATACGGCATTACCCCCAGGTCGGGAGGCGCCGCGACCGCCGGTCCGATCGACAAAGCGCGGGCCGCGGCCAGCGCGAGCGACGCGAGGACATCGGCTCGTGAGGCTGCGGGCCGCGAGGCCGACGGCTCCGGCGGCGGCAGCGTCACGGAGAACATGACGCCCGACCAGGTGCGCGCGCTCCTCGGCTCCCCCGACGAGACCTCGACGGAAAACCTCCCGTCCGGTGCGACGCGCGAGACCTGGACCTATCGCAGCGCCGGCAAGACGGTCGTCTTCGAAAACGGCGTCGCGGTCTCGGTGCGGTAAGGCGGCCCGCGGGCCCGGGCGCCGTCAGCCGATCGTCTTGTGGAACGCGCGCGTCGACGCGCCGACGAGGACCGCTGCGATCACGATCAGGGCCGCGACGCTCCGCCAGAGGTCCGGGAAGGTCGCGCCGCGGATGATGATCCCCCGTGCGATCGCGATGAAGTGGGTCGCCGGCAGGATCTTCGAGACCCAGCGCAGCGGGCCGGGTAGCGCCGAGAGCGGGAAGAAGTAGCCGGACAGCATGATCGACGGCAGGAGGAAGCCTTGAGCGATCTGGATCGCCTCCATCTGCGTGCGCGCCCGCGAGGAGACGAGGAGACCCAGCGACAGCAGCGCGAAAATGTAGATCGTCGAGAGAGCCAGGAGGAGCGGCAAGCTGCCGTGGATCGGCACCCGGAACACGACGACCATCAGGAACAACACGAACAGGAGCTGGACGAAGGCGAGGACGAGGTACGGAAGCAGCTTCCCGAGGATCACCGCGATCGGCGAAGCCGGGGTGACCATCAGCTGCTCGAGCGTTCCGCGCTCCCGCTCGCGCACGATCGCGAACGCGGCGAGCAGCGTCCCCGAGAAGGTGAGGAGGATGGCGACCAGCCCGGGGATCAGCAGGTTGGCCGTGCGTGAATCCGGATTGAACAGGAGCAACGGGTGCGTGCGGATCGGAATGTCCTTCGCCCCCGCTCTCTCGGCGAGCTCGCTCATCGACCGCGAGAGCGCGACGCCGTTTGCGGCCGCCAGCGCCTGGCTCGAAATCGTCGAATCCGATCCGTCGATGAGAACGAGGAAGTCCGCAGGCTGGTCGTTGAGTCGGCGCCGCGCGAAATCCGGCGGGATCTCGACGCCGACGGACGCGCGGCCCGCCACGATGTACTCGCGCAGGGCCGCGTGCGAGGGCGCCTCCGCCACGACGTCGAAGTAGCTCGTATTGACGAAGTCGTTGACGAGCTGGCGGCTCTGAGCGGTTCGGCTCTGATCGTAGACGATCGTTCGCACATGCTTGACGTTCATGTCGATCAGTCCGAAGAGGACGAGTTGGAACGCGGGCGTGAGCAGCGCGAAGCGGAGCGAGCCCCTGTCGCGGAGCATCTGGACCGCCTCCTTGCGGAAGACCGGCCAGAAGCCCCTCATGCCGCGCTCCCCGCGAGCGCCGGGACCTCGCCCCGCTGCTCGATCTGCAGGCGCGTCAGGCGCACGAAGACGTCCTCGAGCGACGCCTCGATCGGACGAATCGCGACCGGCGCGCCCGCGGCCTCTTCCAGGTCGAGGCGGATCTGCGTCTCCGGCACCCCCGAGCGCACGAGCAGGTGAAGCGAGTTGCCGAAGATCGTGACGTCCACGACGTACGGCAGGGCTCGCGCCGCGCTCATGAAGGCGGCGACCCCCTGTTCGCAGGCGGCCTCGACGCGGTGCGTGCCCTGCGGCGTCACCTCGGGAAGACGGGTCAGTGCGTCCGGCGAGCCCTCGACGAGCATCTTGGACAGGTAGAGGTAAGCCACCTGGCCGCAACGCTCGGCCTCGTCCATGTAGTGCGTCGTCACGAAGAGCGTGACGCCCTCCGCGGCCAGCGTGAAGAGCAGGTTCCACAGCTCCCGCCGTGCCACCGGATCGATACCGGCAGTCGGCTCGTCTAAAAAGAGCACGCGCGGCCGGTGCATGAGGGCGCACGCGAGCGCGAGGCGCTGCTTCCAGCCGCCCGAGAGCTGCCCCGCGAGCCGCTGCCGGTACGGGTCGATCGCGGTGAGCCGGACGACCCACTCGCGGCGCTCGACCAGCAGCTCGTTCTTCAGGCCGTAGACGGCCGCGAAGAAGTCGAGGTTCTCCAGAACGGTGAGGTCCTCATACAGCGAGAACTTCTGCGGCACGTACCCGATCCGGCGTCGAATCTCCTCGCCCTGGGTGACCACGTCCAGCCCATCGACGCGGGCGCGGCCCTCGGTCGGCGCGAGGAGGCCGCACAGGATCCGGATCAGCGTGGACTTGCCCGAGCCGTTCGGCCCGAGGAGTCCATAGATCTCGCCGCGGGGCACGCGGAGCGAGACGCGGTCGAGCGCCCGCACCCGGCCGAAGTCGCGCGACACGCCCTCGACCTCGATGCCGTACTCGCGCGGAGCATCCGACATCAGTTCTCCACGAGCCGGATGGCCGCGGCCATGCCGGGCCTCAGTTCCGGTGCGCGGTCAATCGCCACCTTCACGCCGAAGACCTGGTCCATGCGCTGGTCGAGCGTCTGGACGTTGCGCGGGGTGTACTCCGCCTGGCTGCGGATCTCGACGACCTTGCCGGGGAACTCGCGCTTCGGATACGTGTCGACCGTCAACATCGCCAGCTGCCCGAGCCGGACGCGCCCGAGCTCAGGCTCCGGGACGTAGACCCGAACCCACAACTGGTCGGGCTCGAGCATCTTCGCGACCGGCTGGTTCGCGCCGACGAGATCGCCGGGCCGCAGGTCCATCGACTCGATGACCCCGTCGGCGGGAGCGACGACGGTCGTCTCCTGCCGCTGGCGCTGCAGGTAGGCGAGCTGCCGCTCATCCGCGTCGAGCTGGGCGCGCGCGGCGTCGATATCCTCGGGACGGCTGCCCCGCTCCGCTTCGCGCAGCGTCTCGGCCGCCGTCTTCGCCGCGGTCGCCGCAGAATCGTAGGCCTGCTGGCCCGCGATCCCCGAGGCGAGGAGCGCCTGCTGCCGCTGGCGCTCGCGCTCGGCGTTCTCCGCCGCGGCGCGCGCTCGGGCGATCTCCTCCGTGCGGGGGCCGTGGATCGACTTGGTGAGGTTCGCGCGCGACTGTGCGATGCGGGCACGCTGCTGGGCCATCTGCAAATCGATCAGATCCGTCTCGAACTCGACCAGCGGCTGTCCCGCTTTGACCATCGAGCCCTCCTCGACGAGCACCTTCGAGACGCGCCCGCCCATCAGCGATCCCACCTCGACGTCGCGCGCCTCGATCGAGCCAGACAGGACGAGCGGCTTCACCCGGCTGGCGCGCCGCGATGCCCAGACTGCGCCGCCGGCCGCCAGGGCGGCGATCACCGCGAGGATCAGCCAGCGCTTCTTCACCGCTTGCCTCCCGAGCGGATCGCTTTCGTCTTCGCCGCCGGCGCGATCGCGCCCCGGGTCCAGATGTCGAGGACGGCGTCGAGGTACTCGTCGAGCGGCATCGGCTCGTCGAGCGCAGGGATCACGGTCTGGAGAAAGACGTAGGAATGGATGGTCGCCAGGAATGCCAGCGCGGCGGCCCGAGGGTTCCCGACGCCGAGCCGGCCGCGGCGGACCCCCCGGCGCATGTAGTCCTCGAGGAACTTCAGGTTCTGCTGCGGAGGCGTCGGCTTCTGCGAGAGGTCGAACGGGAGGGGCACCGGGCCGACCCCCGGGATCGTCGTCTTCAGGTAGACGAAGCGCGAGACCATCTGCCGGATCTTCGACTCGAGGAACGGGATCATCACTTCGCCGACCCGCCGGAGGACGCGCCGTGGGTCCTCGGATCCGTCGTGGTCTTCGAGGAACGCGAGTGGCGTGAGCTCCGTCTCTCCGGCTCCCATCGAGGCGAGGAAGAGGTCGCGCTTCGTCGGAGCGTGGCGCAGCAGAGCTGCGGCGGAGACGCCGAGCCGGGAGCCGATGGCCGAGAGCGTGGCGCCCTCGTACCCCCGCTCGACGAAGGTCTCGCGCGCGGCCGATAGGACCTGATCGCGGCTGACTCGCGGGGTGCGGCCCATAAGTAAGTAACTAAACACTAATTTACTTTTGGATGTCAAGCCGTGCGATGATCGCCGTCGCCCCTGAACGTGACTACCTATATCCTAACTAGAAGGTTACAGAGTGGCGAGGAACTGGAAATAGTCCTCGGGCGTCTCGGAGAGGCGCATCGAGAATCCGCTGGGGACCACCCGCGTCAGGCCCGAGGGAACCCGGATGGATCGCATGACTTCTCCGCGGACGGGGATGCGCTTCCCTTCGGGCAAATGCAGGTTCGCCGTCAGGAAAGTTCCCGGCGCGGGAAGCCGGTTAGAGCGGACGAAAATCCCCGTCGGGGAAACGTCGTAGGTAAAGCCGTTGCACGCCGCGCCCTGGAATTGGAACTCAACCAGGAACCGTCGTTTCTTCCGCGCGAACCCGCGCTTCTCGGCCATGACCCGATGGGATCCTCCACCTCTCTCTTCTCAGGCGCAAACGGAGCAATTTCGGGGCCAGGCCGCAACCCCCTACGGAACGCGCGTGAAGAGAATCCCGCGCACCCGCCCGGCGTCGAGTGAGAAGCCGGTCGGCGCCCTGCCGGAGTCTCTCTGGAACTTCAGGGACAGCTCGTCGACGATGAATGCGTCGGCGACCGTGGGTTTCAGCGGCTTCTTCGGGGCGCCGCGGTGGCGGATAAAGAGCTCGCCTCCGTCCACCTCGAGCCTCCAGGTCGTCGAAAGCTCCTTGCTGGAGTAGGTGCCCGCCAGCGCCGCGAGCTCCGAGGCGCTCGGTTTCCAGAGCGTCACCGGCTCGAACGTCTCCTTTTCGACTTCCTCGTCCTCGTCGACGATCGTCATCTCCATCGGAGGCCGGGCGCCGGACGCGCCGTCGCCGAACACGACGGTTCGCTTGCCCCCGGGAAGCCCCTCGATGCGAAATCGACGGGGAGCGGTCGGCTCCAGAGTGAACTTCCGGCCGCGGCGGTCTCCACCCAGCTTGTTGGCCCACACGCCGAGCTCCAGGACTTCCCCGCTTTCTACGTTTCGGTACGCGCCCGCAAGGCGCTTGAGCTCCTGGACCGAAACCCCGTAGCGGACGGCGTCGGTCTTGGGCGCCGACTCCTGCGCCTCGGACGGCTTCATCAGACTTCCGAGATAGACCTCGGAGACCTGATAGGCGAGACGGCTGGGATTGGCCGTGCCGCCGTTGTTGCAGAGGCACGCGACCGACAAGTGCTGCTTCGGAAAGCGCAGGAGTTGCGCGCGGTAGCCCGCCCAGGATCCGCCGTGGCTGACCGTGTCGAGTCCCCGATAGGTCGTCAGGTAGAGCGCCGACGCATAGGCCAGCTTCTTGCCGCTGTTCAAGACCCCCGTCTGCTGCATCGCGTCGATCAGAGCCTTGTCCCCCACGACCGGCTGGTAGAAGTTCTCGTCCCAGCGCTGGAGATCCTCGACCGTCGTCAGGACCGCACCATCTCCGGTCTGCTCCCAGTCGGACATGTCGATGCCGAACTTCCCATCGTCGCCCTTGCTGTACCCCGTGGCCCGGTTCGGGATGATGCGCGTGTGCGAATCGTTGAACTGCGTGTGACGCATTTCAAGCGGCCCGAAGATGCGCTCGGCGGCGAAATCGCGCAGGGACTTGCCGGAGGCCCGCTTCACGATGACGGAGAGCAGGAAGTACCCGGTGTTCGAATAGAGATGCTCCTCCCCGGGAGCGAAGTTGGGCGCCTTTTGCGTGGACATGGCCTGGAGCACGTCGTCGTCGTTGGTCAGATCCTCGACGAGCACGCCCTGGAGCTCCAGCAGCACGATGTAGTCCCGCAGGCCGCCCGTGTGGTGCAGCAGGTGCCGGATCGTGACGGTCTTGCCGTAATCCGGAATCTCCGGGACCCACTTGCGGATGTCGTCGTCGAGCGAGAGCTTCCCGTCCCGGGCCAGCAGGTGGATCGCGAAGGCGGTGAACTGCTTGGACGTCGAGCCGATGTCGAAGACCGTCTGCGGCGTGATCGCGGCGGAAAGCTCGAGATTCGCCATCCCGTAGCCGTGCGCGTAAAGGATTCGTCCGCCGCGGTAGATACCCAGCGCGCACCCGGGGGTATCGGTGCGGTCGTAGTCCTTGAAGAGCGTGTCCACGCTCACACGTGGATCCGAGGGAGGAGGTGTTGGAGCGGGCGTGGGCGTGGGCGCGGGCGCCGCCGCGAGCGAGATCAGTGCCAGAACGACCGCCGGAATCCGTCGCATCCTTCCTCCCATCAAGATTGTTTTTCGAAACGCTCGATCTCGGCCCGGCGCTCTGGCGTCAGCGCCGTCTTCGTGTTGGAACGCCAGTTCCAGCAGACCTGTGTCGTGGTTGCCTCGGCCACGAGCCTCCCGTCGCCCGCCGTGATCCGATACGCGAAGTCGAAGGACGAATTCCCCATCCGCGAGATCCGGATCTCGATCGCCAGAACGTCTCCCATGTACGCCGAGGCCCGGTAGTCGATCTCGGCCCGTGCCACGACGAAGTCGATGTCGAGATAGTCCCTCGATCCACGCAGCGCCAGCCAGTACTTCTGCCGCGCGAACTCCATGTACCGCAGGTACGCCACGTTGTTGAGGTGGCCCATCGCGTCCACGTCGCCGTAGGGCACCTCGACCGAGACCTTCATGCGGACGACACGATAGTGCGGTGCCGGTCGATCCACCAGCCCCACGGGACGAAAAGCCACATCGCAATTCCGGTCCACTCCATCGCGCGCTCGTTGGGCGGCGGAGGCCCGACGACGCTCGCCACCCAGATCGTGACGAGAAAGACGACCAGCGCCCAGAACGACCAGCGCCCCGTGCGGTCGGCCGCGCGCGTCGTCCTGAGGTAGACCCTGATGCCCCAACCGAAGACGAGCGCCTCCGCCGCGGCCGTCGCGGCCGGCGCGTTCCAGAGTCCCAGGCCGACTCTGGGCCCCGAGGGCAGCACCGGCATGTCCGGCCTATGCACCAAGACGTCGAGAACCCAGTGGCTCACCACACCCGCCGCGAGGAGAACGGCGCCGATGCGGGACTGGCGGATAAGGAGGTAGAGCCCTCCCACGACGATCCCCCACACGATCAGCCACGCGAGGCTGTGGCTGATCGGATAGTCGTAGAAGTCGACAGGCGTGACGCGTGTGGTTCCGGGGGCGATCCGGAAATGCTCGATGCCGAGTAAGGCGAGGATGAAGAACAGCAGGTCCGCCCACTGCACCGCGAGGAACAGAGTTCCCAGCGAGACGGCCGGCGCCAGGCGTTTGCCCGCGAGGCCGAGTCCGAAGTGGCCGAGGAACATGCCGTGGCCGGAAGTTTCGGCGATCCCGGTGCGAGCACGCAAGCCTTGCAACCGCATGCCGCGGGAAGTAGGCTAGATCGACGTTACGTTCTCGAGAAAGGCAACTATGCAAACGATCGCTGCCCGTGCTGTGCGCGTCGCGCGCTTGAACCGTTGGGCTCTGTACATTATGTGGATCGCGGCCTGTTGGGGAGCGGCCGCGGCGTCCCGCGCCGCCGATGCGGGCTCCTGCCGTCCCGACTTCGTCACGCCATCGGTCTACTCGATTCCCGGCGGACCGACCAGCCTCAGTGCCGGCGACATGAACGGTGACGGGCGGCCCGATCTGATCGTCACCACGAACAACTACTCGTCCGCCATCTCGGTGCGGCTCAGCCAGCCGGACGGCACCTTTGGGCCCGCGATCAACAAGGTCACCGCCCAGCCCTCGTACTACGGCGAGGTCGGCCTGTTCGACAGCGACGCGATCCCCGACGTGGTCATCGCGGGCGACCAGCTCTACTTCTTCAAGGGCCACGCGGACGGCACGTTCGCCGATGCGCTCCCGATCGCTCCCGAATTCTGGACCTCTCTCGAGGCCGGCGACGTCAACGGCGACGGCAAGCTCGACCTGATCGGCATCGGATACTTCTCGAACGGCATCCGCGTCTTGCTCGGCCACGGCGACGGGACGTTCGACCCCGCGATCGTGACGACTCCGAAGCAAACGATTTACAGCCTGGCCGTCGGCGACCTGAACGGCGACGGTTGGGACGACATCGTCGCGCAGCAGAGCAGCAGTCCCCTCCTCGTTTTCCTCTCCCTGGGCAACGGTCAATTCGCCCCCCCCACCGAGGTCGTCGCCGGTGTGGCGCCGGCCTCGATCCTGCTGACGGACGTCTCCGGCGACGGCGTTCTGGACATGGTCGTCGTTTCGAACACGCTCATCGGCGTGCTCATCGGCAACGGCAACGGGACCTTCCAGGCGGCCATCGACTACGACGCCACGCCTTCGCCGACGCGCGTCCTGGCGGGCGATTTCGACGGTGACGGAAACGCGGATCTCGCCGTCATCGACAGCTACAACGCGACTGTCACACTGCTCCTCGGGACGGGCGGAGGGGCCTTCACGATCGGGCGGACCTACGCGACCGGACAATCGAATGCGGGCTACGCGGTCGCCGCCGACTTCGGAGGCGACGGCAGTCTCGACCTCGTCACGGACACCTACGACAACACCGCGCAGGTGCTGCTCCTGCGCGGCAATGGCGACGGCACGTTCCGAGGGATCCGCGCGTCGCAGAACTCCGGGATTCAGGCCTGGGCCCAGGCCGACTTCAACGGAGACGGTCTCCCGGACGAGGCCGTGTCCTCGTACTACGACGGACTGTTCGTTTACCTGGGGACCGGAGGCGGCGGCTTCGCGAAGACCTTCTCGAGCTCGCTCGGCGGCAACATCCTCCTCGCAGTCGGCGACTTCAACGACGACGGCCACCCGGATCTGGCCGTCCTGTACCCCTATGAGCTGTCCGTCTACCTCGGCAACGGCGATGGGACATTCCAGCCTCCCATCGATACGCCGCTCAACGGGAACGTCTACGGTTTCACATCCGTCGTGGCGGCGGACCTCGACGGCGACGGCCACGTCGACGTCGCCTATACCGACATCCAGTACAACGCCGGAGGCGACCTCGTCATCCTCCCGGGACTGGGCAACGGCCAGTTCGGGACGCCATCGACCAGGCCCCTGACGCAATCACCGACGCAGCTCATCGCCGCCGACCTCGACGGGACCAACGGCCTCGACCTCGCCTTCTTCGACCAGAGCGACGCGCAATCCGTCGACGTGCTTCAGAGCCTGGGCGGCGGCGTTTTCACCGACCCGCAGCCCTACGCCGTCGGGAACTACGCGACTTCGCTGATCGCGTCGGATCTCCACGGCAACGGTCACCTGGATCTCCTCCTCGCGTGCTCTCAGGACTCGACGCTGAAACTCCTGCCGGGACTCGGCGACGGCACCTTCAGTCCTGTCGTCTCGATCGGCCTCGGCTGGCAGCCGAGCTCGGTCGCCGCGGCCGACTTCAACGGGGACGGGCACAACGACATCGTCACGGCAAACGGCGGCAATGCCGCGGTGCTCATGGGCATCGGAAACGGCGCGTTCCAGTCACCCACGGGCTACTGGGTCGGCAAGGGTCCGTACCTCGTTCAGACCGGCGACTACGACGACAATGGTCTGCCCGACGCGCTCTTCGCATCCAACAGCTACAGCACGGGAGCGCTGCTGTTCCTCCAGAACGGCGGGTTAGGCGCCAGGATCGAACCGAGCTCGGCGATCGTGGGAGAGGCGGCGACGCTGTCGGTTTCGGCGGCGGGATTCGGTCCGCTGAGCTATCAGTGGAGGAAGGGAGGCGTGCCGCTCTCCGACGGCGGGCCGATCTCGGGTTCGCAGACGGCGACTCTGACGATCGATCCGGTCTCTTTCGCCGACGCCGGCTCCTACGACGTCGTCGTCACGGACGCCTGCGGACCGGTCACTTCCAACGCCGCGACGCTCTCCGTCGAGTTCGCCGACGTCCCGGTCTCCTCGCCATTCCACGACGACATCATCTCCATCGCCACCGCCGGCATCACCGGAGGCTGCGGCGGAGGCAACTACTGCCCGACCTCGCCGGTGCGCCGCGACCAGATGGCCGCGTTCCTGCTGAAGGCCGAGCACGGATCCGCCTACACGCCGCCAGCGTGCACGGGCGTCTTCACCGACGTGCCCTGTCCGGGTCCCTTCACCGACTGGGTCGAGCGGCTCGCAGCCGAGGGCGTCACAGGAGGCTGCGGCGGCGGCAACTACTGCCCCGACTCCTCCGTCACCCGCGCGCAGATGGCGATCTTCCTCCTGAAGACCAGCATGGGCTCCTCGTACGCGCCTCCGGCCGCCGTCGGAATATTCGTAGATGTGCCGGTGGGTTCCTTCGGCGCCGACTTCATCGAGGACCTCTACAACCGCGGCATCACCGGTGGCTGCCAGCTCTCGCCGCTTCTCTACTGTCCCGGCAACGCCGTCCTGAGACAACAGATGGCGACGTTCCTGACGAGAACGTTCTTCCCCTAGCGCCTAACGCCTTCCCCCCGCGAGCTTCTCCGCCTCCGGCAAACGCCGGAGGCGCTGCATTGCGAGAACTCCGAGGAACGGTCCCGGCGCCAGGCACGCGAACGCCCATCGCCAGCCGACGACCTCGACGAGACGCGGGACGAGCTCGATGGAGACCGTGGTCAGCAGGAAACCGATACAGGTCTGGATCGTCAGAGCAGTTCCCATGTAGCGCGGGTCGGAGAGCTCCGTCACGCACGCCGAGAATTGCGCCGAGTCGGCGATCACGGTGACGCCCCAGATCGCGGCCACTGCGAGGAGAATGCCCGGACTGGCGCCGAAGAGCAGTCCGATGACCAGGCAGCAGGTCCCGCTCGCGGCCATCGCGACGGAAGTGACCGCCGTGCGGCCGGCGCGGTCGGCGGCCAGGCCCCCGGCGACGCAGCCGATCGCCCCCGACCCGATCACCAGGAAGGACGAGGCCTCCGCGAGCCTCGACGGATGTCCTCCGGCGGCGAAGCTCTGGCGCAGGAAGACGGGGACCCAGGCCCACATCGCGTAGAGCTCCCACATGTGGCCGAAATAGCCGAAGTCGGCGAGGCGCACGCCGCGGTTGCGGAAGACCTTCGCGACCTGGGATGGATCGAAGCGGGCGCTTGCCGCGCCGTACGGGCCGTCGCCCACGAAGAAGAGAACGACCAGGCCGCCGAGGACGGCCAGGACCGAGACGGCGAGTACGTTGGTCCGCCAGGACGCGGCCCCGATCGCGTTGACGAGGTACGGGAGCGCCTTGCCGAGAGTGAGCGAACCGATGAGAACTCCCAGTGCCATTCCGCGGCCGCGGCGAAACCAGCTTGCCAGGATCTTCATGCCCGGGGGATAGACGCCGGCCAGGAAGAAGCCGGTCAGGAAGCGCAGCGGAATTCCCGACGCCGGCCCGCGCGCGAACATCGCGAGGGACGCGTTGGCGGCGGCGCCCAGGCACGCCGACGCGGCGAAGAGCCGTCGGGTCGAGAAGACGTCCGGCAGGTTCGCGAAGGCGCTGACGAGCGTTCCCGCGACGAAACCGAGCTGCACCGCGAGCGTCAGCCACGTGGCTCCGGACTCGGAGAGGCGCCATTCGACCCTGAGCGCGGGCGCGACCGCCGAGCCCGAGAACCACAACGACATGCCCAGCAGCTCCGCCGTCGCGATGAAGACCAGGGCCCTCCATCGCGCAGGGGACTCCTCCACTCGTGCCGCCGTCTCGCCCGCCGGGGACACAGGATTCACGGGCGGGAGCTTGACACACCGTCGCTTCGAGAGCTTCTGTTAGGCTGCAGACTCGCCATGAAGGCCCTCGCCGCCGCCGCCGGCATCTTCCTTTCGGCTACCCTCGCCGTGCTCGCCCAGGCGGCCGGGGGTTGTCCGCCCGAAGGAGACGCCACCAAGGCGAAGGTCCGCGATCTCAACATCCAGAAGGCGCGGATGACTTCGCCGTCCGACGACGACATCGACGACACGGTGACGATGGAGTCGCTCGAGGAGCCCGGCGACGACACGCAGCGTTTCGACAACGGCACCGCCGTCGCGATCGCCGGTTATGTGATGGTCGTGCGCGACGGCGGACCCGGCAGCTCCAACTGCCACTCCCAGGATCCGGCCGAACAGAACACGGTGATCGAGCTCGCTGCCGACGGCAGCACGCCCGATCCCGGGCATCGCGTCTTCGCCGTCGTCACGCCCCGCTGGCGCGCGATCATGGCCAGGCAGGGACAGGACTGGACCACACGGGGCCTGAGGGCGAAATACCTGCACCAGCCGATCATCGTCACGGGCTGGCTGCTGTTCGACTTCGAGGCGGCCAACCGCGCGGCGAACACGGCGCCGCTGCCGAACCCCGGAATCACACGCAACACGGCGTGGGAAATCCACCCGGTGACGGACATCGAGGTCGACGAGGAAGGTCCGGCGGATCAGACCGCTCTTCTCACCGCGCCATAGGGGACGAGGGCGAGTCCCTCTTACGCCAGGTCGAAGACCAGGAATTCGGCCGGCGATTCGCCCGCGACCTTGAACTGGAACTCCGTCTCTCGCGACGCCGCCAGTCCGTCGCCTTCCGTGATGCGGTTCCCGTTGACGTCGAGCGCGCCTTTGAGCGCCTGGACCCAGAGGTGCCGGCCGGGAGAGATCGAAAGGGCTGCGGACTCGCCGGGCTTCAGCAGCGACGTGTAGAGATTGACGTCGGACCGGATCGGGATCGAGCCGTCGGATCCCGAGGCCGAGGCCACGAGAGCGAGGCGCCCGGCCTTCGCTGCGTCGTCGAATCGCTTCTGGCCGTAGCGGGGCGGCTGGTCGGCCGCGTCGGGCTCGATCCAGATCTGCACGAAGTGGACGGGCTCCGTCTGCGAAGCGTTGAACTCGCTGTGCCGCACTCCCGTCCCGGCGCTCATGTACTGGACGTCTCCCGGCACGATCGTCGAACCGTTGCCCATGCTGTCGCGATGGGCCAGCGCGCCTTCCAGGACGTACGAAACGATCTCCATGTCCCTGTGTCCGTGCGTGCCGAAGCCCTGGCCGGGAGCCACGCGGTCCTCGTTCAAGACGCGCAGACTCCGAAACCCCATGAAGCGCGGATCGTGGTAGTCGGCGAAGGAAAAGGTGTGGCGCGTGTCCAGCCACCCGTGATCGAAGTGGCCGCGGTCACCCGAGCGTCGAACCTGGATCATGAAACCTCCGACCGCAATATACGCGCGACGAGGGACCTGCGATTCGCCGGTCCGACGGGCCGCGCTCAGGGCGTCCGCCACCAGGGATCCTCGGGCGGAGGGCTCGACGGCTCGACGACCTGGCCGGGCCTGGGAACGGCGACGACGATCCCGCGCCGCGCGGCCTCGGCCGTGATGCGCCGGACGGGATCGTTCCAGTCGTGGAACGCGAGATTGAACGTGCCCCAGTGCACCGGTATGAGGAGTCCGCCTCGCAGATCCTGGTGCGCGCGCACCAGCTCTTCCGGGAAGATGTGGATCGCCGGCCACGCCGGGCTGTACGCGCCGGCGCTCATCAGGGTCGCATCGAACGGTCCGTAGGCGTCTCCGATCGCGGCGAACCCGTCGAAGTCTCCCGTGTCCCCGCTGTAGAAGACGCGGTGGCGGGGACCCGCGAGAACCCACGAGCCCCACAGCGTGCGATCGCGGTCCTTGAGAGAGCGTCCCGAGAAGTGGCGGGCGGGCGCGAGCGTGAGGGTCAGCGGCCCGACGGGCGCCGATTCGGTCCAGTCGAGCTCGTGGATGCGCTCCGCGGGAACGCCCCACTTCTCCAGGTGCGCGCCGACGCCGAGCGGGACGTAAAACGCGCCGCCGCGCGCCGAGAGCGCCCGGATGGTCGCCATGTCGAGGTGGTCGTAGTGGTCGTGCGAGACGACGACGGCGTCGATCGGAGGCAGCTCCTCGAGAGGAAGCGGCGGCGGGAAGAAACGCCTCGGGCCGACGAGCGCCGACGGCGAGACGCGCTCGCTCCAGACGGGGTCCGTCAGCACGCGCGCCCCGTCGATCTCGACGAGCGCGGTCGCGTGACCGAGCCACGTCACGCGCAGGCCGGACGCCGGAGGATCCGCGAAGGCGTCCTTCGAGAGCCGCACCACGGGAATCAGATGGGTCGGGTACCGCACCTCCTTCCCCGTCACCTGCATGCGCACGGTCGACGGCAGGTCGCGCGCCGCGAGGGTGCGCGTTGGAACGGCGTTGTGGAAGCGTCCGCCCGCCCATTGCGGCGAGCGCTGCATACGCTCCAGTCGGTCACCCGCAGGCCGACCCCCGAGCGAGGCGAGCCAGTTCGTCGAACGCAGTGTCACGAGGGCGGCTCCTCCGATTCCGGCGAGACCGGCCAGCGCGAGACGACGGCCGGCTCTGCGCCGGGCCGTGTGCACCGCGGCCGCCGGCATCAGGACGGTTTGCCGGACGGTTGCGCCGATTCCGACCCCGCAACGGAAATCTGCCGACTCTCCAGAAGCGTCCCCGTCGCCCTCGCGAGCTCCGTCGCCGCCTGGCGATAGGCGGTGAGCGCCTCGGTCAGCGTGACCCGGGCGACCGTCAGGTCGTTCTGGCGGGTCAGAACGAGGAAGTTGGTCGACAGGCCGACGTTGAACCGCTCCTGTTCGGCATAAAGCTGCGTCTCGGCCGCCGAGAGACCCGCGCGTGCCGCTTCGATCCGACGGTGCGCGGCTTCGAGTGCCACGAGCGCGTCCCGCACCTCGGATTCCACTTGCTGCCGGTTCGCGGTGATATTGACGTTGGCCTGCTGGAGTCGCGAATGCGCGATCGCGAGGTTCGCCTTCGCGGTGCGGTTCTGGATCGGGAACGAGAAGGACAGTCCGACGGATCCGTCGGGGAACTGGTTCTCCGAGATCGTTCCGTACGACCGGCCGGTCGCGCCGAGCAGCGGCGGCGGAATGACGATCGGACCGCCGTTGAAGCTCTCGGCGTCGGGATTGGCAGAGCCTGCGAGACCGCGCCGCTGGTAACCGCCCACGAGGTTCAGCTGCGGAAGCTTGTCGCTCTTGCGCGCCTCGACCTCGACGTCGGCGCGTTCTTTCACGGCTTCGGCCTCGGCGATCTCGGGACGCTTCGCAAACGCCGTGTCGAGTGACGTCTCGGTCGTCGGTCTCTCGAGAAGAGGCATCTCCGGGTCGTCGGACGGCACGATGCGGTTGCCCCACAGCGGATCGGTGGGATCGCCGAGGACCAGGCGCTTCAATCGGTTCTCGGCCCGGACGACCGCCTGCATGGCGAGCGCCAGGTTGCCCAGGCGCCGTTCGCGCTCGGCCGTGGGCTGCGCGATGTCGGTCTCGCCGAGAACACCGGCTTCCACACGGCTCTTCGTCTCCGAGAGCTGCTGTTCGGCGAGAGTCACCGATTCCTGGATCGACGCCACGTTGCGGCGCGCGCTGACCAGGTCCCAGTACACCGAGTCGACCTCGGTGACCGTATCGGAGATCGTGCGCTCGAGGCGCGCATGCGAGGCGCTCCGGTCGGCCGACGCCACCAGAATCCCCTCCCGCGCCGGGTCCATGAAGAGATTGCGCAGAAGAGGCTGCGTCAAAGCGAGGCCGGCGCCGGTCTGGTACGACGGCGAGAGGAGCGTAAATACGTTGTTCGTCATCGACCGTCCCCAGTTGGTGAAGAGCGAGACGGTGCCTCCGGTCGGAAGAAGCTGCGTGAAGGAGGTCGAAAGGTCGAGGGTGTGGTCGTGCGGAGCGAGCTGACCGTCCGGCGCGCCGGAGAACGCCGAGTTCACGGGAAGCCGGAAGTCCCGGTACCGAGCGTCGGCGTTCCAGAGCAGATCGTAGGCGCCCTTGGCGCCCGTGACCGCCGATTCGAACTGCGAATAGGTCTCCCTCTCGACGGCGAGCGTCGTGTTGCGCTCGAGGGCGCGCCGCGTCGCATCCGAAAGCGACAGCGGGGCTTCGGGAAGCACCAGATCGTCCGCACGGGCAATCGGGCTCACGAGAAACGCCAGAACCAGAATCCAAGACATCCGTCGCATCACGACCTCGCTTTTTTTGGGCGTATTCCCGCCACCGGGCAGGGATTGCCCCGCCTGTCTATACGCCAGGGCCGTGAGTTTCGGTTCGAAAAAAAACGGGGCGGACTCACCGGAAGCCCGCCCCCCGAACGGCCTATAGCCGGCTTACAGCGAGTTGAGGAACGCCACGAGCCAGGCTTTCTGATAGCTCGGCAGCGCGGCGAACCGGTCCCGCGCCTTCTTGCCCTGTCCGTCGTGCGCCAGAATCGCGTCGGTCACGTTCGTCGCGCGCCCGTCGTGCAGGTATGCGGTGATCTTGCGCAGACCCCACAGCGGCGCGGTCCGCATCAGCCTGCCGGTCGCGTTGTTCTGCGTGATGCCGTCTCCGAGCCCGCCCATGTCGTGCAGGAGAAAGTCCGAGTACGGATGGAAGGTCACCTTGTTGAGCGCCGCGACGGGATTCGCTCCCGTGCGCAGGTCCGGCCGGTGGCAGCCCGCGCAGCCGATCGAACGGAAGACCACATCGCCGAACGCGGCCTGCGCCGTGATCGTCCCGCGCGGGGGAGGCGCGAGGAACGTCATGAAGTTCGCAAAGGCCTCCACACCGCTTCCGTCGTCGTTGACCTCCTTCATCGGATTGCAGGACAGCGAGTCGCAGTCTCC
>Ga0075425_100000101_pt1 | contig 71894 bp, 66 predicted proteins | sample SoiMethybrSBSTD4_FD_75300 | JGI IMG/M metagenome (GOLD analysis project Ga0075425, IMG submission 75300) | Bulk soil microbial communities from a Populus tree surrounding site in Tennessee, USA - Soil MetaG P. TD hybrid SBSTD4 | ecosystem: Environmental > Terrestrial > Soil > Tree plantation...
ACGCCGAGTCCCGACGGCAAGTGGGTCGTCTTCACCGTGACCAAGCCTGCCTACGACGAGAAAGACTCGTCGAGCGACCTCTGGCTCGTTCCCGCCGAGGGAGGCGCCGAGCCGCGGCAGATCACCTTCACCAAGTCGGCGGAGAGCGACGTGGTCTGGGCGCCCGACAGCCGGCGCATCGCCTTCTCCGCCAAACGCGAGGGCGACGAGCAGAACCAGATCTACATCCTCGACCTCGGCGGCGGCGAGGCCCAGCGCGTCACGCACCTCTCCACCGGCGCGCGCTCGCCGCGGTTCCGCCCCGACGGCAACGCCATCCTCTTCACCAGCGTCGTCTACCCCGGCGCCATGACCGACGACGACAACAAGCGCATCGCCAAGGAGCGCAAAGACCGCAAGTACAAAGTCCGCACGTACACGGGCTTCCCGATCCGCCATTGGGACCGCTGGCTCGATGACATGCAGGTGCACGTGTTCGTGCAGGGGCTGGCCGCGGAGACCACCGCGCACGATCTGCTCGCGGGCACGAAGCTCGTCGCGGCGCCGGGCTTCGGCGGCCGGACGGCCGAGGGATCGCGCGAAGAGATCGATGCGGCGTGGACGCCGGACGGGCAGTCGATCGTCTTCGGCGCCTCGACGAACCGCAACGTCACGGCGTACGCGGAGTCGTCGCTGAACCTCTACCGCGTCGCCGTGCAGGGAGGCGCGGAGCCGGAGCCGATCACTCGCGACGACGGCCACTACGTCCGCCCCGATTTCAGTCCCGACGGCAGGACGCTCTACGCCGTCTTCGAGCCGAACGTCGGCAAGGTCTACAGCATGCCCCGCCTGGCCCGCTTCGACTGGCCGTCGATGGCGAACCGCAAGGTCCTGACCGGAGCGCCGTTCGACCGCGCCGTGGACGCGTACGCGGTCACGCCCGACTCGCAGACGATCTACTTCACCGCCGAGGATGCCGGGCTGGAGAAAATCTTCCGCGTGCCGGCGGGCGGCGGCGACGCCCAGCTCGCCGTCGATCCGCCGCGCGGCGTCTACTCGCGGCTGATGATCGCGGAGAAGGCGCCGTCGCTGGTGATGACCGGGCTGTGGGGCAGCTCCGTCAATCCCGCCGAGGTCGTGCGCATCGATCCGGCCAAAAAGACGCATGCGAACCTGACGGAGATCAACGTCCCCACCGCGAACAACCTCGACTGGCTGCCGCCGGAGCACTTCTGGTTCACCTCGAAGCGCGGGAAGAAGATCCACAGCATGCTCGTGCGCCCGCCGGCGTTCGACGAGACGAAGAAGTACCCGCTCTTCGTCGTGATCCACGGCGGGCCGGCGAGCATGTGGAAGGACGACGTCGGCCTTCGCTGGAACTACCACCTCCTGGCCAAGCCCGGCTACGTCGTGCTGCTGACGGACTACACCGGCTCGACCGGCTTCGGCGAGAAGTTCGCGCAGGAGATCCAGGGCGATCCGCTGAAAGGGCCGGGCGACGAGATCAACGAGGCCGCCGACGAGGCCATCAAGCGCTTCCCGTTCATCGACGGCACGCGCCAGGCCGCGGGCGGCGCGAGCTACGGCGGGCACCTGGCGAACTGGCTGGAGGCGACGACGACGCGCTACAAGTGCCTGATCTCGCACGCGGGGCTGGTCAATCTGGAGTCGCAGTACGCGACGTCGGACGGGATCTACCACCGCGAGCTGATGAACCTCGGCCCGCCGTGGGAGCAGGGGAAGGTGTGGCGCGAGCAGAATCCGATCCGCTACGCCGCGCGCTTCAAGACGCCGATGCTGCTGTCGGACGGCGAGCACGACATGCGCGTGCCGCTGAACAACACGATCGAGAACTGGTCGGTGCTGCAGCGGATGCGCGTGCCGTCGCGCCTGCTGGTCTGGCCGGACGAGAACCACTGGATCTCGAATCCGGAGAACTCGCGGTACTGGTACGGCGAGGTGTGGGATTGGCTGGCGAAATGGCTATAAGGCCAGTGCTGAGTGCTGAGGACTGAGTGCTGAGTGGCTGCGCCGAGCGCGTGAGTGCTGCCAGAAGCGCAGCACTCAGTCCTCAGTCCTCAGCACTCAGTCCTCCGTGACTTGCGGGAACCGCCAGCGCGCCTCGCGCAACTCTTCCTCGATCGCCTCTCGTTCCGGTGCTTGCGCGAGCTCCGGCGCGTCCCAGTTCGCGAGCCACATCGGATTCACGTACGGCAGGACGACGAGGCCCTCGACGCGGTACGGCAGCCCGCGCGCGGCGAGGCGCTCGTTGAGGAACGCGGCGGCGTCGGCGGCGGTCGGATAGTCGCTCATTTGATGCCCAGGTCGCGCGGCTCGATGCTGTTGCGGTCGCAGAGGATCGCGGCGCGCTCGAGCGTGTTCTGAAGCTCGCGGATGTTGCCGGGCCAGTCGTAGGCGCGAAGCGCGACGCGCGCCGCGTCGGCGATGCGCAGCCCCGGCTTCTTCAGCTCGCGGGTCAGGCGGCCGAGGAAGAAGTCCGTGAGGGCGTCGATGTCCTCGCGGCGATCGCGCAGCGGCGGCACGGTCACGGGGAAGACGTTGATGCGGAAGTAGAGGTCGTCGCGGAACCGCCCCTCCCTCGCCTCCTCGGCGACGTTGCGGTTCGTGGCGCAGATCACGCGCACGTCGACGTCGATCGAGGCCGTGCCGCCGATGCGCTCGAAGCGCCGCTCCTGCAGCACGCGCAGGATCTTCGACTGCACGCCCAGTCCCAGCTCGGCGATCTCGTCGAGGAGGATCGTCCCGCTGTCGGCGAGCTCGAACTTGCCGAGCTGCCGTGCCGTCGCGCCGGTGAAGGCCCCCTTCTCGTGGCCGAAGAGCTCGTTCTCGATGAGCGTGTCGGGGATGGCCGCACAGTTGATGGCCACGAACGGCCGGTCGCGCCGCGGCGAGAGCTGGTGGATGGCCCGGGCGAAGAGCTCCTTCCCCGTGCCCGACTCCCCCTGCAGCAGGACGGTAGAATCGGTCTGGGCTACGCGCTGGATGGCGTTGGAGACTTCGACGATGCGCGGCGAGTCGCCGATGATGGCCGGCAGCCGGTAGCGCTGCTGGAACTCTTCCTTGAGCAGGAGATTCTCGTACTGCAGCTCGCGCATCTCCCGGCAGCGGCGCAACAGCAGCAGCAGATGATCGACGTCGATCGGCTTCTGAATGAAGTCGAAGGCGCCGAGCTTCATGGCCTCGACGGCGTTCTCGATCGTGCCGTACGCGGTCATGACGATGACGGGGCAGTCAGGATCGATCTCCTTGGCCTGCTTGAGGACGGCGATGCCGTCGGCGCCGGGGAGGCGAAGGTCGGTGACGACGGCGAAGTAGCGCGTGCCCGCGGCCAGACGGTTGACGGCCTCGGTGCCGGTGGCGGCGACGTCGGCATCGAGCCCCTCGGCGACGACGGTCTCGCGGAGCATCGAGGCGAGGGATTCTTTGTCTTCTACGATGAGTAAGCGCTTCATGACCGGAATGCAGAATGCAGAATGCAGAATGCAGAATGGCTCCGCCACGAATTCTGCATTCTGCATTCTGCATTCTGCATTCGCGTCATAGCCCAAAATACGCGCGGATCCGATCCAACACGCTCTCCTTCTCTTCCTTCCCGGCCGTGCGAATCGCGTCCAGGTGCCCCTTTCGCTGCATCACCTTCTCCGTGATCGCGTCGGCCAGCTCCGGATGCGCGCGCAGGATCGGCTCGAGCGACTCCTTGCCGATCTCGATGGCCACCACGTCATTCGTGGCCACGACGTCGGCGGCGCGGACCTCGCCGGTGAGGAGGGCCATCTCACCGACGACGCTGCCGGGGCCGAGCTCGGCGACCTCTTCCCATCCCCGCTCGGAGTCGTCGGGGACGCGCACGGAGACGCTGCCGGAGTGGATGACGAACATGGAGTCGCCGCCGGTGCCGCGGTGCAGCACGCCCTCGCCGCGCGAGTAGAAGTGCACCTTGGCCGCGGCGGTGAGGGCATCGTGGGCCGCGTCGTCGAGCGGCGAGAGGATGTCGACCTCGCGCAGCAGCGCGTGCAGCTCCTCGCGCGACAGCACCTCCCCGCCCGCCGGCGGCGGCATGTACTGCTGGTAGGCGCGGATCGGCGTGGCGAAGGAGATCTCGTTGCGGCGCAGCGCGTACCAGACGGCCTTGCGGATGTCGGCGTCGATGCGGTCGCGCATCGCGTAGTCGCGCGTGAAGTATTTGAGCTCGTAGACGACGGCGGAGTCGCTGAAGGAGGCCACGCGGGCGATGACCGGCGCCTCCCGGGCCACGCCGTCGATGTGCGAGGCGGCCTGCATGAGGATGGCCAGCACGGTCGCCGGCGGCACGTTGTAGTCGACGCCGAGCTGCAGCACGCGGCCGTTGAGGTTGCTCCTCGGGAAGACCTCCAGACGGTCGCGGGCGATGACGGAGTTCGGCAGCACGACGAGCTGATTGTTGAAGCCGCGGATGCGCGTGGCCCGCCAGCTGACCTGCTCGACGACGCCGACGAAGTCGCCGGAGTGAAGGACGTCGCCGACCTGGTAGCCCCCTTCCATCGTCAGGGCGATGCCGGCGAAGAGGTTGCCGATCGTCTCCTGCAGGCCGAGTCCGAGGACCGCGGCAACGACGGTCGTGGTGGCCAGGGCGCCGTAGATCGAGAAGCCGAGCCACTTGTTCGAGGCCAGGGTGAGAAAAAAGACGTAGATGACGACGGCGGAGATCTGCCGCAGCACTTGCGGGGCGACGACGCTGCGCCGCCGCTGGATGGCCACGTCGAAGATCAGCGCATCGGCCACGCGCACGAGGAAGATCAGCAGCGCCGCGAACGCGGCGAACTTCACCCAGCTAGGATCGGACTTGTCGAGGCGGAGGCGCTCCCAGTGCTTCTCGCTGATGAGATAGGCATACAGGGCGAAGAGCGCGGAGCTCGCCAGCAGCGGGAAGAAGTAACGCGACTTGCTCACTGACCCGCCGCGCGCCGCGCCTGGCTGAGGCGCAGCATGTCGTTGATGCCGACGATGATGTGGATCACGCCGAAGCCGGAGACGAAGCCGCGCAGGAACGGGTTCGCGGCCAGCGCCGCCAGCGACGAACTGCTCTGCAGCAGCGGATTCATCGTCCAGAGATGCGTCCACGGGACGACGATGAAGAAAAGCCCGGCCTCGATGCAGTAGAGCGCGAAGAAGAGCGCGATGGACACGCGCGGGATTGTAAAGGAGGACAGGCAAGAGTGCCTGTCCTCCACGACTTCGCTAGTTGCGCTTCACGTGGTCGCTGCCGCCGCTGTGAGACGAGGACGACGAGGACGACGAGTGATGATCGCCGCCGCCGCTGTTGTTGTTGTTGTGCGATGGCGGAGGCGACGAGCCGCGGGAGCTGCCGCCGCTGTTGCTGTTGCCGCTGCCGCCGCCGTTGTTGTGCGCGGGACGGTCGCCGCCGGAGTAGATGCGCGAGCCGCCGATGGAGTCGATGATGCGGCGCGGGACATCGTAGCGGCCGCTGTCGCGCGTGCTCTCGCGGACGTTGCCGCGCGAGGTGGAGCCCTCGTTGCTGCGGCGCCAGTTATCGCGGTTGACCGACTGGTTGTTGTTCCGCTGCGGAGGCGGCGTGTTCGTCGTCGGCTGCTTCGGCTCGACGGTGGTCGACGGACGGTCGACGCGGTCGCGCCACGTGCTGTTGTGCGTGTCGCGCTCGCGCGTGACGGTGTCGCGCGGCGTGGTCGTGGCCGTGCCGCGATCCGCTGGCGTGGTCGTTTCGCCGCCGCGGCGGGTCACGCTGCCGACGGTGTCGCGGTGACGGGCACCGCTGTCGCGCCAGTCGGCGTTGCCGGGATTCGCCACGCCCGACGTCGGCGCATCGGCGCGGCGGCTGCCGCCGCCGTCACGAGGCACGCGCCCTTCCAGCGTGCCGCTGGTCCCCGGCGACGGCACGCCCGAGCCCACGCCCCTCGGCGTAGCCACGCCGCCGGTGCCCGGCCCCTCGGCGATGCGCGAGCGGATGATGTGGTCGCGCACGGTCGACGAAAGCGCCGGGTCGCGGCGGAAGAACGAGGTCATGTCCGCCGCGGACCCGGAGCCTTCTCTGCCGGTACCACTACCGATCCCGCGGCGGACGATGTTGTTCACCGCCGAGGCCGGATCTCTGATTTCTGAACGGGAGAAACGCGCCGGCGCACCGCTGACCGTGGCGAACGAGCCGCCTTCGCGCCCGAGCCGCTCGCGAATGATGTCGGTCTTCAGCGCCGCGCGGTCGACGCGCGTGGAAATGATGTTGCCGGGGGAGACGAAGGTCCACGGACGGAGATCGATGTCGTGCACGCGCACGCGTCCGTAGAAACCGAAGCCGAAGTTCAGCCCGGCGCGCGCGTACGGGCGATACGCCCATCCGTAGTAGGGGCGATAGCAGTCGTACCAGCCGGCCGGCGCCCAGCCGATGTAGCTCGGGCCGTACATCCAGTACACCCACGCCGGCGAGTAGCCGCCGCCCGGCAGCCATACCCAGCCGATCGTCGGCGTGAAGGCCCAGCGGCCGTAGTGGTACGGGACCCAGCCCCACGGCTCGTACGAGACCCAAACGAGCGCGCCGCCGCGGCCGTGATGCCAATAGCCGTTGAAGTACGGGCGCCAGCCGACGGACATGATTACGGGGCGCCAGCACCAGCCGTAGTCGGATTCGTAGACCCACGAGCCGTAGCGATCGAGCTCGGGCTCGCTGTAGGCGAGGCTGCGGTCGAGATAGCGGCTCGATCCGCGGCGGTAGATCTCGCTGCGGCCGAGGAACCAGCGCTCGAAGTCGTCGGCGCCGCCGCGGGAGAGGCTGGTGAGGTTGTAGAGGCCCTGATCGTCGAGGCGGCCCTCTTCGCCGGCGCTGATGCGCGTCGTGCGCGACGGCGTGCGGACCTCGATGGAGCCGTCGAAGACGCGGACGGCGCCGCGGTCGCGCTCCGTGTCGACGGAGTAGATGGCGCGCTCGGTGGCGGCGAAGCTGGCGCTCTCGGTGTCGAGGCGCACCGGCTCGCGGTCGTCGTTGTCGCGCTCGAGGATCACGTGGCCGTAGCGGAGCTCGATGACGGTCTGGTTGTTGCCGCCCTCGTTGTCGTACGAGTCGCGGATGCCGCCGAAGCGGATCTGCGTCCCGCGGTCGAGAGCGATGACGTTGCCGTCCGAGAGACGGATCTCGGCGCGGCCGCGGCGGCTGGTCGTGACTTCGTCGCCCGCATAGACGGGGAAGTTCACGCGGGCCTCGACCTCTTTCTGGTCGTCGCCCTGACGGACGATGGTGCCGCCGTCGTCGTAGGTGAAGTAGGACTGCGATCGGTTGCCGCTGTCCGCGAAAAGCGGAACGGCGAGCAGAAGGGAAAGGAGCGGAAGGAGTTTGCGCATGGCGGACCCTCTCATAGCACTGCGTCACCTGTGCGGTGGACATGCCATTCCCGGATGAGGCATTCCCGTTTTGTTTTCAACGACTTCGCGATTTCGAGCGCGGTCGAGCTCTCCACGAATCAGGACACGGTGTCACCATCGTGTCACGTTCCGTGGGCAAGGCGGTGGGCCAGGATCGGCGGCAGTCCGGCCTTGAGGATGGACAGCTGGGTCTTGGCGACGTCGTAGGTGACGCGGAAGAACTGCACGGTCATCCGCTTGATGTCGAGCATGGCGAACGACGCCTGCGGGTTGCGGTCGCGGGGCTGGCCGACGGAGCCGGGGTTGATGAGGTAGCGGTGGTCGCGGTCGAGGCGCACGGTGGTCTCCCCGCGCACGGAGGCGCCGCGCAGGCGGCCGTGACGGTCCATGGCGAAGATGACCGGGAGGTGGGTGTGGCCGTAGAGGATGACCGGCGCGACGGTCATCTCGAAGACGGCGCGGGCGTGGCTCTCGTTGAAGACGTATTCATCCTCGTCGTTGGGCGAGCCATGGCAGAGGACGAGGCCCTCCTTCGACTCGATGGGCCCCAGGGCCAGGCGCTGGAGGAAGTGGCGGTTCGGGGCGGAGAGGTGGTCGCGGGTCCAGAGGGCGGCGAACTTGGCGGCGTGGTTGAAGCTCTCGCCGTCGTCGGCGCCGGCGGCGACGCGATCGTGGTTGCCGCGTATGTAGAGCTTCTTGCCGTGCATGCGGCGCATGATGTCGAGGACCTGGTTGGGCTGCGCGCCGTAGCCGACGAAGTCGCCGAGGCAGATGACCTGCTCGTACTTTTTTCGGCGGACGCGGTTCATGACCGCGCGCAAAGCCTCGGTGTTGGAGTGGAGGTCGCTGACGACGAGCGCTCTCACGGGCCGCTCCTGGCCAGGAATCGCTTCGGCAGCTCGAGGAGGAGGCGCTCGACGAGCTCGGCGACGGTCATGCCGTCGCGGACGTCGATGGTGACGTCGGCCATGCGGTAGTAGCGAAGGCGGTTGGCGAAGAGCTCGTGCGCGGCGTCGTCGTCGCGGAAGAGGGGCCGCTCGGCGGCCTTGTCGCCGACGCGGGCGCGCAGCAGGGAGTAGGGGGCGGAGAGGTAGACGCTGAGGCCTTCGCTCTGGATGAATTGGATGTTCTCGTCGAAGGTGAAGGTGCCGCCGCCGGTGGCGATGACGGCGCTGTCGAGGTAGCGGGTGGAGCGGAGGATGTCGCGCTCGCGCTGGCGGAAGTAGGCCTCGCCGCGCTCGGCGAAGAGATCCTTGATGGAGCTCTTCTCCGCGGCCTCGACGAGGTCGTCGAGGTCGAAGAAGGGGACGCCGAGCCGCGCGGCCAGCTCGCGCCCGACCGCGGTCTTGCCGGCCCCCATGAAGCCGACGAGGTAGATTTTCATGATGTGCGCGCTACGGGGAGGATTTTACGCTCTAGGCAGTCTTGAAATGAATGCCCGGCCCGAGAATCGCGACAAAGATCAGTGAGGCGACGAATCCGGCGATGATCCAGGCATAGCTTCGTTCCAGCTCGGCTGGTTCCGCTAGCCGCTGCTGCCGCGGGAACTGGGTGAGCCAGAGAAGCCCCGAGGCGCCGCCAAAGGACGCCGCGGCAGCGGAGATGGCGATGAGGATGGGACCCACTGGATTGAACAGTCCCGAAAGGCAGAAGAGAAGACCGCCGGCGATATATGCAGGGATGGTGAGCAGCCTGCTTCTCTTCATGGATCGATCGTCGCTGCCGACGAGCGCGCCTAACCATTGCCCCGATCGGCGAGCAAGAAGAACATAGAGCGCTGCCCCGAATACCGCCATTGCCGGACGCCAGATGAGGGGCGACACGGTACCCCGTGCGACAGCGGCCCAATCGCCAATGTTCCCGACACCTGCGAAGAGGAAGTAGCCCGCTCCCATCAGCAGGTTCAGCGTCGTGAAGAGCCACAGAAAGTAGGCCATATGCGGCTTGCGCGCCGGCTTGGTCGCTTTGAAGACGACGAGCCCGATCGCACCTGCGATAAAGTTTACGATCGTGCCCGCGGCCGCGACGCCACGGCGAGCGAGCGCACTGATCGCTTCCTGACCGCAGTCGAAGTGCAGCGACGAGAGCATGATCGGTTTCCCGCCGAGAGCCACGCAGGCTCCACCATGCCCGACGGCCTCGTGCAAGACGTTCGACGCGGCGTAAGCGACGAGCGCAATCGCCGTGACCGTCAGGAGGTCTGGGAGCGAAGGGCTACCCTCTCGGCTCATACCGCATCGCCACCGCCCCCGAGCCGAGCTCCAGCCGGCTCACGAGCTTCAAGTCGATATGCTTCGATAGCCCCGCGAACAACGTCGGCCCATGGCCCGCCAGCCTGGGATGCACCACGAGCTCGTACTCATCGATCAATCCCAGCTCCGCCAACGCCAGCGGGAGCTTGACGCCTCCCACGAACAGTCCCTTACCCGACTCCCGCTTGAGCTGCTGAACGGCCTTGCCCAAATCCCCGCGCACGAGCTCGGCGTTCCAATCGACCCGCTCCAGGGTGCTCGAGACGACGTACTTCTTTGCCGCGTTGATCGTTCGGGCGAAGGGTTCCATCCAATCAGGTCTCGCTCCCGTCCGCGCCGGCGGCCGCCACGCCGCCTCCATCATTTCGTAAGTCACCCGGCCAAAGAGGAGAGCATCGGCCTGTTCGAGGTTCTCGACCGCATGACGGACCAACTCTTCGTCCGCGACCATTGCACGATGATCGCAGCACCCGTTCAATGTGACGTTAATGGAATACCGAAGGGGTCGCATTTTGCAAGAGTACGTGATGATAAAACTCGAGGACCGCTGCGTTGAACGCATCTGGATTTTGGCGCGGCGAGCCGTGACCGGCATGCGGAATTGTCACGCGCCTGGCGTTGGGAAGTAGACGACCCAACTCCTCTGTATCGAGCTTGTGGAGCTCGTCCGTGTTTTCACCCCTCACGATCAGAATAGGCATGTGCAGCCGGCGCACGGCTGCTTTCGGCAGATTCGGGAATGGATCCGACGACGAAGTAAGTGCCTTGAAAAACCGGGCATTGTGCATGACCGCGGCGCGTCGCTCAGGGGACAAAGCGTCGAACGTTCCCGGGCCGTCGAAGGAGTCAATGAAGAGCCGCATCGCGGCCTCATCATGGCCTGCTGCAAACGCCTTTCGAGCGGGCTCATAAACGGTTGCTACGCGGCGGCTGTATGAGATGACACGGTGCCGCGGCGCCAAAGCGTTCATCAGTGACGGCCAGGCGCGGTAGTCGCCCTGACCACCGTGCAGCAGGATTACTGGTTCGCCTTCTCCTCGCTCGATGTAGTGGAGCTCAACGCCCCCGACAACGATTCTTGTGGACTGAGCCGAAGCAAAAGAAGGGTCTGAGACGACCGAGGCTAGAACAAGTGCTGTTGGGACGACGAGTGTTGATGTCCTCACAAGCCTCACCAGTTGAACGATTCCATGAACCGTGTCGAGAAATCGCCGCTGAGGAAGCGCGGATCGTCCGTGATGGCCCGATGCAGCGGAATCGAGGTCTTCACCCCCTCGACGATGAACAGCTCCAGCGCGCGGCGGCCGCGGGCGATGGCCTCGGCGCGGTCCTTCCCTTTCACGATCAGCTTCGCGATCAGCGAGTCGTAGTGGGGGGGGACGACGTAGTCGCGGTAGGCGGCCGTGTCGACGCGCACGCCGGGGCCGCCGGGGACGTGGAACTCGCGGATCTTGCCTGGGTTCGGCGCGAACGTGCGGGGGTCCTCGGCGTTGATGCGGAACTCCATGGCGTGGCCGCGGAGGCGGAAGTCGCCGCGGGGCACGGAGAGCGGCTCGCCCGAGGCTACGCGGATCTGCTCTTTGACGAGATCGATGCCCGTGACCTCCTCCGTCACCGGGTGCTCGACCTGGATGCGCGTGTTCATCTCCATGAAAAAGAAGCGGCCGTCCTGGAAGAGGAACTCGATCGTGCCGGCGTTCACGTAATTCACCGCCTCGCAGAGCATCACCGCGGCGGCGCTCATCTCCGCGCGCAGCTCCGGCGTCAGCGCCGGCGAGGGCGACTCCTCGATCAGCTTCTGGTGGCGGCGCTGGATCGAGCAATCGCGCTCGCCCAGGGCCACGACGCGCCCGTAGGTGTCGCCGAACACCTGGATCTCGATGTGGCGCGGGCGCTCCAGGTACTTCTCGATGTAGACGTCGGCGGAGCCGAAGGCGCGCTCGGCCTCGCTGCGGGCGGCCTCGAAGGCGCTCTGCAGATCGAGCTCGTTCCCGCAGATGCGCATCCCTCGTCCGCCGCCACCGGCCGAGGCCTTGAGAATCACCGGGAAGCCGATCTCGCGCGCCACGTCGTGGGCCTCGCCGAACGTCTTCACCGGGCCGTCGCTGCCGGGGAGGATCGGCACGCCGGCGTTCTTGGCCGTCTCGCGGGCCTTGGCCTTATCGCCCATCAGGCGGATGGCCTGGGGCGACGGCCCGATGAACGTCAGGCGGCACTCGCTGGCGATCTCCGCGAAGTGCGCGTTCTCGGCCAGGAACCCGTAGCCGGGATGGATGGCGTCGGCGCCGGTGATCTCCGCGGCGGCGATGATCGAGGAGATGCTGAGGTAGCTTTGGCGCGAGACGGCCGGGCCGATGCAGACGTCCTCGTCGGCGTAGCGGACGTGCAGCGCGTCGCGGTCGGCCTCCGAGTGCACGGCCACGGTCTTGATCCCCATCTCCTTGCAGGCGTAGATGACGCGCAAGGCGATCTCGCCGCGGTTGGCGATCAGGATTTTCGAGATCATCGCCCGGCTACAGCCTCACCGCGAAGAGCTTCTCGCCGTATTCGACCGGCTGCCCGTTCTGCGGATAGATGCGGACGACCGTGCCGTCGATGTCCGACTCGATCTCGTTCATCAGCTTCATCGCCTCGACGATGCAAAGGACCTTTCCCTTGGAGATGTGATCGCCGACGCTCGCGTATGCCTCCGACTCCGGGTTCGGCGATCGGTAGAACGTGCCGACGATCGGCGAGGTGATGATGTGCAGTCCGGCCTCGCTGTCGATCTCCGCGGCGGGAGCGGCGGGCGCTGCTTCGGCCGCCGCCGGCGCGGCGGAGTGCGCGACCGGCATCGTCATCGGCATCGCGGACGGCGCGGCGTGGATGACCTGCTGCGGCGGGGCGAGCTTCCCCTCGATGCGCAGCCGCGTCCCGGCCTGCTCGACCTCCACGGCGGCGATGCCGCTATCGGCCACTTTGTCGATCAGCTCCAGAATCTCTTTCAGGTTCAAATCGCTACCTCAGATCAGCTCGTCTCGAAGCAGATGCTTCGCCTTTTCCAGCTCGAATCGGGCCCGCCCGTAGTTCCCCTCGGGATTCATCACCAGGAGGACGTAGTACTCCGGCGTGATGGCCGAGAGGAACGTGATGTATTTCTCGGTGACGAGCGCGAATTGAAGCACGTCGCCGGCGTGGAGATCGGTATTCGAAAGGCGGACCGACTTCACGAAGCCGCCGAACTCCGCGCCCATGATATCGAGCGGCACGGAGTCGGACTGGATCGATTCGACGGCGATGCCGTCGAGGCCGATGAGGCTGACGGCCAGCGTCCCCTCGACGCGGTCGAGGATGCCTTGCAGGACTTCCTTAAACACGGCTCACCTCGCGCCTCCCACTTTCGAGAGCCATTCCTCGAGCCGGGCCACTTTCCGGGCCTTGCCGTCGTCGGACAACGCCCCGAGCTTGGCGCGCACGGCCTCGTTGCCGGGCTCGCGCTGCAGGATCGACTCGTAGATGCGGCGGGCGTCGGTGACGAGGCCCTGGCCCGCGTAGAGATCCGCCATCGTGACGGTCTCGGTCGGCTCGGGCGCGGACGGCGCCGCGGCGGCTTCCTCTTCCGCGGGCGCGAAGACGTCGGCCGGCTCTTCCTCGCTCCACGGCGTCGGCGTCTCGGCGGCGAGCGGCGGTTCCTCGATGTGGATTCCTTCCGGCGCCTCGATCTCCACGGCCGCGGCGGTGAAGTCGGCGACCGGCTCCTCGAACGGGCTCTCGTCGTGCGCGGCGAGCATCGGCTCGGCGTCGGCGGTGAGGATCGCTTCCTCGGCGGAGGAGGGAGGCTCCTCGACGAAGGGGGATTCTTCGGGTGCGGGCTCCGGCGCGACTTCAGGCTCCGGCGCGACGGCAAGGGGCTCAGGCGCGGGCTCGGGCTCGGGCGTGAAGGGCGCCAGCTCGCGCTCGAGCCGCTCGATCATGGCCTCGACGTCGCCGTCCGACGGCATGAGCGCGTGGACGAGCTTGTACTTCTTGATGGCCTCGACCTTCTCGCCGTTGTCGAGATAGCTGTCCGCGAGCAGGCGCGCGGCCACGACGTTGCCGGGATCGATCTGCAGCGCACGCGACAGCGCCTCGATGGCGTCGTCGTTCTTTCCCTGATCGCGGGCCACGCGGCCGAGGGAGACCCAGGCGGAGAGATAGGCGGGATGGTACGTGAGGCCGGTGCGCAGCACCTGTTCGGCGTCGGTCCAGGCTCCGACTTTGCGCAGCTCCTCGGCGAGTGGATAGAAGAGCCGGCTCTTCGGATCGGTCTTCAACCGAAACCGAAGCTCCTCGATCTTCGGACTGCTCGCCGGGTTTGCCATGGCCGCCGAATTCTATCTCCAGAAACGAACCGCCCCCGAAGGGGCGGCTCGCTACGTCTGCAACGCGGTGATTCCTACGTCGTGCCGGTGCCTTGCAGGCAGACGGTGATCGTCGGATTGTTCGGATCATTCGTGGTGAACGACACGTTCGCGCTGCGGGCGCCGGTCGCTCCCGGCTTGAACGTGACGTTATACGAGGTCGACGCGCCGCCGGCCACATTCTGGGCCGTCGCCGGCGTGACCGTAAAGTCGCCGGGATTCGCTCCCGCGATCGATGGAGCGCTGAGAGTGAGCGTTTGCACGCCGTTGTTCTTGATCGTGATCGTGGAGCTTCCCGTTCCTCCTCCGCTCACGCTCACGCTGCCGGCGTTTGCGCAACCCGACGGCGGCGCCGTCACGACGGCAACCGGCGGCGTAATGCAGGGGTTCGCCGACGGCGGAGCGGTCGGCGGAGAAATGGAGACCGGACCTCCAACCGCGGTGCAGCCGGTCGTCGTATTCGTGAACGTCACCGTGAAACTGCCGGGGCCGAATTCGAAATTACCGGGGATGGAGCTTAGAACGCACGCTCCTCCCGCCGGACTGGCCACGCTGCCCGGGAACGTCAGCGTGCTGGGAACGATCACCGTGAACGTCGTCGAGCCCGAGCCGTTCGTAATCGACGAAGGCGTGACGACCGCGGTTTGGTCGCCCACTTTGAACGAGATCAGCGCGTTGCCGAGGGGGCCGACGCCGGGATTTTGCACCACGACGGACACGGTATTGCCCGGCAGCAGCGGCGACGCGCTCGGCGTAACCGACGTGATCACCGGGTTGACCCCGATGAACGTAAAGACCACCGGAATGCCCATCGACGCCGAGCTGAAGAAGTCGCCGTTGTCGATGTTCGTGACCGTGATGGGCCCGCTGGCCGTACCGCAGGGCGCGCCGGTCGCGACCGTCCGAACGACGATCTGCGTGCCGGAAACGCGGATCGGCTGCGCCTGGAAGCCGCCCACCGTCACGATGACCGGGTCGGTGAAGCCGACGCCGTCGATGGTGATGTCGGTCCCGCCGAGCGTCGATCCGGTCAGCGGATGGATGCCGGTGATGACCATCTTGGCGATGTAGCGGAAGCCTGCCGCGAACGTCGCGTCCTTGCCGGAGCCGACGTTGCGGACCTTGATGTCGACCGGACCCGTCACCGTGGTCGAGCCGTTCGGCGACGTATCGCGCGCCGTCGGCGACATCACGTCGATCTCGTTGAACGTCACCTTCAGCACCAGCGCCTCGGCGGAGCCGAAGAACACCTGCACCGGCGCCTGGAAGGCATCGCCGAAGATCGACACGCGCGTGCCGCCGTCGATGGGGCCGGACGTCGGCGAGAGCGCGCGGATCGACGGCGTGAGGACGGCCAGCTGATACGTGAACGCATTCGCCAGCGACACCTTCTGCTCGTTCGTCGTCCCGGCCTCGTCGATGACCGTGATGGCCACGGGGAGCGTTTGTCCGGTGGTGATGTCGAAGGCCGGGGAGACGACGATGATCTGCGTCGCCGTCACCGAGACGGGGAAGGCCTCTTTCGGCGCGATGCCGTTGCCCGGGTCGAAGAGCACCTTCACCGGCGCGCGGAAGTTCGTCCCTTTGATGATGACCTGCTGCCCGCCGGTGGGGAGGCCGATGGCGGGCGAGGTGCACGTCGGCTCGATGCAGACCTGGGAGATCGTCGGGGCGGTGAGCGGCGGCGGCGGGATGACCGGCTGCGTCGTGAACGTCACCTGAATCGACTTCGAGGCGTTGTTCACCGCGGCCGTGATCGTGTCGGTGCCGGCGGTCGACGACGTCAGCGTGGCCTTGGCTACGCCGCCCGTGGTCGTGCGGATCGTCGTGGTCGTTCCGGTGTCGGTGAAGATGCCGCCCGTGGTCGTGAACTGCACGGCCGTGCCGTCGGGCACCGCCGCGCCGCCGGACGAAACCGTGGCCGTGACGACCACGCTCGAGCTGACGAGCGGATTGGCGTTCGACACGGAGAGAACGATCGTGGCGCCGGAGGGCGGCGTCACGCCGCCGCCGGGGGGCACGGTCGACGTGTTCGGCGGCGCGGTGGGCGACGACTCGCTCTTGCAGCCGGCCATCGAAAGCGCCAGGAGCGCGGCCAGGAGGATCAGCAGAATGCGCGGCAGTGTGGTTTTCATCAGAGGCTCCTAGGCACAGCCGGCGCAGTCGAAGCAGAAGTCGAGGGGAACTTTCGTTGACCCCGACACGCGGTCGCCGGCCATGGTCTCGCCGAACACTTCCAGGATCACGTTCATCTGCACGACCGCCCTTCCGGTCTGGGGATCGCGCCCGCCGTTCTGCGGCAGGAGCGCGGCGAACGGCGCTTGCGTCAGCGCGTCGGGCTGGAAGGCCAGGAACGTGCCGAGGTCGCCGCTGCCGTTGAGCGGCACGGTGATGGAGATGGCGCGCGTGAACGGCGCGGGGACGCTCGTGCCGCCGTCCGTGCGCTGGTAAGAGATGCGGTACGACGTGATCTTCACGTCGTCGAGGGTGGAGTTCGTGGGGAGGTTGGGCGGCGGCTGCGTGTTTTGGATCAGGACGTTATTGATCTTCACCGTGCCGATGGACACATCGCAGTTCGCGGCGCCGGGCTTCAGGTCGAGACGCTGCAGCGTCTGCTGCGTCGTGACGACGAGCTGCACCGGCGCGTTCGCCCGATTGATCTCCTTGCACGAGACCAAGGCCACGGCCAGCGCCACGGCCACGATCGATGCAATTCTTCTGGTCATGCCACCCTCCCTACAACGACCGCACGATTCGCGGCGTGATGAAGATCATCAGCTCGTCGTGGGACGTGCTGATGTTGTGCGTCTTGAAAAGGTTGCCGATGATGGGGATCTGCCACAGGAACGGCATGCGCGTCTGGGCGTTGTTTTCCTTCGTCTGATAGATGCCGGCGATCACGGCCGTGCCGCCGTCGCGGACCATCAGCTTCGTGTGGGCCGTGCGCGTCGACAGCGGCGTGCCCGCGCCCCCTTCGACCGCCAGACCGGTGGCCGGCTCGTTCTTCTGGACGTTGATGTCCATGATGATCGTTCCGGCCTCGGTGATCTGCGGGGTGACGGATAGACGCAGCGTGGCATCGACGTAGGCGACCGTCGTGGTGAAGTTGATGCGCGTCTGGTACGGGATCTGGAAGCCGCTCTGGATCTCCGCGGAGACGTTGTCCTGCGTCTGCACGCGCGGCGCGGAGACGACGCGCACCAGGCCCTCGGTCTCGGTGGCGTTGAGCTCCAGGTCGAGATTGAACGTGCCGAGGACGTTGGCCATGTGGAACGTCAGCACCGGAACGCCGGGGCCGAAGTCGAACGGGCCGCCGACGAAGTCGACGCGGTTCGGGAACACCAATCCGGTGCCGGTGCCGAGCGACGGATCCATCGTCCCGGCGAAGCCCCACTGGAAGCCGTATTGCTGGAGGAAGGCCTTCGACGTCTCCACGATACGGGCCTCGATGATGACCTGCCGCGTCGGCACGTCAACCGAGTCGATGAGGGCGCGGATCGTCTCCAGATACGAGGGGATCTCGCTGATGATGAGCTGGTTCGTGCGCTGATCGATGATCACGCGCGCTCGCGGCGAGGCGATGTCGCGCAGCAGCGTGGCCACGTCGCCGGCGCGGGCGTAGGAGAGCTTGTAGCTGACCGTGCGCAGCGGAACGTTCAGGCGCTGTTCCTCGACGAGCTTCCGGCTCGCGGCTGCTTCCTCGGAGAGGCGGGAGAGCGTGCCGACGCGCATGACGTTGCCCTGCAGCGTGTAGCCGAGGTTGTTCTGGCGAAGGATGATGTCGAGGGCCTGGTCCCACGGCACGTCGTTGAAGTCGACCGTCACCGAGCCGTTCACGCCGGGGTCGACGGCGATGTTCAACCCCGTCAGATTCGCGAACGTGCGGATGACGTCCTTCAGGTCGGCATCCTTGAGGCTGAGCGAGATCGGCTCGCCGGTGTAGACGCGCTCGCCCACGGTCAGCGAGCGCCCGCCCATCGAGGCCGTGGTGGCGGAGCCGAGCGTGGGCAGCGCCGTCGGCGGCTGCTGCGAGCCGAGCGTCGGCAGCGTCTGCTGCGCGTCGCTGAACACGTCTTCCGACGTCGCCGCCGCCGGCTGCTGCGTCGCCGTCGTCACCGTCCGCCGCGCGTTCGCCGGCGCGGAAGTCTGCTGCGGGCTGCGGATCACGCTCTTGGCGGGCTTCTCCGCCGGCATCTTCCACACCGGCTTCTTCTCCGGAGCCTTTTCCGGAACCGGCTCGGCGATCACCGGCACCTGCGCGGTGAGCTCCGCGGGCTTGGCCGCCGGCGGCTCGATCTTCTTCGGCTCGGGCTTCTTCGGCTCGGGCTTCTTGATCTCTTCGGCCACCTGCACGGGGGCGGGCGCGGGGGCGGGCGGTGGCGGCGCCTGAGCGACCTCACCTTCGCCGAACGTCACCACGAGGCCGTTGCCATCCTTCGTGACTTTGTAGGCGCTCTTCGCGCCGAGGTCGAGGACGACGCGCGTCACCGGCTCGGGGGCCCCTTTGAACTGCGCGACGCGGATCTTCTTCACCACCGCGCCGCCGACGCTGATCGCGCCCTTGGCCACCTTGTCGGTGACGCCGTTGAGGTCGATGACGACGCGCGACGGCTTCTCGAGGTTGAACGCGTTGTAGGCGATGTCGCCGTCGGCGGCGATCTGCACGGCGTTGCCCGACATCGTCACGCTCTTGAGCGTCTTCGCCCGGAGCGCCGGCGTCTGCGCCGGCTGGCTAGGCGGCGTCTCGGCGGCAACCGCCGGGATCGGCTCCGCCTTCACGACCGGCTCTTCGACCGGCGCCGTCACCACCACCGGCAGCGGCTCTTCCTTGACCGGCAGCGCCACCGCGACCATGTGATCCTCGGCGGTGGCCTGGAGGACCGACGGCTTGGCGAGCTTCAGGGTCACGCGCGTGAGGCGCACGCCCACCTCCGTCACGTCGTCGGCGGTGATGGAGGTGACGCCCGGCGGCAGCAACGGCGGCATGGCCACGGTCGCCGCTTTCGAAGCGTTGGAAAGATCGATCACGAACGTGTCGGGAGCGGGGCTGTAGGAGGTGTACGCGGGAGTGCCGCTGGTGCGGAGGAGGAGGCGCGCCGTGGGAGCGGACTCGATCTCGATGGCGTTGAGCGTCATGGCCGCGGGCGCGGGCGCCTCGGCCGGACGATCCCCTTTGTGCCGCCACGAGGCACTCGCCGCTCCTGTCACGAGGAGCAGACTTGCGATCAGCGCGATTCGCTTTCTTCTCATACTTCCCACCTTCGCCATCACACAACCCTCCCGCACTCCCACCACCTATGGTTTCTTCGCCTCGGGGGAAAGGTCTTTGACCACCTCACGGAATCGTTCGATGCGAGTCGGATCGTTGACTTCCTGCCGGAAGACCACGGACGTCTGGGTCATGCGAATGACCTCGCCGTCCAGGACCTTCTGGCCGACCTTCATCAGATAGCCTTTGTTGTCGGGGCCATTGACCATGGCCACGAGCCCCTGCTCGCGCGTGCGCACGACGCCCTGCAGCTTGATCTCGTCGATCAGGAAGCCCGGAAGTCCGGCGGGGCGCTGCCCCGGCTGCAGCTTCGGCGCGGGGCCGATCAGGGACTGGAACGGATCGCGGCGCCCCTGCGGATCGTAGTGATAGGCCTCGGGAGCGTTCGGCTCCTCGAGGATCTCCTGCAGGCTTTGCTGGATGCCGGTGTCCGTGGCCGGCTTGGCCGTCGACGTGGCCGTAGTCGTGGCCGTGCTCCCCGTCGTGGACGTCTTGGCCGGCGGCTTCGCGGGCTGCGCCACCGCGGCGGCGATGGCCGCGACGATGACGAGCAGCGGGATGACGATGCGCATCGGCCGGATCATGGCTTCTTCTTCTCGCTTCCCTTCTCCGGCTCCTTCGGCTCGACGTAGACGAACGTCTTGGCCACGAAGTCGGAGGTGATGGTCCGATCGGCCTGACTGCCGAGGGCCACGATGTTGATCTGCTCCACGTTCATGATTCGGGAGAAGTTGCTCAGGCGATTGAAGAGGATGGCCAGGTTGTGGTAGCGGCCGTCGACCTGCACGCTGATCGGCCACTCCGCGTACGGCTCGGCCCCTTCCTTCGGCTGCGTGAGCGTCGGGAAGCTCATCCGGTGCAGCACGAAGTCGCCCTGGTCGACGAGCGACTTCATCTTCTTGATGATCTCCTCGGTGTTGCGCGTGGAGGGAAGGATGCGCCGCAGCTTCTCCAGCTCCAGCTCCAGACGATGCACCTCTTCCTTGAACTGCGGCAGCGTGCGCTGCGCGGCCCGGCCCTGCTGGATCTTCGTGTCCAGCTCCTTGATCCGGGCGTCGGCGGCGCGGATCTTCGTGTCGATGTCGGTGATGAACATGTACTGGGTCACGCCGACGATCACGCCTGCCAGGACCAGCCCGATGACGAGGGCGATCCAGACGGGCTTTCCTTCGAGCGTCAGCGCCATCCTTCTCCTCCTACTTCTTCACCGTGCCGGTCGTCGACGTGGCACTCGTACCGCTCGTCCCCGTCGTGCCGCTCGTCGACGTCGCCCCCGCCGTGCCCGTGGTCTCCCCTTTCGGCACGTACGTGAAATGGAACTTCATATCGAAGCTGTAGACCGGAGGGGTCATGCTGACCTGGTTGACCGAGCTGAGGTCAGGCTCCTCGAACAACGAATCGTTCTTGATGTTGTCGACGAAGTTCGCGATCGCGTTCGGGTTCAGACCGCGGCCGGTGAGCTGGATCAAGCCCCCGCTCATCGTCATGTGGTCGAGCCACACCAGGTCGGGCAGGTCCTGGCTGATGCGGTCCATGATCTTCACCGGTCCGCGCTGGTTCTGCTTGAGCTGGTTGATCAGGTCGATGCGTTTCTGCAGCGACTCCTTCCGCTTCGTGTAGTCCTCGACCTGCTTGATGATGGCCTGCAGGCGGTCGGCCTCGGCCTGCTTGCTGGCTACCGTGTCCTGCTTCTCTTTCAACGTGCTGTTCTTCACCCACCACCAGCCGCCGGCGACGAGCACGCCGACCACGAGGCCGCCGACGATGATGATGTTGTTGAGATTGCCGGTCCCGGCGGCGGCAGCGGCCGCGCCCGGCACCGCGACGGGTGCGGCGCCCGCGCCGCGGACCGCCCGCCCCTCCCGCACCAGGTTGATCTTGATCAAGCGTCCCCCAACTTCCTGATGGCCAGGCCGACGGCGATGGCCATGCTCGGCCCGACCTCGGCGAGATCCTCGGGGTTGAATTCTTTCTCGTCGACGCTGATCTTCTGGAAGGGATTCATGATCCCCACCGGGATGCCGAACTTGTCGCGCAGGATGGCGTCGAGGTTCAGCACCCCCGAGCCGCCGCCGGCGAGCACGATCTCGTCGACGCGGTCCTCGCCCGACGTGGCGGTGAAGAAGTCGAGCGTCTTGCGCAGCTCGCCGGCGAAGTCCTCGGAGACGGAGTTGAGGATGGGGATGACCTGCTGGATCGTGTAGTCCCCGACAGGGTGCCCCTTCTTCAGCTCTTCGGCCTGCTCGAACGAAAGGCTCAGCTCGCGCTGGATGGCATCGGTGTACTGGTTCCCGCCGAAGGTGATGTCGCGCCAGAACAGCGACGTGCCCCCGGAGAGGACGTTCACGTTTGTCACCGAGGCGCCGACGTTCACCAGCGCCAGCACCTTGCCGTCGTCGAGCGCGTAGTTCATCTCGTAGCAGTTCTGGAGGGCGAAGGCGTCGACGTCGACGAGGACCGGGACCTTCCCGGTCTGGCTGATCACCGACGTGTAGTCGTTGATCTTTTCTTTCTTCACGGCCACGAGGATGACGTCGATGTTGTCGCCCGTGCCGGCGGCGGTGAGGGGGACGTAGTCGAGGTTGACGTCATTGATGTCGAAGGGGATGTACTGCTCGGCTTCCCACTGGATCGACTCGGCCAGCTCCTCGGGCGACATGGCCGGGAGGGTGATCTTCTTGATGATCACGGAGTGGCCCGACAGCGAGGTGGCGTAGTTGGAATTCTTGATCGATTTTTCGCTGTTCAGCCGCGAGATCGTCTCCACCACCAGGGAGGAGTCCATGATCGAGCCGTCGACGATGGCTTCGGGCGAGAGCTGCTCGATCCCCATCCTGAGGAGCTGGTACGTGCCGCCCTTCTTCTCCTTCAGCTCGACCAGCTTCACGGCCGACGAGCCGATATCAAGGCCGACGACGTTTTTGCTCTTTGAGAAGAACACCGCTCACCCCATCCATCTCACACTCACTTCTCGCTGGCGATCGAGGCTATCTTGGGTAAAGAAGTGTAGCGAAATTACAACCTTTAATTAGCGGTGTCAACTCTTTACGTATCAATGTACAATCTCGCGCCCATCGCGTTATTTGAGGAGTTAGTCATGGCCAAAATGTGCGAAGTCTGCGGCAAGACGCCGGTATTCGGAAACAAGGTGAGCCACGCTCACAACGTCAGCCCCCGCCGCTGGATGCCAAACCTCCAGCGCGTCCGCGCCGTCGTCGAGGGGACCGTTAAGCGGATCAACGTCTGCACGCGGTGCATCCGGAGCGGCAAAGTGCAGAAGGCCGCGCACTAGGTCGTGGAGGACAGGCGCCCTCGCCTGTCCTCCCGCCCGACAGGCGAGGGCGCCTGTCCTCCACCTACGCTGTCGCGTGCCTGATGTTGTACTTCCTGGCCACGTTCATCACCCCGTCCACCGCCCCGATCGACCGCGTCACCTTCTCCAGGTGCTTGAGGTCGGCGATCTCCAGGATCAGCTCCGTCGTCGCCTTCCCCTCCCCCGTCCGCGTCTCCATCTGACGGATGTTCGTCTTCATGTTGGCGATCGTGTTGATGACGCGGGCCAGGATGCCCTGGCGGTCCTCCATCAGGATCTCCAGCTCCACCTGGAACTGCGGCTGGCGCTCGCCGGCCCACTCCACCGTGATCTTGCGGTCCGGGTTGAACATCAAGTTCTTGATATTCGGACAGTTCGCGCTGTGCACGGCCACGCCCTTGCCGCGCGTGACGTAGCCGATGATGGCCTCGCCCGGCAGCGGGTTGCAGCACTTGGCCAGGTACGTCATCAGGTCGTCGTAGCCCTTGACCTTGATCGCGGACGACGAGCCGGTGAAGGGAAAGATCTTGCGCACGGCGCGCTGGATCACGCCCTCGGCTTCGCTCGGCTGCTCGTCGGTGGCGATGAAGCGCTCCACGATCGTCCGCGGCGTGACCTTGCCGTAGCCGACGTCGGCGTAGAGGTCGTCGAGCTTCGACAGCCCGTACTCGTGCAGCACGCCGTCGAGCGCGTTCTCCGTGATCAGCTTCCGCCACGGCACCTTGAGCCGCTTCGCTTCCTTCTCGATCAGCTTCCGCCCCAGCTCGATCGAGCGATGCTTCTGCTCGGTGTTGAGCCAGTACCGGATCTTGTGCCGGGCCCGCGAGGTCACCACCATGTTCAGCCACTCGCGGCTCGGCGTCTGCGTCGCCCCGGTGATGATGTCCACGATGTCGCCGTTCGTCAGCGGCGTGCGCAGCGGCACGAGCTTGCCGTTCAGCCGCGCCCCGACGCAGCGGTGTCCGACGTCGGTGTGAATGCGGTACGCGAAGTCGAGCGGCGTGGCTCCGCGCGGGAAGGCGAAGACGTCGCCCTTCGGCGTGAAGGTGTAGACCTCGTCCGGGTAGAGGTCGATCTTCAGCGAGTGCATGAACACCCGCGGGTCCTTGATCTCCTGCTGCCACTCCACAAGCTGCCGGAGCCAGAGGAAGTTCGAGTCGTCGGTCGAGGCGCCGAGGCGCCCTTCCTTGTATTTCCAGTGCGCGGCGATGCCCTGCTCGGCGATGAGGTCCATCTCCTTCGTCCGGATCTGCACCTCGAACGGCTGCCCCTTCTCCGCCACCACGGTCGTGTGCAGCGACTGGTAGAAGTTCGGCTTGGGCATGGCGATGTAGTCCTTGATCCTGCCGGGGACGGGGCGCCACGTCTGATGGATGATGCCGAAGGCCGCGTAACAGTCCTTCACCGAGGGGGTGATGATGCGGAAGGCCAGGTAGTCGTAGAGCTGGCCGATGTCGATGCCCTGCCTCCGCAGCTTCTGCCAGATCGAGTACATCGACTTCACGCGGCCGTTGACGTCGCCGGCGATGTCGTTGTCGCGGAGCTTCCTGGTGATGGTGGCCTTGACGCGGTCGACGAGCTCGCCCGACACGGCGATGCGCTCCGCCACCGACTTCTCCAGCTCCTCCGACTCGCGCGGATGGAGGTAGCGGAACGACAGGTCCTCGAGCTCGCTCTTCAGCCGCCCCATGCCGAGGCGGTTGGCGATGGGGGCGTAGATCTCCATCGTCTCCTTGGCGATGGAGATGCGCTTCTCCTCGGCCAGGAACTGCAGCGTGCGCATGTTGTGGAGGCGGTCGGCGAGCTTGACCAGCACCACGCGCAGGTCGCCGACCATGGCCAGGAGCATCTTCCGGAACGTCTCGGCCTGCTGCTCTTCCTTCGAGACGTAGGCGTAGCGGGAGATCTTGGTCACGCCGTCGACGAGCTCCGCCACGTCGTCGCCGAACATCTGCTGCAGCGTCTCCTTCGTGGTCAGCGTGTCCTCGAGGACGTCGTGGAGCAGCCCGACGGCGATGGAGGTCTCGTCGAGGCGCATCTCCGCCAGGGTGGAAGCCACCTCCAGCGGATGGACGAGGTACGGCTCGCCCGAGCTGCGCACCTGCCCGCGATGCTCGCGCGCCGAGAAGATGTAGGCCCGTTCCAACAACTCCTGATCGAAGTCCGGCTTGTAGCTCTCGATCTTCTCGAGGATTTGTTCGAAGCGGATCATTGGTGGCGTAACAGTGCCGAGAATCGTAACAGTTCCGCGCAGTGCTGAGGACTGAGTGCTGAGGACTGAGTCCCGCCCTCCGACTCAGTCCTCAGTCTTCAGTCCTCAGCACTGGTATTCCTCTTGCTCTGCTCGGTCCCGGATAGCCGTCGCAGGCGCGCCGCGAGCGCGGTCCGCTGGGAGCGCCGGAGAGTAAAGGAGGTTTTTCAGTGTCGAAGCGTGTGATCTTCATTCTCCTTCTTATGGCCGCATTCGCCGCGGTGCCGACGTTCGCCGGGCCGGTGCCATCGAAGACGGCAGTCAACCAGAGCCTCGATCAGCGTACAGCCGATATCGCCATCGTGCGTGACGTGCTCAGTCACGACGAGGTGGCGCAGGCGCTCCACGCTCGCGGCTTCACTCAGGCGCAGGTCGAGCAGAAGCTGGCCCAGCTCTCGCCGCAGGATCTGCACCAGCTCGCGCAGAACCTCGACCAGCTCCAGGCCGCCGGGGCCCTGACCCGTCAGCAGTGGATCTGGATCGGCATCGGGGCGGTCGCCGCCATCATCCTCATCGCCGTCCTCTGATTCGCAAAAGGAGGTATTCAAGTGTCGAAGCGTTTGATCTTCATCGTTCTCCTCCTCGTGGCCGCATTCGTGGCCGTGCCGACCTTCGCCGGGCCGGTGCCCTCGAAGACGGCGGCCAACCAGAGCCTCGATCAGCGGGCGGCCGACATCGCCGTCGTGCGTGACGTCCTCAGTCACGACGAAGTCGCCAAGGCGCTGCAGGCGCGCGGCTTCACGCGCGATCAGGTCGATCAGAAGCTCGCCCAGCTCTCGCCGCAGGATCTGCATCAGCTCGCGCAGAACCTCGACCAGCTCCAGGCCGCCGGCCTGACGCGGCAGGAGTGGCTGTGGGTGGCCATCGGCGCGATCGCCGCGCTGGTGCTCGTCATCGCCCTCAGTTGACCGTGGGATTCCGTCGATCGGGCGGGCGCCGGCGCTCGCCCGATCACACGCAATGAAACCAGAAACCAGAAACCAGAAACCAGAAGGGCTGGCGCCGCGAGTCGTGCGCGTGCCTTGGCTCGCTCTGGTTTCTGGTTTCTGGTTTCTGGTTTGCTCCTGCGTGACCATGACCCCCCGCTCGACCCCCGCGAGCGCGGCCGCACAGGTCATCCCAAACGTCCCGGTGCAGAAGTGGGGCATCGAGTCGTGCGGCGCCGGCTCGCTCTCGACCGTGTTGCAGCACTACGGCGACACGACGTCGCTCAAGGAGTGGGACGCCACGCTGCCGAAGACCCGCGGAGGCGTGCTCTCGATCGACATGCTCGTCGCGGCGCGCAAGCACGGCTACGACGCCCAACTTGTCACCGGCACGGCCGACGTCGTCGAGTCCGAGCTCGCCGCCGGCCGCCCCGTGATCCTCATGCTCCGCGTCATCGACTCCGTCGGCTCGAAGCTCGACTTCTTCCACTACGTCGTCGTCGACGGCGTCGATCGCGACAAAGGCCTGATCCGCACGCAGTGGGGCGATCAGCAGGGACGCTGGACGACGTTCGCCAGGCTGGAGAAGCCGTGGGCCGGCGGCGGCCACGCCGCGATCCTCATCCATCCGCGCGACGAGATGACGGACCAGCTCCGCGCCGCGGTCGTGTTGGAGGAGAAGGGCGACTACGCCGCAGCCGCGAAGAGCTACCGCGATCTTCTCTCCCGCCATCCCGATTCCGCCCTTCTGTGGACGAACCTCGGCAACGCCGACGTGCAACTCGGCAAGCGCGCCGAGGCGGAGACGGACTTCCGGAAAGCACTCGATGCCGATCCGGGCGCGCGCGACGCCATGAACAACCTGGCCTGGCTGCTCTTCCAGCAGAAGCGCCTCGACGAGGCCGAGTCGTTCGCGCGCAAGGCCGCGTCGCTGCACGGGCCGGACTCCTATCTCGTGCTCGATACCCTCGCCCGCGTGCTCGCCGCGAAGGGGAATTGCTCCGAGGCCCAGGCGGCCTTCCAGCAGGCCAGCGCTGACCCGAAGGCCAAGCTCGATCCGCTCGTGTGCCAGTAGACTGCGCGCGTGTTCTCGCGCCGCGCGCAATGGTCCACCCCACCGAACCGCCTTGCCCTCGCGCGCGCGGCGCACCGCGGGCCGCTGCTCGATTTGACGAATTCGAACCCGACGCGCGCCGGCCTCGACTACCCGCTCGACGAGCTCTCCGAGGCGATGGCCCGGGCCGCGCGCGCACCGTACGAGCCCGAGCCGCTCGGCCTTCCCGTCGCCCGCGAGGCCGTCGCCCAGCACCTCGGATGCTCCCCCGACGAGGTCGTGATCACGGCCTCGACGAGCGAAGCCTACTCGTTCCTCTTCAAGCTCCTCTGCGATCCCGGCGACGTCATCGCCACGCCGGTCCCGTCGTATCCGCTTCTCGAGCACCTCGCCGCGCTGGAGCTGATCGAGCTGCGCCACGTCCCGCTCGAATTTCACAAGCGCTGGGAGCTCGACCCCGCGCGCATCCCGGGCGATGCTAAGGCGCTCGTCGTCGTCAATCCGAACAATCCCACCGGCTCGTACGTGCGCGCATGCCTGGACAATCTCGGCATCCCGATCATCAGCGACGAAGTCTTCCACGACTACGCCTTCACCGCCCCCGCCCCGTCGTTCGGCACCTTCACCCTCGGCGGCCTGTCGAAGTCGTGCGGCCTGCCGCATTACAAGCTCGGATGGATCCGCGTCCGCGACCCGGAGGCCCTCCCCGCCCTGGAGCTGATCGCCGACAACTTCCTCTCCGTGGCCACGCCGGTGCAGGCCGCGCTCCCCGATCTCCTGCGCATCGGCGCGCGCATCCGCGAGCGCATCCGCGAGCGCACGCGCGCGAGCCTCGGCGCGCTGCGCGAGGCACTCGCCGAGAAGCCGCACGCGCAGCTCCTCGAGCCCGAGGGTGGGTGGACGGCGGTGATCCGCGTGCCGAGCACGTGCACCGACGAGGAATTCGCCCTCGACGCGCTCGAGCGGCACAACGTCCTCATCCAGCCCGGCTACTTCTTCGACTTCGACCGCGACGGCTACTTCGTCGTGTCGCTGCTGACGGAACCGGAGATCATGCGGGAAGGAATCGCGCACATCCCATGAAAGAGCACTGGATCCTCGACCCCAACGTCATCTTCCTCAATCACGGCTCCTTCGGGGCCACGCCGCGCGCCGTGCTGGCCGTGCAGAGCGCGCTGCGCGAGGAGATGGAGCGCGAGCCGGTGCGCTTCCTGGCCCGCGAGATCGAGCCGCGCATCGACGCCGCCCGCGCCGTCCTCGCGGACTTCGTCGGCGCCGCCCCCGACGACGTCACCTTCGTCCCCAACGCTACCGCCGGCGTCAACGCCGTCCTCCGCTCCCTCGACCTCGACGAGCACGACGAGCTCCTCGTCACTTCGCACGAGTACAACGCCTCGCGCAACGCCCTCGACTTCGCCGCTCAGCTGAACGGCGCGAAGGTCGTCGCCGTCGACGTCCCCTTCCCCATCGACTCGCCCGACACGGTCGTGGCCCGCGTGCTCGAGAAGGTCAGCGACCGCACGCGCCTCCTCCTCGTCGACCACGTCACCAGCCAGACCGGCCTCATCTTCCCGATCGAGCGCCTCATCGCCGAGATGCGCGGGCGCGGCATCGACACGCTCGTCGACGGCGCCCACGCCCCCGGCATGCTCCCGCTCGACCTCCGCACCCTAGGCGTCGCGTTTTACACCGGCAACCTGCACAAGTGGGTCTGCGCGCCGAAGGGCGCCGCGTTCCTCTACGTCCATCCGAACCGCCGCTACGAGGTGCACCCGGCGATCATCAGCCATGGCGCGAATGCGGAGCGCCGCGACCGCAGCCGCTTCCACCTCGAGTTCGACTGGACCGGCACGTTCGATCCGACGGCGTGGCTCTCCGTCCCCGCCGCGCTGCAGTTCTTCGCCTCGATGGATGGCGGATGGCCCGAGGTCATGCGCCGCAATCACGAGCTGGCGTTGCGCGCGCGCGACCTCATCTGCGATCGCCTCGGCATCGACCACCCCGCGCCCGACGCGATGCTCGGCTCGATGGCCGCGTTCCCGCTCCCCGACGCGACGAAGCCGCCCTCGCCGTTCGGCGACGCCCTGCACGACGAGCTCTTCGCCCGCGGCATCGAGGTGCCGGTGCAGAACTGGCCGCAATGGCCGCGGCGCGTTTTGCGCATCTCGGCGCAGCTCTACAACGAGCTCGGCGAGTACGAGCAGCTGGCGAATTTCGTGCAGCAACTTTGCGCGCCATGAAAAACTATTTCTTGATCTTTGCTGTCGCGCTCGCTCTGACGTTCGCTGGCTGTAAGAAGAAAGAATCGTACGAGAACACGTCGTCGTCGACGACGGGCACGTCCGCCACCGACACCTCCTCGACGTACTCCTCGATGCCGGCGACGATCGACACGTCGAAGACCGGCACCGCCACCGCCGCTGCCGCGGCCACGCCGCTGAGCAAGGAGGACTCCGACTTCGCCATGAAGGCGGCCCAGGGCAACATGGCCGAAGTCAACGCCGGCTCGATGGCCGCGTCGAAGGGGACGTCGCCCGACGTCAAGAACTTCGGCAACCGCATGGTGACCGATCACGGCAAAGCGCTCGACGAGCTCAAGCAGCTCGCGCAGACGAAAGGCGTCACGCTGCCGACGGACGTCAGCGCCGAGCAGAAGGCAGAAGCCGACAAGCTGAACAAGCTGAGCGGCAGCGCCTTCGACAAGGCCTACGCCGAGGCCATGGTCAAGGGCCACGAGAAAGTGGCGAAGGACTTCGAGAAGGCTTCGAAAGACGCGAAGGACGCCGACCTCAAAGCATGGGCGGCGAAGACGCTCCCCGTCATCCAGGATCACCTGAAGATGGCGAAGGAGATGAAGGCGAAGCTGAAATAGCCCGCCGCAACGCCGCGCGCGCCAGGAGGCGCGTGGAGTCGAGCGTCGGCAGCGACGAATTCGCGTCGCCGATGATCAGCGGAATCTCCGTGCAGCCGAGGACCACGGCGTCGCATCCCTGCTGCGCGAAGCGATCGATGACGCGCTGAAAGTACTCCACCGCCTCCGGCTTGAACGTCCCGTAGACGAGCTCCTCGAAGATGATGCGATTGATCTCCGCGCGCTCCTCGGCGGACGGGCGCAAGTACTCGGCCGGATAGACGTTGCTCTCGACGAGGTAGCGCGTCCCGGTCAGCCCGGGCTTCCTGAAGCCACGCGCCTTCGCTTCCTCCGCGACGACGCCGGCGATGTGCAGCCACGGCCGCGGTGAGCGCTCCGCGACGTAGGGCATGGCCTGATGGATGGTGTTGTCGGGGCAGATCAGGAAGTCCGCGCCGATCTTGGCCAGCTTCTCCGCCGACGACAGCATCAGCTCGCCGACGCCGCGCCAGTCGTCGCGGTAGATGCACTTCATGTACTCGGCCAGCGAGTGCGTGTGCATCGAGACCTCGGGGTGATCGTGCTCGCCGAGGAATTCGGCGCCTTCGATGCAGATCGTGCGGTAGCAGAGCGCCGCCCCCTCGGCCGAGCAGGCCACGATGCCGATGTGCTGCGTCATTTCAACCCGCGCTTGTGCGCCGCCCAATCGCCCCACTGCGCGAACGCCTTCATCTGCTCGACGAGGTGCTGCTCCGCGAGCAGCTTCTCGACCTCGGCGCGCGTCTGCTGCGGCGCGCGGTCATCCGCGTTCGCCAGCGACCAGAGCAGCGCCGCGTCGGCGGCCTCGTTCTCCTTCGCCGCCGCGACGTCGACCTTGTCGAACGTGTCGCTCTCCGCGTGGTACTCGGGGAGATACGGCACCGGGTCCTGGTTGGCGACGAAGTTCGGTACGCCGAAGAGGATGAAATCGAAGTTGTCCGTGCCGTCGATGGCGTCGAGCGGATTCTGCTGCGCCTTCGCGTCCATCACCGGCGCCAGCGCCTTCTCCACGATCGGCCGCAGCTCCGCGCGTCCGTCGAGGAAGAAGCCCGTGGTCTTGCCGCTGCCGATGTCCATGGTCATCATCGCCGCGGTCCGGCTCATCTCCGCGCGGTGGGCCTCGGCGTACGCGCGCGAGCCGAGCATGCCGTTCTCCTCGCCGGTGAAGTCGACGAAGCGGATGGTGCGCCGCGGCTTCATGCCGAGGGCGTGGATCTGGCGGGCCAGGTCGATCACGGTGACGGCGTTGACGCCGTTGTCGAGCGCGCCCGTGCCGAGGTCCCACGAGTCGAGGTGCGCGCCGACGACGACGATCTCCTCGGCCTTGTCGCTGCCGCGGATCTCGGCGACGACGTTGCGCGCCGCCGTCGGTCCGCCGATCTCATTGTCGAGGCGCAGGGCCACGCGTACGGGGCCGCGCTGCATCAGCCGGACGAGGCGCTCGGCGTTGTCGTGGGCGACGATCGCGACCGGCAGCGAGACGATCGTGCCGTCGAGCGACATTGGATGGCGGTAGAGCAGCGAGCGGCGCTGCGACGACTCGATGAGCATGGCCGCCACGCCGGTGCGCTTGGCGGCGTCGAGCAGGGCGTTGATGCGCATGTAGTCGCCGAAGAGGTCGTCGAGCGAATTCATGATGCCGGTGCGGACGAAGGCGATCTGCCCCTTCGACTCCGGCACTTTGGCGAGGACGTCGGGCGCGCCGTCGCCGAAGTCGACGAGCGCGGCTTCGATCGTGCCGTTCGTCGACGCCGTGAACGGCGCGGCGGCGATGCGCAGCGGGAAGGCCGCCGGCGCGATGGCCTCGGCCGTCGCGCCGCGCGAGCGCCACGAGGCCGGTACGTTGTAGCTCTCCAGCGCCGCCGGCACGCCCGCGTCGCGGAACTTCCGCGCCGCCCACTCCTCCGCCCGCGCGCTCGCCGCCGAGGGCGTCGGACGTCCTCCGACGGTGTCGCAGAGCTCGCGCAGGTCGTCGATCATGGCGTTCGAGGCGCGGACGCGCGCCAGCAGCGGCGACACGTCGTCCGGCGGCGCGAGCAGTAGCGCGAAAAAGAATGCGGTGAGCACTTACTCTCCGGCGGCTTTGCGGTTCTTGAAGCGCGCGGCGATGTAGTCGCGGTTCATGCGGGCGATGAAGTCGGTGGAGATGTCCTTCGGGCAGACGGCCTCGCACTCGCGGAACATCGTGCAGCTGCCGAAGTACTCTTCCATGACCGTGACCATGTTCAGCACGCGGTCGTAGCGCTCCGGCTGCCCCTGCGGGAGGAGGCCGAGGTGGGCGACCTTCGCGGCGGTGAAGAGCTGGGCCGCGCCGTTCGGGCACTGGGCCACGCATGCGCCGCATTCGATGCACGCGGCCGCGTCCATCGACGTCTCCACGACCATCTTGGCGATCGGAACGCTGTTGGCCTCGGGCGCGCTGCCGGTGTTGACGGAGATGAAGCCGCCGGCCTGGATGATCTTGTCGAGCGGGCTGCGGTCGACGATGAGGTCCTTGATGATGGGGAAGGCGCGGGCGCGCCACGGCTCGATCCAGATCTCGTCGCCGTCCTTGAAGTGGCGCATGTGCAGCTGGCAGGTGGCCGTGCCGCCGATGGGGCCGTGGGCGACGCCGTTGATCATCATCCCGCACGAGCCGCAGATGCCCTCGCGGCAATCGTGCTCGAAGTGGATGGCTTCCTGGCCGTTCTCGATGAGCCCTTCGTTGACGATGTCGAGCATCTCCAGGAAGGAGGCGTCGGCCGAGATGCCCGCGGCCTTGTACGTCGCGAACGCGCCGGCGTCGTCGCGTGACTTCTGACGCCAGACGTGGAGGGTCAGGTCCATTATTTATAGCTCCTCGTGGCCAGCTTCACTTCCTCGTACTCCAGCGGCTCCTTGTGCAGGGCGGGCTGGGCGTCGTCGCCGCGGTACTCCCAGGCGGAGACGTAGAGGAACTCGTCGTCGTTGCGCTTGGCCTCGCCGTCGGGGGTCTGGTACTCGACGCGGAAGTGGCCTCCGGCCGACTCGTTGCGCTGCAGGGCGTCGACGCACATCAGCTCGGCGAGCTCGAAGAAGTCGGCCACGCGGCCGGCCTTCTCCAGGGCCTGATTCGGCTCGTCGCCGTTGCCGAGGACGCGCACGTTCTTCCAGTACTGCGCGCGCAGGTCGCGGATCAAGCCGATGGCCTTCTGCAGGCCCTCGGCGCTGCGGGCCATGCCGCAGTACTCCCACATGATCGCGCCGAGCTCTTTGTGGAACGAGTCGACGCTGCGCGTGCCGTTCGCGCCGAGGAGGCGCTTCACGCGCGCGGCCACCTCGTCCTTCGTCTGCTGGAACTCCGGGCGGTCCGCCGACACCTTCTTGCCGAGCTGCCCGGCCAGGTAATCGCCGATCGTCACCGGCACGACGAAGTAGCCGTCGGCCAGGCCCTGCATCAGCGCGCTGGCGCCGAGGCGGTTCGCGCCGTGGTCGGAGAAATTCGCCTCGCCGGCGACGTAGAGGCCCGGCACCGTCGACATCAGGTTGTAGTCGACCCACAGCCCGCCCATGGCGTAATGCGGCGCCGGATAGATGCGCATCGGCGCCTCGTACGGGTCCTCGGCGGTGATGTCGTGGTACATCTCGAAGAGATTGCCGTAGCGCTCCTCGATGGTCTTGCGTCCGAGGCGATTGATGGCATCGGCAAAGTCGAGGTAGACGCCGCGGCCGCTCGGGCCGATGCCTTTGCCCTCGTCGCAGACCTCCTTGGCCGCGCGCGAGGCGATGTCGCGCGGAGCCAGGTTGCCGAAGCTCGGGTACTTGCGTTCCAGGTAGTAGTCGCGCTCGCCCTCGGGGATGTCCTTCGGATTGCGTTTGTCGCCCTCCTGCTTCGGCACCCAGATACGGCCGTCGTTGCGCAGCGACTCCGACATCAGCGTCAGCTTGGACTGGTAGTCGCCCGACTGCGGAATGCAGGTTGGATGGATCTGCGTATAGCAGGGATTCGCGAAGTATGCACCGCGCTTGTAGGCCCGCCAGATGGCCGTGGCGTTCGAAGCCTTGGCGTTCGTCGACAGGTAGAAGACGTTCACGTAGCCGCCGGTGGCCAGGACGACGGCGTCGCCGGCGTGCCCTTCGATGGCCCCGGTGACGAGGTTGCGGGTGATGATCCCCTTGGCCTGCCCGTCGACGATGACGACGTCGAGCATCTCGTAGCGCGGGAACATGCGCACCGTGCCGAGGGCGATCTGCCGCTCCAGGGCCTGGAAAGCGCCGAGGAGGAGCTGCTGCCCGGTCTGGCCGCGCGCGTAGAACGTGCGCGACACCTGCACGCCGCCGAAGGAGCGGTTCTCGAGGAGGCCGCCGTACTCGCGGGCGAAGGGCACGCCTTGGGCCACGGCCTGGTCGATGATGTCGACGGAGAGCTCGGCGAGGCGGTGGACGTTCCCCTCGCGGGAGCGGTAATCGCCGCCTTTGATCGTGTCGTAGAAGAGGCGGTAGACGCTGTCGCCGTCGTTCTGGTAATTCTTCGCGGCGTTGATGCCGCCCTGCGCGGCGATGGAGTGCGCGCGCCGCGGCGAGTCGTGGTAGACGAAGCACTTCACGTTGTAGCCGAGCTCGCCCATCGTGGCCGCGGCCGAGGCGCCGGCCAGCCCGGCGCCGACGACGATGACGTCGTACTTGCGCTTGTTGGCCGGATTCACCAGCTTGTAGTGCGCCTTCGCGTACGCCCACTTCTTCTCGAGCGGGCCGGGAGGAATCTTGCTGTCGAGGTCCATTCGGTTCACCTGATCACGTTCGCCAGCACCATCACCGGGAAGGAGATGTTCGCCACCGTGATGACCAACGCGAAGGCCGTGGCGAAGATGCGCTTCCACGGGTTGAACTTCACGTGGCTCAGGCCGACGGAATTGAACATGCTCCAGAGGCCGTGGTAGAGGTGCAGGCCGAGGGCGAGGTTGGCGATGATGTAGATCGCGCTCGCCCACCAGATGCGGAACCCGGTGACGACGTTGTGGTAGGGGTCGTTCTCCACGAACTGCGGGTTCAGGGCTTTCACGCCCCAGGTCAGGTGGGCGAGGTGGTAGATCACGAAGAGGAGAATGATCACGCCGCCCCAGCGCATGGTCCGCGAGGCGTAGTTGGCGATGACGTAGTCGCGCTCGCGGTAGGCCAGCGGGCGGGCGGCGCGGTTCATCAGGGTGAGCCTCGTGGCCGCGTCGATGTGCAGGTAGACGCAGAGGAGCATGAAGATGCGCGTGGCCCACAGGCCGACGCTGTGGGGGACGGCCGGCGCGCCCATGGTGCGCAGCCAGGCGGCGTATTCGTTGAAGTGCTCGGCTCCGAGGTAGAGCTTGAGGTTGCCGAGCATGTGCGCGAAGACCCAGCCGAACAGGAAGACGCCGGTCACCGCCATGACCGCCTTCTTGCCGATGGCGGAGCGGTAGAAGTTGACGATCCACGACATGGGAGAAGCACCTCGGTCGGTGGGGTGGGTGGCGGGCGTGGCGACGGTCACGTCACCGCATCATATCGATTGAGGTGCGATTGACAAGTGTGACAAACGTCATCTCCGATTCCTGACGTCCGCAACTACTCGCCCAGCGCGTGCGGCCGCATCTTGGCGGCATGAACGCACAACCCGCCTCCCTCTCGCACGTCACGAAGAGCTTCGGCCCCGTCGTCGCGCTCGACGACGTCTCCCTGGACATCGCGCCGGGCGAGGTCGTCGCGCTGCTCGGCCCGAACGGCGCCGGGAAGACGACGGCGGTCCGCCTCCTCCTCGGACTCTCGAAACCAGGCAGCGGCACCGCGCGCGTCTTCGGCAACGACCCGCGCGATCCCGCCGCGCGCACGCGCAGCGGGGCGATGCTGCAGGTGGCGCGGGTCCCGGAGACGCTGCGCGTGCGGGAGCACGTCGAGCTCTTCTCCAGCTACTACCCGAAGCCGATGCCGCTCGCCGACGTCCTCGACGCCGCCGGCCTGCGCGGTCTCGGCGACCGCCTCTACGGGAAGCTTTCCGGAGGGCAGAAGCAGCGCGTCCTCTTCGCGCTGGCCATCTGCGGCGACCCGGAGCTGCTGATCCTCGACGAGCCGACCGCGGGCCTGGACGTCGAAGCGCGCCGCGCGCTGTGGGAGCAGATCCGCGGCTTCGTCCGCCGCGGCCGCTCCGTGCTGCTGACGACGCACTACCTCGCGGAGGCCGACGCGCTCTCCGACCGCATCGTCGTCATCGACCGCGGGCGCATCGTGGCCGAGGGAACGCCCCAGGCCATCAAGACCCGGGCGGCCGGGAGAAAGATCCGCTGCCATACATTGATCAACATTGACGACATTGCTGCAATCCCTCAGGTAATCAACGTATGCCGCGAAAACGGCACGACCGCGATCGCCACCACGGACAGCGACGCCGTCGTGCGCGCGCTCATGGCCCGCGACCCGTCGCTATCGAGTCTCGAGATCGCCGGCGCCGACCTCGAGGAAGCCTTCATCGCCCTGACGGAAAGGAACTGACCATGCGGCCCTACCTGCTCGAGATCAAATACGAATTCCTCAAGCTCTTCCGGATGCCGGCCTACGTCATCCCGACGCTGACGTTTCCGCTGCTCTTCTACGTCTTCTTCGGCCTGATCTTCGGCCAACAACCGGGGCCGGGGCACGTGACGATGTCGGCGTACTTCGTCGGCACCTACGGCGCCTTCGCGGTCATCGGCGCGTCGCTCTTCGGCTTCGGCGTGACCGTCGCCGTCGAACGCGGGCAAGGGTGGATCGAGGTGAAGCGGACGACGCCGATGCCGCGCCCGGCCTACTTCACCTCGAAGATGGCCATGGCCATGCTCTTCAGCGCCGTCGACGTCCTGCTGCTCTTCGCCATGGCCACGACACTCGGCCACGTTGTGCTGCCGCTGGCGACGGCGGCGAAGCTCTTCGGGATTCTCGTGGCCGGCTCGACGACGTTCTCCGCGCTCGGCCTCGCCGTCGGCTACTTCGCCGGGCCGAACTCCGCGCCGGCCATCGTGAACCTCGTCTATCTTCCGATGTCCTTCCTCTCCGGCCTCTGGGTCCCGATCTTCGCGCTGCCGAAGCTGCTGCGCGACCTCGCGCACTTCCTCCCGCCGTATCACTTCGCCCAACTGGCCCTCGGCGTCCTCGGCGCGGGGACCGGCGAGCCGGCGGGCACGCACGTCGTGGCCCTGGTCGTGGCCACGATCGTCTTTCTCGTCATCGCCGCCATCGGCTGGCGCCGCGACGAGGGCAAACTGTACGGGTAGACTGATGGCCATGCGTCTGATCCCCGCGCGCCGCGACCTCGGGTGGACGCCGTACCTCTGGACGATCTACCTGGCGTTCTTCCTTCTCTGGCCGTACATGCGCGGCGCCGGCGCGCGGGAGTGGATGGCGACGTTCGCCGGCGCGATCGCATTCCTCGCACTCTACTTCCGCGGCCACTGGGTACGCGGCCGTGGCCTCGTCGTCATCATCGCCGCGATCACCGCGATCGGCCTGATCTACTTCCCGTTCAACCCCGGCGCCGCCTCTTTCTTCATCTACGCCGGCGCCTTCGCCGGCGTGCTGACGCCGCCGCGCCACGGCGTCGCGCTGATGATCGCCATCGCCGGCGTGGCCGCGCTGGAAGCGTGGTTGTTCCATCTCCCGCTCGGCTACACCTGGCCGCTGATCTTCGTCTTCCTCATCGGCGCCGTGAACATGTACCACTCCGGCGTGTCGCGCTCGAATGTGAAGCTGGAGCTGGCGCAGAACGAGATCGAGCATCTGGCCAAGGTGGCGGAGCGGGAGCGGATCGCCCGCGACCTGCACGATCTCCTCGGCCACACACTCTCGCTGATCATCCTGAAGTCGGAGCTGGCCTCGAAGCTCTCCGAGCGCGACGTCGAGCGCGCCCGCGACGAGATTCGCGACGTGGAGCGCATCTCGCGCGAGGCCCTGGCGCAGGTGCGCGCGGCGGTGAGCGGCTATCGCGCCGGATTGCGCGCCGAGGCCGACTCCGCGCGTGAGGCCCTGACGGCCGCGGGCGTCGGGCCGTCGATCGACATCGCGCCGCTGCAACTGCCGGCAACGCACGAGGCGGTCCTGGCCATGGCCCTGCGCGAGGCGGTGACGAACATCGTCCGCCACGCCGCGGCGAAGTCGTGCCGCATCGCCCTGGAGGCGCGCGGCGACGGCGTGATGCTGACCGTGCGCGACGACGGCCGCGGCGGCAACGCGCCGTTCGGCGCCGGCCTCTCCGGCATGCGCGAGCGCGTCGAGGCCCTCGGCGGCTCGCTGCGGCGCGACGGCGCGCGCGGCACGACGATCGAGATCGTCCTCCCCTCCGCCGCCGCGGAGCGCATCGCGTGATCCGCGTCGTCATCGCCGAGGACCAGGCCATGATGCTCGGCGCCCTCGCAGCGCTGCTGGAGATCGAAGGCGACATCGACGTCGTCGGCCGCGCGCACGACGGCGATCAGGCCCTGGCCCTTTGCGGCGAGCTGCGCCCCGACGTGCTGCTGACCGACATCGAGATGCCGCGCATGACCGGGCTCGAGCTCGCCGCCGCGGTGCGCGGCACGACGCGGGTCATCATTCTCACGACGTTCGCGCGCGCCGGCTATCTGCGCCGCGCGCTCGACGCCGGCGCGTCCGGCTATCTGCTGAAGGATTCGCCCGCCGAGCAGCTCGCCAACGCCGTTCGCCGCGTGCACGCCGGCGGCCGCGTGGTCGATCCGGAGCTCGCCATCGAGGCCTGGAGCGAGCCCGATCCGCTGACCGAGCGCGAACGGCAGGTCCTGCGCATGGCCGGCGACGGCGAGAGCAGCGCCGACATCGGCGCCGCGCTCAATCTGTCCGAAGGGACGGTCAGGAATTACCTGAGCGAGGCGATCAGCAAGATCGGCGCGGCGAATCGCGTCGAGGCAGCGCGCATCGCCCGTGAGAAGGGCTGGCTTTGAGCCAAGGCTCTTATGACCTCGTCGCGTACGCGTTTTCCCCGTCGGGTGAGTGGCGGGCGGGGCGACGGTCACGGCGCCGCATCACCGGCCGGCGACGCATACATACCCCTTTACTTCTGTTCTAAAGTAAATATATATTGCCTCCCCGAAAGGAGAGGCAAATGGCAATTACATCAGCAGGTCCGAAGGCTCTCGGTCACATCCAGGACGGTCAGATCGACAAGGCGGCGCTCGCCCAGTTCTGCAACAGCGTCACCATCGGTCCGGTGAAGATCAACTACTGCATCGACACCGCCGTGCCCCAGATCACGATCGACGTCTACGTGTCCGGCACGCGGATCGGCGGCGGGACGATCAACACCAGCAACCCGACCATCACCATCGGCGGATCGGTGGCCGGATTCAAAGCCGAAGTCACGCTCACCGCGAACTTCAGCGCGAAAAACGTGACCTACAGCATCACGGTTTGCGTGCCCATCTTCGGCTGCACGGCGTACAGCGGAACCCTATTCTCCTGGTAAGGCCGGAGCCGCCGGCGGGACCGCTTCGGCCCCGCCGGCGACGATCTCTACTGCCACGATTTCCACACCGACTTCGCATTCGGCTCGAGTGCCTTGACCTCGTCGATCTCGATGCGCTGCCCGGCCACCGTCGCGCAGCAGGCGTCGAAGACCTCCTGCCCCAGCACGTCGTAGTTCGTCAGGCCGATCTTCCCCGCGAGCTGGCGCTTCTCGTCGAGGTTGAACGTCGCCGTCAGGCGGTCCATCCCGGTCTGCTGCAGGGATCCGTCGAAGTCGAGACAGACGTAGGTGGCGCGGATCGTGAGACCGCCGCTGCCGCTCCAGCTCCCGTGACAGGGATTGCCGAGGGCGGGAAACTGGCCGGAGGTGCCGCTGGCGAGGAGGTTGCCGTCGGCGCTGAGGGTGAGGAGGAGCGTGAACGGCGGCACGCCCGCCTCGGCCGGCGGGGTTACGGTGGTCAGCCAGGTGCCGACGAAGCTCGCCGGCTGCCCGGCCAGCGCCGCCGAGGACATAAGAATAAGGATGAAGCTGAGGGAGCGAATCTTGTGGATCATGGGTCTCGTATCCTTTCTGACGTTGAATTTCGCCGTCACGATCGGCCTCGACCCCGCTGAAAGTCGTTAGAGAATCGATGAATCTTCTGAAATTCGACCGTTTCACGATCGATCCGGAGCGCCGCCAGCTCCTCCGCGACGGGGAACCGGTGACGCTGACGCCGAAAACGTTCGATACGCTGCTGGCGCTCGTCCGCGAGCGCGGACGGGTGGTCGGGAAAGCGGAGCTGATGGAGATGCTCTGGCCCGACACCGTGGTCGAGGAGAACAACCTCAGCCAGCAGATCTCCGCGGCGCGCAAAGCCCTCGGCGAGCGGCCGGACGAGGGGAAGTACATCCGCACGGTGCCCGGACGGGGGTACCGTTTCGTCGCCGAGGTCGACGAAGTCCCCACGCCCACGCCCACGCCCGCGCCCGAGCCCGAGCCCGAGCCCGGCCGTCGCATCGCGATCGCAGCCGCGATCGTCGTCGCCATCGTGATCGCCGCCATCTTTCTCCTCTGGCCGAAGCCGAAGCCGGCGACGCGCTCCCTCGCCGTCCTCCCCTTCAAGTCGCTCGGCGGCGCGGACGACGCCTACCTCGGCCTGGGCATGGCCGACGTCTTGACCACGCGCCTCAGCAACGTCCACGGCCTCGTCGTGCGCCGCTCCGACCGCGCCGGCCAGGAGCCGCTGGCCGCCGGCCGCGAGCTGCGCGTCGACTCCGTCCTCGACGGAACGATCCAGCGCACCGGCGACCAGGTCCGCGTCACGGTCCGCCTCTGGAACGTGAGCGAGGGCCACGCGGTCTGGGGCGACGAGCTCGACGAAAAATTCACGAGCCTCTTCGCCGTCGAAGACGCCATCGCGGAGCGCCTGGCCTCGGCGCTGGCGCTGCGCCTCTCGCCGCGCGAGCGGCAGCAGCTCACGCGCCGCTACACGGAGAACGCCGAAGCCCATCGCGCCTACCTGCGCGGCGTCTACTTCTCGCGGATGCGGACGACGGAGGGCTTCGACAAGGCCGTCGACGAATTCCATCACGCCATCGCCCTCGATCCGACGTACGCGCTGGCGTACGCGGGGCTGTCGCAGGCGTACTACCGCGAGTCGTCGGTGCACATGACGCTGGCGGAGGCGGTGGCGAAGTCGAGGGCGGCGGCGACGACGGCGTTGCAGCTCGACGATTCGCTGGCCGAGGCGCACGCGGCGCTGGCGCAGATCAAGTTCCGCTACGACTGGGACTTCCCCGGCGCGGAGCGCGAGTTCCGCCGGGCCATCGCCCTCAATCCGAACGACCTCACCGCCCACCAGTGGTTCAGCGAGTGCCTCACCGCGCTCGGCCGCGTGAACGAGAGCGTGGCCGAGGCGCGGCTGGCCCGCGACATCGATCCGCTCTCGGCCGAGGTGGAGTGGAACCTCGGCTTGGCCCTCTTCTTCGGCCGCCGCTACGACGAGGCCATCGCCGTGCTGCGGCAGTCGGTGCGGACGACGCCCGACCTCTGGCTGACGCGCGCGTTCCTGGCCTGGGCGTACGCGGAGCGCGGCGACTTCGAGCACGCCTTCGCCGAGTACGCGAAAGCGCGCGCCCTCGACGACAACGAGGACACGCTGTCGCATCTCGTGCGCTCGTATGCGCGCGCGGGACGCGCGGCCGAGGCGCGCAAGACGCTCGACGAGATCCTCGTCCGCGCCAAACAGCATTACGTGTCGCCCTTCTACATCGCCAACGCCTACTTCGGTGCGGGCGACAAGGCGAACGGATTCCCGTGGCTGCAGAAGGCCTACGAGGAGCGCTCGGAATTTATGGTGTTCATCAACGTTGCGCCGAGCTTCGACGACGTGCGCGGCGATCCGCGCTTCCAGGAGATGCTGCGCCGGGTCGGGCTGGCCAGCCGGTAGTCCCGTACAATATTCACGGAACGGTCCCCTTCATGAACAAATCGCTCGTCCTTCCTCTCGTGGTGGTGCTCTTGTTGTTGCCTCCGGCCGCCGCGATCGCCGCCCAGCCGCAGATCTCGATCGACGACACCAGCGCCGAGGAAGGCACCGCGTATCCGCCCGTGCCGTCCATCAAGACCTACGCGGTTTTCACCATCTCGGCCACGGCGACGTCGCCGGGAATGTACATTCCGATCACCGCACACGACGGCACCGGAAAGGCGGGCATCGATTACGTCGCTCCACCCAGCAGCATTTACATGCCGTACGGCAGTGGGAGCTTCCACCTTTCGGTCGAGATCATCCAGAACCGCAACCCCCAAGGCGACAGGACCTTTTCGATCGAGATCGGACAGCCGTCGTATCCCGGCTGGGGCGTCGGGAAATCGATCGGCACCTGCACGATCCTCGATGACGACGGCGCGGTCAGCCCGACCTTGCTGCACGTGCCGGTCGGCGGCACGAGCATCATCCAAGTCCAGCTCACCGATCCCTATCCCTTCGCGGATACGGGGACGGTGCGGACGTTCAATTCGTTCCTCAGCGTGCCGAGCTCGTTCACCATTCCGGCGGGCGCGTCGTCGGCGGAGATCGAGGTCCGCGCCAGCGACCTCGGGACGGGCGACGTCTTCGTGACGCTGCCGCTGACGCGCGGCGGGCGCACGTACGACGTCTCCGTCTTTGCATACACGGCGGTGGCGCTCTCGGTCGAGCCGGGCGCTCTGGCGGTGCCGCTCGGCGGGACGGCGAACCTGACCGTGAAGCTCGATCCCGCTCCCTCTTCGCCGGTCACGGTGGCGATCGCGCAGACGACGCCGTCGGTCGCGCAGATTCCGTCGAGCATCGTCGTCGACGCGACAGGGACGGCCGCCATTCCGGTGCGCGGCATAGCCCTCGGCACCACCTTCGTGACGGCCACGCTGCCGGACGCCAACGGCGGCGCGAGCAAGACCCTGAACGTGAACGTGACCGTGCCCACCGGCGTGGTCATCACCGGTCTTTCGCAAAGCTCCGGACGCATCTCCGGCGGCGAGACGGTGAAGGTCGCCGGCATCAACTTCAACGCGCCTTGCGCGGTGACGTTCGGCGGCGTGCCGGCGCAGGCCAGCGATCCGCCGGCGAACGGCGCGATCAACGCCACGACGCCGCCGCACGCCGCGGGCGCGGTCGACGTCGGCGTCCGCTGCGGCGCAAACAACTACGTCCTCACGAACGGATTCACGTACAACACGGTGCCACTCCTCGTCTCGACGACGGTGACGCCGTCGTCCGGCAGCACGCGCGGCGGAACGATCGTCGTCCTGCGCGGCAGCAACTTCCCCACCGGCGCGTGCAGCGCGAGCTTCGGCGGCGTCGTGGCCCACGCCATGGCCTGGAGCGGAACGACGTCGATGACCGTCGCCGCGCCGGCGCATGCCGCCGGCAGCGTGGCGGTGACGGTCACCTGCGGCAGCGACGCCGTCACGATCGCCAACGGCTTCACGTACGTCGCCGGGGAGGACACGCCGGCGACGATCGCGTCCGTCGTGCCGGCGCGCGCGGCGCCCGGCGATCGCGTCGCGCTCGACGGCCAGCGCTTCCGCCTCGACGACGCCATCCTTTTCCCGACGATCGCCGTCCGCGACGATGTGCCGCAGACGGGCTCGGTCGAGCACGTCGTCGTCGTTCCGGAGATCGCACCCGGCACGATCGCGCCGTTGCTGCGCGACATCGCCGGGCGGACGACCTCCGGTCCGCAAATCGAGATCACCGCGCCGCCGGCGCCGGCGATCAATCAAATCGACGCCCACCTGACGATCGGGGGCGAGTTCGCGGTCAGCGGCACGGGACTTCGCCGGGCGCTCACGTTCGCGCTTGGCCCGGCGATCGTGCAGCCGGTGTCGATCACGGCGACGAAGGCGATCTTCCGCGTGCCGCCGAGCGTGGCCGCGGGATCAGCGTCATTCACGATCTCGGATCGCGGCACGGCGCTGGCGTCGCGCCCGGTCGACGTGACCACGTCCGGTCTGGCCGTCACGGCGGTCTCCGCGCCGTGCTCGCTGCGCGAAGGAGGAGCGCTGGTGACGATCTCCGGCAGCGGCTTCGACAGCGCGGCCATGGTGCGGTTCGGATCGGCGTACTCCGCCGCGGTGTCGTGGCAGGATCGCTTCACAATGACGGCGAAGGTGCCGCCGGCGTTCGCCGCCACCGACGTCGCGATCACGGTCGTGAATCCGGACGGCACGGCCTCGACACTGACCGGCGCGTTCACGTACCGCAGCGCGGCCGAGGGAGGCTGCACGCCGCGGCTGCACGCCTCGGGGCATTGATCATGATGAAACGGATCGCACTGGCATTGGCCTGCTTCACGGTCGCGTCGACGCTCTGCGCGGCCGACCCGGCGACGTCGTATTTCTTCGAGAAGCAGCGATACGGGTTCCGGGAAGGGAGCGGCACCGGCGAAGTCACCGTCTTGCGCAGCGGCGACGTCAGCAAAAGCGGCACGGCCACGTACTCCTGGTATCTGAATCCCGGTCCGTCGGGATCCGGCTCAGTCACGTTCGGCCCCAACGAGACGTCGAAGTCGTTCACCATCCCGATCCCGAACGACAACTACTACACCGGCGGCGCGTACGGGGAGCTGCAGCTTTACAGCCCGCTCGGCTACTTCACTTATGCCTATCTGGAAGTTCAGGAGGACGAGTTGCCTCCGACGATCACCGGATCGAGCGTCTCCGTCGTCGAGGGGAACAGTGGAACGACCGCGGTGACGGTGCATTTCTCCCTCTCGGCGCCGCTCGGGAATGCGGCGCAGACGTACCTCGACTTCGCCGGAACGGCGACGAAAGGCGTCGATTACGCCGCGCCGCAGGCGCCGGTCCTGGCGCAGCATCAGACGGAGCTCGACGTCGTCGTCAACGTCATCGGCGACACCCTTCCCGAACCGGACGAGACCATCGTCGTCACGCTGAGCATCCCGGCGGTCTTCACCGAGCTCCGCGGTTCCGGGACGATCACGATCCTGAACGATGAGCTCATCGCCGATCCGACGCTGCAGATCGGACGCGGCGACATCGGCACGTTCACGGTCTCGACAAGCGTTCCTTCGCCGGTCAAGGACAGCATCGAGCTGAAGTCGGAGGACCCGACGATCGCCGACGTGCCAGCGTCCGTCGACATCCCCGCCGGCGCAACCTCGGTCGCCGTCCCGGTCACCGGACTGCGTGCCGGGGTCGTCGCCATCGACGTGAAGAATCCGGCCAGCCGCGGCGGCGAGACCGTGACCACGACGGTGACGGTGGTCGAGTCGACGGCGCTCACCTTCGACCCGGCCACGCTGGCCACGAGCGCCGGCGCATCGACGACCGTTCGCGCCCACCTCACTCCGCCGCCTGTCGCGCCGCTCACGCTGCTGATCCTCAACAGCCGGCCGTCCGTCGCCGACGTTTCGACCTCCGTCATTTTCGGCAAAGACGGCAACGGCAGTTTCACCGTGCGCGCGCTCGCCAACGGCGCGACCGACCTCTCCATCAAGCTGCCGCCGGAGTACGGCGCCGATACGACGCGATTCCACATCGACGTCTCCCCGCCGGCGGGACTGTCCATCAGCAGCCTGTCGGTGAAGAGCGGGCCGGCGTACGGCAACCAGCTCGTGACGCTCTCCGGCACGAACGTCAAAGGGCGCTGCGGCATCACCTTCGGCGGCATCTCCGCGCTGAACACGGCCATCGCGGCGAACAACGCCGTGTCGACGTACACGCCGCCGCACGCGGCCGGCGCGGTCGACGTGGCCATCCGCTGCGGCACGGCGGAGTTCACGCTGCCGGGCGCGTACACGTACACGGCCGCGCCGCCGCGCATCACCGGCATCGCTCCCGCCGCCGGATCGACGACCGGCGGCACGATCGTCACGGCCGCGGGCGAGAACCTGCCGCGCGGCCGCTGCGCGCTCTGGTTCGGCGACGCGCCGGCCACGACGCTGACGAACGTGCAGGCCACGGAGATCTCGGCGATCGCGCCCGCGCACGCGGCCGGCCTCGCCGCGGTCACGTTGCGCTGCGGCAGCGACGCCTCGACACTCAACAATGCGTTCCTCTTCGGCAGCGACGAGCCGCCGGCAACGATCGCGGCGCTGAATCCGCCCTCGGGCGCGCCGGGCGATCGGGTGCTCGTCGGCGGCTCGCGCTTCCGCGTCGACGACACGATCGCCTTCGGCACGCTCCCGGCCATCGACATGTCGACCGCGCCCAACGAGCACTTCGTGACGGTGCCGGATCTCGCCGCCGGCCCGGTGACGATGGCCTTGCGCGACGCCGCCGGCCGCAGCGTCAGCGGACCGTCGTTCGCGGTGAAGGCGACGTCGCCGGCGCAGATCACCGCGGCCCCGGCGAAGGTGACGCCCGGCGCGGAGCTGGTCGTGAACGGCGCCGGCTTCCGTCCCTCGTTCTCCTTCGTCCTCGGCGGGGCGGCCCTGCAGCGCGTCGTCGTGACGTCGACGTTCGCGGTCCTGCGCGTGCCGAAAACGCTGCCGCCGCAAACGGCGACGCTCGCCATCAACGACGCCGCCGGCGCGACACTGGCCTCGACGACGATGGACGTGACGCCGACCGGCATCGCCATCGAGTCGGTGACGCCGTCCTGCATCTCCACCGACGGCGGCACGCTGGTGACGATCCGTGGCAGCGGCTTCGCTCCCGGCGCGGTGGTGGCGTTCGGCGCGGCGGACGGCACGGAAGTCGTCGTGTCCGACGCGAACACGATCATCGCCCGCGCGCCGGCGTCGTCGGGCGTTACGGACGCTACCGTCACGGTCACGAACCCGTCGCTGGAGAGCGGTCAGCTCACGGATGCGTTCCAGTATCGCTGGCCCGACTCGGCCTGTGGCGCCGGGCGGCACCGCGCGTCCAGGCACTGACGTCCGCGAACGCTTTCGCCACCTCGTCCCTGACGCGTTTTCCCGACGGCGCCGCGTTCTTAAAGAAATCTTTCGACTCGGCGGCAGTGCGCGCCATGTAATCGGTCGTGGCCACGCGATAGAGGCGCGACGGCTCCGGCTTCATCACGCCGTCAGCGACCACGCCCTCTTGCTTCAACAACCTGGCGACGTCGTCGCCGCGTAAATCGGCGACGAAAATCTCGTTGTCGTACGGCAGCGCGGCGCGCAATTGCTCGAGCGTGATCGGGCCGCGCGGCAGGGGTTGGCGGAAACTGCTCTCCGCCGACACGGCCACGTCCGCGTTCGTCACGGCGCGCATGCGCGCCACGGCAAAATGGCCGAGGCGCTCGACGCTCATCGGCTCCTGGAGCGTGCCCACCGTGGCGAAGAGCGGCGCGTATTGAGGATCGTGCTCGATCGCGCGCTGCATTTCCTCGACCGTCTTGGCCAGCGCGGCGTCCGCGCGCATGCGCGCGTCGACCGGTACGAGCTCGCCGCGGACCTTCGTCAATCGACGTCCTTCGAAGGTCATTTGCACGCGGCAAATGTCGGTCAGGTACTGGCCGGGCGAGATGAACCACGTATTCGTCCCGCCGATCTTCGTCAAGCCGCGGCGGAGATGACTGTGCGATCCGAAAATGAGATCGATGCCCGGCACGGCGCGCGCGAGCGCGTAATCCTCCTGCAAATGCTCGTGGCCGATCATGACCACGGCGTCGACGTGCTCGTCGTCGCGCAATTTCCGGACGACGTCGCGCGCCGCGGCGACGGGATCGCGGAAGGCGAAGCCGCTCGCCTTCACCAGCGCCGGAAAATCGGATCCGGCCACGGCGAAGACGCCGATGCGCACGCCGTGGCGCTCCAGCACGTCGTAGGGCTGAAATCCGGCCGTGTTCGCGCTGAGAATCGGATAACGGATGCTCTTACGGCACTCGGCGAAGGCCTCGGCGCCGTAATCGGGATCGTGATTGCCGAGGGCCATGTCGTCGACGATGCCGTTGAGCCATGGCCACTCCGCGCAGCGGTATTTGTCCGACCAGGCCGGCGAGCCTTTGTTGACCATGTCCCCGCCGCTGAAGACGAGGGCGCCGCGTTTTTTCTGGGAAGCGAGGTAGCCGGCCGCGCGGGCGATGCCGCCGCGGCCGGCGCCTTCCTCGGCATAAAACGGAACAGCGTGGGAGTGGTAATCGGAGAACTGCAGAAGCGTTACGGCAATCGCCGCAATCACTTCTTGAGCGTTTCCTGCATTTCTTTGATCGCTGCCTCGCGGCCTTTTTCCTTCGCCGTCTTTTGATACTGGCCGCGCTTGTTGGCCGGAATCTGGCGGATCAGTCCGAGATAACGGCCCTGAAGCTGACGGGAGGCAGCCTGCTCGGGCGTCAATGCCGCGCGGCGCTTCTTACCGCCTCCGGGCGGACGGCCGCGCCTACGGCCGGCCGGCGGAGCCGCTGCTGCGGCCGCCGTCGAGGCGGAGGGCGGACGGCCCGGCCCGCGTTTTCCAGGCGGACGGCCCGGACGGCCGGGGCGTCCCGGCGGACGTCCACGGCGACGGCCACGGCGCGCAGGCGCGGCAGCGCCACCGCCGCTGCTGCCGGCAGCGCCGCGCAGTGCACTGAGGCGCTGTTCGAGGCTGCTGATCTCGCGGTTGATGTCAGTGAGGTAGCGGTAAATCTCGCCCGGCGAAATGCGCCGTTCGGCGACGAGCCGCTCGAGTACGTATGTGGCCTGTCCAGGAGAGATGGTCATTCCCGACGTTTGCGTTCGTGGTCTTGGCACGTTCACTCCTCCTTCAATATTGGGAGGAATGATAAACGCAAACAGTCAACATGTGTACTAATTTTTGCCGAAACAGGCTCACATAACCGTCTTAATAGCGGTAATGGTCCGGTTTATAGGGCCCTTCGGATGGGACGCCAAGGTATTTCGCCTGGTCGTCCGACAACACCGTCAGCTCCACTCCCAGGTGCTGCAGGTGCAGGCGGGCCACTTCCTCGTCCAATTTCTTCGGAAGGACGTAGACCTCCTTCCGATATTCGCCTTTATTTCCCCACAGAGCGAGTTGCGCGAGAACCTGGTTGGTGAAGGAGGCGGACATCACAAAGGAGGGATGTCCGGTGGCGCAGCCGAGGTTCAGCAAACGTCCCTCGGCCAAAATCAGGACGCTATGGCCGTCGGGGAAGACCCACTCGTCGTACTGCGGCTTGATGTTGACTTTGCGGATTCCCGAGATCTTCTTGAGCCCGGCCATGTCGATCTCGTTGTCGAAGTGTCCGATGTTCCCGACGATGGCGTTGTTCTTCATGCGCGACATGTGCGCGGCGGTGATGATGTCCTTGTTTCCCGTCGCGGTGATGAAGACGTCGGCGCGCTCGAGCACCGACTCCAGCGTGCGCACTTCGAAGCCTTCCATCGACGCCTGCAGCGCGCAGATGGGATCGATTTCCGTGACCACGACGCGCGCCCCCTGGCCGCGCAGGGCCTGGGCGCAGCCCTTGCCGACTTCGCCGTAGCCGCAGACGACGGCGAGCTTGCCGGCCAGCATGACGTCGGCGGCGCGATTGAGGCCGTCGATGACGGAGTGGCGGCAACCATAGATATTGTCGAATTTCGATTTCGTCACCGAGTCATTGACGTTGATGGCCGGGAAGAGCAGCGTCCCCGCCTCCATCATCTGATAGAGGCGATGCACGCCCGTGGTGGTCTCCTCGGAAACACCTTTAATGTCCCTGGCCACGCGCGTGAAGCGCTGCGGGTCGCGGGCGATCTCGCGGCGCAGGAGATCGAGAATCACGCCCCACTCTTCCGGCTCGTCGGCGGGATTGAATTCGGGAACGCGGCCGATGCCTTCGAATTCGGCGCCTTTGTGTACGAGCAGCGTGGCGTCGCCGCCGTCGTCGACGATGAGCGTCGGCCCGCTGCCGTCCGGCCACATGAGGGCCTCGGAGGTGCACCACCAATACTCGTCGAGCGTTTCGCCCTTCCACGCGTACACGGGAATCCCTTTCGGATTTTCGATCGTGCCGCCGTTCTCGGGACGGCCGACGACGACCGCGGCCGCGGCGTGGTCCTGCGTCGAAAAAATGTTGCAGCTGACCCAGCGCACGTCCGCGCCGAGGAGCTGGAGCGTCTCGATGAGGACCGCGGTCTGCACCGTCATGTGCAGCGAGCCCATGATCTTCGCGCCCGCCAGCGGCCGGGCCGCGCCGTACTGCTCGCGAACGGCCATGAGGCCGGGCATTTCGTGCTCGGCCAGGCGGATCTCGGCGCGCCCGAGCGTGGCCAGGGAGAGGTCGCGGACCTTGAACGGCTCCCGCCCCGCCGCCCGCGCGGCGTCGAACTGGTGGGTGATTTCGAGAGTGGCAGTCATTTGGAAATAGCTCCTTCTTCAGCGGAAAACGCCGGATTGTACACTTACGCGCCATGATGCGAAACGCCGTCGCCGCCGTCCTTCTTCTCGCCTCCGCCGCTCTCGCCCAGCAGACCACCACGCAGCCGCCGAAGCCGACCGTGCGCGAGCTGACGATCGAGAACATCTTCGACCCGAAAGAGCGCATCGCCTTCTCCGGCGGGCAGCAGAGCGGCTTCGTCTGGCTCGACGACAAGACCGTGACGTGGGCGCGCACGAACGAGAAATCGGAAGTCGTGGAGCAGACGGTGGTCGACGCGGAGACGGGCGCGCGGCGCACGCTGTTCAGCGCCGCCAAGCTCGAAGCGGCGGCGCGGAAAATCGCCGGCGTCTCCGCCGACGAAGCGAAGCACCTCGCCCAGCAGAAGAGCTGGACGTTCAGCCCGAACAAAAAAACCGTCGCGCTGACGATCGGCGGCGACCTGTATCTTTGGAACCTCGACGCCGACACGATGACGCGCCTGACGTCGACGCCAGGCGAGGAGCAGGAGGCGGCCTTCAGTCCCGACGGCCGCTTCGTGTCGTTCGTGCGCAACAACAATCTCTACGTCGTCGACGTGGCCACGCAGCGCGAGCGCCAGCTGACCACCGACGGCAACGACGACATCCTCAACGGCATCCTCGACTGGGTCTATCAGGAGGAGATTTTCGGGCGCGGCAATTTCCACGCGTATTGGTGGAGCCCCGACTCGTCGCGTATCGCCTACATCCAGCTCGACGAAAAACCGGTCAAGCGCTTCACCGTCGTCGACCACATCCCGCTCATGCAGAACGTGGAGGTCACGCCGTATCCGAAAGCGGGGCTGCCGAATCCGCGGGCGAAGCTGTTCATCGTCTCCGCCGGCGGCGCGGCCCCGAAGGAAGTCGACACGCAGCAGTACAGCGCCGGCGATTTTCTCGTCGTCGGCGTGGCCTGGAGTCCCGACGATCGGCTCTGTTATCAGATTCAAAACCGCGAGCAGACGTGGCTCGACCTCGACGTCGGGGACAAAACTGTGTTCCGCGAGACGACGAAGGCGTGGGTCGAGCCGAGCGGCGATCCGGTGTGGCTCAAAGACGGATCCTTTCTGTGGCTCAGCGAGCGCAGCGGCTACAAACACCTCTATCACTACAGCGCCGATGGCAAGCTGCTCAAGCAGATCACCGACGGGCCGTGGGAAGTGCGCACGCTGCACGGCATCGACACCGCGAATCAGTCGATTTATTTTTCGGGCACGGAGCGCAGCGTCCTCGGCACGGACGTCTATCGCATCGCCCTCGACGGCAGCGGATTGAAGCGCATCTCCGACGCCCCCGGCAATCACGTGGCCAGTTTCAATCCGTCGATGTCGCTGTGGATCGACTCGTGGACCGACATGCAGACGCCGACGCGCGTCTCGCTCGTACGCAATGACGGGACGAACGCGCGCGTGGTCGAGGCCAACGACGTCGCGGCATTGCACGACCTCCGCGTCAGCAAGCCCGAATTCGTGCAGGTCAAAGCGCGCGACGGCTTCGTCCTCGAGGCGGTGATGTTCCGCCCGCCCGATTTCGATCCCTCGAAAAAATATCCGGTCTTCGAGCACACGTATTCGGGACCGCACGCCCAGCAGGTGCGCAATCAATGGTTCGGGACGACGTATCTGTGGCACCAGTTCCTGGCCCAGCACGGGATCATCGTCTGGATCTGCGACAACCGCACGGCCGGCGGCAAGGGGGCGGTGTCGACGTGGCCGGTGTACAAGAATTTCGGGGAGCTGGAGCTGCGCGACCTCGAGGACGGGCTGAAATGGCTGACGTCGCAGCCGTATGTCGACGGCTCGCGCGTGCTGCTCAATGGCTGGAGCTTCGGCGGCTTCATGACCACGTACGCGCTCACGCACAGCACGATGTGGTCGGCGGGCGTCGCCGGCGGCTCGGTCACGGACTGGCACGACTACGACTCCGTCTACACGGAGCGCTACATGCTCATGCCTCAGAACAATCCGGACGGATATCAAAGGAGCGCACCGCGTTTCGCCGCCAAAGATCTGCACGGAAATCTTCTGCTGCTGCACGGCGCCATCGACGACAACGTGCACCTGCAGAACACCATGCAGTTCGTCTATGAGCTGGAAAAGGCCGGCAAGGTCTTCGACATGGCCCTCTATCCGAAGTCGCGCCACGGCGTGACCGACCCGCTGCTGGTCACGCAAATGCGCCGGACCATGTGGCGCTTCATCGAGCGGAACCTGCTGCGCGCAAGCCCGTCTCAGTGACATGTTGCGCAAGAACATCGCCTTCCTGTTTCTGCTGGCCCTGACACCGTTACTCGTTGCCGCCGACACGCCGGTGAAAATTCATCCGACGCCGGTGCACATCGACTCGCGCCCGGAGATGGCCGAGGTCTGGATCGACGGGAAATTCGTCGGCTCCACGCCACTCGGTTACCGCCTCACGCCCGGAGACCATAAGCTCGAATTGGTGCGGCCCCGTTTCGCGACGTGGACGCGCACGCTCACGGTCGCGCCGGAGACGCCGACGAGCGTGGCCGCGCTGTTAGAGGAATCGAATCAGAAGCCCTGTCAATGAGTGCGCAAAGCCCCTCTCCCCGCGTGCGGGGAGAGGGACAGGCGCGAAGCGCCAGGGTGAGGGGCGCATGCTTCCCCGAGTACCATTGCCCCGCGTGAAGCTCACTTTCCTCACCGCAATCCTCCTCCTCGCCTCCTGCGCGCATCGCAGCGCCTCGCAATGCGACCGCTTCACCGGCTCGTACGCGCTCGACGCCGCCTCGTGCCGCGACTCCCGCGGCGTGCTGCCGCTGACGACCATCAACGTCTGGAAGTTCCCGGACGGCTCCGCGATCGAGCCCGCCGTCATCGGCATCCATCAGGACGACTGCGACTCCGCCTCCTTCGTCATCCGCGGCCGGCCGGGCTTCGAGATCCGGACGCATTGGGAGAACGGCGCGCTCGTCCACTCCGAGCGCGAGTGGTCGAACCTCCCTCCGCCCATCGCCATCGGCGCGCACGGCGGGTATTACTGGACGCTCCGCCGTAAGCCGGACAGCGACGACCTCCTCTACACCTCCGGCTACTACGAGCGCGGCCTCTTTTTTCTGATTCCTTACAACGCCCACCGGGAGATGACCTGCACGTTGACGCGGCAGCGCTGATATCCTCGGCGGCCATGCGAAAACTGATCGTCGTCGCCGTCGCTTTCTTCGCCATCGCCGCGCGCGCGGAACAGAAAAACGTCCAGCTCCTGACGAACATGTCGGACTACGAGCTGCTGCGGACGATGAACATGATGCGCGCCTCGCTCGGCGTGCATTGCGACTTCTGCCACGTCGTGAACAAGGGGACGGGGTGGGACTTCGCCAGCGACGAAAAGAAAGAGAAGAAGACGGCGCGGGAGATGATCTCCATGGTGCTGAAGCTGAACAAGGAGCAGTTCGGCGGGCACACGCAGGTCAGCTGCAACACCTGCCATCGCGGGGCCATCAATCCCCAGCAGCTCGTGACGCTGCCGCAGGCGCAGCCGCCGTTCCCGACGCCGAAGCCGGCGCGCCCGGAGCTCCCGCCCCTCGCCGACATCGTCAAGAAGTACGCCGCCGCCGTGGGCGACGCGGCGAAGTGGGAGAGCCGCACCGAGCGCGGCACGCGCGAGGACTCTAGCGGCAAGAGCGCGCCGATCGCGATCGAAGAGACGACGGACAAGTGGCACGTCGTCGGCGAGACGCCGGCGGGGAAGATGGACCAGGTCGTCGCCGGCGACAAAGGGTGGGCGCGCGGTGAGAAAGGTCTGCAGGAGCTGAAGGCGACCGACGTGGCCCGCTTCCGCGACATCGCAGCCGGGTACGCGCCGACGCCGCCGGGCGCGATCCCGTCCGACGCGCGCGTCGTGGCGAAGGAAAAAGTCGGCGACCACGAGACCTACCTCGTCGTCGTCCGCGCGGGCGCGGCGCGGCAGCGCTTCTACTTCGACACCGCAACGGGGCTGCTCGTCCGCCGCGTCGTCATCGTCGACTCGCCGGTCGGCCTCATCCCGCAGCAGACGGACTTCGACGACTGGCGCGACGCCGGCGGCGCGAAGTACCCGTTCTACGTGCGGGCCTCGTTCGTCGATCCGTGGAACAGCGCCACGCGGAAGTACGCGGAGGTGAAGCTCGGGCCGGTGGAGGCGAAGGCGTTCGAGCAACCGAAATAGGGCGCGCTGGACGTTGAGTCTAAAATACTGAGCGTGGGAAAGATCCATCGGATCAAGCGCCAGGTCCTGCGCGAGGCGGTGGCCGAGAACGTCGACACCATCCGCGGCCTGCCGCCGCGCGCCGCGCGGCCGCTGTACCGCATCGGGCGCATCTGGCTGCAGCGCGCGCCGCTGCTGCTCATTCCGCTGGCGCTGGCGGGCTCGACGTATCTGACGCGCAGCGAGTCTTCGCCGGCGGCGACGCCGCCGCGGCCGCTCGTGCTTGCGCCGAAGCCCGTGATGGCCGCGGCGATGGCGCCCGATCCCCTCGTGCCGATGAACGCCTCGGTCTTTCCGCTGTCGGTCCACCGCGTCGTCATCGACGCCGGCCACGGCGGCACCGATCCCGGCGCCTCCTCCGCCTCGCAGCTGACCGAGAAGGCCGTCACGCTCGACATCGCCACGCGCCTGCGCGACATCCTCCGCCGCAACGGCTTCGACGTCGTCGTCACGCGCGGCGCCGACCGCCTCATCGCCCTGCGCGACCGCGCCGCCATCGCCAACTCCTCGAACGGCGACATCTTCGTCTCCATCCACGTCAACTCCCTCGCCACCGGCCGCGAGAGCCACGGCATCGAGACCTACTACCTCGGCGCCACGAACGATCCCACCCTCACCCGCCTCGTCGCCGCCGAGAACCGCGGCTCCGGCTACTCTGTGGCGGATTTACGGAAGCTCCTCGACGGCATCTATGCGGACGTCCGCCGCGACGAGTCGCACCGTCTGGCCGCCGCCGTGCAGCAGCAGCTCTTCAATGGACTGCGCAGCGCCGACCCCGGCGTGAAGGACTGGGGCGTCAAGCGCGCGCCGTTCGTCGTCCTCGTCGCCACAGGCATGCCCGCCGTGCTGGCCGAGGTCGGATGTTTGTCGAATGACCGCGAGGCGGCCATGCTCGGCCGCCCGGAGTACCGGCAGCAGATCGCCCAGGCGCTGTTCCACGGCATCCACGCCTACGCCAGCGCCGGCGACGCCCCGAAGAAAGGAAGCGGAAATGGCTGATCAACTCCTGCACGTCGGAATCGACCTCGGCACATCGCGCAGCGCGATCTCGGCGTCGAACGGCGAGCGCTTCGTCGTGGAGAGCTTCGTCGGCTGGCCCGCCGACATGGTGGCCAAGAAAGTCCTCAAGCGCGACGTCCTCATCGGACACGAGGCCGTCGCCAACCGGACCATGCTCGACCTCCACCGCCCCCTCGAGCGCGGCCTGCTCAAGGAAGGCTCGGAGAAGGACGTCGAGGCCGTGCGCGAGCTGCTCCGCCATCTGCTCCGCCTCGTCGGCGTCAGCTCCAACGGCAAGATCGACACGAAGAACGTGCGCGCCGTCGTCGGCGTCCCGGCCGCGGCGCTGCGCACGAACAAGCAGTACCTCCGCAATTCCATGAAGGGGATCGTCGACAGCCTGATGATCGTCAGCGAGCCCTTCGCGGTCGCGTACGGATTGAACGCGTTGCTGCACACGATGGTCGTCGACATCGGCGCGGGGACGACCGACTTCTGCGTGATGAAGGGCCGCTACCCGACCGAGGAGGACCAGCGCACGCTCACGATCGCCGGCGATTCCATCGACGCCCATCTGCTGAAGCTGATCCAGGAGCGCTACCCGCAGGCGAACGTGACGATCTTCATGGTTCGCGAGTGGAAGGAGAAGAACAGCTTCGTCGGCGAGGCGCCGGAGCACTGCGTCGTGACCGCGCCGGTCAAGGGCGTGCCGACGGACCTCGACATCACGAACGAGATCAAGGCCGCCTGCGAGACGATCCTCCCGCCGGTGATCGAGACGATGCTCGACCTGCTCTCGAAAGTGGAGCCGGAGTTCCAGGACCGCGTGCGCAACAACGTGATCCTCTCCGGCGGCGGCGGCCTGACGCGCGGCCTGGCCGAGGCGCTTGAGAAAGCGCTCGATCAGGTGGGCGGCGGAAAGGTGACGTACATGGCCGACCCGGTGTTCATCGGCTCGGACGGCGGGCTGGCCCTGGCGCTCGATGCGCCCGAGGGGGATTGGGAGAAGCTGTCGGCTTAAGCCGTCTGCGCCGCCGTGCACGCCCGGCATCGCCGCGCCGCGGCCGGAATCGTCTCCAGGCACTCCGGGCACTTCTTCGTCGGCTCCTTCTTCGACGGCTTGAGCAGCGCGCGCACGATGAAGAAGAGGACGAGCGAGATGATGAGGAAGTCGATCACCGCGCCGATCAAGTGGCCGTAGGTGATCGCGTTCTCCGTCACCTTGCCCGCGGCGTCGGTCGTGGTCCTGAGCACGATCTTGGCCTGACGCCAGTCGCCGCCCGGCAGGAAGAGGCCGACGATCGGCATGAGGATGTCGGCGGAGACGGCCCCGACGACGCTGCTCACCGCCGCGCCGATGATCACGCCGACGGCGAGGGCCAGCGCGTTCGACTTCGTCAGAAATGCTTTGAATTCGCCGATCATGACTCAGCCCCCGAACTGCCGCAGATGATGGTCGATGTGCTTGTACATCAGCGTCCCCCACTCGTCGCCGGTGAGCTTTCCGAAGAAGGAATGCGTCTCGTTGCCGGCGGCCGCGGCGCCGCGCTCGACGAAGCGGTCGATCAGCGTCAGCAAATGCGCGCGCTCGGCGTTGAAATCGCGCTCCTCGGCGACGACGAAGGTCGGATCGGTCGGCGAGTTTCTGCCGAACGGTTTCTCGCCGAGAACCGACTTGCGGACGAACGGCGCCAGGATCTTGCCGATGAGCTTCTGCCTCATCGGCGCCTCGCCGCTCCCGTGCGCCAGCGCCCGCGCGCAGTGGCAGAGCATCTGCGCCGGGTCCATCTTCCCCCACTGGCGCGCGGCCTTCGGCTCTAGGGCGTTGATGCGCGCAACGAGAGACTCGCGATCGGCGCGGTCGAAGAGTGTTCGCATGAGAAAAGCTTAGCAGCGCTGCGTGGGCCACGGAAACTCAGAACGCAGAATGCGAATGCAGAATGAAGAAGAAACGCGGTGCGGCTTTCTCAATTCTGCATTCGCATTCTGCGTTCTAAATTTCCGTGGCCAACCTCAAACTAACGCCATCCATGACCACGGGAGCGCTCCCTCTCCGCAAGCTCAAGTAATACAAAACCGGCACCGTCGCCCGCGACAGCAGCAGCGACGCCACCTCGCCGGCCATGAGCGAAATGGCCAGCCCCTGAAAAATCGGATCGAACAAAATCACGCCGGCGCCGACGATCACCGCCGCCGCCGTGAGCATCATCGGCCGGAAGCGCACCGCGCCGGCGTCGACGACCGCCTCGGCCAGCGGCATCCCCTGCCGCAGGCGCAGCTCGATGAAATCGACGAGGATGATCGAGTTCCGCACTACGATCCCGGCCCCGGCGATGAAGCCGATCATCGACGTGGCCGTGAAGAACGCACCCATCAGCGCGTGCGCCGGCAGGATGCCGACGAGCGAGAACGGGATCGCGGCCATGATGGCCAGCGGCGTCCTGAACGACTGGAACCATCCCACGACGAGGATGTAGATCAGCACCAGCACCGCGGCGAAGGCGATGCCGAGGTCGCGGAAAACTTCGTACGTGATGTGCCACTCCCCATCCCACTTCATGGCCAGGCGCTCGCTCGTGAACGGCTGCCGGGCCACGAAGCGCTCCATGGCGTAGCCCTCCGGCAGGGCCAGCTTGTCGAGGGCGCGGTTCAGCTTGAGGATCGCGTAGACGGGGCTTTCCTCGTCGCCCGCCACGTCGCCGGTGACGTAGACGACCGGCATCAGATTCTTGTGGTAGATGCTCTTCGGCGCCGTCACTTCCTCGATGTGTACGAGCGTGCCGAGGGGGACGAGCGCGCCGCTCGACGAGGCCACGCTCATCGACGCCAGCCGCTCCACGCCCGAGCGCAGGGCCCGCGGCACCTGCACCACGATCGGCACGTCCTCGGCCTCGTTCGGCACATGCAGAAGTCCGGCATTCATGCCCGAGAGTGCCAGGCGCAGCGTGGCGTCGATCTGCACCTGCGACACCCCGCTGAGCGCGGCCTTCTGGCGATCGACGGCGAAGCGGAACTGCTGCTGGTCGTCCTCGACGTAGGAGTCGACGTCGACGACGCCCGCCGTAGTCTCGAAGACGCGCTCGACCTGCCTGGCCACGGCGATCTGCCGCGCGTAGTCGGGCCCGTAGATCTCGGCGACAAGGGTCTGCAGCACCGGCGGTCCCGGCGGCACCTCGGCCACCTTGACGCGCGCGCCGGCCGCAGCGGCGATCGGGGCGATGGCCGTGCGCACGCGCTTGGCGATGTCGTGGCTCTGCGCGCGGCGCTCGCCCTTCGGCAGCAAGTTCACCTGCAGGTCGGCGACGTTCGCGCCGCGCCGCAAAAAGTAGTGCCGCACCAGCCCGTTGAAGTTGAACGGCGAGGCCGTGCCGGCGTACATCTGCCAGTTCGCGACCTCCGGCACCTTCGCCACCTCCGCGCCGATGGCGCGCGTGACCGCGGCGGTGCGCTCCAGCGTCGTCCCCTCGGGCATGTCGACGATGATCTGGAACTCGCTCTTGTTGTCGAACGGCAGCATCTTCACACGCACCACTTTCAGCGCGAAGAGCGACACGGCGCCGAGGAGCAGCAGGGCCACGCCGCCGAGAAAGCCCCAGCGCACGCGCGGCTCGTTGATGATGCGGCCCATAACTCGGCGGTACATCCGCGTCGACCACGACTCTTTGTGGTGCGTCCCTTTCGGTGCGCTCTTCAGCAGGCGCACGGCGGCCCACGGCGTGACCATGAAGGCGATCACGAGCGAGAACAGCATGGCCGCCGAGGCGCCGACCGGGATCGGGCGCATGTACGGCCCCATCAGGCCGCGCACGAAGCCCATCGGCAGGATGGCCGCGATGACGGTGAGCGTGGCCAGGATCGTCGGGTTGCCGACTTCCGCGACGGCGTGGATGGCGACGTCGCGTAGCGGCGCGCGGCAGTTCTCCGGCAAACGGCAGTGGCGGACGATGTTCTCCACGACGACGATGGCGTCGTCGACGAGGATGCCGATGGAGAAGATGAGCGCGAAGAGGGTGACGCGGTTCAGCGTGTAGCCGAAGAGGTAGAAGACGGCCAGTGTCAGGGCGAGCGTGACAGGAATCGCAATGGCGACGATGCCCGACTCGCGCCAGCCGAGGACGAAGGCGACGAGGAGCGAGACCGAGATCACCGCCAGCAGCATGTGGAAGAGGAGCTCGTTCGACTTCTCCGCCGCCGTGGCGCCGTAATTGCGCGTGACGAGCATCTCGACGTCCGACGGAACGGCGACCTTGCTCAGAATGCGATTCGCGAGGTCGGTGGCGTTCGCGCCTTTTCGCTTGGCGATCGAGATCGTGACCGCGGGCTTCACCGCGTCGCGCGCGCCGGAGTAGACGTAGTCGGCCGGCTCTTCCGGGCCGTCGACGATCTTGGCCACGTCGCCGAGGTAGATCGGCTTCCCGTTCCGCGCACCGACCACGAGCTGCCCCGCCTCGCGCGCATCGCGCAAAAATCCGCCGCTCTGCACGAGCACTTCGCGATCGCCGCGAGAAAACGCGCCGGCGTCGAGCTGCCGATTCGCCTGCGACAACGACGACGCGATCGCCGCCGGCGCGAGCCCGTACGCCGCGGCGCGGGCCGGGTCGATGAGCACGCGCAGCGCGCGCGGCTGGCCGCCGATGAGGCGGACGTCGCCGACGTCGGGCACCTGCCGGATCTCGTTCTCGATCTGCGCCGCCAAACGCCGCAGCGTGAAGGCGTCGTAGCGCGCGCTCGTCAGCGTCAGCGCCAGGACCGGCACGTCGTCGATCGAGCGCGGCTTAATCAGCGGCTCGCCCGCGCCGGGCGGGATGCGGTCGTCGTTCGCGTGCAGCTTGTCGTTGACGCGCACCGTGGCCGCCTCTTCGTTCTGCCCGACTTTGAAGCGGACGACGCACATCGACATGCCGGCCGAGGAGGTCGAATAGATGTACTCGACGCCGGGGATCTCCCACAGCAGGCGCTCCATCGGCTTGGTCACGCGCGACTCGACCTCGGCCGGCGACGCGCCGGTGAGCGGCACGAAGACGTCGATCATCGGCACGACGATCTGCGGCTCCTCCTCGCGCGGCAGCAGCAGGACCGCGCCGAGGCCGACGGCGATCGACGCGGCCACGATCAGCGGCGTCAGCTTCGACTCGACGAAGAACGCCGCCAGGCGGCCGGCGAGACCGTGGCCGCTCATCGCAGGCGCGCTCCATCGCGGACGTTCCGCAGCGCGGTGACGATGGTCTCGCCGGCGTCGAGGCCGGAGAGGATCTCGACGCGATCGCCGGCGGCGTCGCCGGCAGTGACGAAGCGCAGCCGGGCGATGCCGTCGCCGCCGATGACGAAGACGCTGGCCAGCGCGCCGCGGATTTGCAAAGCGGCAGCGGGGACTGAGACAGCGCGGCGCGCGCCGGTCGTGAAGAGGACGTTCGCGAACGTGCCGGAGCGCAGGCGTCCCTCGGCGGGCAGATCGATTTGCACGATGGCGCTGCGCGAGGCCGCGTCGACCGCGCCCACGACGCGCGTGACGCGCGCGGCGATGCGCTTGCCGCCGGCCTCGATCGCGACGGCGTCGCCCACGCGCACGGCCAGGTCCTCGGGCGCGCTCGTCTCCACGCGCATGGCGCGATCGTCCTCGACCGTCAGCAGCGGCATGCCCGGCGCGGCCTGCGAGCCCGGATCGACGAAGCGCGCGGTGACGATCCCGTCGATCGGGGCGCGCACTTTCGTGTAATCGGCGAAGACGCGCGCTTCGGCGCGCCGGGCGACGAGCTGCTCGCGCGCGCGGCGCGCGCGCTCGAGCTCCGCGTTCGCGACCGTCGCCTTCGCGCGCACCTCGTCGAATTCCGCGGGGCTGACGGAGCCGCGCACGCGCAGCGCGGAGAAGCGCTGCTGGTTCGTGGCCGCCAGCGATGCGTTCGCCTCGGCCGCGGCGACGGCGGCGTTCGCGCCGTCGACCGCGCGCTCGACGGCGTCGCTCTGCGCCCGGGCCTCGCGGTCGTCGATCTCGACGAGGAGCTGTCCGGCGCGGACGCGGTCGCCCTCGCGCACGTGCACGGCCACGACGTTACCCATGACCTTCGCCGCGAGCGGGCTGACCGTCGCCGCGCGCACGCTGCCGGCGACGCTGCGGGTGATCGGCATCTCGCTGGTGGCGACGATCGCGGTCGGCGCGTCGACGCGCGCGGGCGCCGGCGCAGGCGCGTGCGGGCTGCACGCGGCCAGGAGGAGAAGCGCACTACAGAAACGGTTCGACATCGTTCAAATCTCCCGTGGCTCGCAAGAGCTCCGCGTAGCCCACAACGTCGTCATAGCGCGCGGCGAGCAGGCCGAGGCGGGCGCGCACGAGGGCGTTTTCCGCGCGGAGCTGCTCCGTGATCGTGGTGAGGCCGTGCTCGTAGCGGTCGCGGACGATGCGCGCCGCGGCGTCGGCCTGCGCGACCGCCTTCGCGGCCACGCCTACGCGCTTCCCCGCCGCGTTGGCGCGGTGAACGGCGCTGACGATCTCCATCGTCACGGCGTCGCGCGCCGCGCTCTCCGCCGCGCGCGCCTCCTCGACGCCGGCGCGGGCCTCGGCCACGCGCGCGATCTTGCCGCGGTCGAAGAGGTCGAGGCTGGCCATCACGGTGAGCGTGTGATCGGGATTGCGCCCGCCGATCGTCGCGCCGGTCGCCGACCAGTTCGCCAACGCATCGACGCGCGGCAGCAGCGCCCCACGCGCCGTGCGCAGGCCGAGCGCCGCGTTCTTCGCGGACGCGTTCGCGGCCGCGACGGCGCCGCGCGCCGCCAGGCCGCGGGCGATGGCTTGCTGCACGTCGAGCGCGGGGAACGTCCGCTCCGGCAGCGCGCCGCCGATGGGGATCTCGTCGAGCGGCGAGCGCTGCAGCAGCGTGGCCAGCGCCGCGCGCGCGACGGCGACGTCGCCATCCGCCTCGATCTCCTGCTGCCGGAACTCGGCGAGCTGCACCTCCGTGGCCAGGAGATCCGACTCGACGACGAGCCCCTGCTCGAACTTGTCGCGGATCGTCTTCGCCTGCGCCTCCCCCGCCCGCACCGCGCCGGCGGCGACGTCGCGCTTCGCCACGGCCAGCGCGATCCCGTAGAAGCGCGCGATGGCGTCGAGTCGCAGCCGCTGCCGGGCCTCGTCGTAGCCGGCGTCGGCCTCGGCGACGGCGTTCGCCGCCGTCGCGTTCGCGTCGCCGCGGCGGAGCTGATCGAAGATCGTGTAACGGACGTTGAGGCCGGCGCGGAAGCTCTGCAGCGTGTCGACGTCCGCGCCGAAGCGCCCCTGCTGCAGCAATCCGGCGAAGACGAAGACCGGGTCGTCGCTGCGCGCGGCCGTCTCCGTCACGTCGACCTTCGGCAGCCACATCGCGTGCGCCTCGGCCAGCCGGGCCCGGGCGGCGTCGCCGCGCGCCTTCGCCGCCATTGCCTGGGGCGCCTTGGCCAGCGCCTCGGCCACGGCCTCGCGGAGGCTCAGCGCCGCCGCGACTGCGGCGGCGAGCACGATCACGCCGCTACTCCGGCCTTGCGCAGGATCGACATCATCGGACACCAGTTCGTGAAGGCGGACTGGAAGAGATTCAGGCCGACGAAGGCGGTGAAGAGGTAGAAGTACGGCGAGACGAGCCAGCCGAGGGCCAGGGAGGCCAGGACGAAGAGGCCGGCGATCAGTCTGAGGTAGCGGTCGATAGTCACGAGATTCTCCTTGTGTAACTAAATGACCATATGGTTATATAGTTGTAGAGGCACAATGTCAAGCGCTATCATTCGCTGCATGGCCGCCCGCAACCGCCGCCGCCGCGACGTCCTTTCCGCCGAGGCCGTGGAGCTGATCGCCGAGCGCTTCCGCATCCTCGGCGAGCCGATCCGCATCCGCATCCTCCAGGAGCTCGAGAACGGCGAGCGCAACGTCTCCGATCTCGTCGCCGCCGTCGGCTCCAGCCAGCCCAACGTCAGCAAGCACTTGCGCATCCTCCAGGAGAGCGGCGTGGTCGGGCGGCGGCAGGCTGGGAACAGCGTCTACTACGCCATCGCCGACCCGGCCGTGATCGATCTCTGCGACGCCGTCTGCTCCAGCCTGCGGGAGCGCCTGGCGGGAGCGGCGAAGCTGGCGGCGGAGCTGGGGCGGCGGTAGGGAGCGACGGCTATCATACCTGCGTGCGCGTCGGCCTCCGCTTCGCCATCATCGTCCTGATCTCCCTCTTCATCTTCGCCCAGTACGTCCGGCGCACCGGCATGTTCTTCCCGACGCGCTACCCGCTCGGCAACTGGGACGCGCACGCCTACGCCGTCGCCCCGCAGGACGAGTTCTTCACGACCTCCGACGGCGTGAAGCTTCACGGCTGGCTCTTCCGCGCCGACGTCCGCGCCTCGCCGCTCATCGTCTGGTTCCACGGCAACGGCGGGAACATCACCGACCGCGCTCCGGTGGCCGCGGAGCTGGCCCGGCGCGGCCTGGCCGTCTTCGTCTTCGACTGGCGCGGCTACGGCAAGAGCGACGGCTCGCCCTCGGAGGGGAAGCTGCGCAACGACGCGTTGGCCGCGTACGCATTCGCTATTACGCTGGCGAAGCCCGAGGACATCGTCCTCTACGGCGAGTCCCTCGGCGGCCCGTACGCCGCGTACGTGGCGAAGGAGCGCAAGGCCCGCTGCGTCGTCATCGAGAACTCCTTCCCCTCGCTGGCCGCGCTCGGCAATGCGCTTTATCGCCCGCTGCCGCTCGGCTGGTTCGCGCCGTTGGCGCTGCGCACCACCGCCTGGCTGAACGAGGCCCGCCTGCCGGTGCTCGTGCTCCACGGCAAGCGCGACGAGGTCATCCCGTTCGCGCTGGGCAAGAAGTTGTACGACGGCCTCACCGTGCCGAAGGAGATGTTGGTCTGCGAGACCGGCGGCCACTGCGAGATCCCGTCGGTCGAGGGGCCGCGCTACTACGAGACTGTCGTCCGCTTCGTCACGGGCACGTCGCGAACGCTTCCGTATCGGTGACGGCCGGCGCGGGCGTGCCGCCGGCGTGGAAGTACGTCTTCGTCTTGTTCGTCTGCGTGTCGACGACGGTGATCGTGTACTCCACGTCCGTCGTCGCCGCCGAGAAGACCCAATACGTGTTGCTCAGCGGGCAGGCGTTCAGCACCTTCAGCAGCACCTCGATGTTGTCGGGGCCGAAGAACCAGAAGAGCGCCGAGGCGTCGGTGTACTTGATGGCCTGCCCCTGCCCGGTCTGGCCGCCGCTGGTCTTCCAGTCGATATGCACGGCGAAGCGGTTGTTGTTGAGGCAGACCGTCGTCGCGCTCGGCGTGCACGCCGTCGTCGTCGGATTGAGGAACGGCTGCAGCATCGGATAGCTGCTGGCGAACGCGCCGTCGACGTTGAGCACAGCCGGGTCGCAGCCGGCCTGCCCGTCGTGGCCGGGCGCGGGGCAGCCGCCGTAGAGCTGGCCGACGACGCGGCCGTCCACGAGCATGGCCGGCGATCCCGAGCTGCCGATGAAGGTGCCGCCGACGTCGTTCGTCGAGTAGATGAGGTTCGGCGCGTTCGCGGCCGTGTTGATGTCGCAGGCCGGCGGGTTCGTCGAGATGATCGACGTCGCGTAATACTGCGGCTGCGGCGGGAACGGCTTCGGGGCCGGGTGGGAGATGCGGTACAGCTTCGTCCCCGCGGAGACCGCGCTACGGTCCGCCGTCCACGACAGGAAGTAGCGGTTCGACGGCAGCGACTTCAGGCGCAGCAGCGTCACGTCGCTGCCGCCGCTCAGGCTCTTCGTGGCCAGGAGCGTCGCGCCGCTGACGTTCGGGAATCCGCTCGGTTCCGGCCGCACGGTGTTGACGCAGCTGCCGAACGTCCAGTCGAAGTAGGCCTGCAGCGAGCTCGCCTCGGTCTGCAAAGCGATGCAGTGATTCGCCGTGAGCAGATAGGGCGTGCCGCTGCGGTTCGCGTCGGCGAGAAGCCCGCCGGTGCACGCCGACGGCTGCCCGGCGGTCATGAATTCGAGGTAGGCGATGGCGTGCGTGACGTTCGACAGCGGAAACGGCGTGGAGGTGATGCAGGTGACGTCGGTGTTGCTCAGGCAGGAGATGTCGTCGGCGAGCGGGGCGGGCTTGAGGGCCTTCTCGGCGTCGAGCAGCTCGGCGACGCGGTCGACTGCGAACGACGCCTGCGCGCCGGCCGGCACTTCGATCTCGAGATGGATCGTGTCGCCCCACGCGCTCGGCGTCCAGAGCCCACCCTCGGGGTCGACCAGCTCGCGGCCGAAGGCCTTCGAGTCCTTGCCGCCGTAGACCCAGAGCACGGCCTCGTCCGGAATCTTCACGTCGCGCAGATGGAGGCGCAGCCGCCGCGCGCCGTCGACTTTGACGCTGCCCGACCAGGCCACGCCGCGCGACGTCGCCGCGGCCGCGCCGCGTCCCAGCGCTGCAGGCACGCGCTTCACCGCGCCGCCGCGGAGCTCGATCTCGATCGGATCGACGAGCGGGCGCGTGATCCCGTTGCGCACGGGTACGTGTCCGGCCGCGTTCCACTCCTCGATCTCCAGCACCTTCTCCGGCATCGCCCGCGTCACGGTCTCGAGCACGACCGCCGGAGCGATCGTCGTCTGCTGATCGAGGCGCGGCGCCGCCGGCCAGGCGCGCTCGCCGACGGCGTCGCGGCGCGCGTAGCCTTCCGCCGATTGCGCGAGCGCGATGGCCGGGACGAAGAGCGACGCGGCCAGCGCCGCCAGGAGCGAGCGGGTCATGTGGAGTTGCCATTGTCGCCGACGGGCGGCGTTCCGGCAACGCTTCGGTATGATTCGCCCATGACCGATTTCCTCAGCCGCTACGCCAACGAGCCGCTCGACGGCAAGTACCGCCTCATCGAACGTCTGGGCGCGGGCGGAATGGGCGAGGTTTTCAAGGCCGAGCACGTTCACCTCGGCGCGACGCGCGTGATCAAGATCGTGCGCCCGCAGATCTCCGCCAGCACCGAGGCCCACGACCGCTTCGTGCGCGAGGCCCAGATCGCCACGAAGGTCCATCACCAGAACGTGGCCACGCTGCACGACTTCGCCACGCTCCCGGACGGCTCGGCGTACACGGTCTTCGAGTTCATCGACGGCGAGAACCTCTCGCAGCTCCTGCGCCGCCGCGGCCAGCTCGCGCCGCGCCTGGCCATCCGCCTGGCCATCGAGGCGCTGTCCGGACTCGATGCCATCCACCGCGCCGGCATCGTCCACCGCGACATCAGTCCCGAGAACATCATGATCGCCCGCGACGACGACGGGGTCGAGCACGTGAAGATCATCGACCTCGGCGTGGCCAAGATGGAGGAAGGCGATCCGGGCATGACCCGCACTGGCATCTTCATCGGAAAGCTGCGTTACGCGTCGCCCGAGCACCTCGGATTTTTGCCCGAGGGAGAGCGCATCGACGGGCGCGCCGACCTCTACTCGCTGGCCATCGTGCTGTACGAGATGCTCACCGGGCGCGCGCCGTTCGAGGCCACGTCGCCGCATCAGTACTACATCCACTACTCGCGCGACGAGGCGCTGTCGATGCCGGATCTCGCCACGGTCCCGGGCGGGCCGGAGCTGCAGAGCGTGCTCGCGCGCGCGCTGGAGCGCGACCGCAACCGCCGCTTCGCCAACGCCCGCGAGCTCGCCGAGGCTCTGCAGCGCGCCGCCGCGGCCATCCCCGACGAGGGCGCCATGAAGACGGTGATGCTGCCGAACGACATGGACGAGACGATGCGCGTGCCGCCGACGCAGTCGGGCTTCGCCACGACGGTGCGCACCGACTACGCGAAGGAAGCGCCGCCGCTCGTCTACACGCCGCCGGCCGCTCCCCCACCCGCCGCGCCCGCAGCAGCGACCGCGCCGGTGACGCTGCCGGCAGCGCGGCCGGGACGCTCGAAGTTCCTGCCGGTGGCACTGGCGATCAGCGTGCTGCTGATGATCGCGTTCGTCGGGCTGCTGGCGTACGCGTCGCGGCCGCTGTGGTCGGCGATGTTGTCGGGAACGGCCACGACCACGACCACGACGCAGGCCGCCGTCATCCCGCCGCCAGCGCAGACGCAAACGTCGCCGCCGCCGTCGCAGACGACGGTCGAGGTGACGACGTCGTCCGCCGCGCCGGCGACCACCGCAACGACGCCGCCGCCCGTCATCGTCAACACGAACACGACGACGACCACGACCGTCGCGGAGACGAAGCCGAAGCCGCAACCGCCAAAGCCGAAGCCGGTCGTCGCGCCGCAGCCGCAGCCGACCGAGACGACGGAATCGGAAGAGACGGAAGCGCCCGCGCCGGCGCCGTTATCGCCATCGAACCTGCACACGTTCAACGATGCGCGCGGCGACTCGACATGGAACGCCGACGCCGTCGCCTACGCGCGCCGCCAGCTGTCCGGGGTGAAGTCGGTGGCGATCCAGGGGAGCTCGCAGGGCGATCCCGAGCAGACCGAGGAGCTGGAACGGCTGCTGACGCGGCACGGCATCACGGTCTCGCCGTCGGCCGACACGGTGATCAAGTTCCACGGCAAGCTGGAGCGCCGCAGCTTGGGGCGTAAGACGCGCTTCGCCGCCGCGACCATCGTCCGCCGCGGGCGCGTGGTGTTCCAGTACCAGCTTCCGCTCGAGGAGTACCGCGCCGGCGACGATCCGGCCGAGGCCTTCGCGCGCGTGGCATCCGATCTGTTCCGTTGAACGTAGAATCCGCAGCACGCAGAGGGAGGCTTCCGCATGTCTGCAGAACCGTTCGATGAACGTCCGCAAGCGCATGTCCAGCCGCAGGCGGGACCGCCGCCGCACGCGGTGCTCATGCAGATGGTCATGGGCATCTGGGCCGCGCAGATCGCCAGCGCGGTCGCGCAGCTGGAGATTCCGGATCACATCGCCCGCGGGAAAGTCTCGGTCGACGATCTGGCCGCCGAAGCGAACGCCGATGCCGAGGCCCTCTATCGCCTGCTCCGCGCCGCCGGATCGATCGGGCTCTGCGCCGAGACCGCGCCGCGCCACTTCGCGCTGACGCCCGTCGGCGATGCGCTGCGCAGCGACGCCGCGCACTCCGTCCGCGACTTCGTCATCGCCGAGACGGCGAGCGGCCACTGGCTGCCGTGGGGCCGCCTGGCCGACGCGGTGCGCCGCGGCGGTCCGATGACCGAGGAGACCCTCGGCATGAATGCCTGGGAGTACTACGCCAAGAACATCGACGAGGGGCGCTGCTTCGCGCGCGGGATGGGCAACCTCTCGGCGATCGTGTCGGAGGACGTGGCCCGCGTCTACGATCCGGGCGACGTCCGGCGCATCGTCGACGTCGGCGGCAGCGAGGGCGTGCTGCTGCGCGGCCTCCTGGCCCGCGCGCCCGAGGCGCGCGGCGTGCTGTTCGACCGGCCCGAGATCATCGAGGCGGCCAAGGGACCGATCGAGTCGAGCGGCTTCGCCGATCGCGTCGAGCTCGCCGGCGGCAGTTTCCTCGACGAGGTGCCGGTGGGCGGCGATCTGTACGTGCTGAAATCCATCCTGCATGACTGGCCCGACGAGCAGTGCGAGACGATCGTCCGCAACGTCCACCGCGCCGCCGCGCCGGAGAGCCGGCTGATGATCGTGGAGATGACGCTCCCCGACGGCCCGGCCGGCACGCCCTCGCCAGTGCCGCTGATGGATATGAACATGCTGGTGATGCTCGGCGGGCGCGAGCGGACGGCCTCGGAATTCAGCGCGTTGCTGGCCCGCTGCGGCTACAGGGTCGAGCGCGTCGTGCCGACGCCCGGGCCGTTCAGCGTGATCGAGGCCCGCCGAGTCTGAGCCGGAACGGGAAGAGCATCGGGACGCGCGTGCGGTAGTCCTCGTACGCGCGCCCGAAGCTGGCCACGAGGTCGCGCTCCTCGAGGGCCACGCCGGCGACGATGTAGACGGTCATGCCGGCGGCGAAGAGGAGATGCCCGGCGGTCATCCGCGGCGCGGCCCAAAAGGCGATCAGAAACGAGAGCATCAGCGGATGCCGCACGTAGCCGTAGACGCGCGGCTGCTTGAAGGGCAGGCCGCGGTACGGGACGCCGCGCGCGTAGGCGAAGACCTGGCGCAAGCCGAAGAGGTCGAAGTGGTCGATGAGGAACGTCGAGGCGATGACGAGCGCCCATCCGAGCCAGAAGATGGGCATCAGCAGAGGCACGTTCCAGACGACGGCGCCGATCGGCCGCCAGAGCGCGAAGAGGAGGTCGAGTGCGAGCGCCGAGGCGAGGACGAATGTGGTCCGCTCGACCGGCGCGGGAACGCGTTTCTTGAACGCGGGCCGGGCCATGACGCTGTGCTGGACGCCGAAGAGGGCGACAAGGGCGAGGTCGACGACGACCGCGTTCGAGGTCCGGCCGCCGCGGTCGATCGTTTTCGGCACGATGAGGTCGCCGACGAAGCCGATCGCGTAAAGCATGGCGGCCAGGAAAAAGGAGTACGTGAGCACGCCGTACGCGAGCACCGCCGCCTTGCGCATGGGCAGCGATGCTACACGGTTTCGCGGCGGCCCGATTTCGCGTCCAACGCGCCAGGAGGTGCCGCATGCGCATGCGCGCGCAGAGCTCGCTGGAATCGAACATCAACGTCACGCCGCTGGTCGACGTCTGCCTGGTGCTGTTGATCATCTTCATGGTCGTGCTGCCGCCGCTCGTCAACGGCATTCCGGTGAAGCTGCCGGCGGCGTCGACGAGCGAATCGGGTGCCCCACCCACCCAGCTCGCCATCACGGTCAAGGACGACGGCACGGTCTACCTCGGCGGCGAGGTCGTGCGCCGCGAGCAGGTCCCCGCGGAGCTGCAGCGCATCCACACGCATTCGCCCGACCGCCCCGTGGCCGTGCGCGCGGACAAGACGCTCAAGTACGGCGAGGTCGTGCAGGTGCTCGACTGGTGCCGCGGGGCGGGCTTCGCGGACGTCAGGCTGGCGACGGCGCGTGGCGCCCAAGCCCGCTGAGGATGGCGAAGAAGATGGCCCGGATCTCCTCGTTGCTGAACGGGCTCTCCTTCCCGGAGCGTTGGGCGATGAGGCGGTCGCGGATCATCGACTCCGTCGCGCCGAGGAGGGCGGAGGACATGGCCGCGTCGCTCAGCTCCGGCGTGAACGTGCCGTCGCGTTTGCCGCGGCGGATCAGCACGACCAGGAGGTTCTCGAACTCGATGAAGCCTTTCGACAGGAGGATCTCGTACGTCGAGCCGCGGATGCGGCGGCCTTCGAAGAGCAGCAGGTAGGCGAGGTCGGCGTCCCTGCCGAAGGCGTCGGTCACGCATTCGAGCACGCCCGCCAGGGCTTCGCGGGCGTCGGCAGCGCCGACGACGACGCTCTGGATGTCGTGGTTCAGCGTGGCCCAGCTCTCGTTGAAGATGGCCTCTAGGAGCCCGGCCTTGCTGCGGTAGTAGCGGACCAGCTGCGACTCCGAGGTGCCGGCCTCGCGGGCGATGTTCGCCGTCGACGTCTGCTCAAAGCCATACTTCGCGAAAAGCGCCTTTCCTGCCTCGAGAAGGCGGCGCCGGGAAGTGAGGGTGGTATCGCCGTCGACCGACATTCACCGACGATGGTAGTTCCGCGGCGAGAATCGGTCAATGAGTTGACGGCTTGTGAAAGCGACGCTACCGCTCAGCTCTCGATCAGTACCCGCAACTGCCGCGAGGCCACCGTCAGCATGGCCAGGTCGACGCTCTGCGCCCTAGCCGGACTCATGCACTCGTACGAGCGGTGGGAGATCTCAGCTGTCCACGTGCCGTACGGAGATCGATCAGTGAGAATGGCGATACGGGGGATCGTTTTCGCCCTCGCAACGGCGGTCTCGAGCTGCCGCGACGCGCGGCCGCAACCCGCCGCGGCCGCGCCCCCGCCAAAAGGCCGGAGCGAGGTCACATCCATCGTCATCCTCGAGCCGCAACGGGACACCGGCGCCGCGTCACAGCTCGCCGGAGTCGTCGCCCATCCGCTCGATCCGGCATTGCGCAGGAAGCTCAGCGAGTCCTATGCGGCGGTCGGCTATCGAGCCATGGCGGATTTCTTCAGCGAGACCGCGACAGCCATAGGCGGCACAGCGCCTCGCTTGGAGCTCGCGGCTCAGCATCCGCAATGGGGCTGCCGCGAGACCGCACCGCTTCCCGAGGTCGGGCGCATCACTGCCGCGCTCAACTCGGGCGCGTACGCCGAGGCGAAGCGGGTCGCCGACGAGGCGCTCCGCGCGCATCCCGCGTCGTGCCCAGTTCTCGTCCAGCATGCGTTGGCTGTCGTCGCCGCCGCCGTCATGGGCGGCGGCGACGACTCGATCGAGGTCGAACGCGCATTCCGGACACTCCTCACCGCCGATGTCGAGATGAATTACCTCCCGTACGACATCGCGCCGGAGTGGCCGTATCAACTCCTCGCCTCCTACTTCGCGGCGCATGGCGATATCCCGTCCGCCTATGAATCGGCATTGCTCGCCCAGCGTCATCTGAAACAAAGGCCGCCGGGCGACGCCACCCCCGCGGCCACGGAGCAGATCGAAACGATGGTGACGAATCTTCGCAAGATGATGCCCCGGCAGCTCGCGCCTTGACAGCCGGGTTTCGCGGCGCGAGGGCGTCGTCGTTAGCTCTCGATCAGCACCCGAAGCTGCCGCGAGGCCACCGTCAGCATGGCCAGGTCGACGCTCTGCGCCGCGCGCACGTCGTTCATCAGCTGATCGACGCGCTCGACGACGCGCCCGCGCGGGGCCAGCCACGACTCCACTGGGTCGCGGGCGCCGTTGGTCTCCGTGATCACGCGCGAGGCCAGCGTGCTCTGGTAGGCGTAGAGATCGTCG
>Ga0075425_100000105_pt1 | contig 71105 bp, 74 predicted proteins | sample SoiMethybrSBSTD4_FD_75300 | JGI IMG/M metagenome (GOLD analysis project Ga0075425, IMG submission 75300) | Bulk soil microbial communities from a Populus tree surrounding site in Tennessee, USA - Soil MetaG P. TD hybrid SBSTD4 | ecosystem: Environmental > Terrestrial > Soil > Tree plantation...
ACCTCGTACGTCCCCTCGGCGACGGGATAGCGGAACTCCCCCTTCTCGTCGAGGCGGACGGTGGCGACGTCCTTCTTTCCCTGCCAGACATGCACCGTCGCGTCCGGAATCACGGGCGCCGACTTCGAGAAGACCTTCCCGGCGAGCGTGCCGGTGGGGACGGGTGGCGGGGCGGGCTTCTTCTTTGCCGCGGCGACGAGACAGAGTGTGATGAGAATGGCTAGACAAAGGCGCCGAGTCATGCCCGGCGATGATACGACGGCACGGCGATCGCGCTCAGCGCGGCGATCGGTGCCAGCTTCTCCCGCCGGGCCCGCCAGCGCGGCGCGGGCGAGAGGCGCCGGCGGCGGCGCAGCGCTTCGTCGAGGAAGCAGTTGCCGCACAGGGTGGCCTCGTTGTCGATCACTGCGGCCTCGACGCTGCCGCAGCGCATGCAGTTCTGCTGAGCCATCAGGCGACCTCCAGTCGCAGGACACAGGGCGCAGGGGACGGGGGACAGGAACCCCGACCCCTGTGCCTGTGTCGGTTCCCTCTAGAGCGTCGCCGTCCAGAGGGTGCTGCCGGAACGGTTACGAACACATAGGTGCGTCCGTTGAATGGCTCAAAACGTCCGCTTCGGAGGGGCCTGGTCGGGACCGACGCGCCCCGTCTCGATCGGCGCCGCGAAGTAGTTTTCGCCGCCGATGGCCGCGCCCGACATCCGCCGCAGCATGGCCAACTGCCCGACGTGCGTGAGGGCGTCGGCGATCGGCCCCTGGAAGAGGCGCGTGAGGTCGCAGGCGACGGCCGCGTCGGACGCGAGGTAGTCGTCGAAGGCCTTCAAGGCGGTGAAGAAGCGCTCCGACTCCGCCTCCCACGACGCCGGCTCCGTCTCGTGCCACTTGCGCGTGCCGTCGGCCATCGACACGCCCCACTCCATGAGGTCGCCGAGGTGGGCGAGGATCTTGAGCGGCGCGCGGCCGGCGGCGTCGTAGGAAGCGAACTCGGCCGGCGCGCCGCGCAGCGCTTTGGCGCCGCGGTAGGCGAGGGTGGCGAGGGTGTGGCGGAGGAGATCTCGGTCGGTCATGGGGAATGGTAGAACGGCCACGGAAAATCAGAACGCAGAATGCGAATGCAGAATGTAGAAAACGCGATTCTCAATTCTGCATTCGGTTTTCTGCGTTCTGAGTTTCCTTGACAGCGACGGCGCCGCGGCAAATACTGGCATTCGGCCGCGGGGGTGCTGGCTTCATCGGCTGAGAGACGTTCGCAGCGTCAACCCCTCAACCTGATCCGGATAATGCCGGCGTAGGGAAGCGGAAGCGACTCCTTCGGCCCGTTTTTCCGTCTGGAAGGAGAAGCTCAATGACCGAAGTCCTTCCCATCCGCCGGCGCGCCGAGCGCGTGCCCACGCGCGTCGCCGATCCCCACTGGCAGTTCCCGAATTCGCGCAAGGTCTACGTCGCCGGCGTCGGCGTGCGCGAGATCGCCCTGTCGCCAACGCGCCTCCCCGGCGGCGGCGTTGAGGAGAACCCGCCCCTGCGCGTCTACGACACCAGCGGCCCGTACAGCGATCCGGCGATCGAGCTGAACGTCGACGAAGGCCTGCCGCGGCTGCGCGAGCCATGGATCCGCGCGCGCAGCGGCGTCGCCTACGACGAGATCGAGCCCAGCTACCGGCCCGTGCCGGGGCACAGCGACGCCGACCTTCCTCTCCCGCCGCGGCGGCGCGTCCTGCGCGGCACGGGGCTCGTCACGCAGCTCCAGCAGGCCCGTGCCGGCGTCGTCACGCCGGAGATGGACTACATCGCCGTGCGCGAGGGGCTGCCGCAGGACTTCGTGCGCGCCGAGGTCGCGCGCGGGCGGGCCATCATCCCCGCCAACATCAACCATCCCGAGAGCGAGCCGATGATCATCGGCCGCAACTTCCTCGTGAAGATCAACGCCAACATCGGCAACTCCGCCGTCAGCTCGTCGATCGAGGAGGAAGTCGAGAAGATGACCTGGGCCATCCGCTGGGGCGCCGACACGGTCATGGACCTCTCCACCGGCCGCAACATCCACGAGACGCGCGAGTGGATCGTCCGCAACGCTCCTGTTCCCATCGGCACCGTTCCGATCTATCAGGCCCTGGAGAAAGTCGGCGGCAAAGCCGAGGAGCTGACGTGGGAGATCTTCCGCGACACCCTCGTCGAGCAGGCCGAGCAGGGCGTCGACTACTTCACCATCCACGCCGGCGTCCTCCTGCGCTACATCCCGCTGACCGCGAAGCGCGTCACCGGCATCGTCTCTCGCGGCGGCTCGATCCTGGCCAAGTGGTGCCTCGCCCATCACAAGGAGAACTTCCTCTACACGCGCTTCCGCGAGATCTGCGAGGTCATGGCCGCCTACGACGTCTCCTTCTCCCTCGGCGACGGCCTGCGCCCCGGCTCCATCGCCGACGCCAACGACGAGGCCCAATTCGCCGAGCTGCAGACGCAGGGCGAGCTGACGAAGATCGCCTGGGAGCACGGCTGCCAGGTCATGAACGAAGGCCCTGGGCACATCCCGATGCACCTGATCAAGGAGAACGTCGACAAACAACTGGAGTGGTGTGAAGAGGCGCCGTTCTATACGCTCGGGCCGCTGACGACCGACATCGCTCCCGGCTACGACCACATCACCTCCGCGATCGGCGCGGCCATGATCGGCTGGTACGGCACGGCCATGCTCTGCTACGTCACGCCGAAGGAGCACCTCGGCCTTCCCGACAAGGAGGACGTCAAGCAGGGCGTGATCGCCTACAAGATCGCCGCGCACGCCGCCGACATCGCCAAAGGCCATCCGCACGCGCGCGCCTGGGACGACGCCATGTCGAAGGCGCGCTTCGAATTTCGATGGCAGGATCAGTTCAACCTCGCCCTCGACCCCGAGACCGCGCAGAAGTTCCACGACGCCACGCTGCCGGCCGAGGGGGCCAAGGCCGCACACTTCTGCTCCATGTGCGGCCCGCACTTCTGCTCGATGAAGATCACGCAGGAAGTGCGCGAGGCCATGGAGGAGAAGTCGAAGGAGTTCGTGGAGAAAGGCGGTGAGCTCTATGTTTGAAGTCCTGGAGATCGGCGACAAGGTCTTCACCTCGCGCCTGATGCTCGGCACCGGCAAGTACCGCAACGCCGAGGAGATGAACGCCGCGCTCGACGCCTCGGGATGCGAGATCGTCACGGTCGCGCTGCGCCGCATCGACCTCGACGCCCCGAAGCGCAGCATCCTCGACGAGATCGACTGGAAGCGCTACCACATCCTCCCGAACACCGCCGGCGCGCGCACGGCCGACGAAGCGATCCGCACGGCGCGCATGGCCCGGGCCATGGGGCTCAGCGACTGGATCAAGGTCGAGGTCATCCCCGATCCGAAGTACCTGCTGCCCGATCCCGTCGGGACGCTCGAGGCCTGCAAAGTCCTCGTGGCCGAGGGCTTCGTGGTGCTGCCGTACATCAACGCCGACCCGGTGCTCGCGCTGAAGCTGCAGGAGATCGGCACGGCCACGGTGATGCCGCTGGCCTCGCCGATCGGCAGCGGGCAGGGGATGAAGACGTTCGACGCGATTCGGATCATCGTCGAGCAGGCGAAGGTGCCGGTGGTGGTCGACGCCGGCATCGGCGTCCCCTCGGATGCGGCGATCTCGATGGAGCTCGGCGCCTCGGCCTGCCTGGTGAACACGGCCATCGCCCGCGCGCACGATCCGGCGATGATGGCCAAGGCGATGCGCCTCGGCGTCGAGGCCGGCCGCGCGGCGTTTCTCGCCGGACGCATGCCGGTGCTGCCCTACGCCTCGGCCAGCAGCCCGCTGGAGGGCGTGGTGCGGTGATGCTGATGCTGGTGACGCGCGACGATGAGCGCCTGCCGGAGATCGTTCGCGCGGCGGTGGAGGGCGGCGTGAACATCGTGCAGATCCGCGAAGGCGACGCCGAGGCGATCTGCGCCGCCGTCGGCCCCCGCGCCCGAATCGTTGTCTCGGAGCGCCGGCGTCCCGCCGGCTGGCACGGCGCCGTCCCGGCGCCGGGGCTCCACTTGCCCGAAACCGCTCCCTTCGTAAAAGCCCCTTTCGTCGGCCGCTCCGTCCACTCCGTCGAAGCCGCAATCCGCGCGGAAAACGAAGGCTGCGACTACATCCTCGCCGGCAGCGTCTTCCCGACAACCTCGCATCCCGGCGGAGCGGTGGGCGGGCTGGAGCTCCTGCGCGACATCGCCGCCGCCGTGAAAATCCCCATCATCGCCATCGGCGGCATCACGGCAACGAACGCACGGAAATGCATCGACGCCGGCGCGCGCGGCGTGGCCGTAATCTCGGCGATCTTCGACGCCGATGACCCTCGCAAAGCGGCCGAGGAGCTATGGAGGTCCATCGCATGATCTCCCTCACCATCAACGGCCGCGGCGTGGAGCTCGCGGCGCCGATGACCATCCGCGACCTCCTTGAAACCAAAGGCCTGCACGAGAAAATCGTCGTCGTCGAGCACAACCGCGAGATCGTGCCGCGCGAGCGCTACGACGACGTCGTCGCCGGCGACGGCGACAACCTCGAGATCGTGCAGATGATGGCGGGCGGCTGATGCATGTCGTCGTCCACGGCGGCGGCGCGATCGGGCTCTCCGTGGCCTGGCATCTCCTCCCGCACGCGCGCGTCACCGTCGTCGACGCCCCGCGCCCCGGCGCCGCATCGCCCGCCGCTGCCGGCATGATCGCGCCGCTCGTCGACGCCTGGTGTTGCTTCCGCCCCGGCTCGAAGGACGGCCTTCCGGTCATCGGCAGGATCGATGACCGGACCTACATCGCCACCGGCCACTACCGCAATGGCATCCTCCTCGCGCCGATCACCGGCAAGCTCCTCGCGGAGATGATCGTCGGCGGCAACACGCCGGAGCTGCTGAAGCCATGCGACCCGCTGCGCTGACCATCGCCGGCTTCGATCCCTCCGGCGGCGCTGGCGTGCAGGCCGACCTGCGCGTCTTCCACGCCCTCGGCGTCGCCGGCTGGTCGGTGGCGACGGCGATCACGATCCAGAACACGCAGGGCGTGCACGGCGTGCATCTGATCGATGCCGACACGCTGCGCGAGCAGCTCGACGCCGTCTTCAGCGATGCCCGCACCCTCGGCGCGGTGAAGATCGGCATGCTCGGCGGCGCCGCGCAGGCGCGCGCCGTCGCGGACGCGCTGCGGCGGTGGAAGCCGAAGAACGTCGTGCTCGATCCCGTGCTGGCCTCGACCGCCGGCGTGCCGCTGCTCGACGATCCCGCGGCGCTCGACGAGCTGATCCCGCTCTGCGATCTCGTCACGCCGAATCTTCTGGAGTGCGCCGGCCATGCCGGCGCTCTCCTCGTCAAAGGCGGCCATGCCCTCGGCAGTCCCGACGACAAGCTCTACGTCGACGGCGTCCTCGTGCGCACGTACCGCGGCACGCGCATCGACACGCCCCACACGCACGGCACCGGCTGCGCGCTCTCCGCCGCGATCGCCGCGTACCTCGCCCTCGGCACGCCGATGCAGGAGGCCATCGCCCAGGCCAAGGCGATGGTCGCCGCCGGCCTGCGCAACCCGGTGATCACCGGCGAAGGCCGCGGCTATCCCGACGCGCGCGCCATTCGCGGCATCTACGTCCTCACCGACCCGCGCCGCTCTCCTGAAGAAATCATTCGCGCTGCCCTCGACGGCGGCGCAAGCATCGTCCAGCTGCGCGAGAAATCCCTCCCGACGCCGCGCCTCATCGACCTCGCCAGAGAATTGCGCGACCTCGCGCACGCGAAGGGCGCCCTCTTCATCGTGAACGACCGCGTCGACGTCGCCCTCGCCGCCGACGCCGACGGCGTCCACCTCGGCCCCGACGACATGCACCCCCGCGACGCCCGCGCCCTCCTCGGCGAGCGCATCGTCGGCGTCTCCGTCAGCACCGTCGAGGAGGCCGCCGCCCTCGCCCCCCTCGCCTCGTACTTCGGCGTCGGCGCGATCTACGGCTCCGCCACGAAGCTCGACGCCGGCGACGCCGTCGGCCCCGCCCGCATCGCCGAGGTCCGCGCGGCCTTCCCGCACATCCCGATCGTCGCCATCGGCGGCATCACCGCCGCGAATATCGGGGCGGTGGCGCGGGCGGGGGCGGACGCGGCGGCGGTCGTGTCGGCCGTCGTTTGCGCGGAGGACATGCGCGCCGCGACGGCGGCGCTCGTTCGCGCATGGAGTGCATAATGGGCGGCATGATCACCGACGATATCGACGCCTACATGTCCCGCGACTGGGACGCGGTGCGCCGCTGGAAGGATGAGTACTGCGCCGAGCGGATCGCCCGCCTCGGCCCCATGGAAGCGTTCCGCATGGCGGAGGGGCTGCGCCAGCAGGCGCTGTGGATCAATCCATCGTGGCCCACTCCCGCCGAGCGTCGCGAGGACCTCGCCGCCCACGAGCGGCTGTCCGAGGCATTCCGCCGTGCCGCTGCAGCTACCCGCCGTTGAGCTGCTGACCGCGCTCGCGCCTGTCCTCCGACGCTGGGGACGTTGGTATCTCTTCGGAGCACAGGCGGTGATCCTCCACGGCGTTCCGCGCCTCAGTTTCGACGTCGATGTAACGCTGGAAATGACGCCGGAGGAACGGAGCCGCTTCGCGCAGGAAATGCGAGACGCCGGGTTCGATCCAGTCATCGACGATCCGGAGTTCCTGCGCCGAACGCGGGTCATCCCCTTTCACCATCGCCCGACACAGATGCCTCTCGACCTCGTTTTGGCGGGATCAGGGCTGGAGAAGGAATTCCTCGGACGCGCGCGTCCCATCGACGTCGCCGGCACGGCCGTTCCGCTGATCGACATCGAGGACCTGTTCATCGCCAAGATCCTCGCCGGAAGACCGAAGGACATGGAAGACGCGCGGGCGCTGTGGCGCGTCCGCGGACGCGATGTCGACGCCGCGCGCATTCGCAGTGTGCTGCGGCTGATCGAGGAGGCGTTGAGCCAGAGCGACCTTGTGCCGGCTTTCGATTCGATCGCCCGTTGACCGTCACTCCACCGCGGCCGCGATCAGCAACTGCGCGAGCAGCGCCACGAACACCTCCAACGCGATGAACGCGCCGATGCGCGGCACCGAGGCCAGCACCATCGCGGCGTAGGCGGCGGCGAGCGCCGTCGTCAGCACCGCCGCGGCCTGGGCGAGTGCCACGCGACGGCGGAGGACGGCGTAGACGGCCAGGCCGAGGATCTGCGGTCCGAAGATGCGAAGCAGGAGGATCGACACTACGCGGCGAGGCAGTCGTCTTTGTCGACGACGAGGAGGAGCTCGCAGCCCTCGTCGCTGACGACCGTGCCGTGATGCGAGCCGGCGCCGGCGGTGTGGAAGTCGCCCGCGCGCAGCGACAGCGATCCGATGCGGCAGCTCCCGCTGACGACGAACGTCTGCTCCGCGCCGTGGTGCGAGTGCTCGGCCAGCGTCGAGCCCGGCTCCAGCACCATCAGCAGCGTGGCCGTGTTGCGCTCGCGGTCGAACGACAGCGTCTTCACGCGCACGCCGTCTTCGATCTTCGTCCAGCGTCCCTCGTGGGCGCGGAGGATCGTGCTGTCCTGCGGGATGCCGCGCACCGCGGTCATGATCAGCGCCTTCAGGGCCGGCGGCGGCGCGACCGGCTCGAGCCCGGCGGCGAAGAAGTTGCCGAGGAGCTGGAGATCGTCGCGTTCGAGCGTGTCGTTCATCGCGGTTCCGCCAACTGGCGTTTCAGTTGCGCCATTCCGTCATGCAGCATAGACCGTACCGTACGCTCCGGCAAAGCAAAGGTTTGCGATAAATCCGAAACGCGTTGGCCGCCGTAGAAGACTGCTTCGACGAGCTTCAGCGGCGTCGGCGGGCCGGACATGGCCACGACCGCGCGTCCGCGGCGGGCCAGCGCGGCGTCGCGCGTGGCGCGCACGAGCGAGGCTTCGTCGGCCTCGTCGCCGAGGGTCAGGAACGCGGAGGAGACCACCTCGGCGGCGGCGGCTTCGTCGCCGGTGATGCGCAGGGCGAGCGCGAACAGCTGCGCGGCGCAGCGGTCGTAGAGATCGGGCGAGGGCATGGGCGCCTATGATTCTGCCATGAATTGGATCATCAAAAATTTCCTGCGCGGCCTGGTCATCGTCGTCCCGATCGCCATCACCCTCTACGTCATCGTCGAGGCCTTCTTCTGGGTCGACCGGCTCCTGCCGCTGCGCACGCCGGGGCTCGGATTCGCCGTGACCCTCGTCCTCATCATCGCCGTCGGCGTCCTGGCCTCGAACATCGTCGGCCGGACGCTGTTGCGCCTCACCGAGACCATCTTCACTCGCGCGCCGATCGTGCGCATCGTCTACGCCGCGGTGAAGGACCTGCTGGAGGCCTTCGTCGGCGACAAGAAGCGCTTCGACAAGCCGGTGGCCGTGGCCCTCACGCCGGACGGCGCCGTCCGCTCCTTCGGCTTCGTCACGCAGGAGGACCTCGACTTTTTGGCCATGCCCGGGCACGTCGCCGTCTACATGCCCTTCTCGTACAGCATGGCCGGCGGCCTCGTCGTCGTGCCCCGCGAGCGCGTGGAGCGCGTCGACGCCGACAGCGCCAGCCTCATGGCCCTGATCGTTTCCGGCGGCGTTTCCCGCGCTGGCGCGAGACGTGAACGGTGAACCGCGCGGAGTTGCAGACGTCCCGGTTTTGTATATGATCGCCCGCACCGTCGGCGGTGACGCGACGGCTCGACAAATTTGCTCCGCAGTGGCGGCCCCGCTTCGCAATCGCTCGACAATCCGATGGCGCAAATTTTTCACCGTAGTGCCAACACGCTCTCGCGTGTGACGATCTTCGGCGCGGTCTTCATCGTCGCCTTCGTCCTCTGGGTGATTGGAGGTATCGTCCGCTCTCCTGTTGCAACGGACCAGGGCGTGATTCGCGAACAGCCCGTCCCCTTCAGCCATCAGCATCACGTGGCGGGCCTCGGCATCGACTGCCGCTACTGCCACACCTCCGTCGAGACCTCGAACTTTGCCGGCATCCCGCCGACGCAGACATGCATGAACTGCCACGCCCAGATCTGGACGAACGCCGACATGCTCGCTCCCGTGCGCAACAGCTTCGCCACCGGCACGCCGCTGGTGTGGTCGCGCGTGCACCGCCTCCCCGACTTCGTCCACTTCAACCACAGCATCCACGTGGCCAAGGGGATCGGCTGCGCCAGCTGCCACGGCCGCGTCGACAAGATGGCCCTGACGTACCAGGCCTCGCCGCTGACGATGGAATGGTGCCTCGGCTGCCACCGCGCGCCGGAGAAGTACGTCCGCCCGCGCGGGGAGGTGTTCAACATGGCCTATGTCGCGAAAAATCAAGACGAGACCGGACCGCGGCTGGTCCGCGAATACAAGATCCAGAAATTGACGAGTTGCTCCACATGCCACTACTAGTTGTTAGGTTGTTAGGTTCTTAAGTTCTTATGACAACCTAAGAACGTAAGAACCTAAGAACCTAAGAACCGCGATGGACAAGCTAACCCTCGACGACTTCCGCGCCCGCATCGGCGACACCCGCCCGCGCGAGCTCTGGCGCTCGCTCGACGAGCTCTCGCGCAGCGAGGCCTTCGACGAGATCCTGGCCAACGAGTTCCCGCAGCAGGCCCTGCCGCTGCAGCGCGGCGTCGACCGGCGCGAGTTCGTGAAGCTCATGAGCGCGTCGATGGCCATGGCCGGCCTGGCGGCGTGCAACCGCCCCGAGCAGAAGATCGTCCCCTACGTGAAGCAGCCGGAGAACCTCATCCCCGGCAAGCCGCTGTACTTCGCCACGGCCATGACCATGGGCGGCGTCGCCCAGGGCGTCCTGGCCGAGTCGCACATGGGCCGCCCGACGAAGGTCGACGGCAACCCCGACCACCCCTCATCCCTCGGCGCGAGCGACGCGCAGATGCAGGCCTCGATCCTCGGCCTCTACGATCCCGACCGCGCCCAGGTCGTCTACCAGCTCGGCGAGATCCGCACCTGGAGCGAGTTCGTCGCCGCGCTCGTCCCGGTCGCGAACGCGGCGAAGACGAACGGCCGCGGCCTCCGCCTCCTCACCCAGACCATCACCTCCCCATCCCTCGGCGCGCAGATCCAGCAGCTCCTGGCCGCATACCCCGGCATGCAGTGGCACCAGTGGGAGCCGGTGAACCGCGACAACGTGCGCGAAGGGCTGCGGATGGCCTTCGGGAATTACGTCAACGCCGTCTACCACTTCGACAAGGCCAACGTCGTCGTCTCCCTCGACGCCGACTTCACCAGCACCGGCCCCGGCCATCTCCGCTACGCCCGCGACTTCGCCGAGCGGCGGAAGGTGCGCCGCGGCAAGAGCGGGCCGATGAATCGCCTCTACTCGATCGACAGCGGCCTCTCCAGCACCGCCGGCATCGCCGACCATCGCTATCCGGTGAAGCCGTCGGAGGTGGAGACGTGGGCGCGTGCGCTGCTGGCCGGCAGCGGCGGGCACAAGGACGTCGCCGCGATCGCCCGCGACCTCCAGCGCAACCGCGGCGCCTCCATCGTCATCGCCGGCGAGGGGCAGCCGCCGGTCGTGCACGCCATCGCCATGGCCATCAACCAGCAGCTCGGCAACATCGGATCGACGGTCACGATCACCGATCCGCTCGAAGTCGCACCCGCGAATCAACTCGAGTCGCTGCGCGCCCTCGTGACGGACATGAACGCGGGCGCGGTGCAGGCGCTGATCATGCTCGGCGGCAACCCCGTCTTCGACGCGCCGGCCGACTTCAACTTCGCCGCGGCGCTGAACAAGGTGCCGTTCCGCGCCCACCTCGGCGCCTACTACGACGAGACTTCGATGCTCTCCCACTGGCACGTCCCGGAGACGCATTACCTCGAGACGTGGGGCGACGCGCGCGGCCACGACGGCACGGTCACGATCCAGCAGCCCCTCATCGCCCCGCTCTACAACGGCCGCGCCGCGTGCGAGGTTGTCGGCGCGCTCATCGGCGGCCTCGACGCCTCGCCGTACGATGTCGTGCACGCGTACTGGATCGCCAAGGGCAACGAGCAGACATGGCGGCAATGGCTCAACGACGGCGTCGTGGCCGGCTCCGCGCTGCCGCCGCGCGCCGTGGCCGCGTCGATGTCGATCCCGCCGCCGGCGCCGAGGAAGAACGACGGCGCTGAGCTCCACATCCTTCCCGACCCGAACATCCACGACGGCCGCTTCGCCAACAACGCCTGGCTGCAGGAGCTGCCGAAGCCGCAGTCGAAGCTCTGCTGGGAGAACTTCGCCATCGTCTCGCCGGCGATGGCGAAGGCGATCGGTTTCGGCGACGTCGAGCGCGCGCCGCTGAACAACGAGCTGGAGACACGCCGCGTCCGCGTCCAATACCGCGGCCGCGAGGTCGTGCTGCCGCTCTGGGTCGTCCCCGGCCATCCCTTCGGCGTGATCACCGCGCACCTCGGCTACGGCCGCCGCAACGGCGGACGCATCGCCAGCCCGCCGGGCGCTCCGCCGATCGGCGTCGACCTCTACCCGCTGCGCTTCTCCGACGCCCTCGGCGGCGGCGCCGGCGCGATCGCCGCGCTCACCGACGAAGGCGCGTACAAGGTCGCCTGCACGCAGGAGCACCAGAGCATCAACCCCAGCGACGTCGGCGGCAACCGCGAGATCATCCGCCTCCGCACGGAGTCGGAGGCCAAGGAGGAAGGCGGACAGGAGTCGATGTACCCGCCGTACGCCTACAACGGCCACGCCTGGGCCATGGTCATCGATCCGTCGGTCTGCACCGGCTGCAACGGCTGCGTCGTGGCCTGCCAGTCCGAGAACAACATCGCCGTCGTCGGCAAGAACGAAGTGCACCGCCAGCGCGAGATGCACTGGCTGCGCATCGACCGTTACTACCGCGGCAGTCCGGACAACCCCGAGGTCTATCACCAGCCGGTGCCGTGCATGCAGTGCGAGAACGCGCCGTGCGAGTCGGTCTGCCCCGTGGAGGCCACGTCGCACAGCAGCGAGGGTCTGAACGACATGACCTACAACCGCTGCGTCGGCACGCGCTACTGCTCGAACAACTGCCCGTACAAGGTGCGCCACTTCAACTTCTTCCACTACTCCGACTACACGACGGCCGCGCTCAAGCCGATGCGCAATCCCGACGTCACCGTGCGCACCCGCGGCGTGATGGAGAAGTGCACGTACTGCGTGCAGCGCATCAACGCCGCGAAGATCGAGGCCGAGAAGCGCGGCGGCGACCAGCGCGTTCGCGACGGCGAAGTGGTGACGGCGTGCCAGCAAGCGTGCCCGACAGACGCGATCGTGTTCGGGGACATGAACGATCCGAAGAGTCGGGTGGCGCAGCTGAAGAAGGAGCCGAGCAACTACGGATTGCTGGCGGAGTTGAATACGAAGCCGCGGACGACGTATTTGGCGGTGGTGAGAAACCCGAATCCGGAGATTACGCGATGAGCCACGGAAACTCAGAACGCAGAATGCGAATGCAGAATAGAGAAAGCTCCGCCGGTTTCTTCATTCTGCATTCGCATTCTGCGTTCTGAATTTCTGCGGCCTGAAACGACATGGCTGAAAAAGAACTCACCCCCGCCCACGAGGTCCGCCCCACCACGCAGGAACTGCGCATCCCTGCGCGCTTCATCCCCACTCCCACCGTCGAGCCCGGCCACACCTTTGCCTCCGTCACCGACCACATCAGCTCCATCGTCCTGCGCAAGAAAATGCCGGCGGGCTGGTGGCTCCTCTTCGGCGTCGGCACCCTCGGCATGGGACTGCTCACCGTCGCCATCGTGGCCATCGTCGGCATCGGCGTCGGGCTGTGGGGCATCAACCATCCGGTCGGCTGGGGCTTCGACATCGTCAACTTCGTCTGGTGGATCGGGATCGGCCACGCCGGCACGCTCATCTCCGCCATCCTCCTCCTCTTGCGGCAGGGGTGGCGCACCTCCATCAATCGCTTCGCCGAGGCCATGACCTTGTTCGCCGTCGCGGCGGCGGGCTTGTATCCGGCCCTGCACACCGGGCGTCCGTGGTACGACTACTGGCTCTTCCCGTACCCGAACACCATGGTCCTGTGGCCGCAGTTCCGCAGCCCGCTGATGTGGGACGTCTTCGCCGTCTCCACCTACGCCACCGTCTCGTTCCTCTTCTGGTTCGTTGGCCTCATCCCCGACCTGGCCACGCTGCGCGACCGCGCCAACACCCGCATCGGGCGCGTGATCTACGGCATGCTCTCCCTCGGCTGGCGCGGCTCGGCCAAGCACTGGTACCGCTACGAGTCGGCCTACCTGCTGCTGGCCGGCCTCTCCACGCCGCTCGTCCTCTCCGTCCACACCATCGTCTCCTTCGACTTCGCCGTCTCGCAGATCCCCGGCTGGCACGCCACGTTTTTCCCGCCCTACTTCGTCGCCGGCGCCGTCTACGCCGGATTCGCCATGGTCCTGACGCTCTCCATCCCGGCGCGGAAGATCTTCAAGCTCGAAGACTTCATCACCATGAAGCATCTCGAGAACATGGGGAAGGTCATGCTGGCCACCGGCCTGATCGTCTTCTACTCCTACGTCATGGAGTGCTTCTTCGCCTTCTACAGCGGCAACCTCTTCGAGCGCTACATGTGGATCAACCGCGCCAGCGGGCCGTACCGGCACATGTACTACGCGCTGATCATCTGCAACGGCCTGGCGCCGCAGCTGATCTGGTTCCGGAAAATCCGCACCAGCACGCTGGGACTCTTCATCACGGCGATGTTCGTGAACGTCGGCATGTGGCTGGAGCGCTTCGTCATCATCCCGACGTCGCTCTCGCGCGACTTCCTGCCGTCGTCGTGGGGGATGTACCACGGCACGATCTGGGACTGGGCGATGTACCTCGGTTCGATGGGGCTCTTCCTCTTCCTGCTGGCGCTCTTCATCCGCTTCCTGCCGATGATCTCCATCTTCGAGATGCGGACCATGCTGCCGGGCGCGGAGCCGCACGCGGAGGGCCACGAGGCATAAGCCATGGCGGTCGGCAAAGTCATCACCGGGACGTACGGCGTGATCGCGGAGTTCACCGGGGCGCAGGAGCTGCTCGACGCCGCCAACGCCGCGCGCGAGGCCGGCTACACGCAGGTCGATGCCTTCTCCCCCTATCCGATCCACGGCCTGCACGAGGCCGTGGGGATGCACACGACGCGCTTGCCGCTGATCGTGCTCATCGGCGGGATCATCGGCGGCCTGGGCGGCTTCCTCATGTGCTGGTACGCGAACGTGATCAGCTATCCGCTCAACATCGCGGGCAAGCCCGCCAACTCCTGGCCGGCCTGGATCCCGATCACGTTCGAGTGCACGATCCTCATCGCCGCCTTCTTCGCCGTCTTCGGCATGCTCGCCCTGAACGGCCTGCCGATGCCGTATCACCCCGTCTTCAACGTGCGAAGGTTCGATCAGGCCTCGCGCGACAAGTTCTTCCTCGTCATCCAGGCCCGCGACCCGAAGTTCGAGATCGATGCGGTGTGGAGATTCTTGGAGTCGCTGGGGCCGCGGGAGGTGACTGATGTCCCGTGGTAAAACCAGAAACCAGAAACCAGAAACCAGAAGGGCACGGGCGCGGATGCGCTCTGGTTTCTGGTTTCTGGTTTCTGGTTTACTCCTCGTCGTCGCCTGCCGCCAAAAGATGTCCAACCAACCCCGCTACGACCCCCTCGAGCCCTCCGACTTCTTCGCCGACCACATGTCCGCCCGCCCGCGCATTGCCGGCACCGTCGCCCGCGGCGAGGCGGCCATGACCGGGCCGGTTGTCACGGGCAAGATCAACGGCGCCGACGTCGACGGCTATCCCTTCACGATCACGCCCGCCGTCGTGGACCGCGGCCAGGAGCGCTTCAACATCTACTGCTCGCCGTGCCACGGCCGCCTCGGCGACGGCAACGGCATGATCCCCGCGCGCGGCTACCGGCGGCCGCCGTCGTACCACACCGACGCGCTGCGCAAGGCCAGGACCGGGCACTTCTTCGACGTCATGACCAACGGCTTCGGCTCCATGCCTTCGTACGCCCCGCAGGTCTCGGCGTACGACCGCTGGGCGATCATCGCCTACATCCGCGCCCTGCAGCTCGCGCACAACGCCACCGTCAACGACCTCACCGCCGAGGAGCGGGAGAAACTGCGATGAACGGCGCGGAATCGACAGGAATCGTGCGCTGGCAGATGCCCGCCCTCGTCGTGGGGATCATCGGCATCGCCCTCGGCGCGATCGGCGCGTTCGTCAATGCGGAAGAGTTTTTCCGCGCCTACCTCACCAGCTGGCTCTTCTGGTTCTCCATTGCCGGAGGCGCCGTCGGCGTCATGTGCCTGCAGTACATCACCGGCGGCGAGTGGGGGCTGATGATCCGCCGTCCCCTCGGCGCGGCATCGCGCTCCGTCTGGGTCCTGGCCGTGCTGATGATCCCGCTCGTCTTCGGCTTGAAGCACGTCTTCAACTGGGCCAATCCGGCCTGGCCGAAGTTCCACGAGATCCAGCAAGCGAAAGGTTTCTACCTGAATCCCACCGCGTTCTGGATCCGCAACGCCGTCTACTTCGCGTTCCTGCTGATCTGGGCGTGGCGCATCCGCGTCCTCTCGCTGCAGTTCTACAAGGACCGCTCGCCGTTCACGGAGCTCTCCCGCCGCAAGTGGGCGGCCTCGGGGCTCGTGCTCATCGTCCTGGTCATGACCTTCTTCTCCATCGACTGGCTGATGTCGATCGAGCCGGCCTGGAGCTCGACCATGTTCGGCATCACCTTCCTCGTCGGCTGCGGCCTCTCCGCCTTCGCCTTCGTGACGTTTTTCCTGTCGAGGCTCGCGCGCACGCCGGCGATGGAGGGCGTCCTCCAGCCGATGCACCTCCGCGACCTCGGCAATCTCATGCTGGCCTTCGTGATGTTCTACGCATACACGTCCTTCTCCGAGTTCCTGCTGATCTGGTACGCGAACCTGCGCGAGGAGATCCCGCACTTCATGGCCCGCGAGGAGGGGACGTGGGGCTTCATCGCCCTCGTCGTCGTGGTCTTCCACTTCTTCCTGCCGTTCTTCCTGCTGCTGATGCGCTCGATCAAGGACCGGCCGGAGACGATCGGCTGGGTCACGGTGATCATCCTGGCCGTGCGCTACATCGCCATCTACTGGCTGGCCGCGCCGGGCTGGTGGCCCGAGTCGTTCCACTATCACTGGACCGCGCCGGCGACGCTCCTCGGCATCGGCGGCCTGTGGCTCTTCGAGTTCATCCGGCAGCTCAAGGGACAGACCATCATTCCGATTCACGAGACGTGGGTCGAGGAAGCGATTCGAGAGGGGGCGCTGAAGGTCAATGCCTGAGCAGAACGACCTGCACGACTTCGGCGTTCTCAATCCCGAGACGCATCACGAGACGAGCGACGTCGACGTGCGCGCCATCCTCTGGTTCGTGGTGATCTTCATCGCCTTCGCCATCGTCACGCACCTGCTGCTCTACTTCCTCTTCCAGTTCTTCGCCCGCGAGTTCCGCGCCGACATCCAGCCGGCGCGCACGGCCATCAAATCGCCGGCGGCCATGCCGCAGACGCCGCGCCTGCAGCCGTTCCCGCAGAAGACGATGCCGCCGTACGCGAACACGCCCGCGACGGACATGGAGGAGATGCACGAGTCGGAGGAGCAGGCCCTGCACACGCCGGGATGGATCGACAAGCAGCACGGCGTCGTGCGCATCCCCATCGAGCGGGCCAAGCAGATCGTCGTGCAGCGGGGAGGGAAGCTGTGAAGCTGACCGTCCTCCTCCTCCTCTTCGCCACCTCCCTCTTCGCCGAGACCAGCGCCACCCCGCCCGCCCTCCCCGGCAAGGTCGGCATCGAGCAGCACCTCGACGCCCAGCTCCCGCTCGACACCATGTTCCGGGACGAGAGCGGCCGCGTCGTCCGCCTCCGCGACTACGCCAACGGCTCGCGCCCGATCCTCTTCGCCTTCATGTACTACCGCTGCCCGATGCTCTGCAGCATGGTCATGGAAGGCCTCGTCTCCACGCTGACCTCGCTCACCTTCGACGCCGGCAAGGAGTTCGACGTCGTCACCATCTCCATCGATCCGCGCGACACCCCGCGCGACGCCGCCGCGAAGAAAGACAAATACGTGAAACGCTACGGCCGCCTGAGCACGGCCAATGGATGGCACTTCCTGACTGGCCCCGAGTCGGCGATCCGCAAGGTTGCCGACACGGTCGGCTTTCACTACGCCTACGACCCGCAGAGCGACCAGTTCGCACACGGCGCCACGCTCATGGTCCTGACGCCGCAGGGCCGCGTGTCGCGCTACCTCTACGGCTTCGAGTACAAGCCGCGCGACGTCCGCCTCGCCCTCGTCGAGGCCTCGGCCAACAAGATCGGCACCGCCACCGACGCCATCCTCCTCCTCTGCTACCACTACGATCCGGTCACCGGGAAATACAGCCGCGGCGCCATGGCCTTCGTCCGCGCCGGCGGCGCCGCCACGGTCATCGCGCTGGCGGGCTTCATCTTCGTCATGGTCCGCCGGGAGCGTGCCGCGCGATGATGCTCTCCGATTTTCCGCTGTGGCCGGAGCAGGCCTCCAGCGTCGCCGGCAACGTCGATGCGCTCTTCATCTTCATGTGCATCGTCTGCGGCGGCGTCTCGCTGCTGACCTTCATCCTCATCTTCGCGCTGGCGATCAAGTACCGCCGCCGTCCCGACAACGAGCTCGCCGAGGAGAAAGAGCCGCCGGGCTGGCTCGAGGCGGGATGGATCATCACCCCCTTCATCATCTTCATGGTCATGTTCGTTTGGGGCGCCTGGCTCTACTTCCGCCTGGCGCGCGTGCCCGACGACGCCCTCGACGTCTATGCCACCGGCAAGCAGTGGATGTGGAAGTTCCAGCATCCCACCGGGCAGCGCGAGATCAACACGCTGCACGTGCCCGTGAATCGTCCGGTGAAGATCACCATGGCCTCCGAGGACGTCATCCACTCGCTCTTCTTCCCGGCCTTCCGGACGAAGATGGACGTCCTCCCCAGCCGCTATCGATCGATGTGGTTCCGGGCCACGAAGGTCGGGCGCTACCACATCTTCTGCGCCGAGTATTGCGGCACGCTGCACTCCGGGATGATCGGCTGGGTCGAGGTCATGGAGCCGACCGACTACCAGAAATGGCTCGCCGGCGGCCCCGAGGGATCGCTGGCCTCGCAGGGGGAGATCCTCTTCCAGAAATACGCGTGCCTCACCTGCCACACCGGTGATGCCACGGGGCGCGGCCCCGTGCTGCAGGGGCTGTACGGCAGGCAAGTCGAGCTGGCCGACAACCGCGTCGTCACCGCCGACGACAACTACATTCGCGAGTCGATCCTGAACCCGGCCGCGAAAGTGGTGAAGGGCTTCCAGCCGATCATGCCGACCTTCCAGGGGCAGGTGAACGAGGACGATCTGATCAAGCTATTGGCGTACGTGAAGTCGCTCCAGGCAAAGGGTGCGAAACCATGACCACCGCAACGCTGCACGACGTCCGCTTCATCGAGCCGGAGAAGACGCGGAACTACATCAACCACGACTTCGGCGTCCTCTCCTGGCTGCTGACGCGCGACCACAAGCGCATCGCCATCCTCTACCTCTTCAGCGTGACGATCATGTTCATGCTGGGCGGCTTCTTCGCCACGATGATGCGCATCGAGCTCCTCACGCCCGAGGGGGACGTCCTCACCAGCGACACCTACAACAAGTTCTTCACCCTGCACGGCGTGGTCATGGTCTTCTTCTTCCTGATCCCCGTCATTCCGGCAGTGCTCGGAAACTTCATCCTGCCGATCATGCTCGGGGCCAAGGACCTGGCCTTCCCGCGCATCAACCTCCTGAGCTGGTACGTCTACATGGCCGCGGCGGTGATCGGGCTGTACGTGATCATCGTCGGCGGCGTCGACACCGGCTGGACGTTCTACACGCCCTTCTCCACGCAGTACTCGAACACCCACGTCTTCGGCACGACCTTCGCCGGCTTCCTGGCCGGCTTCTCCTCGATCCTGACCGGGCTGAATTTCATGGTCACGATCCACCGCATGCGCGCGCCGGGGTTGACCTGGTACCGCCTGCCGCTCTTCGTCTGGGCCATGTACGCGACGAGCATCGTCCAGCTCCTGGCCACGCCGGTTCTGGCCATCACGCTGGTGATGCTCATGTTCGAGCGCGCCTTCGGCGTCGGCATCTTCGATCCCGCCCTCGGCGGCGACCCGGTGCTCTACCAGCACATGTTCTGGTTCTACTCGCACCCGGCCGTCTACATCATGATTCTGCCGGCCATGGGCGTGGCCTCCGAGGTCGTGGCGGCGTTCACGCGCAAGAAGATCTTCGGCTACAAATTCGTGGCCTTCTCCTCGCTGGCCATCGCCTTCCTTGGATTTCTCGTCTGGGCCCACCACCTCTTCGTGGCCGGCATCTCCGTCTACTCCGCGCTGATCTTCGCCTTCCTCAGCTACTTCGTGGCCGTGCCATCGGCGATCAAGGTCTTCAACTGGACGGCCACGCTGTACAAGGCCTCGGTGTCGTGGCAGACGCCGATGCTCTACATCATGGGCTTCATCGGCCTCTTCACCATTGGCGGCGTGACGGGACTCTTCCTGGCCGCGCTCGGCCTCGACGTCCACGTCACCGACACCTACTTCGTCGTCGCCCACTTCCATTACGTCATGGTCGGCGGCGTGGTCATGGCCTACCTCGCCGGCATCCACTACTGGTGGCCGAAGATCACCGGGCGCATGTACCCGGAGTGGTGGGCGCGCCTGGCCGCGCTGCTGGTCTTCGTCGGCTTCAATCTCACGTTCCTCCCGCAGTTCGTCCTCGGCTACCTCGGCATGCCCCGCCGCTACCACGCGTACGCGCCGGAGTTTCAGGTGCTCAACGTGATGTCGAGCGCCGGCGCGTCGATCCTCGCCGTCGGCTACGCCCTGCCGCTCGTCTATCTGATCTGGTCGCTGAAGGGGAGCCGCAAGGCCGGCCCGAATCCATGGGGCGCCGCCGGGCTGGAGTGGGCCACGTCGTCGCCGCCGCCGAAGGAGAACTTCCACGAGACGCCGGTGGTGACGTGGGACGCGTACGACTATCCGCAGTTCCTCAAGGCGATGGGGGAGACGCAGAATGTCTGAGCAGGCCCACGCCGAGCACCACCCCTTCCTCCAGCACCACTTCGAGGACCTCGGCCAGCAGCACGAGGCCTCCACGCTCGGGATGTGGTTCTTCCTGACGACGGAGATCCTCTTCTTCGGCGGCGTCCTCTGCGCGTACTGGGTCTACCGCATCATCTACCCCGAGGCGTGGGCGGTCGGCGCGGAGCAGCAGAACACGCTGTTCGGCGGCATCAACACGCTCGTGCTAATCATCAGCTCCCTGACGATGGCCCTGGCCGTGCGCAACGCCCAGCTCGGGCGCCGCGGCGGCCAGGTGTTGATGCTCATCCTCACCGGCATCTTCGGCTGCACGTTCCTGGCGATCAAGATGATCGAGTACCACGCCCACTACGAAGAAGGCCTCCTCCCCGGCGCGGCGTGGCACTGGGCCAAGGAGCCGGCGCTCGTCCCGCAGGTCCAGCTCTTCATGAGTTTTTACTGGAGCATGACCGGGCTGCACGCGCTGCACATGATCATCGGCGTCGGCCTGCTGCTCTGGATCCTGTGGCGGGCCTGGCGCGGGCAGTTCGGCCCCGAGTACTACGGCCCGGTCGAGGTGATGGGGCTGTACTGGCACTTCGTCGACATCGTCTGGATCTTCCTCTTCCCGTTCCTCTACCTGATCCACGGAGCACACCACCATGGCTGAGCAAGAGCACACGCCGCATGTTCACGTCACGCCGCTGTCGACGTACCTGCTGGTCTTCTTCGCCCTGGCCGGCGGCACGTTGCTGACGTGGTGGGTCTCGACGATCAACCTCGGCTGGGCGAACACGCCGATCGCCCTGCTCATCGCCACGATCAAGGCCGCGCTCGTGATCCTTTTCTTCATGCACGTGATCCACTCGACGCGCCTGACGTGGGTCGTCGTGATCGGCGCGTTCCTCTGGCTGGGCGTGCTCTTCGTGCTGACGTTCGCCGATTATCTGACGCGAGTGTGGACAATCTATTGATGTGACCACGAAGCACGCTCTGAAAATCGGCAGCGCCCTTTACGGGTTGGCCATCGCGCTGGCGCTGCGCCCGCACTTCGCGGGAGAGCCCGCGCCGCCGGGGCAGCTGCCGGGCTTCGCCACGGCGCACGGCATCGACGCGCACGCCTCGACGCGCTTCTACCTGACGATCATCGCCCTCACCATTGTCGTGCCGCTGCTCCTGCGGCCGCTCCTGGCGCGGCTGCGACCGTCGATCGCCATGGCCTCGTGGATCGGCGCGCTCTGGTTCGCGACGACCGATCAGGACGCGCCGTGGGTGATCGCCATCGGCATCGCCGGCGCGGCCGCGGCGCTGATTCCGTACGACGCGCGCACGCGCTTCCGCCGCGCCGACGCCATGCTCGTCCCCACCTTCGCCACGCTCTTCCTGGCCATGATCGACCTCGCGCCGTCGCTGTCGCTGTCGAAGCACGCCGCGCTCGCCGCCGGCATCGTCTTGGCCACGCGCCTGGCCGCCGGCTCCGGCGACGCCTTCGCCCTCGCGCCGCTCGGCCTTCTCCTCCAGGCGCACTTCAACGCCGTGCACGTCCGCCACCTCGGATGGCCGTCGCTGCTCTTCGCCGTCGTGACGCCGCCGATCCTCCGCTTCGCTCTCCGTCCGCGATGGCGCTCGCGTCTGCGCTGGACCGTGGCCTTCGTCATCTACCCGATCGTGGCCCTCTGCTTCGCCAGCGCCTCGAGCAAGCTCGCCGCCGAGGGAAAGCCGCACGGCGATCTCTTCGAGGACGCTCATCACTTCGTCGTCGCCTCGGAGATGCTGCGCGGCGAGAAGCCGTACGCCGACATCGTCCCGATCCATGGCTTCATCGAGGACGGCCTGCTCGACTACGTCACCGCGCGCGGCGGCCCGGTGAGCGAGGGACGCCTGGCCAAGATGCACGGCGTCGTCAGCGCCCTCAACGCCGTGGCCGCGTACGCCGTGGCCGCCGCGGCCACCGGCTCGCCGGACGTCGGCATCCTCTCCTTCTTTCTCGGCGTCACCCTCGGCCTCGGCGGCGGCGCGCTGCGCCTTCTCCCGGGGCTCGCGGCGCTCGCCTTCATGGTCTCTGCCATTCGGCGCAAGTACCCGCGCCATCTGGCATACGCCGGCGCACTCGTCGTCCTGGCCGCGCTGACGAGCCTCGACTTCGGCGCGTACGCTTTCGTTGCGCTCGTTGCCGCGGTGCTGCTCATGCCGCGGAGCGCCAGGCTGAGGGGCGCCCTCGCGGCACTCCTCGGCGTCGGCATCGCCGGCATCGTCGTCGTGGTCGGTTTGGCGAGCTTCGGCATCCTCGGCGCGTTCGTGCGCACGACGCTCTTCGAGATCGTCCCCGTCGGCACCGCCTCGAGCCTCGGCCTGCCGCCGCTGCCGCCGGCCTTCCCCGAAGTCCTCACCCAAATCTTCACGCCGCGCGGTTTCGCCCTGATCGCCCTGGCTGTCTTCCTCGTCGCCCTCGCCGTGCTGCGCAACCGCGTCCTCATCGTCCTGGCCGTCTTCGTCGTCGCCGCCGGCGCCTACTTCTTCGAGCGGCAGCAGCTCTACTTCGCCTACGCCCTGCCGCCGCTCGTGGCCGCGTCGATCTTCTTCCTCTTCCGCGGCGCGCGGGCGATCGCCATCGCCGCGCTCGCCGTCGTCCTCGTCGCGGCGAACCTGACCAACGCTCTCATCACGCTGACGGCGTTGTGGAACGCGCGCGGACCGCTCGGCGAGGCCGCCGAAGTCGACTCCGTGCCGCGCGCGCGGGGAGCGCTCTTCACGCCCGGCGCGGCGAAGGTGATCGAGGACGTCGACCGCTACGCGCGCGAGCGCCTCGGCCTCGGCGACACCTTCTTCGACTTCGCCGACGTCCCCAACCTTTACTTCCTGCTGAACCGCGACTGCCCGGTGCGCCAGATCGCCGTGCCCTTCTACGAGTCCGAGCCGTTGCAGCGCGACGTCATCGCGCGCATCGAGCGCAATCTGCACGTGCGCGCCGCGCTCGTCCGCCCCGACGCGAACGGCGGCATCGACGGCGTGCCGAACAGCGTCCGCGCGCCGCTGGTCTGGCGTTACCTGCAGACGCGCTTCACGCCCGACGTGCAGGCCGGCGACATCGTCATCTGGCGCCGAGTGTGGTAAAAGCGCGCCGCCATGCGCTACCTCGTCACCGGCGGTGCCGGTTTCATCGGCTCGAATTTCGTCCGATTCCTCTTCAACAAATACGGCGACGCCGCCAGCGTCGTGAACCTCGACAAGCTCACCTACGCGGGCATCCGCGAGAACCTCGCCGAGTACGAAGGGGCGAAGAATTACCGCTTCGTGCACGGCGACATCGCCAACGCCGATGACGTGGCCGAGGCCTACAAGGGCGTGAACGGCAGCGGCGTCGACGTCGTCGTCAACTTCGCCGCCGAGACCCACGTCGACCGGTCGCTGATGGGCGCGCACACATTCATCGAGACCGATGTCTTCGGCGTCCTGGTGCTCCTCGAAGAGGCGCGCAAGACTACGCTCAAGCGCTTCGTGCAGATCTCCACCGACGAGGTCTACGGCTCGATCGACAGCGGCTCGTTCCGGGAGAGCGATCCGCTGAGCCCGCGCAATCCCTACTCCGCGTCGAAGGCCGGCGGCGACCGCATGGCCTACGCGTACGCGCAGACCTACGGGCTGCCGGTCATCATCACGCGCGCCTCGAACAACTTCGGGCCGTGGCAGTACCCGGAGAAGCTCATTCCGCTCTTCGTCACGAACGCCATCGACGACATCCCCCTGCCGCTCTACGGCGACGGCCGCAACGTGCGCGACTGGCTCTACGTCGAGGACCACTGCGCGGCCATCGACTTCCTCATCGAGCGCGGCGAGAACAGCGAGACCTACAACATCGGCGGCGGCAACGAGCGCGAGAACCGCGAGATCACGTTCAAGATCCTGGAGATGCTCGGCAAACCGGAGTCGCTGATCCGCCGCGTGGCCGACCGCCAGGGCCACGACCGCCGCTACTCGCTCGACACCGCCAAGCTCGAGGGCCTCGGTTTCAAGTGCTCGACCGACTTCGGCGACGCCCTCCGCCGGACCGTGCAGTGGTACCGCGAGCACGAGCCGTGGTGGCGGGCCATCAAGGAGCGCTCGCCGGAATTCCGCGAGTACTACGCGAAGCAGTACGGCGCTAGGTGATCGCGCGGGCGATCAGGAACGCCGCCAGCGCCGCCAGCCCGCCGGTGATCGTCGTCTGCATCGCGCTGCGGAGCGGGCGGGCGCCGGTGTAGCGCCCTTTCACGAGGCCAAAGACGACGAGGGCGGCCAGGGTCACGCAGACGGAGACGACCAGCGCGGACGAGGCCCGGCCGATCAGCATGTACGGCGCGAGCGGGACGAGACCTCCGGCGATGTAGGCGCCGGCGATCACGGCGGCGCTGGTGCGGGCTCGCGCCGGGTTCGGCTTCTCCAGCCCGAGCTCGAAGCGCATCATGAAGTCGACCCACTCCTTCGGCTTCCGGCTCATCGCCTCCACGACCGGGTGGATGTGCTCCTCGGCGATCCCGTAGTGGCGGAAGACGTCCGCGACCTCTTTCATCTCCTCGCGCGGAAGCTCGCGCACTTCCTGCTCTTCGCGGCGTTTCTCCGCGGCGTAATGTTCGGCGTCGCTCTTGGCGGCCAGGTAGCCGCCCAGGCCCATAGCGATCGAGCCGGCGGCGATCTCGGCCAGGCCGGCGGTGACGATGATCCCGGCCTGGGTGACCGCGCCGCTCAATCCCGCCGCCAGCGCGAACGGCACCGTCAGGCCGTCCGACATCCCGATGACGACGTCGCGCACGATCTCGCTGGCCGTGAAGTGGCGCTCCGTGTGTCGCGTCAGCGGCATCGCTGCATTATGCCGCGCGAGCCGCCGCTTTCACGTCGCTGATCAGCCGCTCGATCTCGAACGGCTTCTGATGGATCTTGAACACCGGATCGGTGATCGTGCGCAGCGTCTCCCGCTCGGGCACGGCCGTGGCCACGATCGTGCGGGACACGAGCTCGGGGTGATGCTCGTGCATGTAGCGCAGCACCGCCCAGCCGTCGACGCGCGGCATCATCAGGTCGAGGAGGACGACGTCGTAGCCGTCGTGCTCGATCGAGGCGATGGCCTGGTCGCCGTCCTTGGCCGTCTCCACGGCAAAGCCCTGATGGCGCACGATCGCCGCGAGCATGGAACGGATGGGCTCGTCATCGTCGACGATCAGGGCGCGGGCCATGGGCTCGTCAATGCACGACCGCGGCCAGGAGGAGGAACGGCGCCGCGATCAGGCCGATGAGGATGAAAATCGGGACCAGCACCGCCATCACCACGATGCCGACGGAGAAGAGCAGGACGACCTTGACGAAGACGACCACGGCCAGGATCGGCAGTAGAAGCAGCTTCAACGGCAGCAGAACCAGCTTCAGCGGGAAGAAAACGACTTTCAGCGCGACCTTGAGCACGACGACCGCGACCGCCAGGACGACGATCGCGGCGATCCCGAGCATCATCAGCATCATCAGCAGCGAGACCATGGAGCGGCACCTCCGGTCGGATCATACGGCCATCAGGCGGCCGGGTTGCGCCAGGTCCGCCCGGTCGGGCCGGTGTAGAGCGACTGGGGCCGGATGATGCGGTTGGCGCGGCGCTGCTCGAGGCAATGGGCAATCCAGCCGGCGGCGCGGCTGACGGCGAACGTCGGCGTGAAGAGCGGCACTTCCAGGCTGAGGCCGTGGAGGAGGAGGGCGGTGTAGAACTCAACGTTCGTCTGCAGGCGGCGGCCGGGCTTGTACTCCTCGAGGAGGCGGAGCGCGGTGGCTTCGACGCTCTTGGCGAGCTCGTACAGGCGCAGGTCGCCGTCGCGGCGGAAGAGACGCTCCGCGGCCTGGGCCAGGACGTCGGCGCGCGGGTCGCGGACTTTGTAGACGCGGTGGCCGAAGCCCATCAGCTTCTCGCCCGACTCGATCTTCCTTCGCAGCACCTCCTCGGCCCGCCCGGCCTCGCCGATCTCGAAGACCATGTCCAGCGCCGGCCCGGGGGCGCCGCCGTGCAGCGGTCCTTTGAGCGCGCCGATCGCGCCGACGACCGCGGAGACGAGGTCCGAGCCGGTGGAGGTGATGACGCGGGCGGTGAAGGTCGAGGCGTTGAGGCCGTGGTCGACGACGGTGTTGAGGTAGGTCTCGAGCCCGCGCACGCGCTCGTCCGACGGGACCTCGCCCGACAGCATGTAGAGGTAGTTCGCGGCGTGGCCGAGGTCGTGGCGCGGGGCGATCGGCTCCCGAGCGTGGAGAAGGCGCCAGTACGCCGCGACGATGGTGGGCAGCGCGGCCAGGACATCGGCGGGGGCGTCGCTGCGGATCGTGCCGGCGCCCATGCGCAGGGCGTCCATGGTGTCGACGCGGTCGCGCGCGGCGTCGCGCAAGAGGGCCATCGTGGAGTCGGGGATGTGGCGTTCGCCGGCCGCGAACGGCGCGTTCCACAGAATCTCGACCGTCTCTTCGAACGTAGCGTTCAGGGCCAACTCGGCCACGGGGAATCCTGCGATGATGAGCTCTCCGCGCTCGCCGTCGACGAGGCTGAGGGCCGTCTCGGCGGCCACGACGTCTTCGAGGCCTTTGTTGATCGTCATGAGAAAAGTATAGACATATTGTCAACATTGATCGTATAATCAACATGTGAAGTGGGTGAGCGCCAAGGAAGCGGCCAAGAGTCTCGGCGTCAGCCGGGCCACGCTCTACGCCTACGTCAGCCGCGGCCTGGTCCGTTCCACGAAGGGGACGGCGGGCTCGCGCGAGCGCCGCTACGCCGCGGACGACCTTGAGCGCCTCCGCGCCCGCGCCGAGGAGCGCCGCGATCCGCGCAAAGTCGCCGAGCGCGCCCTCCGCTGGGGCGTGCCGGTGCTGGAGTCGTCGATCACCCTCATCGCCGACGGGCGGCTCTACTACCGCGGCCGCGACGCTATGGAGCTGGCCCGGCGGAGCAGCGTCGAGGAGGTGGCCTCGCTGATCTGGACCGGCGCGGCGGACATGGACTTCTCCGCGACGCCGCTGCACGCCGTCGCCGGCGGCCCGGCCGAGGGGCTGCCGTTCGTCAGCCGGGCGCAGTCGATGCTGCCGCTCGTCGCCGCGCGCGATCCGCTCGCCTACGACCTTCGCCCGCGCGCCGTCGCCAACACCGGCTGGCGCATCCTCAACCTCCTGACCAGCGTGGCCGTGCAGTCGTCGGAGCTCGAGCCGGCCGTCGAAGAGACGCTGCGCAAGCACTGGCTGCCGCGCCTGCCGAAGGCGTCGGCGCTGCTCCGCGCCGCGCTCATCGTCTGCGCCGATCACGAGCTGAACGTCTCCGCCTTCACCGCGCGCTGCGTCGCCTCGGCGGGCTCGAATCCGTACTCCGTCGTCGTGGCCGGCCTGGCCGCCATCGAGGGAGCAAAGCACGGCGGCATGAGCGCGCGCGTGGAGACGATGCTCGACGAGCTGCAGCGCGCCCGCGACGTGCGCGGCGCCATGGCCGAGCGCCTCCGCCGCGGCGAGGCCCTCTACGGCCTCGGCCATCCGCTCTATCCGAACGGCGACCCACGCGCGCGCCTCGTCTTCGAGCTTCTGGCCGAGCACTTCCCGAAGTCGCCGGAGCTGAAGCTCGCCTTCGCGGTCGCCAGCGCCGCCGAGTCGATCACCGGCGAGCGGCCGACGATCGACTTCGCCCTCGTCACGCTAGCCCGCGCGCTGAAGCTCGAGCACGGCGCGGCCCTGACGCTCTTCGCCATCGGGCGCACGATCGGATGGATCGGCCACGCCATCGAGCAGTACGGGGTGGACGGGGTGATACGGCCGAGAGCCAGGTATGTCGGGGAAATGCCCGCCGAAACAAACCAGAAACCAGAAACCAGAAACCAGAAACCGCGCCGTTAGGAGTTCTTCCGTTTTACTTCAGCCACTTCTTGATCCGGCCGAGGAACTCCGTGCCGACGAGGGAGTCGGCGGCGTTGAGCACGCGCTGGATCGAGTCGAGCACGTCGCTGCTGCCGCTCCAATGCTGGCGCAGGATCGACGGGTCGGTGTCCTTCAGCACTTTGTTCAGCACGTAGACGCCGAAGACGAGGTCGTCGAGGTATCCGATCGGCCCGACGATGGCCTCGGGGATGATGTCGAGCGGGAAGATGTAGTAGGCGATGGCGCTGCCGAGCAGGACTTTGTCCTTCCCCCCGACCCGGCCGTCGGTGAAGAGCCGCCACAGGAGGATGAAGACGTCGGGGACGAGGAGAAGGAACTCCGCGGTCTTGCCGACGGCGCCGCCGCCCTTGCGCTCGACGTAGTCGTGGATGGCGGTGCGCACGCGGTCGTAGAAGCGCTGTGCCCGGCTCTCGGTGATCGTGCCGCTTTCGGCGAGGTCGGTCACGCTGCGCTCGAAGTCGTCGTCGGTCACGTCGTCAGTTCGCGGGGTCTCGTCCATGTTGAGCGTCCTCCTCAAAGCGGCAGGTCAACGCCCCCCGCGCCGAGGGCCACGGCCAGGCCGCCGTCGACGATCCGGATCTCCCGGATGTCGGCATCGACAAAAGTTGGCAAGAAGCGGTCCAACGAAAGCACCAGCGTCGCCGGCGGCTCGAGCCGCACGAGGTCCGCCGGCAGGCGTCCCTTCACGAGCCCGAAGAGGAACTGCGGGATCGGAATTCCGCCGAAGGCCGAGGCCGAGGAGAGCGGGACGCGGATGGTGTCGCCGGCGGCGACGATCTCGCGCACCTCGACGGCGAAGGGAACGCTGATGAACTTCCGCAGCGCCCCCTCGACGCGCAGCAGCCCGTCGGAAAATTGGAGGTCGATGCGCTCGATCGGCGGCACGAGCGCGCGCTCGCGCACGACGGCGGCGAGCTTCGCGCCGTCGATGCGGACGTCCATCCGATCCCAGGCAATGAACCGCGGCATCAACTGCTATTATCCCGCCCGCTCTTTCATGCCCAAGCGCACCGACATCCGCTCGATTCTCATCATCGGCTCCGGTCCCATCGTCATCGGCCAGGCGTGCGAGTTCGACTACTCCGGCACGCAGGCCTGCAAGGCGCTGCGCGACGAGGGCTACCGCATCATTCTCGTCAACTCCAACCCGGCCACGATCATGACCGATCCGGAGTTCGCCGACCGCACGTACATCGAGCCGCTCACGCTGGAGACGCTGGAGCGCATCATCGCCCGCGAGAAGCCGGACGCGATCCTGCCGACCGTCGGCGGGCAGACCGGGATCAACCTGGCCACGGCGCTGTGGGACGCGGGCGTGCTGCAGAAGCACGGCGTGGAGCTGATCGGCGCGAGCCACCAGGCCATCAAGACCGCGGAGGACCGGCAGCTCTTCAAGGAGTGCATGACGTCGATCGGCGTCGAGGTGCCGCGCTCCGGCTACATCGGCACGGTCGACGAGGCCGAGCGCCTCGGCGCCACGATCGGCTATCCGCTCGTGGTGCGCCCGTCGTTCACGCTCGGCGGCTCGGGCGGCGGCATCGCTTACAACATCGAAGAGCTGCGCGCGACCGTGTCGCACGGCCTGGAGCTCTCGCCGATCCACCGCGTCCTCGTCGAGGAGTCGGTTCTCGGCTGGAAAGAGTTCGAGCTCGAGGTGATGCGCGACAAGGCCGACAACGTCATCGTCGTCTGCTCGATCGAGAACTTCGATCCGATGGGCGTGCACACCGGCGACTCCATCACCGTCGCCCCGCAGCAGACGCTGACGAACGTCGAGTACCAGGCCATGCGCGACGAGGCCAAGCGGATCATCCGCGCCATCGGCGTTGAGACGGGAGGCTCGAATATCCAGTTCGCCGTGCATCCGACGACCGGGCGTCGCCTGGCCATCGAGATGAATCCGCGCGTGTCGCGCTCGTCGGCGCTGGCGTCGAAGGCGACGGGCTTCCCGATCGCCAAGTTCGCCGCGAAGCTCGCCGCCGGCTACACGCTCGACGAGATCCCGAACGACATCACCCGGAAGACGCCGGCGTCGTTCGAGCCGTCGATCGACTACGTGGTGGTGAAGGTGCCGCGCTTCGCCTTCGAGAAGTTCCGCAACACGCCGCCCAACCTCGGGCTGTCGATGCAGTCCGTCGGCGAGTCGATGGCCATCGGGCGCACGTTCAACGAGGCCCTGCAGAAGGGGCTGCGCTCGCTGGAGATCGGCGTGAGCGGCCTCGAGGCGCGCAACACGGTGCCGGACCGGTTGCCGGAGCTGCTGCGCACGGCCACGCCGGAGCGGATCTTCGCCATCGCCGACGCCTTCCGCGACGGCATGACGGTCGAGCAGGTCAACTTGTTCTCCGCGATCGATCCGTGGTTCCTGCGCGAGATCCGCCACATCGTGCAGATGGAGATGGAGATCCGCGCGGGCGGACGGCCGCGGCTGTCGTGGAAGCGCAACGGTTTCTCCGATCGCCAGATCGCGACGCTGACCGACAGCAGCGAAACGGAAGTGCGCAAGGAGCGCCATGCGCTCGGCATCCGCCCGGTCTACAAGCGCGTCGACACGTGCGCGGCGGAGTTCGAGGCGTCGACGCCGTACCTCTACTCGACGTACGAGACGGAGAACGAGGCCGATCCGACGTCACGCCGCAAAGTGATCATCCTCGGCTCGGGGCCGAACCGCATCGGGCAGGGGATCGAGTTCGACACGTGCTGCGTGCACGCGTCGTTCGCGCTGCGCGAGATCGGCTTCGAGACGATCATGGTCAACTGCAATCCGGAGACGGTGTCGACGGACTACGACACGTCGGACCGCCTCTACTTCGAGCCGCTCACGCTCGAGGACGTGCTGGAGATCGTCGACCTCGAGAAGCCGGAAGGCGTGATCGTGCAGTTCGGCGGTCAGACGCCGCTGAAGCTGGCCAAGGCGCTGGCCGAGGCCGGCGTGCCGATGTGGGGGACGTCGGTCGACTCGATCGACATCGCCGAGGACCGGCAGCGCTTCGGGGCGCTGGCGCTGGAGCACGGGATCCTCGTGCCGGAGCACGGCACGGCCATGACGATGGAGGAGGCGGTCGAAGTCGGCCACGAGATCGGTTTCCCGCTCGTGGTCCGGCCGTCGTACGTCCTCGGCGGGCGGGCCATGGCCATCGTCTACGACGAGGCCAGCCTGCGCGAGTACGTGACGCTGGCGATGGAGGCGGCGCCCGGACATCCGATCCTGATCGACCGCTTCCTCGAGGACGCGATCGAGCTCGACGTCGACGCGGTCTCGGACGGCCGCGACGTCGTCATCGCCGGCGTAATGCAGCACATCGAGGAGGCGGGCATCCACTCCGGCGACTCGACCACGATCATCCCTCCTTACATCATCACGCAGCGCGATCAGGACCGCATCCGCCGCCGCACGATCGAGCTGGCCAAGGCCCTGAACGTGATCGGGTTGATGAACGTGCAGTACGCGATCGCGCACGGCGACCTCTACGTGCTTGAGGTGAACCCGCGCGCGTCGCGCACGGTGCCGTACGTGTCGAAGGCGACGGGGGTGCCGTTCGCGAAGATCGCCGCGAAGGTGATGGCCGGGAAAACGCTGCGCGAGCTGGGCCTGAAGAGCGAGCCGCGCGTGGACGGCTACTTCGTGAAGGCGCCGGTGTTCCCGTTCGGCCGCTTCCCCCGCGAGGACACGGTGCTCGGCCCGGAGATGAAGTCGACGGGCGAGGTGATGGGCTCGTCGCCGAGCTTCGGCGAAGCTTATGCGAAGGCGCTCCTCGGCGCCGGCGTCGGGCTCCCGCGCGGCGGCACGGCCTTCATCTCGGTGAACGACAACGACAAGCGTCCGGTGATCGTGCAACTCGCGCGCGACCTTGCGGCGCTCGGGTTCAAGGTGATCGCCACGTCGGGGACGCGCGAGTTCCTCGAGCACAACGGCGTGGCCGCCGGCCTCGTGTGGAAGGTGCACGAGAACGAGCGGCCGAACATCGTCGACCGCATGATCAACGCCGAGGTGACGCTGATCATCAATACGCCGCTGGGAAGGAAGTCGTTCTACGACGACACGTACATTCGAAGGACGGCGCTGCAGCACGGGATCACGTGCCTGACGACGCTCTCGGCGGCGACCGCTGCCGTTGACGGGATCCGCTCATTGCGCGAAGGCGTAGCGACGATCGCGACGCTGCAGGAGCAGCACGAGCGTTAGCGGTCAGCGCTTCGTGCGGCGGGTGCGCGGTTGGGGAAACTTGAGCAGCGCGATCTCCTGGCGAATCTCGGCGCCCTGCCGATCGACCTTCTGATCCACGATCTGGACGGTCTCGGCGAGGAGATCGAATCGCGATTCCCACCGCTCGACGGTGACGTCGAAGTGGCGGCGGGTTTCGGCGTGCTCTGCCGCCATTTCTCCGCGCAGAGTAGAGACGGCCTCGGCGATTTCTCCGCGCAAGGTGGTGGTGATTTCGCCCATTTCTCCGCGCAGAGTTGTGGCCAACTCACCGATTTCACCGCGCAAAACCCGGCGCGTTTCCTCGTGCGCAGCCGCACTTTCCTCGCGCATCTGCTGGAATTGCCCAGTCGTCCGTTCGCTGAGCTCATCGAGGTACTGCTTTAGTTCCTTATCCATCACGCCCGAAGTGTACCTCGGCGGCGAGAATTGCCGCGAACACGCTTGTGCTCGCGCGCAAACAGCTCGAGCTCCCGCTCCAGCCGTTCGACAGTCGCGTCGATGTGCAGGCGCGTCTCGGCGTTCGACGCGGCGTTGTCAACCGACACTGCGTCGATCCGGCGCTCCAACGCGGCGAGCTTGAACCACGTCTGCAGGTGCGCCTTCATGTTTTCTTGCCGGAGGTGCTCGAGATACTGCTTCACGTCGTCATCCATGACGATCCGCATCGTACCTCGGTGTTCCTTATTTACGAGATCGTCACCCACGGCCGCGCGCTGGCCACCTCTACCTTGAAGCCGTTGAACGCGCGGATCGTGTACTGCACGCGCTTCCCGGCCGCCGACTTCTGCGCGGCGCCGGAGAGTTGGCGGTGGGGGCGGGCGGCGCCGGGGCGGCGGGAGCGGAACGTGGTCGGGCCGAACGGCGAGGGCTTCTCGAACTCGATCAGCAGCTCGTCGATCATGATGTCGGCGCCGCCGAGGTAGCGGAAGTCCCATTCGATCCCCTCGCCGACCTTCAGCGTCACCTCGTTCGGATTGATGTTCAGCGACACGCGGCCGGCGGCGGCCTCCACATCGACGCGGATCGGCACCGTGCGCACGGCGAAGTGCGTCAGCTCGTGCTCGGCCACGAGGCGGTCCGACGTTGCCGGCGGCGCGGCCACCAGCGACGGGGCCTCGGCGCGGGCAGGGGCAGGGATGAACGACGACGGCCGCGGCCCTCCCTGCACGAACCACGCGGCGGTCGCCGGGCCGCTCGACGTCACCTTCGGGCGGGAGCGGCGCGTGCGCTTCTTCTCGTCGGCCGCGGGGGCGGGCTTCGGCGGGGCGGGCGGGCGTGGGGTGGGCTTCGCCGGGGCGGGTTTCGCCGGGGGCTTTGCGGCGGCGGCGGGTTTCGCGGCGGGTTTCGCGGCGACCGGCTTGGCCGCGGCCGGCTTCGCCGCTGCCGGTTTCGCCGCCGCCGCCTTCGCCGGGGCTGTGGGGCGGGCGGGTTTGGGCTTGCGCTTGGGCGGGGGAGGGGCGGGCTTCTTGGCCTTAGGCTTCGGCTTGGGCTTCGCGGGCGCTTTCTTCTTCGGAGCGGGCTTCTTCGGGGCAGGCTTTTTCTTTGCCGGCCGGGCTTTCTTCCCCTCCACCTTTGCCATTTTCATCTCTCCCGGAAAATGAATCGGCGCAGGTTACTTGATCTCGTCCTTGAGCACAATGCGCAAATGCTCGGCGATGCGGCCCGTGGCCTCCTCATTTGGGCCTTCGACCATCACCCGCACCTTGTTCTCCGTCCCCGAGTAGCGGACGAGAACGCGTCCTTCGCCGCCCAGCTCCCGCTCCGCCTCGGCCAGCGCGGCCTGGTAGCGGGGGAGGGACTCAAGCGGAGGCTTCGACGCAACCTCTTGATTCAGCAGGACCTGCGGCATCGGCGGGAACGTCTTCAGCTGCGAGAACGGCCGCCCGGCCCGCGCCAGCAGTTCCCCGAAGACCAGCGCCGTGTGGATCCCGTCGCCCGTCGTGTGGACGGTGAGGTCGATGATGTGCCCCGACTGCTCGCCGCCGAGGATGGCCTGGCGCTCCAGCATCTTCTCGAGCACGTACTTGTCGCCCACCGGCGCCCGCACCAGCTCAATTCCATCCTGACGTAACTGCTGCTCGAAACCGTAATTCGACATCACCGTCGTCACGACCACCGGCGGCTCCAGCTTCCCCTCGGCGCGCAGCTTCTGCGCCCAGAGGTAGATGATCTCGTCCCCGTCGCGGACGTTGCCCCAGTCGTCGACGAAAATGGCCCGGTCCGCGTCGCCGTCGAAGGCCACGCCGAGCTCCGCCTTCGACTTCCGCACCACCTTGGCCAGCCGCTCCGGGTGCAGCGCGCCGGCGTTCTCGTTGATGTTCAGGCCGTTCGGCTTGTCGTTGATGACCTGCACCTTCGCCCCGGCGCGGAGGAAGACGTCGCGGGCGATCTCGTACGCGGCGCCGTTGCCCGTGTCGAGCACCACGCGCATTCCGTTCAGCGCGTTCGGGGCCACGCCGCCGGCGAGGAAGTCCTCGTACTTGCGGGTCAGCTCGTACGACGGCGACAGCTCCACGAACGGGATCTGCACGTCGTCGCGGCGCAGCGCGCCCAGCTCGTCCTCGATCTCCTCCTCGACCGCGTCGGGGAGCTTCATCCCGTCGTGGCCGAAGATCTTCACGCCGTTGTCGTCGAACGGATTGTGCGAGGCGGAGATCGAGATCCCCGCCGCGGCGTCCGAGGTCCGGCAAAGGTAGGCCACCGCGGGCGTCGGCACGATGCCGATAAACGTCGCCTTGCCGCCGCCGGCCATGATTCCGGCGGAGAGGGCGATGGCGATCTCCGGGCCGGACTCGCGCGTGTCCATCCCCAGGAGGATCGTCGGGCTCGGGCGCAGCCGGTGCGCCAGCGCCTCGCCGAGCGCGAACACCGTCGGCGGATCGAGCGGGTAGCGATGCGCCTTGCCGCGGATGCCGTCAGTGCCGAACAGCGTTCTCATTCTTCGTCGTCTCGCTCGCGGGCGGTGCCGGGCCGACTTCCGGCGTCACCGGCACCGTCGCCTGCACGCTCAGCGGCTCGACGACGCGAACGAGCGACGAGTCGGAAACGGGCGCCACGTTCTGCACGAACGTGTCGGTGCGGCCGGTCATGATAATGCGTTCGGTGGCCACTTCGTTGATCTTCTGGATCAGCGAGGCCGGGCCGGAGATGAGGGCGTGGTCGGGGACGAGGGCCGGCTCGCCGGCGGCGTAGCCCGCGGCGGGCTCGCCGACGAGGAACGGCCGGATCGTTACGACGCGCTGGCGCACCTGCTCGACGCGGAAGCGCACCTTCGTCGGATCGATGGAGATGACCTCGATGTCGGGCGGCACGTTGATGGCCTGCGGGCGCAGCGTGATCGTGACGTCGCCGGCCTTCTGGGCCCAGCGCAGGTCGACCGTGACCTCGAGGTTCTGCGACGACAGCGAGCGCAGCTCCGACGACCGGCCGCGGAGGCGGACGCTCACCGTGTCGGGGACTGGCGTGGTGATGACGAGGTCGCGGCGCATGCCGATGAGCGAGAGCGGCGCGGCAAAGGCGCGCTCGGAGACGGCCTCGCGCCGCGGCGCGGAGACGACGAACCACACTACGAAGGCGAGGAAAAGCGCCAGCACCTTCAGCAGAAGGCCGGACATGAAGCCGTTGCCAGGGCCGTCGCTCACGATGCGATCCGTTTCTCGAGCAGCGCCGCCAGCGCCGCGGCGTCGAGGTTCTCCTGCAGCACGCCCTCGGCCGCCACGGCGATCGATCCATTCTCCTCGGAGACGACGACGACGAGGGCGTCGCTGTCCTCGCTCAGGCCGAGCGCGGCGCGGTGGCGCGTGCCGTGGGCGAGCTTCGGGTCGGGCGTGTCGGTGAGTGGCAACAGCGCGCCGGCGGCGACGATGCGGTTGCCGCGGACGATGACGGCGCCGTCGTGCAGCGGTCCGCCGGGATTGAAGATGGAGACGAGGAGCTCGCGGCTGACGACGGCGTCGATCTGCTTGGCGGCCTCGGCGTACATGCGCAGGCTCTGCGTCCGCTCGATGGCGATGAGCGCGCCGAAGCGGTTCGCCGAGAGCGCCGCCGTGGCGCCGGCGATGGCCTCGAGCGCCACCGGGCCGCTGCCGCGCCGGAAGAGCGCCAGCAGCGGGTTCGTCCCCATGCGCGCCAGGGCGCGGCGGATCTCGTGCTGGAAGAGGACGATCACCGCGAACGGCAGGTAGAAGAGGATCTCCCGCGAGATGACTTCGAGCGCCGGCAGGTCGAAGGCGCGGGCGATGAAGAAGGTGCTGCCGAGGAGGAGCAGGCCGATGGAGATCTGCATCGCCCGCGTGCCGCGGATCAGGGCCAGGATGTTGTAGATGATGACAGCGACGATGAGGACGTCGACGAGGTCGCGCCAGGTGAACTGCAGCGAGATCAGCCGGTCCCAGTAGTTCATCGGATGGCATCCAGTACTTTCAAGAAATCGACCGTCTCGCGCACGTCGTGCACGCGCACGATGGCCGCGCCGGCGCGCGCGGCCGCGGCGACGGCGGCGAGCGAGCCGGCCATGCGCTCGGGCCCGGCCTCGCGCCCGGTGAGCCGCCCGATGAAGGCCTTGCGTGACGCGCCGATCATCAGCGGCGCGATCTTCGTGAATTCGTGCGCCCGGGCCAGAAGCTGCAGGTTGTGCTCGCCGGTCTTGCCGAAGCCGATGCCGGGGTCGACGACGATCTGCGCCACGCCGGCGGCGAGCGCGGCGTCGCGGAGCTCCGTCAGCTCGCGGGCGACGTCGGCGACGACATCGTCGAAGCGGATGTCCGCCTGCATCGTTTTCGGCGCGCCGCGCATGTGCATCAATACGACCGGGACGCCCCGTTGCGCAACGAGCGTGCCCATGGCGGGATCGCCGCGCAGCGCGGTCACGTCGTTGACGATGTCGGCGCCGGCGTCGAGCGCGGCCATGGCCACGCCCGCCTTCGTCGTGTCGATCGAGATCGGCACGTCGCTGCGCCTGCGGATCTCCTCGATCACCGGCACGACGCGCTCGAGCTCCATCGCCTCGGATACGGGATCGCTGCCCGGCCGCGTCGACTCGCCGCCGATGTCGACGATCGTCGCGCCGTCGCTCTCCATCCGCAGCGCGGCGTCGACCGCCGCGCAACGGTCGTAGTGCACGCCGCCATCCGAAAACGAATCCGGGGTCACGTTCACGATGCCCATGACCAGCGGCACGCGGCCGAAGCCGAGCGAGCGGCCCCGCGGCAGGCGCAGCGTCATACGTCGGGCTCGCGCACGATGCGCGCGCCGAGCGGGTTCAGACGCTCCTCGATCCGCTCGTAGCCGCGGTCGATCTGATGGATGGTGTGGATGATGCTCTCCCCCTTCGCGCAGAGCGCCGCCAGGAGCAGAGCCATGCCGGCGCGGATGTCGGGGCTGGAGATCTGCGCGCCGACGAGGCGGTTGCCGCCGACGATGATGGCGCGGTGCGGGTCGCAGAGGATGATGCGCGCGCCCATCTGGATCAGTTTGTCGGTGAAGAAGAGCCGCGACTCGAACATTTTCTCGAAGATCATCACCGTCCCCTCGGCCTGCGTGCCGACGACGACCATGATCGACAGCAGATCGGCCGGGAAGAGCGGCCACGGGCCGTCGTCGATCTTCGGCACGGCCGCGCCGATGTCGTAGCGCACGCGCAGCTCCTGGTCCTTGCGCACGCGGATGTTCTCGCCTTCGACGTCAACGTCGACGCCGAGCTTCTCCAGCATCAGGCGCACGGCGTACATGTGGTGGGGCACGGCGTTTTCGATAAGCAGCTCGCTGCGCGTGACGGCGGCCAGGCCGATGTAGGAGCCGACTTCGATGTGGTCGCTGGGGATGGTGAAGTCGCCGCCGTGCAGCGACTCCACGCCGTGGATGGTGAGGGAGTTCGTGGCGATGCCGTCGATCTGTGCGCCGAGGAGGTTGAGGAACTTGCAGAGGTCCTGGACGTGCGGCTCGGCGGCGGCGTTGTAGATGAGCGTGTCGCCATCGGCGAGGACGGCGGCCATGACGGCGTTCTCCGTCGCGGTGACGGAGGCCTCGTCGAGGAACATCTTCCGCCCGACGAGCGCGCGCACGCTCATGCGGTAGGCGTTGGCGGAGACTTCGATCTGCGCGCCGAGGGACTCGAGGGCCAGAAGGTGCGTGTCGACGCGGCGGCGGCCGATGGCGTCGCCGCCGGGCTTGACGATCTGCGCCGCGCCGCAGCGCGCCAGCAGCGGGCCGGCCAGGAGGATGGACGCGCGGATTTTGCGCGAGAGGTCGGGGTCGGGCTCGTTGCAGACGTCGCCCTCGGCGTGGATCTGCACGACGTTGGCCTCAAGGCGCTCGACCTTCGCGCCGAGGCGCTCGATGATCTGCAGCATCACGCGCACGTCCTGAATGTCCGGAAGGTTGCGCAGGATGACGGGCGCGTCGGTCAACAGGCACGCCGCAAGGATCGGCAGCGCGGCGTTTTTGTTGCCGCCGGGGCGGATCGTCCCTTCGAGACGTCTTCCGCCTTCGACGACGAAGCGTTCCAGTGCCATTCGGCGCGGATTGTATCTTTGCCAGGGAAACTCAGAACGCAGAATGCGAATGCAGAATGAAGAAGGCTTCTAACTTCTGCATTCGCATTCTGCATTCTAAGTTTCCGTGGCCTTCGAAGACGTCTGCTAACATCAATTCATGCTCGTCGCCCCCCTCGGCTCCGGATCCGCGGGCAACGCCTACTACTTCGAGTCCGACGGCACCTCCATCCTCGTCGACGCCGGCTTCGGGCCGCGGGAGATGCGCAAGAGGCTCGAACAGGTCGGGCGGCAGATCGAGCACGTGCGCGCGCTCGTCGTCACGCACGAGCACTACGACCACATCCGCGGCGCGGAGTCGATCGCGCGCAAGTACGAGATCCCCATCTATCTGACCCAGGGGACGCTCGACGCCAGCACCATCGATCGCGCGGAGACGAAGGTCGTCGTCTTCCCGAACAACTCCACTTTCTCGATCGGGGAGCTGAATATCCATGCGCGGCGGACGCTGCACGACGCCATCGACCCGGCCTGCTTCGTCATCGAGGCCCGCGACGGCACGCGCGTCGGCATCGCCAGCGACCTCGGCTACGTCGACGAGTACGTCCTCCGTCACCTCGGCGGCTGCGACGGCCTCTTCTTCGAGTCCAACCACGACCTCGACATGCTCCGCCTCGGCAGTTATCCCTGGCCGCTCAAGCGGCGGATCATGTCGCGCTTCGGGCACCTGTCGAACGACGACTCCATGAACGCCGTGCAGCGGATGATCGGCGCGGACCTGAAGACGCTCTGCCTGATCCATCTGTCGCAGAAGAACAACCACGAGTCGATCGTGCGCGACATGGCCACTGGCCTGCTGGCGCGCACCGGCGCGCAGCTCGAGCTGTCGATCGCGCGACAGTTCGAGGCCACCGGGACGTTCGAGATCGTCCGCCGCCGCCCCGCCCGCCCGCCCGTCCCGCCGAAACACGTGCAGATCCCGCTGTTCTGGTGATGTACGACGAGCGCCTCGCGCGACACCGCGCCGAGATCGCGCGCCTGACGAAGCGCGAGCGCGCCATCGGCTGGGCGCGCCTGGCGGCGTTCGCGCTGATCGTCGTGATCGTCTTCGTCAAGCCGGCGTTCGTCGCCGTGCCGATCGTCGTCTTCACCGCCCTCGTCATCGCCAGCGAGCCGGTGCGCGCGGCTCGGCGGCGCGCCGAGGCCGCGGCGGCCTTCTGCGAGCGCGGGATCGCCCGGATGCGCGGCGAGTGGCAGGGAAGGGGCGACGGCGGCGACGACTTCGCCGAGGAGCATCATCCGTTCGCGGCGGACCTCGACCTCTTCGGCGCCGGCTCGCTGTTCGAGCTGATCTCGATCGCGGCGACGGCCTCGGGGCGCGCGACGCTGGCGTCGTGGCTGAAGCATCCCGAGCGCGCGACCGCCGCGGACGTGCGCGCGCGGCAGGCCACCGTCGCTTCGTTGCGCGAGAACGTCGATCTGCGCGAGGACCTCTTCGTCGTCGCCTCCGAGGTCTCGGGCGAGATCGAGGCCGCCAGGCTCGAGGAGTGGGCCGCGGAGCCGCCGCTGCTCCCCTCGCGCGGCGAGCTGCTGGCCACGATCGCCCTCGGCGCGTTCGGCGGCGTCGCCTTCTTCCCGGCCGTGATGGCCCTCCTCACGCTGCTGCCGAGGATTTGGGCGCTGCCGCTCTTCGTAGCCCTGCTGCTCCGCGCGCTCCTTGCGCACCGCCTGCGGGCACGCGTGCAGCGCGTCATCGGCGCGGTCGAGCGCCGCGAGCCGGCGCTGGCGCTGCTGGCCGGACTCCTTCGACGTCTGGAGCGCGAGGACTTCTGGCGTGCCCCCGCCGGCGCGGCGCGGATCGAGAAGCTCCGCCGCTTGGTGGCCCTCCTCGACGCGCGGCGCAACCAGTTCTTCGCGCCGCTCGCGGCAATGCTGCTCTGGAGCGAGCTAGTGGCCTTCGCGATCGAGCGCTGGCGGCGCCAGTCGGGGCTCGACATCATCAAATGGATGGACGCCGTCGGCGAGACCGAGGCCTTGCTGTCGCTGGCGTCGTTCGCGTACGAGCACCCGTCCTTCGCGACGCCGGAGATCGTCGAGGGCGAGGCCGTCTTCGACGCCGTCGCGGCCGCGCATCCGCTCATCGCCGAGGACCGCCGCGTGGCCAACGACGTCCGCCTCGGCGTCCTCATCGTCAGCGGCTCGAACATGTCGGGAAAGTCGACGCTGCTGCGCACCGCCGGCATCAACACCGTCCTGGCGCTGGCCGGCGCGCCGGTGTGCGCGCGGTCGCTGCGCGTGACGCCGATGGCCATCGGGGCATCGATCCGCATCCACGATTCGCTGGCCGAGGGGGCTTCGCGGTTCTACGCGGAGATCCTGCGCATCCGGCAGACCCTGGAGATGCCGCCGCCGCTGCTGTTTCTCCTCGACGAGCTGCTGCACGGCACGAACTCGCACGACCGGCGCATCGGCGCCGAGGCCATCGTGCGCCGTCTCGTCGAGCGCGGCGCCATCGGCCTCGCCACGACGCACGACCTGGCCCTGGCCCACATCGCCGAGGCCCTCGCGCCGCGCGCCGCGAACGTGCACTTCGAGGATCAGCTCGAAGGCGACGCCATCGTGTTCGACTACAAGATGCGGCAGGGCGTGGTGACGAAGAGCAATGCCCTGGCCTTGATGCGGGCGGTCGGGATTCCGGTCACTTGACCATGTAGCGCCGGAACCACTCCACGATGCGGCGATTGCTGTCGTCCTTGTGCACGCTGACGCCGTGGTCATCGCCGGGATAGACGACGACCTCGTACGTCGCGCCGGCCCGCCGCAGCGCCTCGGCGAAACGCTGCGTCTCCGCCGGATCGACGCGCCAGTCGGCGCCGCCGTGGATCAGGAGCAGCGGCACGCGGATGCGCTCGGGCCAATCGATCGCCGAGCGCTCGCGCAGCGCCGCCTGGCCATAGGCCGGCATCAGCCGGCGCCAGACGTTCGTGCCGAGGCTCGGGCGGCGGGCGAGCTCCGCGTGCAAGTCCGTCAGCGCGCCGCCGACTGCCGCGGCGTTCACTTTCATTCCGCGCTTCAGCGCGATCGCCGTCTCCATCCCGCCGCGAGACCAGCCGAGGAGAAAGACGTTGCGCATGTCGGCGAAGCCGAGCGACTCGGCGAGCGGAATCACGTTGAGCACGTCGTCGACGTCGGCGCCGCCGAATTCGTCCTTCCCTTCGCCGCCGTCGCTGCCGCGCAGCTGCGCGGCGATGACCACGAAGCCGTCGAGCGCGAAACGCCACGTGTTCTGCCAGGGCAATGCTTTGCCGAAGTCGCCGTTGCCGCCGCGGTTGAAGATGATGAGCGGCAGTTTTCCGGTCGCGTCCTTCGACTTCCAGATATAGCCGGAGACCTTGAGCCCGTCGCTCATATATTGAATGTGGCGGCAGTCGACGCGCTCGGCCTCTTTCCGCCGCTGCGCGAACTGCTCCGGCGTCAGCAGCACGAGCGGGGTCTTCAGCTCGTGGTGCTCGCGGCGTGCGTTCTCCGCCTCCTCGTCGTGCGCGTTCTTTGCGCCGGCGACATATGCGTCATACGTCGCGGCCGGATACGGCGGACACGGCGTCTGCTCGACGAGCGTGCCGTTCGCGGCGACGGCGGCGAGAACGAGGGCGGCAAGCATCAGCGATTCACGGTGGCCATGTTCGGATAGCGGTCGCCGACGGCGACGCCCTTCGGCGCTACCGCATCGATTCTGGCCAGCTCCTCGCGCGTCAGCTCGATCTCCGCGGCCGCGGCGTTCTCCTCGAGGTGTTTGCGCGACTTGCTGCCCGGGATCGGCACGATGTCCTCGCCCTGCGCCATTACCCACGCAATCGCGAGTTGCGCGGGCGTCACGCCCTTCTCGCGGGCAATCTCCTCGATTTTGGCGACGAGGTCGAGGTTGCGCTGGAAGTTCTGGCCCTGGAAGCGCGGGTTGTTGCGGCGCCAGTCGTCGGGGTCGAGGTCATCGACGGAGCGCCAGCGGCCGGAGAGGAATCCGCGTCCGATCGGCGAGTAGGCGACGAAGCCGATGCCGAGCTCGCGCACGGCCGGCAAGATCTCGTCCTCGGGGTCGCGGCTCCAGAGCGAGTACTCGGTCTGTAGCGCGGTGATGGGGTGCACGCGATGGGCGCGGCGGATCGTGGCCGGTGCGGCCTCGGACAGGCCGAGGTGCCGCACCTTGCCGGCACGGACGAGCTCGGCCATTGCGCCGACGGTCTCCTCGATCGGGACGTTCGCGTCGACGCGGTGCTGGTAATAGAGGTCGATGGCATCGACGCCGAGGCGCTGCAGCGAGCCCTCGCAGGCCTGGCGCACGTAGTCGGGGCGGCCGTTGATGCCGACCCACGAGCCGTCGGCGCGGCGCTCATTGCCGAACTTCGTGGCCAGCACGACCTCGTCGCGCCGCCCGCGGATGGCGCGGCCGACGAGCTGCTCGTTCGTGAACGGGCCGTAGGCATCGGCGGTGTCGAGGAAGTTGACGCCGAGGTCGAGGGCCCGGTGGATCGTGTCGATCGACTCGGCGTCGTCGTGCGCGCCGTAGAACTCCGACATCCCCATGCAGCCGAGGCCGATCGCGGAGACGCGGAGGGGGCCGAGACGGCGCTGCTTCACTTGCGGTCCTGCCGCCGGAGGGCCTCGTCGACCGCGCGCTCGTCGCCCTCGGCTTTGCCGGGGGTGGTGGTGGGCGGGCGGCGGCCCGGTTCGGCCTCGCGCGGCGCGGGCTTCGGACGCTGTTTCGGTTCGACGCGGGACATGGGGAGCCTCCTGCCGTGAGGGCCAGCAAACGGAGTGCCTGGCGCGCCGGCGGGACGCTTGACATTTCCCCACGAATGAATAAAAATTCGTCCCGATGAATATTCATGCACACGGCGACGTTCTGCGCAGGCGGGAGGAGATCGTGTCCGTCGTCCGTGAGCAGACCCTTCATTCGCAGGACGAGCTGCTGCAGGCCCTGCGGCGGCGCGGGTTCCGCGTCACCCAGCCCACGCTCTCCCGCGACATCGCCGCCCTCGGCCTGATCAAGACCCCGTCCGGCTACGTCGTCCCCGGCGATCTCGCCTCCGTCACCCCCATCGCCGCCTGGCCGGACCGCTTCGAGTCGACCGTCGGCGAGTTCGTCCGCTCCGCCGTGGCCGCGCAGAACCTCGTCGTCATCCGGACCGTCGTCGCCGGCGCCCAGCCGGTGGCCAGCACCATCGACGCCGGCGAGATCGACGGCGTCCTCGGCACCATCGGCGGCGACGACACCATCTTCGTGGCCATGACCGGCGACGGCGCGGCCCGGGCCCTGGAGCGACGCATCAACCAGCTCATCGGCCATTCCGTTCGACGCGCCGCCCGGTGAACGCGGCGCAGGCACTCGGGAGACAACGCCATGGTTCAACAACTTCTCATCGCTGATTGTGTAGTCGACATCGCCACCGAGCTCAGCCCCCGGCGGTGGCGCATGGTCTCGCCGTTCCTCGTCGTCGACTTCGCCACCGAGCTCGAAGAGCCCTTCGTCTACGCCACGATGGAGGTGGCGTCCGAATGAAGCGCGTGGCCATCGTCGGTGCGACCGGCTACACGGGGGCGGAGCTGACGGCCATCCTGCAGCGCCATTCCGGCGTCGAGCTCGTCGGGCTGTTCTCGTCGAGCGGCGGGGCGGGCGGGGCGATCGTGCCGGCGCCGGGGGGACAGTTGGGCGCTCCGGGGCAGAACGCGCAGCCGTTCGATCTAGAGAAACTATTCGCGGCGACGCCCGACGTCGTCTTCCTGGCGACGCCGAACGAAGTCTCGGCCGAGCTGGCGCCGAAGCTCGTCGACGCCGGCATCCAGGTCATCGACCTCTCCGGCGCCTTCCGCCTGGAGGAGCCGTCGCTCTATCCGTCGTGGTACGGCTTCGAGCACGCGCGGCCGGCGCTGCTGAACGAAGCAGTCTACGGCCTGACGGAGTGGTGCAACGGCGAGCTGAAAAAAGCGCGCCTGGTGGCCAATCCGGGCTGCTATCCGACTTCGATCCTCCTGGCGCTGCGGCCGCTCACGTACGTGCTCGACCGCGACCAGCCGGTGATCTGCGACTCGAAGAGCGGCGTCTCCGGCGCCGGCAAGAAGGCCGACGTGGCCTGGTCGTTCGCGGAGCTGTTCGGGAACTTCAAGGCCTACGGCGTCGGTACCCACCGGCACGAGCCGGAGATCCGCCAGGGCCTGCACCTCGGCGACCGGGCCACGCTCGTCTTCGTCCCGCATCTACTGCCGACCGTGCGCGGGATTCTCTCCACGATGCACATCGCCTTCACCACGGCGCTGACAAACGAGCAGGTCTCGGAGATCTACGCCAAGGCCTACGCGAACGCGCCGTTCGTGCGCGTGCTGCCGGCCGGGCAACTGCCGGAGCTGAAGAACGTCGTCGGCACGCCGCGGGCGGAGATCGGCTTCACGCTGCTCAACGGCGGCAAGCGCGCCGTCGTCGTCTCGGTCATCGACAACCTGCAGAAGGGCGCGGCCTCGCAGGCGGTGCAGAACTTCAACCGGATGTGCGGGTACGCCGAAACAGAGGCGCTGCAGTGAAAGTCATGAAGCTGGGCGGGAGCCTCCTCGATGATGCTGCGCGGCGCGCGGAGATCCTGCGGGCCATCGCCGCGCAGTGGAACGCCGGCGAGCAGATCGTGCTCGTGCACGGCGGCGGGAAGCACGTCGACGCGCATCTCGCGAAGCTCGGCATCGCCAAGAAAACGCACGCCGGGCTGCGCATCACCGACGACGAGACGCTGCCGGTGGTCGTGGCCATTCTCGGCGGGCTGGTGAACAAATCGCTTGTCGCCGAGCTCGCGGGGATGGGCATCCGCGCCGCCGGCATCTCCGGCGCCGACGCCTCCACGCTCGTCGCCGAGCCGCATCCGCCGATCGGCGGCGTGGAGCTCGGCCACGTCGGCCGCGTCGTCAGCTCGAACCGGACACTCATCCGCTCCATGCTGACCGCCGGGATCATGCCGGTCGTCTCCTCGGTGGCCGAGGGGCCGAACGGGACGCTGCTCAACGTCAACGCCGACACCGCCGCCAGCGCCATCGCCATCGCTCTCGGCGCCGAGGCGCTGGTGTTCATCACCGACGTCGCCGGCGTCCTCGACGCCAAGGGCGACGTTTTTCCGAAGCTGCACGTCGACGACGCCCACGCGCTGCTCGACACCGACATCGTCAGCGGCGGCATGCGCCCGAAGCTGATGGCCGCGCTGCACGCGCTGGGCAAGGGCGTGCGGAGGATCGAGATCGGACAGGGAGGAACCCACCTTGTTGCTGCATGACGAATCGCCCGACGCGGTCGAGGCGCGGGAAAAGGCATTCATCCTCGGCACGTACAACCGCACGCCCTTCCACCCGCGCAGCGGCAAGGGCGCGCGCATCGTCGACGCCAACGGCAAGGCTTACTGGGACCTCCTCGGCGGCATCGCCGTCAACGTCCTCGGCCACCGGCATCCGCGCCTCGTCAAAGCGCTCCGCGACGAGTCGAACGCCCTGCTGCACGTCTCCAACCTTTATTACCATCCCGCGCAGGGACTCCTCGGCGAAAAGCTCGTGCGCGCCTCGGGACTCTGCCGCGCCTTCTTCTGCAACAGCGGCACCGAGGCCAACGAGGCGGCGCTCAAATTCGCGCGCCTGGCGAATCCGGGGAAGAGCGGCCTCGTCGCGCTGAAAGAAAGCTTTCACGGGCGGACCTTCGGCGCGCTCTCCCTCACCGGGCACGACGCCTACCGCGCGCCGTTCGAGCCGCTCGTGCCGGGCGTGACCTTCATCGAGCCGAACGACGTCGCCGCGCTCGAAGCCGCCGTCACCGAGGCCACGAGCGCCATCGTCCTCGAGCCGGTCATGGGCGAGGGCGGCATCATCCCGCTGACGGACGAGTTCCTCGCCGCCGCGCGGAAGCTCGCCGACAAGCACGGCGCGATCCTGATCTTCGACGAGATCCAATGCGGACTCGGACGGACCGGGACGCTCTTCGCCTTCCAGAAGAGCGGCATCGTCCCCGACATCGTCACGCTGGCCAAGCCGCTCGGCGGCGGGCTTCCGCTCGGCGCGGTGCTGACCGGCGACGCCATCGAAGGCGTGGTCAAGCCCGGCCATCACGGCACGACCTTCGGCGGCAACCCCGTGGCCTGCCGCCTCGGCCTGGCCGTGCTCGAGGAGATCGAAGACGCGGCGCTGCTGCCGCGCGTCAACGTGTACGGAGATTGGCTCGGACGCGAGCTGAACGCGTTGCAATCCCGCTGCGGAGGGGTGATCGTCGACGTCCGGGGATCGGGCTTCATGTGGGGCATCGAGCTCGATCGCCCGGCGTCGCCGGTCGCGCGGGAGCTGCTGGAAAAGGGCTTCGTCGTCGGCACCGCGCGCGAGAACGTCATCCGCCTGCTGCCGCCGTACGTCACCCCGAAGAAGGCATTCGTCGAATTCATCACCGCGCTGGAGCAGGTGCTCGGCGCGACTCAGGAGAAGGCTGCGTGAAAACGAAGATCAAGAAAGCCGCGCTTGCGTACAGCGGCGGCCTCGACACCTCGGTGATCATCCCCTGGCTGAAGGAGAACTACGGCTGCGAAGTCGTGGCCATCGCCGTCGACGTCGGCCAAGCCGAGGAGACCTCGGGACTGGAGGAGAAGGCCTACAAGACCGGCGCGTGCGACTTCTACCTCATCGACGCCAAGGAAGAGCTGGCGAAGGACTTCCTCTTTCCCGTGCTGAAGGCCGGCGCCATTTACGAGAAGGACTACCTCCTCGGCACGTCGACGGCGCGGCCGCTCATCGCCCGCAAGCAGGTCGAGATCGCCCTGGCCACCGGCTGCGACGCGCTCGCGCACGGCTGCACCGGCAAGGGCAACGATCAGGTGCGCTTCGAGCTCGCCTACCAGGCCCTCGCGCCGGAGCTGGCCATCATCGCTCCGTGGCGCGAGTGGGAGATCGTCTCGCGCGAGGACGCCATCGACTTCGCCATCGCGCGCGGCATCCCCATCGCGGCCACGAAGAAGGACCCGTACTCGCGCGACCGCAACCTCTGGCACCTCTCGCACGAGGGCGGCCCGCTCGAGGACCCGGCCTTCGAGCCGGAGTTCTCGATGTTCAAGCTGACCGTCGATCCGACCTGCGCGCCGAACGTGCCGGAGAAGGTGACGATCGACTTCGTGGAAGGCGAGCCGGTGGCGATCGACGGCCAGCCCTTCACGCCGGCGGCGCTGATCCAGGAGCTGAACGAGATCGGCGGCCGGCACGGCGTCGGGCGGGCCGACATCGTCGAGAACCGCCTCATCGGCATCAAGTCGCGCGGCGTGTACGAGACGCCGGGCGGCACGCTGCTCGTGACGGCGCTGAAGGCGCTGGAGTCGATCACCCTCGACAAGGAGAGCGCGCACGAGAAGGAGCGCATCGCCACGCGCTACGCGGAGCTCGTCTACAACGGCCAGTGGTTCTCGCCGCTGAAGGAAGCGTTCGACGCCTTCGTGAACGCGCTCGCGGCGAACGTGACCGGCTCGGTGACGCTGAAGCTGTACAAGGGGAACGCGACCGTGGTGTCGCGGCAGTCGCCGATTTCCCTCTACTCGCAGAACCTGGCCTCGTTCGACATGACCGGCTACGACGTCACCGACTCGGCCGGCTTCATCAAGCTCTTCGGGCTGCAGACCCGCGGGCGCAAACGCATCACGCCGTTCGTGCTTCCCGCCGTGGAGAAGGTGGCGCAGTGACGCATTCGTTGTGGGGCGGCCGGTTCGCGGCTGCCCCCTCCGCGTTGCTCCGGGCCCTCAACGATTCGTTCTCGTTCGATCGCGAGCTGTTCGCGGAGGACGTGGAAGGATCGATCGCCTGGGCGCGGGCGGCGCTGCCGGCTTCCGAGGCGGAGGCCATTGTGGCCGCGCTACGCCGCATTCCGGCGCCGCATAGCGAAGAGTTCGAGGACGTGCATTCCTACGTCGAAGGAAAGCTGTACGAGGCCGTCGGACCGCTCGCGGGAACGCTGCACACGGGACGCTCGCGCAACGATCAGGTCGCAACCGATTTGAAGTTGTGGCTGAAGCACGCCTGCGCCGAGGCCGACGCGGTCATCGGCGAGCTGGCGCATGCGCTGAAGACGCGCGCATCCGAGGAGGCGGCCACGCCGATGCCCGGCTACACCCACTCCAAGCAGGCCGAGCCCGTCACCTTCGGGCACTGGTGCCTTGCCTACGTGGAGATGCTGGCGCGCGACCGCTCGCGCCTGCGCGATGCCGTCGCCCGCGGCGACGAGTGCCCGCTCGGCTCCGGCGCGCTGGCCGGGACGCCGCTGCCGGTCGACCGCCAGGCGCTGGCGACGTCCCTCGGCTTCGCCCGCGCCACGCGAAACTCCATCGACGCTGTCTCCGACCGCGACTTCGCGGCCGAATATCTCTTTGCCGCCGCGCTCCTGCTGTCGCATCTGTCGCGGCTCGCCGAGGACCTCATCTTCTTCGGCAGCGACGAGGCCGGCTACGTCGAATTGCCCGACGCCATGGCCACCGGCTCGTCGCGCATGCCGCAGAAGAAAAATCCCGACGTGCTCGAGCTCACGCGCGGCCACGCCGCCCGCGCCATCGGCGAGCTGACGGGATTGCTGGCCCTGCTCAAGGGCCTCCCGCTCGCCTACGACAAGGATCTCCAGCTCGACAAGGAGCCGCTCTTCCGTATCCGCGGAGTGCTGGCGACGGTGATCCCGGCACTGACGGCGATCGTCTCCGGTCTCGCGCTCGACCGCGAGCGCATGCGCGCCGCCGCGGAGACGCTGGTGGCGACGGCGGTGGCCGACGCCATGGCCGCGAAGGGCACGCCGTTCCGCGAGGCGCACGAGATCGTGGGGCGCGAGCTGGGACGGATCCGCGAGTTGGCCGCGCAACACGGCATCACGCTCGAGTCGATCCTCGATCAGAAGTCGTCCCTCGGCGGCACCGCGCCGGCGCGCGTCAGGGAGGCGGCGGCGTCATGAAATTGCCGAAGGGATTCCTCGCCTCCGGCGTCCGCGCCGGGATCCGCAAGAAGCGGCCCGACCTCGGCCTGATCGTCATCCCCGACGGCGCGAACGCCGCCGCCGTCTTCACGAAGAATCTCTTCCAGGCCGCGCCGGTCGTGTTGTCGAAGAACGCGCTCAAGCAATCGGGCGGACGCGTGAAGGCCGTCGTCGTCAACGCCGGCTGCGCCAACGCCGTCACCGGCAAGGCCGGTATGGACGCCGCCAAACGCTCGCGCGCCCGCGCCGCGGAGCTCCTCCGCTGCAGTGACGAGGAGGTCTTCGTCTCTTCCACCGGCGTCATCGGCGTCGTTTTGCCGGACAAGAAACTCCGCGACGCGCTCCCCGACGCCATCGCCCGCCTGTCGCCGAGCGGCGTCGACGCCTTCTCCATGGCCATCATGACCACCGACGTAGGTCCGAAGGTCGCCCAGGCGACGTACGTCCTCGGCGGGAAGCGCGGCCGCATCGTCGGCGTGGCCAAGGGCGCGGGGATGATCCACCCGAACATGGCCACGATGCTCGGCTACGTCATGACCGACGCGGCGCTCGACCCGGCCACGCTGCGCCGCTGCCTGAAGGGCGCGGTCGAGCAGAGCTTCAACGCCATTTCTGTCGACGGTGACACGTCGACGAACGACACCGTGCTGCTGCTCGCCTCGGGCAAGGGCCCGCAAGGCAAAGACCTCGACGATTTCCAGCGCGCCCTCAACGACGTCTGCCGCGAGCTGGCCTGGATGATCGTCCGGGACGGCGAAGGGGCCACGCGGGTGATGGAGATCTCGGTCCGCGGCGCGCGCTCCGAGCGCGACGCCAAGCTCGCCGCGCACGCCGTCGCGACGTCGCCGCTGGTCAAGACCGCGCTGCACGGCGGCGACCCGAACTGGGGCCGCATCCTCGCCGCCGTCGGCCGCAGCGGCGCGCGCTTCTCCATCAAGCGCGTCTCCCTCGTCGCCGGCCCGGTCACACTCGTTTTCAACGGCGAGCCCGCCGACTACCGCGAGAAGGACGCCGCGCGCGTCTTCGCCCGCGAGCGCGTCCCGATCACCGTCGACCTCGGCGGCGGCAGCGCCCGGGCGGTGGTGCTGGCTGCGGACCTCGGGCACGATTACGTCAGTTTGAACGCCGACTATCGGAGCTGAGGTGACAGGGAACAGGTGACAGGGAACAGGTGGTGTTTACCTGTCGCCTGTCACCTGTTCCCTGTCACCTACTGTTTCCGAAACGGGCCCGACGTCACGAAGCGGATCTTCTGCCCTTCGATCTCATCCGGCACGTTGGCGCGCGCGCCGTCGTCGGCCAGATAGACGACGAGCTGGTACTCGCCGCCGTCGTCCTTCTCGATTCCCACCCCCGACACGCCCGGCTTGCTCAGGATCTCCTGTCCGTGGCGCGCCTTGATGCTGCGGATCTCATCGTGCGATGCCATCAAGCCAGTGTAACGCCGAGCGCCTGCAGCACGTCGCCGATGTGATTGGCGATCGTGTGCGACGACGAGCCTGCGAACAGCAGGGCCACCGCGCGGTTCGTCCCGCGCTCCAGGATCAGCGATCCGGAGTCGCCGCCCGCGCTGAACGGCTGCGCGTTGTGGCCGACGATGAGGATCTGATTGGTGAACTGAACGCTTCCCATTTCGTAGCCGACTGTGACGTCGGTCTCGACGCTGGTGATCCGCCCCGCGCTGTAGCTCGTCGTCCGCCCGAATTTGTGGACCTCCATGCCGATGGCGGCGTCGGCCGTGCCGTTCGGCGCGCCGATGAAGAGGATGTTCTTCGACAGCACGCTCGCGCTCGCGGCCTCGGCGATCGCGCAGTCGACCCGGTTCACCGCCGCGGGATTCAGCGGAATGAACCTCGTCAGCGAGGCGATTTGGTCCGTCGACGGCTTCCCGCCGTCGAGCAGCCCCGGTTGAAAAATCGGCGAGCCGATGGGGAGTTTGTTCTCGTCGGCGAGGACGTGATTGTTGCTCAGCACGTACGTCTTGCCGCTATCGGTGACGACGGCGCCGAACGTCCCGGCCATGATGAACTGGCCGTTCGGGTCCTGGAATCCGCACGAGCAGCCGGGGCGCGCCGGACGAAAGCGTTTGCGCGGATTCGGCTTCGAGGCGAAGCGGCGGAACGTGCCGACCTGCTCGACGTCGACGGGCAGCCCGTCGATCGTCTCCGGCAGCACGTCGGCGTCGGGGATGGCATCGTTGGAGAACTTCACGCGGACGAGAAGCTTCACGGCCATAACTCCGGTCGAGAGCCCGTTCGAGATCTTCTCGCCGATGCCGACGCCGACGACGTTTTGCTCCGGCTTTGGACTGCCGATGGGTGCAAGCGCGGCGAGCGCAGAGACCTGCGGCTGCGACGCGAGATATTGCGCCGATGCCTTCTTCTTCGCCGATCGAAATTTCTTGAAATGCGATGCCGACGCTTCGAAAACGCTGATGGGTTGGGCGGCTTTCTTGCTGGCCATGGCGGACCTCCATCTGTTGGAGTGTCTCGATCGGAGTTTTCCCTACCCGTCGCGTAGACTCTGCGCGCCATGAAGCGTCTCTGCGTCCTGCTCCTCATCGCCCTCCCCGCCGCCGCCGCGTCGCGTTTGCCGGTGCGCGGAAAGCACGCCATGGTCGCCTCCGTCGACGTCATCGCCTCCCGCATCGGCGCCGACGTCATGAAGCGCGGCGGCAACGCCGTCGACGCCGCGGTGGCCGTGGCGTTCGCGCTGGCGGTGACGTGGCCGGAGGCCGGCAACCTCGGCGGGGGCGGCTTCATGCTCGTGCGCACGCCCGACGGGAAGAGCGAGGCCGTCGACTATCGCGAAGTCGCGCCGGCGGCGGCGTCGCGGAACATGTACCTCGATGCCGAGGGGAAGGTCACGAAGGACTCGACCCTCGGCTACCGCGCCAGCGGCGTCCCCGGCACCGTGGCCGGCCTCGCCCTCGCGCACAAGCGCTACGGCAAGCTGCCGTGGCGCGAGCTCGTCGAGCCGGCGCGGAGGCTCGCCGCGGACGGCTTTGTCGTCAGCGACTACCTGGCGCGCAGCTTCCGGGCCACGGAGCACGAGCGGCTCAAGGAGTTTCCGGAGAGCTGGCGCATCTACGGCGAGCATCGCGCCGGCGAGCGCTTCGTGCAGCCGGAGCTCGCCGCGGTCTTGGCGCGCATCGAGAACGATCCGAGCGACTTCTATCGCGGCACGACCGCGAAGCAGATCGTCAAGGCCATGAAGGCGCACGGCGGCCTGATCACAGCGGACGATCTCGCCAAGTACAAACCCGTCGTGCGCACCCCGCTGCGCGGCACCTACCGCGGCTACGAGATCGTCAGCATGCCCCCGCCGTCGTCGGGCGGCGTGGCCCTCATCGAGATGCTGAACATGCTCGAGGGCTACGACATGAAGTCGATGGGCTGGCATTCTTCTCAGCACGTCCACACCATGCTCGAGGTCATGCGCCGCGCCTTCGCCGACCGCGCCAAGTTCCTCGGCGATCCCGACTTCGCCAAGATGCCGGTCGACGCGCTTACCTCGAAGGCCTACGCGGAGACGCGGCGCGGCGACATCGATCCGGCGCGCGCCACCGACAGCAAGAGCGTCGGCGCGGGCGATCCGGCGCCGTACGAGTCGCCGTCGACGACGCATTTTTCGATCGCCGACAAGGACGGCATGCTCGTCAGCAACACCTACACGCTCAACGACAGCTTCGGCTCCGCGATCACGATCGCCGGCTTCCTCATGAACGACGAGATGGACGACTTCGCCGCCCGCCCCGGCACGCCGAACTTCTACGGCCTCGTGCAGGGCGAAGCGAACGCCATCGCCCCACGCAAGCGGCCGCTGTCGTCGATGACGCCGGCGTTCGTGCTCAAGGACGGCAAGCCCTTCCTCGTCACCGGCAGCCCCGGCGGCGGCACGATCATCAACAGCGTCCTGCAGGTCATCGTCAACGTCGTCGACTTCGGCATGAGCGCGCAGGAGGCGGTCGACGCGCCGCGCTTCCATCACCAGTGGCTGCCCGACGAAGTGGGATGGGAGGCGTTCGAGTTTCCGCGCGACGCGTGGGACGCGCTGGTGAAGATGGGCTACGTTTTCCACGCCACGCCGGGCCTGGTCAGCTCGAAGATTCCGGGCTCGCTCGGCGACGCGGAAACGATCGCCTTCGACGCCAACGGCGACCGTCTCGGCGCGTCGGATCCGCGCCGCGGCGGCGTCTCCGTTGGGTGGTAGCATGCGCGGCGCTATGAAGTTGGACAAAAAATCACTCGCGAACTACGCCGAGGATCAGCGCGCTCGCTTCGAAGCCACGCTCAAGGATTTCGTCGAGATCCCCTCGGTCTCCTCGGAGCCGGAGCGCCAGCCGGAGATCCGGCGCATGGCCGAGCTGGCGGCGAAAACGATCACCGACTTCGGCGGCGAAGCGTCGATCCTCGAGACCGCCGGCAATCCGCTCGTGCACGGCCGCTTCGACGCCGGCGGCGGCGCGCCCACCGTCACCGTCTACAACCACCTCGACGTGCAACCGGCCTCGCGCCAGACCGAGCCGTGGAACACCGATCCCTTCGTCTTCACGAAACAGGGCGACCGCTACTTCGGCCGAGGCACGACCGACGACAAAGGCCCGGCCCTCACCGCGCTGTGGGGCATCCGCGCCGCGCGCCAGGCCGGCGTACGCGCGAACCTGCACGTGCTGTGGGAGCTGGAGGAGGAGATCGGCTCGACGAACTTCGACGACGGCGTCCGGCGCTACGCCAACCAGCTCGCCACCGGCTCCGTCGTCGTCAGCGACACCATCTGGGTCTCGCGCCAGCGTCCCGCCTGCCCGGCCGGGCTGCGCGGCCTGCAGGGCTTTGAGCTGACGCTGGAGACGGGCCAGACCGACCAGCACTCCGGCACCACCGGCGGCGCGGCCCGGAATCCGATCGGCGAGCTGATGAAGCTCGTCTGCGAGATGTACGACCCCGCCACCGGCAAGGTGAAGATCAAAGGCTTCTACGACGACGTCGAGCCGCCGACGCGCGCGGAGTTGGAGGATTTCCGCACCTCCGGATTCTCCATGCGGGCCTTCATGAAAGACCATCAGTTCAAATCGGTGCGCACCAAAGAGCCGATGGAAGTGATGAAGCGCATCTGGGCCATGCCGACGATGGAGATCCACGGCCTCGTCGGCGGCTACACCGGCCCGGGCATCAAGACCATCATCCCGCCGCGGGCCACGGTGAAGATCTCCTGCCGCCTCGTGCCGAACCAGGACCCGAAGAAGATCATGAAGCTCATCCGCGACTTCGTGCGGGAGCGCAACCCCGACGTGAAGATCGAGTCGGAGGCGGCCATGCAGCCGTACAAGGCCCCGACCACCGGCCCGCTCGCCGACGCCGTCCGACAGGCCATGAAGTTCGCCTTCGGCCGCGAGCCGGTCTTCGTGCGCGAGGGGGGCTCGATCGGCGCCGTCGTCTCGATGGAGAAGGTCCTCCGCTGCCCGGTCGTCTTCCTCGGCCTCTCCCTTCCGGAGCACGGCTACCACGCCCCGAACGAGAACTACGACTGGCAGCAGGCCTGCGGGGGGATGATCGCGTTTGCCCGTTACTTCGAAGAACTTTCTATCCTGTAAACGGGCCACGGGCGCGTGAGCCTCGACCGAGGCTCGTGCAGAAGCGAGGCAACCACCTGTCCCCCTGTCCTCTGCGCCCTGCCCCCTTTTTCTACCATGAGTGGAATTCTGTGGACAGAAGTGGTCAGTAGTGGTATACCGAGGCTTCATAAGGTGAATTTCGGTGGACAGCGTCTTGATGGGGCATGCCCCCGCGAAGGTCGACGACAAGGGGCGGCTCAAGATCCCCGCCGAGTTCCGCAAGATCATTGAATCGAAATTCGGTCCGGACTGCTTCATCACCTCCGAGGATGGGCAGCGGGCGCTGATCTATCCCATGCCGGTCTGGTTCGACTACCAGGCCCGCCTGGCCAAAGTTCCCTCGGCCTCGCCGCCGAAGAAGAAGCTGCTCGAGCGGCTCAACTACTTCGGCCAAACCGGGGCGATCGACGGGCAGGGGCGCGTGCTGATCCCGGCGGTGCTGCGCGACGTCGCGGCCATCGCCGAAGACGTGGTGGTCATCGGCAACAACGACCACCTCATCGTCTGGAACGAGGAGCGGATCCAGCGCCGCCTCGCGGAGAACCCGCTGACCGACGAAGACTACAAGGAGTTGGAGTTGCACGGGGTGTAGCCGTGCACCAATCGGTTCTTTTCAACGAAGTCGTCGAATGTCTCCGCCCCGCGCGCGCGGACGGGACGCTCGTCGACGCAACGCTCGGGCTGGGCGGGCACGCCGAGGGACTGCTGGAGTCGTATCCCTCGGCGCGCGTGCTCGGCATCGACCGCGATCCGCGAGCCCTCGAGCTCGCGCGCGCGCGGCTGGAGCGGTTCGGCAATCGTGTGGCGTTCGTACAGGGGCGCCACGAGCAGCTCATTGAAATTCTGAGGCAGTCCAACATCGAGACCGCAAGCGGCGTGCTCGCGGACCTCGGCGTCTCTTCGCTGCAGCTAGACGACGCGTCGCGCGGATTCTCGTTCCGCCACGACGCGCCGCTCGACATGCGCATGGGCCCGGACAGCCGCTCCGCCGCGGAGATCGTGAACGCGACGTCCGCGGAAGAGCTGGCCAGGATCCTGCGCGAGTACGGCGAGGAGCCGATGGCCCGGCGCATCGCGCAGGCGATCGTCGCGGCGCGGCCTGTCGAGACGACGGCGCAACTCGCCGAGATCGTGCGCGGCGTCAAGCGCGCCAAAAGGCCGCACGACATCGACCCGGCCACGCTGACGTTCCAGGCCATCCGCATCGCCGCGAACGAGGAGCTCGTTGGGCTCGACCGCTTCGTCGACGACGCCGTCCGCGTCCTCGAGCCGGGCGCGCGCATCGCCGTCATCGCGTTCCACTCGCTCGAGGACCGCATCGTCAAGCGCGCCCTGCGCCGGCTCGAAGGAGAGTGCACGTGCCCGCCGGCGCTGCCGGTCTGCGCATGCGGCGCGAAGGAAGTGGTGACGGTGCTGACGCACCGGCCGGTGACTGCCTCAGAGGAAGAGATTCAACGGAACCCGCGGTCGCGCAGCGCGAAGCTGCGCATCGCGGAGAAGAAGTGATCGGAGCCACGAAGCAAGGGTGAAGGTTGGGGAAGGGTGGGTGTGAGTGCGGTGACGGGAGCTCGGGAGGGGTGGAGCGTGGAGCGTGGGCGGGTGTGGATGGCTTTCGCTGCCGTGCGTGCAGGCAGACCTTCATCCTTGTTCCGTGGCTCCCGGTGTCGTCATGTACGCGCAGAAGAAGTCCATCGACAACGTCCACATCGTCCGCGAGCGCGACCGCCAGCGTCTGCGTGACCTCGTCACGGTCGTCATCGTCGGCCTGCCGATCGGCCTCTTTCTGGCCCTCTTCACGTACCAGAACCTCGAGGTGATCCGCCTCGGCCACGAGGCCACGCGGCTGCAGAAGCGCCGCGCCGAGATCGAGAACGAGAACAAGGCTCTGCAGCTCCAGCTCGACCGCCTCACCTCCCTGCAGCAGGTCGAGCAGAAGGCCGCCAAGCTCGGCTTCGAGCGCACCGACCCGCGCGCGGTGGTGAAGGTCGAGAAAAAAAGCGCACGATGACCATCCAGCAGAGACGCCTCGTGCAGCTCTTCGCCTTCCTCGCGGCGTGGGCGATCGTCATCGTGTTTCGGCTGGCGCAGATCCAGCTCGTCCGCCACGCCGAGTACGTCGCCCGCGCGCAGCGCCAGCAGGAGCGCACCATTGAGCTCGCCCCGGTGCGTGGCGCGATCCGCGACGCTCGCGGGCGCGTCCTCGCCGAGAGCATCGCCGCCGAGTCCATCTACGCCGACCCGCAGGCCGTCGCCGACCGCCGCGCCGCCGCGCGCGCTCTGGCCGCGCCGTTGCACCTGAACGCGCGCGACATCGAGGCCAAGCTCGCCAACGGCGGCGGCTTCGTCTGGATCGCGCGGCAGCTGCCGCTCGAAGTCGCGGCCGAGGTGAAGAGGCTGCACGTGCCGGGGATCTATACATTCGACGAGCATCGCCGCTCCTACCCGCGCGGCACGCTCGCCGCGAACGTCATCGGCTACGTTGGCGTCGACGGCCAGGGCCTGGCCGGCATCGAGCACTCCTTCGACAGCACCGTGCGCGGCCGGGCCGGCAAGGTCACGCTGCTGCGCGACGCGCGCAAAGGGATGTACCTCGTCGGCGGCGAGGGAGCGAACCGTCCCGTCGACGGCCACGACGTCGTGCTGACCATCGACTCCGTCGTCCAGTTCCTCACCGAGCGCGCCCTGCAGCGCGCCGTCGACGAGTACCACGCCGCCGGCGGCGCCGCCATCGTCATGGACCCGAACGACGGCGCCGTCCTGGCCATGGCTTCGACGCCGACGTTCGATCCGAATCACTTCGGCGATTTTCCCGCCGCGGCGTGGCGCAACCGCAACGTGCAGGACGCCTACGAGCCCGGCTCGACGTTCAAGATCGTCACGGCCTCGGCCGGGCTCGAGGAGGGGCTGGTCACGCCGTCGCAGTTCATCGACTGCGGCAACGGCGCGATCGAGATCGCCAACACCGAGATCCACGAGCACGGCGGGAACCGCTACGGCGTCATGACCTTCGAGGACGTCATGGTCCATTCGTCGAACGTCGGCGCCGTGCGCGTAGGCCTCGCTGTCGGCCCGTCGCGCTTCTACGACGCCATCCGCCGCTTCGGCTTCGGCGAGCGCACCGGCGTGCCGCTGCCGGGCGAGGCCTCGGGTCTGGTGCGCCGGACGCAGAGCTGGTCGGCGCTGTCGAACGCGGAGATGTCATTCGGGCAGGAGCTCAGCGCGACGCCGCTGCAGGTCGTCGCGGCGGTGGCGGCGATCGCCAACGGAGGCGTGCGCGTGCAGCCGCGCATCGTCGACCGCGTCGTCGACGCCGGCGGCAACACGATCTACGCGCCGCCGCGCGCGGCGCCGGTACGCGTCGTCTCCGAGAAGACCGCCGCCGTCCTGAACGAGATCCTGAAAGCCGTCGTGGCCCGCGGCACGGGACAGAAAGCCGCGCTCGCCGAGCACGTCGTGGCCGGCAAGACCGGCACGGCGCAGAAGGCCGCGCGCGGCGGCTACTCGCCGGACAAAGTCGTGGCCTCGTTCGCCGGCTACGTTCCCGCCGACCGGCCGCGCCTGGCGATCCTCATCGTCGTCGACGAGCCGAAGGGGGCGCAGTACGGCGGCACGATCGCCGCGCCGGCCTTCCGCGAGATCGCCGAGCCCGCCCTCCGCTACCTCGGCGTGGGGCCGTCGCTACCGCAGCGGACCATCGGCGCCGGCGCGCCGATGCTGGCCGCGTTTTCGCAACCATCGACGGCGAGGCCCGGGCCGGGTGTTCCCGATCTGCGAGGACTCGACGCGCGCGCGGCCATCGCCCGCGCGGTCGCCGCCGGACTCACGGTGCGCGCGACGGGAAGCGGCGTGGTCGCCTCACAAGATCCCATGCCGGGCGGAGCTTTGCCGACGAACCATGCAGTGACGCTGACGCTCGCGGGGGCGGCGCGATGAAATTGCGCGCGCTCCTCGGCGGTGTCGACTACAACGGCGACGTCGCCGACCGCGACATCACCGCCGTCACGTCCGACTCGCGCCTCGTCGTCCCCGGCGCACTCTTCGTGGCCATCCACGGCTATCAGCAGGACGGCGCGAGGTACATCGGCGATGCAGTCGCCAGAGGCGCTGCCGCGGTGATCGTGGAAGACACGCGCCCTCGCCTGTCGGACGAACGACAGGCGGGGGCGCCTGTCCTCCACGTTCCCGACGCCCGCCGCGCGTTGGCCATTGTCGCCGCGAACTTCTACGGCCATCCCGCCGACAAGCTCTCCCTCGTCGGCGTCACCGGCACCTCGGGAAAGACGACGACGACGAAGATGCTCGAATCGATCTTCGATGCCACCGGCGAGACTGCCGGCCTCATCGGCACGATCGAATACCGCGCCGGCGAGGAGCGCCTCGTCGCCGACCGCACCACGCCCGACGCCGTCATGCTCCACCAGTGGTTCGCGAAGATGGTCACCGCCGGCGTGCGCCACGCGGTCATGGAAGTCTCCTCGCACGCCTTGGCGCTGCAGCGGACGTACGGCATCCGCTTCGCCGCGGCCGTCTTCACGAACCTGTCGCAGGACCACCTCGACTTCCACAAAGACTTCGAGCACTACTTCGCCGCGAAGCGCATCCTCTTCGACCAGATCGACCGCACGAAGAAGAGCGCCATCGTGAACATCGACGATGCCTACGGCCGCCGCCTGGCCGAGGAGATGGGCGGCGCGGCCGTCACCTTCGGCCGCCACGAGAACGCCGACATCCACCCGAGCGACACCTTCGACTTCTTCCGCCTGCACGGCCGCGTGATCACGCCGCGCGGCGAGATCCGCGTGGAGTCGCAGCTCCTCGGCGTGCCGAACCTCTACAACTGGCTCGGCGCCATCGGCGCGGCCATCGCCGTTGGCATCGACACGAAGGCCATCGAGGCCGGCATCCGCGCGCTCGAGAACGTGCCGGGCCGCTTCGAGTACGTCGGCACCTCATCGCCCGACGCGCCGATGGTCATCGTCGACTACGCGCACAAGCCCGACGCGCTGGAGAAGCTCCTCGCCGCCGTGCGCGAGCTCAGGCCGGAGAGCAACCTCTGGGTCGTCTTCGGCTGCGGCGGCGACCGCGACAAGGGGAAGCGCCCGCTGATGGGGGAGATCGCCGCGCGCATGGCCGATCGCGTCGTCGTCACCAGCGACAACCCGCGCAGCGAGGACCCGCACGCGATCATCGCCCAGATCGTGGCCGGCGCGCCGGACGCCGAGGTCATCGAGAACCGCCGCGAGGCTATCGCGCATGCGATCGAGAGCGCCGCGCCAGCCGACGTCGTCGTCATCGCCGGCAAGGGACACGAGACGTACCAGGTCACCGGCGACCGCGTCGTCCACTTCGACGACCGCGAAGAAGCCGAGCTCGCTCTGAAAAAGCGACACGAGAAAGTATTGCTTTAAATCGTCATGAGAATGCACTACTCTATTGCGCGTTGCTCTCTCCCGGCGGCGATCGTCCGGCAGTTTTGGGGGAAGGGGACGATCGCCGGAGAGGACGCGCGGTCGGGCCGGGGGAGGGCAGCATGCCGAGCCTGACCTTCCAGCAAATCGCCGAGATGACCGGCGGCACGCTCGTGCAAGGCGGCGACATCGTCACCCACTCCGTCGTCATCGACTCCCGCGAGGCCAAGCCCGACTCCGTCTTCTTCGCCATCAAGGGCGAGCGCCTCGACGGGCATCAGTTCCTCCCGCAGGCGCTGGCCACGGCGCGCGGCGCGGTCGTCTCGCAGCTTCCCGATCCGCTGCCGGAAGGCAAGGGCATCGTCAAAGTCGGCGACACCACGGCCGCGCTGCAGAACCTGGCCCGCTCCATCCGCGAGCGGCAGCCGTTCACGCTCATCGCCATCACCGGCTCGGCTGGAAAAACCACCACCAAAGAAATGATCGCCGCGCTCGTCGGCACGGAGCGGCGCACCTTCAAGTCGTGGGGGAACTTCAACAACCTCATCGGCTGCCCGCTCTGCATCGACAACGTGCCGGACGACGCCGAGGTTGTCGTCAGCGAGATGGGGATGAACCACAAAGGCGAGATCGCCTTGCTGGCCGGGCTCACCCATCCCGACGTCGGCGTCTACACGAACATCGGACCGGTGCACATCGAGTTCTTCGGCACGGTCGAGAAAATCGCCGAGGCCAAGCGGGAGCTGCTGGAGAACGTCAGGCCCGGCGGGACGATCGTCATCAACGCCGACAACGAGCACGTCGTCCGCATCAGCGAAGGTTTTCCCGGGAAGAAAGTCACCTACGGCATCGACCACGAGGCCATGTTCCGCGCCACCGACGTCCGCGAGCGCGGCCTCCTCGGCGTCTCCTTCAAGCTCAGAGACTTCCCGATGGAGATTCCGCTGCCGGGGCGGCACAACCTCGAGAACTTCCTCGCCGCCGTGGCCACGGCGCGCGCGGTCGGCATCTCCTGGGACGGCATCGCCCGCGGCATGGCCCAGCTCAAGCCCGCCTACCACCGCGGCGTGGTCGTGCCCGTCGACGGCGCCACGATCTACGACGACACCTACAACTCCAACCCCTACGCGCTCTCGCGCGCCTTGAAATTGCTCGAGCAGGCCGACGTCGACGGCCGCCGCATCGCCGTCATCGGCGACATGCTGGAGCTCGGCGAGCGCGAGCTCGAGTACCACGCCGAGGCTGGGCGGAACGTGCCGAAATCGATCGACGTCGTCGTCGTCGTCGGCAAGCGCAGCCGCGCGTTGCTCGAGGGCGCGCGCGAATCCGGCTTCGCGGACGACCGCCTTCATCACTTCGACGACGCGCAGAGCGCCGCCGCGTTCCTGAAGACATTCATCAGAGCGGGCGACCTCGTTCTGATCAAAGCCAGCAGAGGAATCGGCCTCGACAAGATCGTCACGCAGTTGGAGGGTGCGCACTAATGCTTTATTACTTGTTGTATCCCCTCCGCAACGTCATCGCCGGCTTCAACGTCTTCCGCTACATCACCTTCCGCACGGCCTGGGCGGCCATCACCGCGCTGCTCATCTCCTTCATCCTCGGCCCGTGGCTCATCGAGCGGATGCGCCAGATCAAGCTCGGGCAGTACATCCGCGAGGAAGGGCCGAAGTCGCACCAGCAGAAAGCCGGCACGCCGACCATGGGCGGCATCCTCATCAACATCGCCATCTTCGTGCCGACGATTTTGTGGGCCGACATCCTCAACCCCTACATCTGGATCGTCCTCTTCGTCACGCTCGCCTACGGCGCCATCGGCTTCGTCGACGACTACCGCAAGCTGATCAAGAAGCACAACCTCGGCCTCACGGCGAAGCAGAAATTCACCATCCAGTTCATCGTCGCCGCCGCCGTCGGCATCGCCATCGCCTGGCTGCCGTCGATCCACAACAACTACTCGACCGTGCTGACGTTCCCGTTCATCAAGCCGGAGCTCTTCAAGCTGAACCTGCACTGGCTCTACGTGCCGTTCATCATGGTCGTCCTCGTCGGCGCGTCGAACTCGGTGAACCTCACCGACGGTCTGGACGGCCTGGCCATCGGCTCGACGCTCATCGTCGGCGTCACCTACACCGTGCTCACCTACGCCGCCGGCAACTTCAAGATCGCCGACTACCTCCGCATCGCCTGGGTCCCCCAGGCCGGCGAGCTGGCCGTCTTCTGCGGGGCGATGGTCGGAGCATCGCTCGGCTTCCTCTGGTTCAACGCCCATCCGGCCGAGATTTTCATGGGCGACGTCGGGTCTCTCGCGTTGGGAGGAGCCATCGGCTGCATCGCCGTGATCATCAAGCAGGAGGTGCTGCTGATCTTCGTCGGCGGCCTCTTCGTCCTCGAGGCGGCCTCGGTGATCATCCAGGTGGCTTCGTTCAAGCTCACCGGCCGGCGCGTCTTCAAGATGTCGCCGCTGCACCACCACTTCGAGCTCTCCGGCTGGCGGGAGACGAAGGTCGTCGTGCGCTTCTGGATCATCGCCATCCTCTTCGCGCTCTTCAGCCTCTCGACCTTGAAACTGCGATGAAGACGCTCGTCATCGGTGCCGGCAAGTCGGGTGTGGCCGCGGCGAACTTCCTCGCCGCGCGCGGCGGCGTCGTGCTCGCGGACGCGAATCCGAATCCCGACCTGCCGCTGCCGCTCGACGACAACGTGGAGCGCGTCTTCGGCGCCGATCCGGCGCTCGACGACGTGAGCGAGATCGTCGTCAGCCCCGGCGTGCCGCTGACGATCCCGCTCCTGCAGCGCGCCGCGGCGATGGCCATCCCGATCATCGGCGAAATCGAGCTCGCCTACCGCCATCTGCAGGGCACCGTCATCGCCGTCACCGGCTCGAACGGCAAGTCGACGACGACGTCGCTCATCGGCGAGATCCTCGCCGACGCCGGCCGCCAGCCGATTGTGGCCGGCAACATCGGCCGGCCGCTCATCGCCGCGCTCGACCTGGAGAAGCCGCGCACGTACGTCCTCGAGCTCTCCTCGTTCCAGCTCGAGACGGTCGACTCCTTCCACGCCAACGTCGCGCTGCTGCTGAACATCACGCCGGACCACATGGACCGCTACCCGAACTTCGAGGCCTACGCCGCCGCAAAGATGCGCATTTTCCGCAACCAGACGCCGCGCGACGTGGCCATCGTCGGCTCCGCCGAGCGCCGCGCCGTGGCCCGCGACAGCGGCGCGCGCGTCTGGCACTTCTCGTCGGCGGAGAGGCTCGAGAACAACGGCGCGTACCTCGACGGCGACGAGCTCGTGCTCTGCATCGAGGGACAGGAGCGGCGTATCCCGCGCGCGTCGTTGCGCCTCGAGGGGACGGCGAACATCGAGAACGCGCTGGCGGCGTGGCTGGCCGCGCGCGCCGCCGGCGTCGACGACATCTCCGTGCAGATCGGCTTCGGCGCCTTCGGCGGCCTCCCGCACCGCATGGTCCTCGTGCGCGAGGAGAACGGCGTGCGCTGGGTGAACGACTCGAAGGGGACGAACGTCGACGCCACGCTGAAGTCGCTGGAAAGCTTCCGCCCGAATTCGGTGCTGCTGATCCTCGGCGGCAAGGACAAGGCCGGCGAGTTCGAGCGGATGCGCGAGCTCGTGGCCGCGAAGACGCGCGCCGTGATCACCATCGGTATGGCCGCCGAGCGCATCGCCCAGGCCCTCGACGGCGCGGCCGCGATCGTGCCGATGGGCGACATGCAGCACGCCGTGAAGTGGGCGAACGAGAACGCCAGGGCCGGCGACACGGTGCTGCTCTCGCCCGCCTGCGCAAGCTTCGACCAGTACCGGAACTTCGAGCACCGCGGGGAGCACTTCGAGGAATTGGTGAGGCGGCTGTGAGAAACCAGAAACCAGAAACCAGAAACCAGAATCAGAACCAGATCCCCTTCTGGTTTCTGGTTTCTGGTTTCTGGTTTACCAGGCCATGAGCAGAAAACTGAGCTACGACACCTGGCTCTTCGCCGGCGCCCTGCTGATCGTCCTCATCGGCCTGGTCATGATCTATTCCGCCTCGGCCATCATCGCCGCGCAGAAGATCGGCACGAACAATCCGTATTACTTCGTCACCCGCCAGTGCATCTGGCTCCTGGGCGGCGCGGCCGTCATGCTCGTGCTGATGCACGTCAACGTGGCCCGGCTGCGCGACCCGCGCATCCTCGGCGCGATGCTCGGGCTCGTCCTCCTCGGCCTCGTCGTCGCCCAATACTCGCCGGCCATCAACGGCAAGCATCGCTGGATCGTCCTGCCGCATCTCTTTCAGGTGCAGCCGTCGGAGCTGGCCAAGCCGGTGCTCATCCTCTTCACGGCCTGGTTCGTGGTCTGGCGGAAGGAGCGCGTCAACGACCTCTCCACGCTCGTGCCGCTCGCGCTCATCCTGGCTCCGTTCGGCGCGCTCATCGTCCTCGAGGACTTCGGCACCGCCGTGACGATCGTCGTCGTCCTGGCCGGCATCATCTTCACGGCCGGGATCTCGTGGAAGCGCCTCGTCCTGCTGTCGATCGTGCTGATCCCCGCGGCCGTTCCGCTGGTCTGGCTCTTCGCCTACCGGCGCGAGCGTTTCACGACGTTCTTGAACCCGGAGGCCGATCCGCTGGGGAAGGGATTCCAGGCCATGCAGTCGCTCATCGCCCTCGGTACCGGCGGCGTGCGCGGCCTCGGACTCGGCAACGGGCGGCAGAAGCTCTTCTTCCTGCCGGAGCCGCATACGGACTTCATCTTCTCCATCGTCGGCGAGGAGCTCGGCTTCATCGGCGCCTTCATCCTCATCGCCCTCTTCGCCTTCCTGGTCTGGCGCGGCTTCCGCGTGGCGCGCTACAGCAGCGGCTTCGAGCAGTACGCCGCGGTCGGCTTCACGCTGCTCATCGGCGTGCAGGCGCTGATCAACGTCAGCGTCGCGCTCTGCCTCCTGCCGACGAAGGGGCTGCCGCTGCCGCTGGTCAGCTACGGCGGCTCGTCGCTGCTGACGAGCCTCGCGGCCGTGGGGATTCTCCTGAATTTGTCACAACAATCGTCATGACGACACTGATGATCGCGGGTGGGGGAACGGGCGGGCACATTTACCCGGCGATTGCCATTGCTCAGGAATTCGTCGCGCGCGGCGGCGAGCGGCGCGTCGTCTTCGTCGGCACGGAGCGCGGACTGGAAAAGACGATCGTGCCGCGCGCCGGCTTCCCGCTGGAGCTCATCTCCGCGGGCGGGCTGAAAGGGAAGGGCCCGATCGACATCGTCAAGAACCTCGCCCGCCTGCCGTTCGGTTTCGTGCAGGCCTGGCGATTGATCAGGAAGCACCGCCCGTCCGTAGCCCTCGGCGTCGGCGGCTACTCCTCGGGAGCGGTGCTCCTCGCGGCGCGCGCGCGGGGTGTGCCGACGATGATCCACGAGCAGAACGCCTTTCCGGGGCTGACGAACCGTCTGCTCGCGAAGGTCGTGAAGGCCGTGGCGGTCGCGTTTCCCGACGCGGGCACGCGCTTGAAGCGGCGCGACGCGGTCGTGACGGGGAATCCGATTCGAAGAGAATTTTTCTCCGTGGAGGACAGGCGCCCTCGCCTGTCCCGTCACTTACTCATCTTCGGCGGCTCGCAAGGCTCGCACGTCCTCAATGAGACCATGACCGGCGCGCTCCTCTTCCTGGCGCGCCTCAAGGGCCGGCTCGACATCGTTCACCAGACCGGCCCGCGCGAGATCGAGCAAGTCCGCGCCGCATACAAAGCCTCCGCCTTCCCCGACGCCCGCGTCGTTCCCTACCTCGATCCGATCGCCGGCGAGATCGCCGCGGCGGACCTCGTCGTCTCCCGGGCCGGGGCCATGACCATCGGCGAGCTCGCCGCCGTCGGACGCGCGGCCATCCTCGTTCCGTTCGCCGCGGCCACGAACAACCATCAGGAGCTGAACGCGCGCGTGGTCGAGCAGGCCGGCGGGGCCATCGTCATCACCGAGGCCCAGCTCTCGCCGGAGCGGCTGGCCCTGGCCGTTGCCGAAGTCATCAACGATCCGGACCGGGCGGCGCGCATGGGCGCCGCGTCCCACGCCCTGGCAGCACCTGAAGCCACGAAAAACATTGTCGATTTACTCGAAAAAATTGAGAGACGCGATTAAACTCATTGATTAGCATTAGCCACATTCAGAATGAATTTCGAGCACATTAAGAACATCCATTTCGTCGGCATCGGCGGGATCGGGATGAGTGGCATTGCTGAGATCCTGCGCAGCCAGGGCCTCTCTGTCTCCGGCTGCGACCTGAAGCGCTCCGCCGCCACCGACCTCCTGGCCGAGCGCGGCGTCCCCATCGCCATCGGCCACGACCCCGCCCACCTGGCCGGCGCCGACCTCGTCGTCGTCACCAGCGCCGTCCGCGGCGACAACGGCGAGATCGACGCCGCCCGCGCCGCCGGCATCCGGGTCATGAAGCGCAAGGAGCTCCTCGGCGAGATCGTCAACCAGAAGCGCGGCGTCGGCGTGGCCGGCACGCACGGCAAGACCACCACCTCAGCGATGATCGCCTGCATCCTCGAAGAGGCCGGCTTCGATCCCACCGTCCTCGTCGGCGGCATGCTGCCGAACTTCGGCGGCAACGCCCGCAGCGGCCGCGGCGACTTCGTCGTCGTCGAGGCCGACGAGTACGACCGCACCTTCCACGAGCTGCACCCCGAGGTCGCCGTCATCACGAATGTCGAGGCCGACCACCTCGAGTACTACGGCAGCTTCGAGGCCATCGAGGACGCCTTCAACATCTTCGCCGCGGGCGTGCGGGAGGGGGGCGTGATCATCGGCTGCGCCGACGATCCCGCCGTGGCGCGTTTGCTGAAGAGCGTGCGCCGGCGCGTCGTGCGCTACGGACTCCGGAACGATCTCGATCTCACCGCCATCAACATCCGATATGAGCATCACGGCTCGACCTTCGACGTCCCCGGCGCCGGCGCGTTCACGCTCCACGTCCCCGGCGAGCACAACGTCCTCAATGCCCTCGGCGCGATCGCCGTGGCGCGCGAGCTCGGCATCGCCGCGGACGTCGCCGCCGCCGCGCTGGCGAAGTTCCACGGCGTCGACCGCCGCTTCCAGGTCCTCGGCGACTACGCCGGCGCGATCATCGTCGACGACTACGCGCACCATCCGACCGAAATCCGGGCCACGCTGACCGCGGCGCGGCGCGGCTATCCCGAGCGGCGCATCGTGGCCCTCTTCCAGCCCCACCTCTACTCGCGGACGCGCGACTTCGCGCGCGAATTCGGCGAGTCCCTCGCCGTCGCGGACGTGGCCATCGTCGCGCCGATCTACGCCGCGCGGGAGAAGCCGATCGAGGGCATCAGCGCGCGCATGATCGCCGAGGCCGCCGGCAACGTCGAATTCCTCGACCGCAGCAACGACGAAATCGTCAACGAGTTGCGAAGGCGGCTGCAACCGAACGACATTTTCATTACTATGGGTGCGGGCGACGTTCACGAGGTCGCCGAAGCGCTCGTACGAGGGATGGGGGAGGTGGCGTGATGTCGAGCAGCGTCGAGTCGACCCAGCGCTTCTTCCGTCCGCCCGACGCCGGCCGGGCTCGCCGCAACTACCGCCGCGTCCAGGTCCAGCGCCTCTTCGCCATCGCCCGCAACGTTCTCCTCATCGCCGCCATCGCCCTCGGCGCGTTCGCCGCGTACCGGCACACGCAGTCGGGCGCGCAGTTCGCGGTGAAGACGATCGCCGTCGACGGCGCGGTGCACACGCCGCGCGCCGCGCTCGACGCCATCACGCGGCAGTACGTGGGCATGAATCTCTTCAAGATCGACATCGCCCGCGTCCGCCGCGACCTCGGCGCGCTGGCCTGGGTGCGCCGCGTCGACATCGAGGAGAAGATCCCCGACACGCTGCGCATCCGCATCGTCGAGCGGACGCCGGTGGCCCTGGTGATGAGCGACGGGCCTGTCCGCTACGTCGACGACGACGGCATCACGTTCGCGGAGCTCTCGGCGGCGGTCGGCGACAACGACCTGCCGATCATCAGCAGCGCGCGCGGCGCCGACATTCTGCGCTGCATCGCCCTGCTGCGCGACCTCCGCGCCCGCGATCCCCAGCTCTACGCGCGCGTCTCCGAGGTGCGGCCGGTGGCGCCGCGCGGCTTCGCCGTCTTCGACCGCGAGCTCGGCGCGTTCGTCTACGCCGACGCCGGCGACCTCTCCGCGAAGTGGCGCGACCTCTACGCCATCGTGGCCAACGAGAAGCTCGGCCGTATCGAGTACGCCGACCTGCGATTCGAGAACCGCATCATCGTCAAACCGTGGAGTGCGGCGGCCATGCCGCCGCTCTCGAACAACAGCGGCAGCGCGGCTGCCGCACTCCAAGATTGAGGAGACCTCATGCCGAAGACCGAAGAGAAGTACATCGTCGCCCTCGACATCGGCACCTCGAAAGTCTGCGTGCTGGTCGGCGAGGTCAACGACCGCGGGCAGCTCGAGATCATCGGCAAGGGCACCTCGCCGATGAAAGGGACGCGGCGCGGCAACATCATCAACCTCGATCAGGCCATCGACGCGGTGAAGAAAGCGGTCGATGAGGCCGAGGTCATGGCGGGCTTGCAGATCGAGTCGGTCTACGTCGGCGTGGCGGGCGATCACATCCGCTCCGTCAACTCGCGCGGCGTCGTGTCGATCGCCGGCAAGCACCGCGAGATCGCCCGCGAGGACATCGACCGCGTCATCGAGGCCTCGAAGTCGATCAACGTCCCCGGCGAGCTGGAGATCCTGCACGTCATCCCGCGCGAGTTCGTCGTCGACGGGCAGGACGGCATCCACGATCCGCTGGGCATGACCGCGGCGCGCCTCGAAGCGAACGTGCACATCGTCACCGGCGCGCGCACGCACAACCAGAACGTGCTGACGGCGGTGAACAAGGCCGGGATCGCCGTCGACGCGCTGGTGCTCGAGCAGCTCGCCGCGGCCGAGGCCGTGCTGACCGCGGACGAGCGCGAGATGGGCGTGCTGCTCATGGACCTCGGCGCGGGCACGACGGACTACGCCGTCTTCCTCGAGGGCAACGTCGTGCACACGAACGTGCTGCCGGTCGGCGCCGGGCACTTCACCAGCGACATCAGCGTGGTCCTGCGCACGCCGATGGAGGACGCGGAGCGGATCAAGAAGCGCTACGGCTGCGCGCTGACGTCGCTCGTCACTGAGGACGACCCGATCGAGGTGCCGACCGTGGGCGGGCGCGCGCCGAAGATTTTGTCGAAGCAGGAGCTGACCGGGATCCTCGAGCCGCGCGCCGCGGAGATCGCCAAGCTCGTGCACCGCGACCTGGAGAAGGCCGGGCTGGAGAAGGAGATCCGCAGCGGCGTGGTCCTCGTGGGCGGCGGCGCGGAGATGGATGGGATGGTGGAGATCGTCGAGCAGATCTTCGACCAGCAGTCGCGCAGGGGTGTGCCGCGCGGCCTGGGCGGGCTGGCCGACACGGTCAACGGTCCTGAGTGGGCCGCGCCGGCGGGGCTGCTGCTGTGGGGCTTCCGCGAGCGGGGCAGGGTGCGGCGGAAGCCGCGGCGGGGGCTGGCGAAGGTGGCGGAGTCGGTGCGGTCGTGGTTCGGGGCCGCGCAGTGAAAATTTTGTTTGAAATGCAGCACAACAATGTCTAACATCCGGAGAAACGGTTAATGATCACATTTGACGAGAAGTCTGGCGACGGAACGCTGGCCGTCACTTACGACGAAGACCAGCTCACAGCCAAGATCAAAGTCATCGGGGTGGGTGGTGGTGGTGGCAACGCCGTCAACCGGATGATCCAGTCGGGCATCAAGGGCGTCGAGTTCCTCGTAGCGAACACCGACGTCCAGGCCATGCGCACCTCGCTGGCCACGAACAAGATCCAGATCGGGGCGAAGCTCACCAAAGGCCTCGGCGCGGGCGCGAATCCCGAGGTCGGCAAGCAGGCCGCGCTCGAGGACACCGACCGGATCCTGGAGGCGCTGCACGGCGCGGACATGATCTTCATCACCACGGGCATGGGCGGCGGCACCGGCACCGGAGCCACGCCGATCATCGCCTCGCTGGCCGCGGAGCTGGGCGCGCTGACGGTCGCCGTCGTCACCAAGCCGTTCGCCTTCGAAGGGAAGCGCCGCCGCGTGCAGGCCGAGCACGGCATCCGCGCGCTGCGCGAGACGGTCGACACGCTGATCACGATCCCGAACGAGCGCCTCTTGAACTTCGTCGAGCGGGCCACATCCCTCGGCGAAGCCTTCAAGATCGCCGACGACATCCTCCGCCAGGCCGTGCAGGGCATCTCCGATCTCATCACCGTGCCGGGCGAGATCAACCTCGACTTCGCCGACGTGAAGACGATCATGCACGGCATG